>Ga0302319_10001922_pt1 | contig 45905 bp, 41 predicted proteins | sample Bog_T0_2_FD_203319 | JGI IMG/M metagenome (GOLD analysis project Ga0302319, IMG submission 203319) | Peat permafrost microbial communities from Stordalen Mire near Abisko, Sweden - Bog_T0_2 | ecosystem: Environmental > Terrestrial > Soil > Wetlands > Peat | place: Sweden: Abisko, Stordalen Mire...
CCAGTAGCGACCGCCTCCGGACGAAATTTGTCGTTCCAGATCAATAGGTTGCAGTATTCGTCAGTCGGAAGTTCCGTTTAACAGCCCGACCAACTCATCGTCGGGGATTTTGACATGCGGCGTGAAAGACACTCCACGGGACGCCGCCAGAAACATCATTTCATCAAGAGTGTTCTGATGGACGGCGTTGCCGACCCAGGCGAGTTCGGGCCGTGGCGCAGGCAATAGGGCGAGCGCTTCAATAACAAGGTGCAAGTTCTTTTCAGGCGTGAAGGAACCGAGACCGATAACAAAGTTTTCGCGTTGGCGGCCTTGGTCGGCGAAGCGTGCCAAGTCTGTGCCAAGATAGCTGACTTCAGCATCCAGCCCGTAGGCACGCAGAATGCTCTCGCGACTGAAAAACGAGTTGACCAGGATGCGGTCGAAGCCGGCAGCGTTCCGGACCTCTTCACGGGCCTGGATGCGGGCGTTATGCAGGGTGCGGCGATCCAAGGCTTCTTCCCGCAATCGTCCGAGGCTCAAAAGGCGAAGTTCGGACGGCGGCGGCGCAAGCCACGGTAGGCGGGGCAGGGCTTCGAACAGCGACCGGAACGGCTCTTGTAGGTAGAGCACTTTCGGGAGCTTCAGGAATCGTGCGATGGCGGTGGTGCGGACGAACATGCAAGCATGAGCGAACAGGATATCAAACCCGCCGCCCGAGATTTGGTCGGCACAGGCGCGGGAATGGTCATCCATGGCCGCCAGCAAGGGATCGATCTTGGCTGGAATTCGCAGCCGCCGGTCCCAGTCGCTGCGGGTCGGCAGCGTCAGGGGCACAATGTGCTCGGAAATAAGATCGCCAAGAGACAGGTAGGTCTGGTCGGCGGTGGGGGGACACCAAGCTTCGATCGTGTGGCCACGAGCCACCAGCCCTCGCACATGATTGTAAAGCGCACGTTTGCCGCCTCCACTCGGGAGGTTATGCCAAATCGCGATTCTCATACAAGGCCTTGGTCACTCATACGTTGTGTCGGTTCATTGGAGCGCGATTGCTATGGTATGAAGCCACATCCTGCCGCATCGTGTCGAGCGGCTATCGTCTTTTCGGCTGCCTGCCCGCTCGAATGAAGCCCCCGACGCACGGCGGCTACGACAACTGGGCCTTCGCGGCCATGAGATAGGGGCCAATAGGCGATTGTTTGAGTAGGTCCTTGATACGGGATACCGCTCCTCCCGACCGCGCAATCCCATATATTTCAATATCTTCCCCAAACATCCTTCGGCGCGTATCGGGTCTGAATTTCCCGAACGACCGCAGTTTTTCCCAATACAACTCCTTATTCTCGGGTAGGGTAAGGTATACTTTGTTGGGAGAGATCGCGAAAGGCTTAAGTCTTGCGTCCGGGCCCGACAAATACTGGGAAAGTCCTGTTACAACCCCAGGCCAGGATTGGTTGAAACAGTCGTCGAGGATGGCGATACCTTTTGAGGATAGCACTCGCTCGCAAAGACGCAGGTCATTCAGGACACACTCTTCCGTGTGGCCGCCATCGATCGACATCATCCTGGGTTCACCGCCAACCGCCAAAATGTCTTCCGGTCGAACGTCAAAAGACGATCGCTCAATGATCGCCACCGGCGGGAATCCTGGAGCCCAACGGGCGATGTTCCGAAGCAGCGCCACCTTGTCGCCATGTCCAGATTTGTCAACATTGAGATGTTGTTTGTCAAACACGTCGATGGCAAACGACTGATCGCGCCGTCCGGAAGCCAGCAGCATAAGGATCAGAAGCTTACCGTGGTGAACACCAATCTCGCCGATCGACCCGTCGAAACCCGCATCCAATTGGATACCCGATAGCAATGCAATAAATTCGGCGCTATACGGCTCAAGCCAGCCGTCAACCTTAGGAAGGCCAAAGATCAGATAGTTGTCCAGTGCATTCACAGCGGGCTCCGGATTTCTCAGACGCTCATCGGCCGCCACTTCAACCCGACACGGGCCAGCAGCCCCGGCAGCATGTCCAGCGCATGCCGTTCGGGACCCGCCGGCTTCCCGGCCCCGCGCCAGAGCATCAACTGGCAGGCGATGTGGACCACCGCACCCAAGCCACACAGCGACGCCCATTGCAGGCCCATGACGGCGGGCACGTCAGAACGCGGCCACAGCACTTGCGCGGTCATGACGCACACAGCCATCACCGACGCGGCAGCAGTGCTGCGCCAGGTCAGCCGCCAGAGATCGCCCCACGCGATCTCGATCAGCGGGCGCAAAAACGCAAACCACAGGATTGCGTTGGCCAGCGCCGACAGCATGACCCCTGTCACCGCGCCCAGCACCCCGCCGAAGATCGCGCCGGGAATCACCAGCGCCAGGCGCAGCAGCAGCGACACCGCCATGATGGTGACATAAAGCCGCTGCGCGTGCCGCACGATGTAGATGCCGCCGGTGAAATGCCCAATCGCATCGAACAGTGTGTAGAACGCGCACAGCGCAACGATCGGCGTCGCGTCCGCCCATTGCGCGCCCAACGCAACATGCACGACGTAATCCGACGTGATGGCAATGCCGATCGACATCGGCAGCGTCACCATCACCAGCAGCGCGAAGCCGGCCAGAACCTGATCGCGCAGCGCCGGCAAGTCGTCCGCGACGCGGGCGTATCCGGCATACATCGGGCCGCGGATCGGGGCGGCGATCTCGCTGGCGGGAACAGCGGCAAGGTCGTACGACACCTGGTACAAACCAAGATCGCGCACGCCGTTCAACCGGCCCAGCGTCAGGGTCATCAACGACACGTCTAGCATGGTCAGGAAGTTGTTGACGAACAACCACTTGGAGAAATTCAGCAGCGCCCGCGCGCTGCGCAGCGAGAACGCCGGCCGATAGGGCGCCAACACATAGGACAGCGGCACAAGCAGGAACTGTGCGGCAAAGCCGCCGAACACCAGCGCCCAGTAGTTGCGATAGATGACCGCGATGGCTACCGCGATCAAAAAGGACAGCACCTTGCCGATCAACTGAAACAGAAACAGCTGCCGGAACTCCAGCCGGCGCTGCAGCGTCACCATCCCGATGCTGCCGAACGACGAGACCACCGGGGCAATCGCGAGCACATGGACAATGTCCGTCACCCGCGGGTCGCGCATGTAGTCGCCCATCAGCGGCGCGGCGAACCAGAGCAACGCACTGATGACGACGCCGCGCAGCACGCCCAGCGTCCAGGCCGTGTCATAATCCGCACGCGTCGGGCTGGGCATCTGCATGAGCGCCATCGCGGTGGACAGCTCGCTCAGCATGCCGAGCATCCCGTAGATCACGCTGGCGCTGGCAACGAGGCCGAAATCCGTCGGCGACAGCAGCCGCACCAGGATCAGTTGGCTGACGACGCTGATGCAGCGGAACGCGACGCGCAGTCCCACCATCCAGGCGGCGCCCTTGGCGACGCGGCGGCCGATGCTGGCGGGATCGGATGCGGGGACTGATCCCACTTCGTCCAGGATGGTCTGGCCTCCTTGTGCGTGCGCCGGCTTGGACATTACTCAAACGGGCCGGCAGTGACCATGCTGACCTGCTGCGGACTCCGCGGGTCCGCCGACCGGGGTGCCAGCAAGCCGCCGAACCGGCGCTGCACGATCACCCGGTATTCGATGGCCAGTTGCGCTGGCAGGCGGCTGTCACGTGCCTGCCGCACCGCCTCCACCTGCCGGCGATAGCGCGCGGCATCCATCGTCGCCAGAATGTCATCCAGCGCCGCCCGGAAGCCTGCCTCGCCATCGCAGACATAGCCCATGTCGCCGACCTGCTCGAACAGATCGGTAACAATTGGCAGTCGGCTGGCGATCACCGGCTTAAGCCAGGTCAAGGCGTCGATCAGCGCACCGCTGGCGGATAGGCAATAGTAGTCCGGCTGCAAGGGAAGGAACACGTAGTGCAGGCCGGACAGCCGCTCGATGAAGGCGGCGCGCGTCAATGGCGCGGTGCTGACCTCATGGGCGAGCGGCGCGAAATTCGGCAGGTCGCTTTCGCGCACCGCGCGGCCAACCAGATGGAATGCCACCGCGTCGCCATACCGGGCGCGGAAGTCGCGGGCGATGTCCAGGAACTGGTCGAGACCCTTCGCCTGGGTGGCCTGGCCGACCAGGCCGATCCGCAGCGGCGCCGCAAGCGGCAGGCCCTGGTCGGCCCGGATCTCGCTCACATTCACCGGATGCGGCAGCACGTCGGTGCGCGTCACGGCCTGTGGCACCAGCCTGGCGAGCGCGTCCTTGATGGCGGGTTCCAGCACCAGGAAGCGCAAGGCACGCGGGTGGCGCGCCGCCATCGCCGCGCGCAGGTCGAACGCGCGGGCCAGGGGATTGCGCGAGCGCCAGCCATTCAGGTCGTTGAGATTGCCGTGCAGGGCGATCTGCACGCCGATCCGCCCCCGCCGCAGGCGGGCCAGGAAGGATGCGGCGAAGATCGCCGTCGAGGTCGCCGAGGTCAGGAAAATCAGGCATGGCTCGTCGCGCGGCACGCCGGCCACACCGTGCCGGAGGGCGGCGAATTCCTGGCGAAAGCGGGCGAACGAGACGATGTGCGTCTTGCCAAACAGCTCCGGGTAGACGTCGATCGGAACGAACTCGATGCCGGCATGCCCGCTCAGCGCGGGATCGCGGCGCAGCTCGGCCAGGTGGGACGCATCGGCGAAGACGCGGATCGCCTGGTCCGGATATGCCAGGGCGATCGTTTGAATCATGCTGCTGTTGACGGGGACGTGAGCGGTACCGGACCAGGTCATTTCGAAGACGAGGATCACGGCGGGGACCTTCTTATGGGCCGGACGTCCGGCTGGTTTGCCTGGCAGATGCCCGGCTGCGTGCGCACGCGGGGCGTTTCAGCTGTCCCGCGCTTGGGCATCGATACCACATTCCGCATCGAATCGCCGCAAAATCGGCAGCACGACGTCGGCGAGGTTGCCGCCGGGAAAAAGCGCCCCGGCTATGCCGGCGGCGCTCGCCGCGGCAAGATCGCTTGGCTGGTCGCCCACCAGCACGCAGCGCGCCGGGTCCAGTTCCCAGGTGCGGATGAGATCCAGGATCATGCCCGGCCCAGGCTTACGCCAGTCGCTCGCGCGCCGATAGGCCGGGAGGTCGGCGTCCTCGTGGAACGGGCAGTAGCGGATGTCGTCGATGGTGCCACCGGCGCGCCTGATCTCGTCGGTCATCCAATCGTGCAGGTCGCGCAGGGCGGTCTCATCGTAAAGGCCGCGCGCCACGCCGGATTGGTTGGTCACCACGAAGACGTGCCAGCCCGCCTCGGTGGCGGCACGGATCGCCGCCAGCGCGCCGGGGATCCAGTCGAACCGCTCGCGCGACCCCACCCAGCCGTGGTTGACGTTGATGGTGCCGTCGCGATCCAGGAACAGCGCCGGCCGGCGCAGTCGTTGCGGAATCTCCGTCTGCGCGCGGCGCAGGTCCTCGGCGATGCCGATGTCGCGGAAATAGCCCTCGCCCAGCGTGCCGCGGAGCACCCCACGGGAGGCCAGGCGCGGCAGCGCGTCCCGTTCCAGCGAACAATCGGGCGATAAATCGTCCGTCAAGCGGCGGTCGAACAGGTACACTCCGGCGTTGATGACGCCAGGGACCAAGGCCGCCCCATGATCGCTTGCAGAGGAGGCCGGGGGGCGCTCGCGAAAGGCGGTGATCCGCTCGCCGTCCAGGTCCACCGTGCCGAACCGCGACGCATCCGCCAGCCGGCGCAGTGCAATCCGCCCCACCACGCCGGGCTCGTCATCCGCCGCGGCCGCAAGCAGCCTGCCGAGGTTGAAGTCGAACAGCGAATCGCCGTTGCACAGCAGGAAGCGCGAATCCAGCCGATCGCGGGCGTGAAACAATGCCCCGCCGGTGCCGGCCCGAAACGGCTCCTCGGAGAAGGCGAGCGTCACCGGCCGCGGCAGCCGGTCGGCGATGTCGCCGACACAGGATTCGAGTGCCACCGACAGATGGCCAGTCAGCAGCAGGAACTCGCTCACGCCGTAGCGCAACAACTCGCGCATCAGCCAGGCCAGGAACGGCCGATCGCCGCAGGGCAGGATCGGCTTGGGCGTACTCGCCGTGATGGCGCCGAGCCGGCTGCCCAGCCCGCCGACCAGAATCGCGCATTGCCGGATGGTCGCATTCGACATGACGTTACGCCGGCAGCGCGGGGGCTCGGCGAGGCGTCTTCGCCTCCCCGCTGGGATGACCGCTGCGATCACCGCTCACACCAGGGGCTCCCTGTCGGGGAACCAACGCGAACGGCCCACCCGCCGGGCCGCGGCTGGCAAACTCCGCCGCCGGTCCACGCCAGAGCGTCGGTTCAGCCATCGCTGGCCGGCCGGTCCCACCAGCCTGTCCGCAGGAGCACCAGTTCCTCACGGCGAACGCCGCAACGAGCATCCCGCGACAAATGCCGTACCACGAGAGCGGTGACTTCCCATCAAGCCCCTTTCGACTCCAAATCGTTGCCGCCAAACTGCCAGCCGCCGGCCCAGGCGTCCACCGACTATAGATTGCAAGGACCTGAAGACGGGCCGTCGCTGGCCGGACGCGCATCGATGCCCGAGTGGTAGGATATCGCAATTAACACAAAACTAAGGCCCGAGATGGATGCGATTTGATTGCGCTGCGGATCGGTTTGCTCCCGGCTTTGTGAAGATGAGCGATTTCCGCTTGCTCCACCGGGGAAGCGCCAAGTCATGCCGCTTGACCCGTGGCGCGCCGTGATTGTTTGTCGCCAGCGCTTGCGCCCACTGGCCTCCGTGTCGCCCGGGCGGTTGTCGTCCTTCGACCCTGCGCGCACATGGGCAGGTATGAGTCCGAGCGCAAACTGGCTTGACGGTCTCGCTGGGCGGGCGGAGCTGCTCAACCCACAGCAGATGGGACGCGCCGACGCGCTGTCATGGCATTTTGGTGTGCCCGGCCCCGCGCTGATGGCGAACGCGGGCCGTGCCGTCGCCCGTGCCGTGATGGCGCGGTTCCGGCCCTGCCGCACCCTTGTTCTCTGCGGCCCCGGCAACAACGGGGGGGACGGCTATGTCGCGGCGCGTCTGCTCGATCGGGCGGGCTGGCCGGTCACGCTGGCCGCCGTTGCCCCGCCGCGCGCCGGCTCCGATGCGGCCCTGGCCGCCGCGCGTTGGCATGGCCTCGCCGCGCCCTTCACCCCAGCGGAGGCGGCGCGCGCGGACCTCGTGATCGATGCCGTGTTCGGCGCAGGGCTCGCGCGCGACGTGGACGGGGTCGTCGCCGAAACGCTGCGCGCCGCGCGCCGCCTGGTCGCCGTTGACGTGCCGAGCGGGATCGACGGCGCCACCGGCGCGGTGCGCGGCTACGCGCCGCAGGCCGCGCTGACCGTCACGTTCTTCCGCCTCAAGCCCGGTCATCTCCTGCTGCCGGGGCGCGATCTGTGCGGCGAGACGCTGCTCGCCGATATCGGCCTGCCGGAAGCGGTGTTGCGGGAGGTGCATCCGGACTGCTTCGTCAACCTGCCCGAGTTGTGGCCGCTGCCTGATCTCGGGCCGACATCCCACAAATATTCGCGCGGCCACGTCACCGTGCTGGGCAGCGCGGCGATGACCGGCGCGGCGCGGCTTGCCGCCGACGCCGCCCGTCACGCCGGCGCCGGTCTGGTCACGATCGTCGCGCGTGCCGGCGCCGACATCTACCGCGCCGGGGCCCCGGGGGTGCTGGTGAACGATGCGCCGCTGGCCGACCTGCTCGCGGACCCGCGCCGGCGGGTCTGGGTGTGCGGCCCGGGTCTCGGCCCGGATGCCGCCCGCGAGGCGTTCCCGGTGCTGCTGGGCGCCGGCCGCACGGTGGTCGGCGATGCCGACGTGTTTTCCGCCTTCGCCGATGATCCGGACGGATTGCGCGGCGCCGCCGTTTTGACTCCGCACGCCGCGGAGTTCGCCCGTGTCTTCGGCGCTCCAGGCGAGGACCGGCTGGGTGCCGCCCGGGCTGCGGCCGCGCGGACCGGCGCGGTGGTTCTGCTCAAGGGCTCCGATACCATCATCGCCGCGCCGGATGGTCGGGCCGCGATCAATGCGAACGCGCCGCCATGGCTGGCGACCGCTGGGTCGGGCGATGTGCTGTCTGGGCTGATCGCGGGATTGCTGGCGCAAGGCATGACGTCGTGGCAAGCCGCTGCCGCCGGAGCCTTCCTGCATGGCCGCGCCGCCGAACTGGCCGGCCCCGGCCTGATCGCCGAGGATTTGTTGCCGGCGATCGGCCGCGCCCTGGAAGCGACACGGTCTCAGCTCAGCGCTCGTGGCGGCCGGAGCGGCGTGCGCTGATCGCGCGTGCCACCGGACTCTGGCCCCGAACCGCTCGCCCTCGATCTCCCTCCCGTCCGTCCCCCTCCCTGGGCGCCAAGGCGACTTTCCGGCTATGATCGGTGGCGGACAGGGCACCCCCGGGAAAGCCCTGCCGCGCGGGAGCGAACGCAAAATGAACGCGCCGACCAGCACCATCGTGCACCACGCCGCCGCGAGCGCCGACCGTCACGTGCATCTGCTCAAGCAGTTGGAGCGCAAGCTGCTGTGGCTGTCGGCCTGGATGATCCACAACGCCAACCATGGCCGCCCCAACCGCGACGGGCTGAAAGTGGGCGGGCACCAGGCCTCCTGCGCCTCGGTCATCTCGATCATGACGGCGCTGTATTTCGAGGTGCTGCGCCCGCAGGATCGGGTCGCGGTCAAGCCGCATGCCAGCCCGGTGTTCCACGCCGTCAATTGGCTACTCGGCCGGCAGACCCTGGACAAGATGGAAGGGTTGCGCCGGTTCGGCGGGGCGCAGTCGTATCCCAGCCGAGTCAAGGACGGGCCGGAGGTTGATTTCTCCACCGGCTCGGTCGGCCTGGGCGTCGCAATGACCACCTTTGCCGCGCTGATGCAGGATTATGTGCGCCTGCATGGCCTGGCGCAGGCGGGTCTGCCGCCCGGACGCCACATCGCGATCGCCGGCGATGCCGAGCTGGACGAAGGCAACATCTACGAAGCCTTGCTGGAAGGCTGGAAGCACGACGTCCGCGACCTGTGGTGGGTGATCGACTACAACCGCCAGAGCCTGGATTCCGTGGTCCCCGACCGGCTGTTCGGCCGCATCGAGGGCCTGTTCCGCGACATGGGCTGGAACGTCGTCACCATCAAATACGGCCGGATGCTGCAGGCCGCGTTCGCGCGCGAAGGCGGTGACGGGCTGCGGCGCTGGATCGACGACTGCCCGAACAGCCTTTACTCCGCTCTGACCTTCCAGGGCGGGGCGGCCTGGCGCCAGGCGGTGCTTGCCGATCTCGGGCGCTCGAAGGGCGTGCGCGCGATCATCGATCCGCTATCGGACGACGAGCTGGGCGCGCTGATGACCAATCTCGGCGGCCACGACATCGAGACGTTGATCGAAACATTCCGCGCGGCGGAGGCGTCGGGCGACCAGCCGACCTGCTTCATCGCCTATACCATCAAGGGCATGGGCCTGCCCTTCGCCGGCCACAAGGACAATCACGCCGGCATGATGACGAAGGAACAGATGGAGGGGTTCCAGGCCCGCATGGCGATCCGGCCGGGCCACGAATGGGACAAGTTCGAGGGCCTGGACGCCGGCGCGGACGAGATGCAGGACTTTCTCGATGCCTGTTCCTTCGCCGCCAAGCTGACTCCGCAAGGCCGCGCGCTGACCGTACCCGCGGTGCCTGTCCCGGCGATCCTGCCCATGCCGAAGGTCGCCGGGCGCAAGTTTTCGACGCAAGGCGGCTTCGGCGACATTCTGGCCGAGATCGGCCGCGGGCAGGGCGATCTGAAGCCGCTCGCGGACCATATCCTTACCACCAGTCCCGATGTCACCGTGTCCACCAGCCTCGGACCCTGGGTGAACCGGCGCGGCGTCTTCGACCGCCACATGCGCAACGATGTATTCCGGGACGCCAAGCTCGCCTCGGCGCAGCGCTGGGGCATGAGCCCCAAGGGCCAGCACATGGAGCTGGGCATCGCCGAGCAGAACCTGTTCCTGCTGCTGGGCGCCGCCGGTCTGGCGCCGGCGATGACCGGCGCCCGCGTGCTGCCGATCGGCACGGTGTACGATCCGTTCGTCAACCGCGGCCTCGATGCGCTGATCTATGCCTGCTACCAGGACGCACGGTTCCTGCTGGTTTCCACGCCTTCCGGGCTGTCGCTGGCGCCGGAGGGCGGGCAGCACCAATCGGTGAACACGCCGGTCATCGGCATGACCGCCGACCGTCTCGCGAGCTTCGAGCCGGCGCACGTCGACGAGCTGGCCATCCTGCTGCGCCACGCGTTCGACTTCATGCAGCGGCCGGATGGGTCGGCGGTCTGGCTGCGGTTGTCCACCCGCCAGCTCGATCAGCCGGAGCGGCGGTTGGACCCGGCGCAGGTGATCGCCGGCGGGCACTGGGTCGTGCCGCCGCACGATGGCGCCCGCATTGCGGTTGCGTATCAGGGGCCGGTGGCGCCGGAGGCGGAGGCCGCTTTCGCCGAACTGGCTGCGGAAGAGCCCGGCGCGGGTCTGCTCGCCATCACCAGCCCGGATCGGTTGCACGCGGGTTGGATCGCGGCATTGCGGGCACGGCGGGGCGGCGATCGGAGCGCCATGTCCCATATCGAGCGCCTGCTGGCGCCGCTCGCCCCGGGGGCGGCGCTGGTCTCGGTGCTGGACGGGCATCCCGCGGCGCATTCCTGGCTAGGCGGGGTGCGCGGGCAACGTATCGTGCCGCTCGGCCCCGATCGGTTCGGCCAGAGCGGCGACATTCCGGACCTGTACCGGGAATACGGCATCGATACCGACGCCATCCTGGACGCCTGCGCTCAAGCGCTGCTCACGGTTCACTGACGTCACACACGGCGTAGGGTGGGCAAGCATCTTGCGCCGTCCACCGCTTGCGGTGCGGCTTGCGGCACTGGTGGACGGCGCAAGGGCTTGCGGTCAGGCATGATACGGTGACGTTCGCGGGAAGGCCGGGAACCGCGGCGGGCTCCAACCATTCAGCACCCACCTAATCTGGGAGGCAGGGTTCATGAGTGGAACAACAACTGTTGCGCGGGAAACCTTCGTGGTTGGCCTGCGAAATCAGCATGCCGTCGAAAAGCAGGCGATCGAACTTCTGGAGCGGCAGCTCGGCCGGCTGGTCAACTATCCCGAACTGGAAGAGCGGATTCGCCTGCACATCGAGGAAACCAAGGAACAGGCAAAGCGCCTTGAGGACCTGCTGACCGGCCTGGGCACCAGCCACTCCAGCCTGAAGGACACGGTGGCGTCCTTCATCGGCAATCTGGCGGCTCTCGCCCATGTGCCGGCATCCGACGAGGTGATCAAGGACACGCTCGCCAACTTCGCTTTCGAGCACTACGAGATTGCGTCGTACAAGGCGCTGCTGGTGCTGGCGGACGCGTCGGGCCACGACAACGCCCGAACCGCGCTGAACCAGTCGCTGCACGAAGAAGAGCAGATGGCGCAGTGGATCGATGAACACATCAAGCCCACCGTCCTGCGCTATCTGGAGCGTTCGGAAGCGGGACAGACCGCGGGGCGCTGACGGATCGCGCTTTCCCAATTGTGGGGCAGTGCCTGCCAGCCGCGGTTGTCGTGCTGCTTGCGGCAATGGCGGATGGCGCAAGGGCTTATCCACCCTGCCGGCTGCGCTCTACACGGGTTTGTGAGCCCGGGCGGCAAAACGGCTTTGCGAAGCAGCGGTTATGTCTCGGCGTAGCGGGGCGCACCCGGCCAACGCGCAACGAACAGCGAGGAAAAAAATGGCGACCAAGAGCAGTCTCAACGAGCTCCTGCTGAGCTTTCTGCAGGACATCTACTATGCCGAGCGTCAGATCCTGAAGGCGCTGCCCAAGATGGCGAAAGCGTCGCAAAACGAACAGCTCAAGCAGGCGCTGATGGATCATCGCGAGGAGACGCAGGGCCAGGTCGAGCGTCTGCAAAAGGTATTCGACGCGCTCGGCAAGCGTGCGCGCGGCCAGACCTGTGAGGCCATCAACGGCATCATCGAGGAAGGCGAGGAGATCATCGATCAGTTCGAGCCGGGCAGCGTGCGCGATGCTGGCATCGTCGCCGCGGCACAGGCGGTCGAACATTACGAGATGGCCCGCTATGGCTCGCTGATCGCCTGGGCCAAGGTCGCCGGCCAGGACGAAGTCGCCAGCTTGTTGGAAGAGACGCTCGTCGAGGAGAAGCACGCCGACTCGCTGCTGAGCCAATTGGCCAACACCGAAATCAACCAGCAGGCGACACAGCGGGCTGCCTGAGGATTCGGTCCGCGACCGCCGGCCAGACCATTCTGGCCGGCGGTTCTGGGCGAGCGCGCTGTTACGCCGCCCGGCGATGGGCGGTTTTTTCGAACAGATTGAGCATTTCCCGCTCGAAGTCCGGCAGGTCGTCCGGCTTGCGGGACGTGACCAGCTTGCCGTCGACCAGGACCTTGTTGTCCTCCCAATGCGCCCCGGCGTTGCGCAAATCGGTCTTGAGCGACGGCCAGGACGTCATCCGCTTTCCGCTGACTCCGCCGGCCTCGATCAGTGTCCAGGGTCCGTGGCAGATCGCGGCAATCGGTTTATCGGCGTCCACGAAATGCCGCACGAAGGCGACCGCTTCCGGAAGCGTACGCAGTTTGTCGGGGTTGGCCACGCCGCCCGGCAGCACCAGTGCGTCGAACTGGTCCGGTGAGACATTGTCCAACGTGTCATCGACGGTGATCTTGTCCCCCTTCTCGTCGTGGTTCATGCCTTGGATTTCGCCGTCATGAGGCGCCACAACAACCACCTCGGCCCGCGCCTGCTTCAGCGCCCTGACAGGCTCGGTCAGTTCGACCTGTTCAACCCCGTCGGTGGCAAGCACCGCGATCCTGCGGCCGGATAGATCCGCCATGGCGTCTCTCCTTGTACGTCTGTGCGAGGGTTAAAATTCAACAGCCGGCGGACGGGCCGGTTGCGTGGACCGCGGAAAACCGCGGCGCCCCTCGAGCGTTTGAACGGCTGGTGTACGGAGGATCGATCATGCCGGCAAGCGACAAACACGATGAAGCCGTGGAAGAAAGTTTCCCGGCGAGCGACCCGCCGGCTTCCTCCGGCATCACCGGTGAACGGCGCGACGAGCGCAAGGATCGGCACCCCGATCCCGAATCTCGCGGTGATGAGGCGCAGCCAAAGGGGACGCCCACCTCGGAACGTCACGGCACGGAGACGGCGCACCAAGCGGAGGATCAGGAGCGACCGACCTAGGCACGCTTGCGCGTCGCTGTCCGGCGCTTCGCCGCGGGCTTGTCGGCAGGCGCCGGTTCGTGGGGCGAGTCTTGGGACCCATTCTTGCCAGTGGCCTCCTGGCCGAGGCTGCGCTTCAAGGCGGCCATGAGGTCGATCACATTGTCCCCGCGCGGCGCTGCGGGCGCGTTCGGCGTAATCCCTTCGCCCTGGAGCTTCGCCGCGATCACCTCGCGCAGACGCGTCTCATAGCGGTCCTCGGTATCGGCGGGTTCGAACTTTGCCGCCTGCCGGTCGATCAACTGGGTGGCCAGCTTCACCATCTCCGGATCGGGCTTCTCCTCGGGGATGCCGTCGAACAAATCTTCGGCGCTGTACAGATCGCGCGGCTCGCGTAGCGTGTGCAGAACCAGACCTTTTCCCATCGGCCTGATCGCCACGGCGCGCTCGCGCCGCGCCATCACCAGCCGTGACAGCGCCGCCCGCTTCGACTGTGCGATCGCGTCGTGCAGCACCACGTACACGTCCTGCCCCGCGTCGCCATCCGGAACCATGTAATAGCAACTGTCGAAATAGAGCGGGTCGATCGAGTCCAGATCGACAAACTTGTCGACCGTCAAGGTGGATGAACTCTCGATCCGCGCTTTTTCAAAATCTTCATCTTCCATCAGGACGTAGCGGTCCTTCTCGAATTCGTAGCCCTTCACCAAGTCGCGGCGCGATATCTCCTCGTCGGTGCCCGCGTCCAACGTCACCATCCTGACACGGCTGCCGGTCTTCGGATTGATCAGATGAAAGTTGAGGCTTCCGCTGGACCGCTCGGCATTGTGCAAGGCGATCGGGCACGTCACCAGTGCCAGGCGCAAATGTCCGCGCCAAATAGGACGTGCCGCCATCGCCGCCTCCTCAAGAAATTCTGAAACGCGCGGCAGCCTAATGCGTTTCCTTGATCGTTCCCCGGCCGCGGCGATCACGATCCCTTGCCCGGTTGCGGGCCATTTCACGATAGCGCGCGTCGGCAACTGGGCAGAGTGTCCGCCGTTTGCGCATGGCCACGTCGTTTGTGAAATGACGTGAGGAGGAGGAAACAATGACAAAATTGACATGGAGTGCCGTGCTACTGGCCAGCGCATTGGCCGCCACACCCGTGTTTGCCCAAAGCGCCGGCAGCGGCGCCGGCTCGACGGCGCGGCAGACAGACCAAAACACCACGATGCAGGGCAGGACGGGCGACCGCGCGGTCACAACGACCAACCGGTCCGACACCTCCAATAGCATCTACTGGACCGTGGACAACAAGCTGCGCACCAGCAAGGTCGTCGGCGCGACTGTTTACAACGATCAGGACCAGTCGATTGGCAAGATCGATGACATCCTGGTGAGCCGCGACGACAAGACATCGACCGCGGTGATTTCCGTCGGCGGCTTCCTTGGTGTGGGCAGCAAGCTGGTGGCGGTGCCCTACGACCAGTTGAAGGTCGAGCACGACAAGATCACGCTTCCCGGCGCGTCGGAAGCATCGCTGAAGGGCCTGCCCGACTACCACTACAGCAACGCCTAACCTGATCCCTGGGGATGGGCGGTCGGTGGCTGCCCATTCTCCGCCTGTTGTGACCGACGGGCGCGCATAACGGTCCACATATCGCGATACTGTCCATCGTATCCTCGGGGCGGCTTGCGCTTGCCGGCGCAGCGTCGCCGATAGAAGCACGCCCACTCATAAGCAGCATCGCGGACGGAGACCGGCCATGAATGCGACCGACCAGTGAGCGACGTTGCGACAAAGCCCTGCCTCGCCGCTTCGTGTAGGCGCTACGCGGACATCCGTGCGCGGACTGAGCGCCTGACTGCGAAGCTCAGTGCCGAGGATCAGTGTGTCCAATCGATGCCCGACGCCAGTCCGGCAAAATGGCATCGCGCGCACACGACCTGGTTCTTCGAGGAGTTCCTGCTGCGCCGCTTCGTTCCTGCGTACCGCGCCTTCGACCAGGATTTCCGCTTCCTGTTCAACTCCTATTACGAAACCATCGGGCCGCGGCATCCGCGCCCGATGCGCGGCCTGTTGACCCGGCCCTCGGTGGCGCAGGTGACCGCCTATCGCGCGCATGTGGATGTCGCGATGGGCCGATATCTGCCGGATATGCCTGACGAGGCGTCGCCTCTCATCGAGCTGGGTTTGCAGCACGAGCAGCAGCATCAGGAACTGCTGCTGACCGACATGCTGCACGTTTTCGCGCAGAACCCGCTGGCTCCGGCGGTGCTGCCTGGCTGGACAACGCCCGCCGGGGCGCCGTGGCCGACGCGCTTCATTCCCTGTCCGGGCGGACTGGTCGCGATCGGGCACCGCCCGGAGGGGTTTTGCTTCGACAACGAGACGCCCGCCCATGACGTCGTGCTGGAGCCCTTTGCGCTTGCCTCCCGGTTGGTTCGCAACAGCGATTGGCTCGCCTTTGTCCAGGACGGCGGATATCGAACACCGACCCTTTGGATGTCCGATGGGTGGGCGCTCGCCCAGACCGAAGGCTGGGCCGCGCCGCTCTATTGGCGGGAGCGAGACGGAGCCTGGTTTGAAATGGGGTTGGGCGGCGAGCGTCCGCTCGATCCGGATGCCCCTGTGCGGCACCTAAGCTGGTACGAGGCGGACGCCTACGCGCGGTGGGCCGATGCCCGCCTGCCGACCGAAGGCGAGTGGGAGACGGCCTGCGCGCTGGCCGATCTGCACGAGATGACGGGGCATGTCTGGCAATGGACGGCCAGCGCCTACCGTCCCTATCCAGGCTACCGTCCAGTCAGCGGCGCCGTCGGCGAGTACAACGGCAAGTTCATGATCAACCAGATGGTGTTGCGCGGCGGCTCGCTCGCCACGCCGCCCGGTCACACGCGTCCTGCCTATCGAAACTTCTTCCACCCTGACAAGCGCTGGCAATTCAGCGGCCTGCGGCTGGCGCGCGACATCTGACGGAGACATCCTGATGCTGAATGACGCGCGCATCACCGCGTGCTTCGATCGCGAGGTCGCGGCCCTTGCTTTGTCCGGCCTGTCGGGCGCGCGAAAGACATTGCCGGCGAAGCTGTTCTACGACGAAGAAGGCTGCCGGCTGTTCCGGCTTATCACGGCGCTGCCGGAATACTACCTCACGCGGACCGAGCACGGGCTGCTTCGTGAGATTGCTCCAGAGATCGTGCGCGCGGTGCCGGCTGACAGCGTGCTGGTGGAATACGGCGCCAGCGATGAAGCCAAGGCGAGCACCCTGCTCGACGTCGATGACGAGGCGACAGGCCTGCCGCTCATCACCGCTTACGCGCCGATCGATGTTGCCGGGCAGTCGCTCGTGCGGTTGCGAGCCAGGCTCCGGCGCGACCGTCCCGACCTGATAGTCGTCCCAATCGCGGCCGACTTCATGGACCCGATCACCCTGCCGTCATCGCTTGCCGGCAGGGCACGCCTGGGCTTCTTCCCCGGCTCCACGATTGGCAACCTTGATCCGCTTGAGGCGACACGCTTTCTTGATCGGGTTCGCGCCACGCTTGGTAGCGATGCCCAATTCGTGATCGGCTTCGATTTGCGCAAAGACCCCGTCCGGCTGCTCGCAGCGTATGACGATGCCGATGGCGTGACCGCGGCTTTCAATCGCAACCTTTTGGTGCGGCTTAATCGCGAGGCCGGCGCGGATTTCGATCTCGCCGGCTTCGCCCACCGGGCGGTTTGGAACGATGCGGAGAGCCGGATCGAGATGCACCTGGTCAGCCTCCGCGCGCAGACCGTACGGGTTGCCGGCGCGATGATCCGCTTCACCCCCGGCGAGACCATCCATACCGAGAATAGCTACAAATACACCGTCGCCGCTTTCGCGGATCTCGCCCGGGCGGCGCAATGGACTGTGGCCCAGTCCTGGACTGATCCGGCCCGGCTCTTCGCGCTCCAACTGCTGGAGCCCGAAGGCCGCGCCTGACACAGGGCTGATCACGCGGCCTTGGCGTCCTCGCCGGTCAGATAGGCGCGGAGCTGCAGCCGCGCGCGGTGGACCCGGCTTTTCAGGGTTCCGATCGCGCAGCCGGTCACTTCCGCGGCAGCCTCGTAGGATTTTTCCTGCAACACGATCATGAACAGCGCCTCCCGCTGGTCGGGCGGCAGGCGGTTGAGCGCCCCGTCCAGTTCGCGCAGCGCTGTGCGGTCTTCATGGGCCGCCGGCACCGGCACTTCCGGCATGTTCTCCATGTCGGTGAACTCTCGCCGGTTGCGGACGCTGCTGATGAAGTGGTTGATCATGATCCGGTGCACCCAGGCGGAGAAGTTGGTGCCGGGAATGAAGCAATCCTTCGCGACCAGCGCCTTGGTCGCGACGTCCTGCGTCAGGTCCTCGGCAGCCGCGCGGTTGCGCGTCAAGGCAAGGGCCCAGACCCGCATTTTGGGAAGAAATTCGATCAGTTGATCGTGAAATTCCTGCGCCATGTCTAAACTCCCGCCGCTCAATGCACTCGATGAGTGCCAACATTGTCGCGGGTCAGGCCGGCACAAGACAAATGACACCGGGTTGATAAGCCCGAGCCGGTGCCACACTCCCCGGTTAGTTCGCGAAAAGGCGAGGCATATAACGTAAACATTACGTTTTCGTTGATTTGAACGGCCACGAAAGGAAGCGGTATTCGCTGCCTATTTTTTTATATTGTTCGGAAGGATCGAACGGCATTGCGAACTGCTCTCTCGACTCCCGATCCGTCCGCCGCGCGCGCGACCGGAGCCTTCTCTCGTCAAACCAGATCGGGGCCCCGGATCGGGCCAAGAATTGCGCCGTAACATCGGTCTGCGCCATGATGTCTCCGCCAGCGAGGTAGGTGATCCTGGCGGAAAGGCGGTGGTCGCATGACGTTCCGCTCTCGCGATTGGGTTGGCGATGGAAGGCAGCAAGCCATTCCCCGCCCAAAGGCCGCTCGGCCGGACGCACGGGTTGGTGCTCCGGGTTCGCGCCGGTCGGATCGCGCAACGCCCAGACTGGCATCGCTTCTGCTGGCGGTGGCGGTGGTGGCAGCCCTGGCGGTGGCGCTCGGTTTGCTGTTCCGGTGACTCGGCGCAACCTGTTGACCGACGTTCCCGGCCTGGCCGTCGGGCACGCGCAGGATGCCCGCCTTGGCTCGGGGGTGACCGTCGTCCTGTTCGAGCGGCCGGCGGTTGTCGCGGTTAGCATTCTGGGCGGAGCGCCCGGCGGCCGTGAGACCTCGATGCTCGGCCCCGAGATGACGGTGGAGGCCGTGGACGCAATCGTCCTGTCCGGCGGCTCCGCTTTCGGCCTGGACGCGGCCGGCGGGGTCCAGGCCGCCTTGAGGGAGCAGGGTCGCGGCTTCCCGGTGGGTGACATCCGCGTCCCCATCGTGCCGCAGGCCATCCTGTTCGACCTGGCAAATGGCGGCGACAAGGATTGGGGGCGGTATCCGCCCTATCGCGAGCTTGGCTACAGCGCCGCTTGTGCCGCGGCCGAGCGAGGCGCTCACGGGACGCCGGCTTTCGCCCTGGGCAACATCGGTGCCGGCATGGGTGCCACCACGGCGACCGTGAAGGGCGGCCTGGGCTCGGCGAGCGCGGTGACGCCGGCAGGGCACACCGTCGGCGCGATCGTGGCGGTGAACGCCATCGGCTCGGCGACGATCGGCGATGGGCCGAATTTCTGGGCTGCCCCGTTCGAGCAGCAAGGCGAGTTCGGCGGGCTCGGCTGGCCGGCGGCAATCGACGCCACGCCGCGGCTGAAGGGCGGTCCAGGCACCGGCACGACGATCGGCCTGATCGCCACCGACGCAACGCTGACCAAGGCGCAGGCGCAGCGGCTCGCGATCATGGCGCATGGCGGCTTGGCTCGGGCAATTTTCCCGGCGCACGCGCCGCTGGATGGCGACACGATTTTCGCGGCGGCCACCGGCTTGCGGCCGCTTGGCGACCCTCTCACGGAATTGACCGACCTTGGCATCGTCGCCATCGCGGTGATGGCACGGGCGATCGCACGCGGGGTTTTCGAGGCGGACAGCCTGGCCGTCGCGAACCCACAACCTTCTTGGCGGCAACGATTCCAGTAGCGTTCCGAGCCCATCATCGGGCAGAAGAAGCGGATGCTCTTGCACCTTCGGATGCTGCCCGCCCTGCTGTTCGTTTCCATCGCGTTGATGCCGTTACGGACCGTACCGGCGCTGGCTGGCGCGCCGCCGGCGCCCACGCCATCGGTGCTGTGCGACCGCGCGATTGCCGCGACGGAGCAGGAAGCCGGTCTGCCGCCGCGGCTGCTCAATGCCATCGCGGATGTCGAAAGCGGCAGGCTCGACCCCGCCACCGGCACGGTCCACCCCTGGCCCTGGACGATCAATGCCGAAGGCGAGGGGCGGTTCTTCGCGTCCAAGGCGGAGGCGGTCGCCGCGGTCCAAACACTGCAGGACCTGGGCGTGCGCTCCATCGATGTCGGCTGCATGCAGGTCAACCTGATGCATCATCCCACGGCGTTCGCCTCATTGGATGAAGCGTTCGATCCCTGGCACAACACGCGCTATGCGGCCCGCTTTCTGATCGCGTTGCACGGCGCGGACAGCACCTGGCTGCCGGCGATCGCCGCCTATCATTCGATGACCCCGGCGCTCGGCAGCGAGTACAGCAACCGTGTGATGGCAGTGTGGGAGCGGCCGGATCTCGTGACGGCCGCAACAGTGGTCCCGCACACGCCGTACCGAGACTTCGTGACCAAGAGCCAAGTCTACGCGGATTTTAAGCCTTCGGCGAGCGTCTATGGCGCGTTCGCGCCGGCGTCGCCCCCGGCCAAGCCGACCCCAGGGACCAAGCTGGCCCGCCGCTGACGGATCGAGCCCGACCACACCTTGGTGAAACGATTTGAACGCGTGTTAAGGCGCTACTCGTCGTCCAGCGAGAGCAACGCCGCATTGCCGCCGGCCGCTGTCGTGTTCACGGACACGACACGCTCCTCGGCGAAACGATACAGCGTGATCGGACCGCCCGCCTTCGGGCCGGTGCCCGACAAGCCGCGTCCGCCGAACGGTTGCACGCCCACCACCGCGCCGACCTGGTTGCGGTTCACGTAGGCGTTGCCAATCCGCAGACGCTCGACGATGTGGCGCTGCGTCGCCTCGATGCGGCTGTGCACGCCGAGCGTCAGCCCGTAGCCGCTGGCGTCGATCGCATCCAACACCGCATCTAGCCGATCCGCCGCGTAGCGGATCACGCACAGCACCGGTCCGAAGACCTCGGCCCGCAGCTCGCTTACCTGTCCCAGCAGTAAGACGCGCGGCGCGAAGAAGCTGCCGTGCTCGGTGCCAGGACCCAGCGGCAGCGCGAACAGTTGGGTGCCCAGGCCGCCCGCCGCGTGTTCCAACGCGTCACGCGCCGCTTCGTCGATCACCGGGCCGATATCGGTTGCGAGGTCGATCGGATCGCCGATCACCAGCGTCTCCGCCCCGCCTTGAAGCATCGTCAACACGCGGTCGGCGATCTCCTCCTGCAGACATAGCAGGCGCAACGCCGAGCAGCGCTGTCCGGCTGAGCCGAACGCCGAAATCAGCACGTCGGTTACCACCTGCTCGGGCAGCGCGGAACTGTCCACCAGCATGGCGTTGATGCCGCCGGTCTCGGCGATGAACGGCACAATCGGGCCGGGGCGGGCTGCCAAGGTCTGAGCGATGCGCTGAGCGGTTTCGGTTCCACCGGTGAAGGCGACCCCCGCGATGCGCGGGTCGCGCACCAGGCGCTCGCCCACGCTGCCATCGCCCGGCAACAGCGCCAGCACATCGGGCGGCACGCCGGCGCGGTGCAGCAGGCCGACCACATGGGCGGCGATCAACGGGGTCTGCTCCGCCGGCTTGGCGGCGACCGCGTTGCCCGCGGCCAGCGCCGCGGCAACCTGGCCGGTGAAAATCGCCAGCGGAAAATTCCACGGCGAGATGCAGGCGAACACGCCCCGGCCGCCCAACGCCCAGGTGTTGCGTTCGCCGGTCGGGCCGGGCAGCTCGCGCGGCGCGCCGAATTGCTCGCGCGCCCTGGCGGCATACCAGCGGCAGAAATCGGCCGCCTCCCGCAGCTCTGCGACCGCGTCGCCCAAGGTCTTGCCGGCCTCGCGGACCAGAAGGTGCACCAGTTCCACCCGGTTGCCCTCGATCAGCTCGGCTGCGCGATCGAGCACCGCCGCTCGCGCGATGCCGCCTCGCTCGTCCCAGTCACGCCAGGAACGCGCCAGCGTTGTCAGCTCGGCGTCGATCTCCGCCTCGCCGGCATCGTCGATGCAGCCCACCAACATGCGGTGGTCGGCCGGGTTGCGAACCTCGCGGGTGCCGGGGATGTCGCGCCAGTGCCGGTCGCGCGCCACCAGCGCGGCCAACAGCGCGGCGGTGCCGGTCCGGTCGGCAAGATCGATGCCTGCCGAATTGAGCCGGTCCGGGTATAGCGCGCGGGGCAGGGGGATGCGCTTGTTGCGGTCCGCGCCGATCCTTCGCAACCAGGCGGCGGGGTCCGCGGCGATCACGTCTTCCGGGACCGAGGGATCGACCAGCCGGTGCACGAAGCTGGTGTTGGCGCCGTTCTCCAGCAGGCGGCGGACCAGGTAGGCGAGCAGGTCCTCATGCGTCCCGACCGGGGCGTAGACGCGCACCGGGCAGGCAGGACCGACCACGTCGTGGTACAGCGCCTCGCCCATGCCATGCAGGCGCTGCATCTCGAACGGCGCGTTGCCTGCCTGTTCAAGCACGAAGGCGAGGCTGTGCGCGTTATGGGTGGCGAAGGCGGGCAGGATCGCGTCGGGACAGGCCAACATCCGGCGGGCGCAGGCGAGCCAGCTTACGTCGGTGGCGGACTTGCGGGTGAAGACGGCGTAATCGGCGTGGCCGTGGACCTGGGCGTGCTTGATCTCGGTGTCCCAGTAGGCGCCCTTGACCAGCCGTGCCGGGATTCGGTGCCCGGTGGCGCGGCCGAGCGCCGCGACCCACTCCACCACCGCCATCGCGCGCCGGTCATACGCCTGGATGGCGAGCCCCAACCCGTCCCAGCCGGCAAGCCGCGGGTCGGCCAGCACCGCGGCGAAGATATCCAGGCTGATATCGAGGCGGTCCGCCTCCTCGGCGTCCACCGACAGCCCGATATCGGCCGCCTGCGCCGCCAGCGCGAGCCCGGTCAGCGAGTCGATCAGCGCTGGCACGCAGCGTGCCGCCTGCGGGGCCTCGTAGCGCGGATGCAGGGCGGAGAGCTTGACCGATATTCCCGGTCCCGCCACCGGACCGCGTCCCGCGCCGGTCCGGCCGATGGCGCCGATCGCATCCAGGTAGGCGGCGCGATAGCGCTCCGCGTCGGCAGCGGTCTTTGCCGCCTCGCCCAGCATGTCGAAGCTGTGACGCCAGCGGCGGCCCTCGGCGGAGGCGGCGCGCGCCAGCGCCTCACCAATGGTGCGGCCCATCACGAACTGCCGGGCGAGCACGCGCATGCCCTGGCGCAGCGCGCCGCGGATCACCGGTTCGCCGACGCGGCGCACCATGCGTCCGAGCACGGCCTGGATGCCGCCGGGCGTCTCGTCGAGGTTCAGGACACGCCCGGTCAGCATGAAGGCCCAGGCGGAGGCGTTGATCGCCAGGCTGTCACCGTGGCCAAGATGGCGTTGCCAGTCGGCGGCGGCGATCCGGTCCTCGATCAGCGCGTCGGCGGTGGCAGTATCGGGGATGCGCAACAGCGCTTCCGCGAGGCATAGCAGGGCGACGCCTTCGGCGGTGCCCAGACCATAGGTGGCGAGAAAGTCGCTGACGTCGGCCCCGGGCTTGTGCGCAGCCCGTGCCGCGCGAACCAGCGACCGTGCGCGGACACCGACGGCCGCGGCAAGATCCGGCGGCAATGTGGCGGCGTCGAGCAGCGGCGCCAACACATCCGCCTCGGGGGCTCGGTGGAGCCGGTGAAGCCGAACGCGATCGTTCGGACCGGCAGGGTTCATTCCGGAAAAATGAGTGCCAAGAGATCGGCGCCACGAACAACCGGCCGCTGACCGCGCCGGCGATCAGCTCTTGCCAAGATCAGTCTGTCGGAACAAGCATAACGTCCGCCCTTTCCGCCGATCCCTATTGTCACGGGCGGGACGCGGCTAATCATTCGACAGGTCGACCAAAACAAAACTGCACGTGGGCCGCATCACCGCGAACTCAATTCTCCGCGGTGAAGCGGTAAACCCCCACGTCCGGATCGCCTGGTCAGGCGGCCCGCAACTGCGCCCGCGCGATTGCCTCGTCGAACGCCGACACCACCTGCGCGTGGCTCGACTTGTCGTTCATCGTCTCCACGTCGGCGAAGCCACGCTCCCGCGCGACCGAGAGCAGCACGATCTGCGCCTCCCGCAGGCGAACCGACCCGGTGAACCGTGCCGCCGCCCGCAGCGCGCCGACAGCGCAGCGCCGGCCTCCGATCGTCTCGTAGCAATGCCGCACCCAGCTCCCTTCGTCGGCAATCAGCGCCCGTCCCATGGTCAGCAGCCGGACAGGTGCATCTTCCGGACTGTTCGGGGGAACCGGGAACCGCAACTCGGCGGGCAAGTTGCGCGTGCGCGGCGATAGTTTGTCGGCGAACACCTTGGCGCGCTGCCACAATGTGGCAACGCCGGCCGTCGTCCCGGACTGATTCGGAGCGCCGGGAAACTCTTTTCCGTCGAATGGCACAGCTTCCTCCCTTCCGTGGTCGTGATCCTGAACTCAAAGATAGGTTGTCGGTTCAGGCAGGCACACTCACAGTCCCGATGGCCGTAGTACCTGTGGGCGAAACGCCGAATAGCCAGGGATGCAGCAGCAAAAGCAGCACCCATGCGGCGAGCCCGACCACCGGTGTGATCCATCCGATTTCGCGAGGGACAAAACGATTGCGGCCGGCCACGATGGCCGCAAACGGCACAATCGACGTAGACGCAGACAGCGCCTGCCAGAAGTTCGGATCGCGGGCCGCCAGTTTGGCGTCGATCGACGGCATCCCCGCGACCGCGGTCAAGAAGAAAGCGCCGAAGAAGACCAGTGCAGCGGCGTCGCCGGTGCCGATGATGTGTACCAGCGCCCAGAGGGCAAACCCGCACAGCATCGGATGCCGGGTGATCCGGCTCATGCCGCGTGGCGGCCGTGCGCTGCCCGGTAGCGCGGCCGTCGGGTTCGGATTGGCCACCGATCCGACGAACAGCAGGAACGCCGGCAGCATCGCCGCGACGAGGACCCAGCGCAGCCACAGCGGCGTAGTCCACAGCGGTTCGGCCGGCGCGGCGGCAAACGCCCAGATGAGAAACGCGATCGAGGCGAGGGAGAGAACCGAGAAGATGCCCTGGAACGCTTTGTCCCCGAGCGGGCCGGCAACAAGCGCACGCAGCCGCGTGCCGGCAATGCCGATGTGCACGAACAGCCAGAGCAGAGCTGCAACGATCAAAATCTGCATGGGATGAGCATAACCACGCCGGCGCCTTGCATACCAGCATTGTCTTCTGCCAACCGCCACAAGCCGGCGCCCGGAGTACGACCCACGCCGCGGTTCCGGTAGAACGACGCACGGTGCTGCCGCTCCGAGGCTGCGCGGATTGGCGGCCCACCCGCGGGGGCAGGGTTGTCAGAACGCAGAACGCGTCAGCGCTTGCGAACCGGAAGCCCGCCTACCGGAAAATGGAGTGAGGTCCCGGCGCTGCGAAGCCGGCGACCGGGGGCTCCCAGTCCTGGATGCCCACGGGGTCCGTGGCCACACCGTTCTTTTTCGCCGGGGGCAGGCCGGCCGTCGGTTGGCCCAGGGCCTGCGACAGCCTGGCGGCGGCATCGAGCACCAGGGGCAGCAGCGCGCGAGGCCGGGGCGGCCGCATGCGCATCGATGCGGCGGTAATGGACAGCGCGGCGACGACATGGCCCGACGCATCGCGCACCGGGCCGGTGATCGACACCGCCCCGGCTTCCTCCTCGTCGGCCGTCAGCAGGTAGCCGCGCGCGCGGATGCGCTGCAGGTCGGCGGCGATCCAGGCCGCGTCGGTCCGGGTGGCCGGGGTCAGGCGGGGCAGGCGCTGCGCCAGCACCTGGGTCTGCACGGCCTCCGGCGCGTGTGTCAGCAGCAGACGGCTCGGACCCGCGTGCAGGGTGCGTCGCTTGCCGACCTCCGAGTACAACCGCAGCGACGGATCAGCCTGGTAGATGGCGACCGTCTCACTTTCCAGCCCGTCGCGCACGATAAGATAGGCATTCTCCCCGGTCGTCTTGCCGAGCGCGGCCAGGAACGGCATTGCGGTCGCTGCCAGTGCGCCCTGCTGGGCAGCGGCGCGGCCTAGCACGCTCCAGCGTGCGCCGAGACGCCAAACGCCCCGTGCTTCGTCCTGCAGCGCGAAACCGCGCGCCTGAAGGGTACGCAGCAGGCGAAACGCGGCAGCGCGCGTACAGCCGGCCGCCTCGGCCAACAGCGTAAGCGGGGCTGGGCCGACGCGGGCCAACGCTTCCAGAAGGTCCAGGGCGCGCCCGACGGCCGCAATGCTGTCGTCGCGCCCATGGGTTTCCCCGGGATCGTCAAACAGGGTCTCCCCAGGCCCGTCCGCCTGGCTGTTACTATGTTGGCGGCTCCGGTGTTGGCCGTCCTCCTGGCCTTCGCCTGATGCGCCGTGCGCCGGCGATTCGCTGTGCGTAAGTTGAGCGGCGCCTGCCTGATTGCGCTCGGCGGTTTCGTCGAGCCGGTCGGGGGCGGGCGTTTCGCCGCCTCTAACCGACGCTGGACGGTTATCGTGCGGCACGCGATTAGCTTGCTGTGTTGGCGCCGCGGCTTTGGCTAACCCAGTCGAAGGATGTGCCTGGCTGTTCCGCGTGGTGGTGAGCTTCCTTGGCGTGGTGTTGTTTTGGGGCATGGTGCGCTTGTCAGTCCGAACGGCCCGATACTACGTGGTAGCAGGATTGAGAGTGTCACCGGCCTCGACCGGTCGTCAAAGCCTGACAGGCATGGTCGATCAAACGCACGGAGGATTGAAGAAGCCATCCGGCGGGGCTGCACCGCAAAATCCGCCAGCGCCGAAATGACGGCTCCCCGAAAACGCGCAAAATGGCCCAAACCGGCCTGAAGCCTGCCCGCTCGCCGGAAAACTTGCTGTGACCGGGCGCCTGCGCTAAAGCGCGCGGCTCACGGCCGCTGGGCGCCGGGCGGGACGCCTCGCCGCGGCGGTTGCGGGCGTGGTGGAATTGGCAGACACGCCAGATTTAGGTTCTGGTGGCGCAAGCCGTGGGGGTTCAAGTCCCTCCGCCCGCACCACCCGTCCCCGCCATGGTGACCCTGGGGGTGACCCGACGGTGGCCGCCCGGCCCGGTCTATGAGGAGTTGGCTGTTCGATGCAGGTTACCGAAACGCTCGCCGAGGGGCTTAAGCGCACCTTCACCGTGGTGGTGCCCGCCGCCGAAATCGAGAGCCGCCGCTCCGCCAAGCTGGCCGATGTCGGAAAGACGCTGAAATTGCCGGGCTTCCGGCCCGGCAAGGTGCCGCTTCCGGTGCTGCGCCAGCGCTATGGCAGCGCGGTCAACGCCGAGGTGGTGGAGCAGTCGGTCAACGAAGCCACGCAACAGATGCTGAGCGAGCGCGGGCTGCGGCCGGCCATGCAACCCAAGGTGGACCTGGTCACGCAAGATCCCGGCACCGGTGCCGCACAGGACCTGGAGTTCAAGGTCGAACTCGAGGTCCTGCCCGACGTGCCCCTGCCCGACTTCGGCTCGATCAGCCTGACCCGGCCGCGCGCCGAGGTGAACCCGGAAGCCGTCGAGAAGGCGCTGGAGACCCTCGCCGAGCGCAGCCGTGAGCTGGTGGAAATTCCGGCGGAGGAGCTTGGCGAGCGGGGCGCGGCCAAGGGCGAGGTGCTCACCGTCGACTATGTCGGCCGGATCGACGGCACCGAGTTCCCCGGCGGCAGCGGCACCAGCGTCGATGTGAACGTGGCCGGAGACGGCTTCATCCCCGGCTTTACCGAGCAGCTCGAAGGCCTGCGCCCGGGCGAGACGCGCACCATCGAGGTGACGTTCCCGGACGACTACGGCGCCAAGGAACTGGCGGGCAAGCCGGCCAGCTTCGAGATCACCGCCAAGACGGTGAAGCGGGCGATCGTTCCGGCCGTGGACGACGAACTGGCCAAGAAGCTCGGCCTGGACAGCCTCGACACTGTGAAGTCGGCCATCACGCAGCGGTTCCAGGGCGAGTACGACCAGCTCTCCCGGCTGCGGGTGAAGCGCCAGTTGCTCGATGCGTTGGCAGAGCGGGCACAGTTCGCCGCGCCCCAGGGCATGGTGGACCAGGAGTTCAATCAAATCTGGGCGCGAATCGAAACCGACCGCAAGGACGGCAAGCTGGACGAGGAAGACAAGCAGAAGGACGACGAGACGCTGAAGGCGGAATACCGCGCCATCGCTGACCGTCGGGTTCGGCTTGGGCTGCTGCTGGCCGAGATCGGCCGGGCCAACAGCGTCACCGTCGGCTCTGATGAGATGGCGCGGGCGCTGCGCGCCGAGGCGTCACGCTATCCGGGCCAGGAGCAGATGGTATTGGACTTCTTCCGCCAGAACCCGCGCGCCGCGGAGGGCCTGCGAGGGCCGATATTCGAGGAAAAGGTGGTGGACTTCGTGCTGGAGTTGGCGCAGGTCAGCGATCAGGTTGTGACGGTGGAAGAGCTGTCAAAAGACCCGCAGACCGCTGCCTGACCTGTGGATAGCCCGGCCGAACGGCTGGTTACGGCCACGGATCGCTGGACATGAGCCCCGGCGTGCCTATTTTAGCTATCGCGCCGGATTGATGCGCGCTCTGCGACAAGGATGATGGGCATGAGGGATCGCGATCCCGTCGAGGTCTACGGCAATACGCTGGTACCGATGGTGGTCGAACAGACCGCCAGAGGGGAGCGTGCCTTCGACATCTATTCCCGGCTGCTGAAGGAACGGATCGTGTTCCTGACCGGTCCGGTGTTCGACCAGGTGAGCGCGCTGATCTGCGCCCAGTTCCTGTTCCTGGAGTCGGAAAATCCCAACAAGGACATCGCGTTCTATATCAACAGCCCGGGCGGCGTGGTGTCCTCCGGGCTCGCGATCTACGACACGATGCAGTACATCCGCAGCCCGGTCAGCACGGTGTGCATCGGCCAGGCTGCCTCGATGGGCAGCCTGCTGATCTGCGCTGGCGCCAAGGGCAAGCGGTTCGCCCTGCCCAATTCACGCATCATGGTCCACCAGCCCTCCGGCGGCGCCCAGGGGCAGGCGACCGACATCGAGATCCAGGCGCGCGAGATCCTGACCCTCCGCAAACGGCTGAACGAGATCTATGTGAAACACACCGGCCAGCCGATCGAGGCGATCGAGCGTAAGCTGGAACGCGACACCTATATGTCGGCTGAGGAAAGCCGGGATTTCGGCTTGGTGGACGAGGTGGTGGAGAGCCGCCCGCAGCCGAGTGAGGAGTCCGGCCGCTCCTGATCGGTCGGCCCGTCAGGCGGGGTGTCGCAGACCCGCCGACGTGGCATACTTATTGCGTTGACCCGATACGGCCGGACGCCGATGCTTGTCCGGCCGGCTTCGTAAGGGTTACACTGCCCGTTCGATCCCTGGGAATCCGGGGGCAGGAGTCTCCATGAGCAAGTCCAGCGATTCAAAGAACACCCTGTACTGTTCGTTCTGCGGGAAATCGCAGCACGAGGTGCGCAAGCTCATCGCTGGGCCAACCGTGTTCATCTGCGATGAGTGCGTCGAGCTCTGCATGGATATCATCCGTGAGGAGCACAAGACCCACCTGGTCAAGTCGCGGGATGGCGTGCCCACGCCCAAAGAGATCTGCAAGGTGCTGGACGACTACGTGATCGGCCAGGACCACGCCAAGAAGGTGCTCTCGGTCGCCGTCCACAACCATTACAAGCGCCTGGCGCACGGGCAGAAGAACAACGACGTCGAGATCGCGAAGTCGAACATCCTGCTGGTCGGCCCCACCGGCTCGGGCAAGACGCTGCTGGCCCAGACTCTGGCGCGCATCCTGGACGTGCCGTTCACCATGGCGGACGCCACGACCCTGACCGAGGCGGGCTATGTTGGCGAGGATGTCGAGAACATCATCCTGAAGCTGCTGCAATCCGCCGACTACAACGTGGAGCGGGCGCAGCGCGGGATCGTCTATATCGACGAGGTCGATAAGATCTCGCGGAAATCGGACAACCCGTCGATCACCCGCGATGTGTCGGGCGAGGGCGTGCAGCAGGCCTTGCTCAAGATCATGGAGGGCACCATTGCGTCGGTGCCGCCGCAGGGTGGCCGCAAGCACCCGCAGCAGGAATTCCTGCAGGTCGATACCACCAACATCCTGTTCGTCTGCGGCGGCGCCTTCTCCGGGTTGGAGAAGATCATCTCCGCCCGTGGCAAGGGCTCCGGCATCGGCTACGGCGCCGAAGTGCGCGCCCAGGACGAGCGGCGCACCGGCCAGGTGTTGCGGGAGGTCGAGCCCGAGGATCTGCTGAAGTTCGGCCTGATCCCCGAGTTCATCGGTCGCCTGCCCGTGGTCGCCACGCTGGAAGACCTGGACGAAGGCGCGCTGATGGAGATCCTGACCAAGCCGAAGAACGCGCTGATCAAGCAATATGCCCGCTTGTTCGAGATGGAGGGCGTGAAGCTGTCCTTCACCGAAGACGCGCTACACTCGGTCTCGACCCGTGCGATCGCGCGGCGGACCGGCGCACGTGGGCTGCGGTCCATCATGGAATCGATCCTGCTCGCCACGATGTTCGAGCTGCCGGGGCTGGACGGGGTGGAGGAAGTGGTGATCAACCGCGAAGTGGCCGAATCCCGCGCCAACCCGCTGTATCTCTATGGCAAGGAGCGCGCCGAAACCAGCGCCTGAAGCCGGCGGCGACGGCCGCTCACGGAAGGGAGACCACGGATTTCAAGCCCTTGCGGCGGCTCGGCCGGTTCCCGATATCGGGTTAACGATCGGTTGATATCCCCGAATTAGGGCGCACCCCGTGCCGCAATTGGGCGGAGTCCGCGCCGACTGTCCTGAAGGAGGTCAAGCATGACGGAATCCCAGAAGCCGCCCCCGGTGAAACCGGAGCCGGCCGCGGGCGACCTGTTGCCGGTGCTGCCGCTGCGCGACATTGTCGTTTTCCCCCATATGATTGTCCCGCTGTTCGTCGGCCGCGAGAAATCGGTCCGCGCGCTGGAAGCGGTGATGAAGGACGACAAGCAGATTCTTCTGGTGGCGCAGAAGAACGCCACCCAGGACGATCCGTCCGCCGACGACATCTACCGTGTCGGCACCGTGTCGACGATCCTGCAACTGCTGAAGCTGCCCGACGGCACGGTGAAGGTGCTGGTGGAGGGCGGACGGCGCGCCAAGATCACCGGCTTCAAGGAGACCGACGTCTATTTCGAGGCGTTCGTCGAGTCGCTCCCGGACAAGGAGGGCGACGCCAAGGAGCTTGAGGCGCTTGGCCGGACGGTGGTTTCGCAGTTCGAACAATATATCAAGCTGAACAAGAAGATCGCGCCCGAGGTCCTGGTTTCGCTGAACCAGATCGAGGAGCCGTCGAAGCTGGCCGACACGGTGGCCAGCCACCTCAGCCTGAAGATCGCCGAAAAGCAGGACCTGCTGGAGATCGCCAAGGTCGGCGAACGGCTGGAGCGCGTGTTCGGACACATGGAGTCCGAGATCGGCGTGCTGCAGGTGGAGAAGCGCATCCGCAACCGCGTCAAGCGACAGATGGAGAAGACGCAGCGCGAGTACTACCTGAACGAGCAGCTCAAGGCGATCCAGAAGGAGCTGGGCGAAGGCGAGGACGGCAAGGACGAAAGCGCCGAGCTGGAAGCCCGCATCAAGAAGACCCGCCTGACCAAGGAAGCGCGCGAGAAGGCCATGGCGGAGCTGAAGAAGCTGCGCACCATGAGCCCGATGAGCGCCGAGGCGACGGTGGTACGCAACTACCTCGACTGGATCCTGTCGATCCCCTGGAAGAAGCGCAGCAAGATCCGCAACGACGTGGTCGAGGCGGAGGGCGTGCTGGAAGCCGACCACTATGGCCTCGACAAGGTCAAGGAACGGATCATCGAGTACCTGGCGGTGCAGGCGCGCAGCCCGAAGGTGCGCGGCCCGATCCTGTGCCTGGTTGGTCCGCCCGGTGTCGGCAAGACCTCGCTCGGCAAGTCCATTGCCCGCGCCACGGGGCGCAACTTCGTGCGCATGTCGCTCGGCGGCGTGCGGGACGAGGCGGAGATCCGCGGCCACCGGCGCACCTATATCGGCTCGATGCCGGGCAAGGTCGTCCAGGGCATGAAGAAGGCCAAGACCTCGAACCCGTTGTTCCTGCTGGACGAGGTGGACAAGCTCGGCTCGGACTGGCGCGGTGACCCGTCCTCGGCGCTGCTGGAGGTGCTGGACCCGGAGCAGAACGCGACCTTCAACGACCACTACCTGGAGGTCGATTACGACCTGTCGGATGTGATGTTCGTCACGACGGCAAACAGCCTGCGCATGCCGCAGCCGCTGCTCGACCGCATGGAGATCATTCGCATCGCCGGCTACACCGAGGATGAGAAGGTCGAGATCGCCAAGCGCCACCTGATCGCCAAGCAGTCGGAAGCGCATGGCCTCAAGGCCGACGAGTGGTCAATCTCGGACGACGCGCTGCGCGACCTGATTCGCTACTTCACGCGGGAAGCCGGCGTGCGCAACCTGGAGCGCGAGATCGCCAACCTGGCGCGCAAGTCGGTCAAGGAGATCGTTACCAAGAAAACCAAAAAGGTGATGATCAACCGCAAGAACCTGGACAAGTACGCGGGCGTCCGCCGCTTCCGCTTCGGCGAGACCGAAGATGAAGACATGGTCGGCGTGGTTACCGGGCTTGCCTGGACGGAGGTCGGTGGCGAGATCCTGACGATCGAAAGCGTGCTGCTGCCCGGCAAGGGCAACATCAAGCACACCGGCAAGCTCGGCGATGTCATGCAGGAGAGCGTCTCCGCGGCGCTCAGCTACGTGCGCAGCCGCTCGATCAATTTCGGCATCAAGCCGACGCTGTTCGAGAAGCGGGACATCCACGTGCATGTGCCGGAGGGGGCCACCCCGAAGGACGGACCGTCGGCGGGCATCGCCATGGCGACCTCGATCGTTTCGATCCTCACGGGCATCCCGGTGCGCCGGGACGTGGCGATGACCGGTGAAATCACGTTGCGCGGGCGCGTGTTGCCGATCGGCGGCCTGAAGGAGAAGCTGCTGGCGGCGCTGCGGGCCGGGATTACCACGGTGTTCATCCCGAAGGAGAACGAGAAGGATCTCGCGGAAATCCCGGACAACGTGAAGAAGCACCTGAAGCTCATTCCGGTGGCCGATGTGGACGAGGTGATCGCCCAGGCGCTGGTGCGCCGGCCGGTGGCGATCGAGTGGGAGGAGCCGCCGGAGCCGGTGGCACCCACTGCGGTGCAACCGGCGGCCGCTTCGCTGCCGCACTGAGCAACATGAGGCCCGCCGGGCAACCGGCGGGCCTCATTGCATTTGCGGCAGCCCTGTCACTCGCATCAACCGGCGCATTGACGCGGTCGAAACCGCGCCCTTAGTGTGCCGCCGAATCGGTCGGCCGAGCGCCGGCGTCACCGGATCGAGAGGGGCGAACCCGTGAACAAAATGGATCTCATCGCAGCCGTCGCCGACACGACGGACCTGCCGCGCGCCAAGGCGACGGAGGTCGTGGAAGCGGTGTTCGGCGCGATCGAGTTGGCGCTGAAGAAGAACGAGGAAGTGCGCCTGGTTGGCTTCGGCACCTTCGCCACCGCCCAGCGCAAGGCTGGCACCGGGCGGAACCCCCGCACCGGCGAAGAAATGCAGATTGCCGCGTCCACCACAGTCCGCTTCAAGGCGGGCAAGGGGCTGAAGGACGCGGTGAACTAGCGACGGGAGACGGGTGACCCGTCGCCGCCGGCTATGCTAGTTGGTCGAATGCCGGCCTGGATCGCTGACGGGCGGTTAGCTCAGCGGTAGAGCGTCTCGTTTACACCGAGAGGGTCGGCGGTTCGAACCCGTCACCGCCCACCAGAGTCTGGCCGAAAAAAGGTAGGGCGGGAAGCGAAGCGCCCTCCGCCATTGCCGCAATCCGCACCGCAAGCGGCGGAGGACGCTCCGCTTCTCCGCCCCACGCCGTTCGTCCCTGGTGCTAACGCGTCACCACTGCTTGACGGGTCGCACGTAGCAGCCTAGATGCTGCCGCCTGCCGCTGCGGGTGTAGCTCAGTTGGTTAGAGCGCCGGCCTGTCACGCCGGAGGTCGCGGGTTCGAGCCCCGTCACTCGCGCCAGCAGCGCATATCCCCAAACCGCTCCGCTGCAACGGCGTTCCCCCATCGAGCGGCCTATTGGCGATCTGGCCGGGTATCGGCTAAGGTTCGGCGCGTGCCGCAACTAAGCCGTTTGCGCTGGGCGTTCCCGGGATAGCTTCTCGGGCCTCGTCCGGTTGCGATGGCGTGGCATGCCAATGTCTCGCTCGGGGAACGCCATGCCGCCAGTTCTGTACGGATACCTGCCTATTTTGGTGTTCATCGTCATCGCCGGCCTGATCGCGGCGTCGATGGTGGTGGGATCGATTCTGGCCGCGCGCCAGAAGCCCTATGCCGAGAAGCTGTCCGCTTACGAATGCGGGTTCGAACCGTTCGACGACGCGCGGCGCCGGTTCGACGTGCGCTATTACCTCGTCGCCATCCTGTTCATCATTTTCGACCTGGAGGTCGCGTTCCTGTTCCCCTGGGCCGTGTCGCTGAAGACGATCGGCGCCTTCGGCTTCTGGTCCATGATCGCGTTCCTTGCAGTGCTCACCGTTGGTTTCATCTATGAGTGGCGCAAGGGCGCGCTGGAGTGGGAGTGAGCCAATGAGCGGTGCGGCAGTCGCCTGGAACCGCGATGCGCTATCGCCGGGTCCGGAGCAGGACGCGGTGATCAAGGGCATCACCGGTGAAATCGACAACAAGGGGTTCATCGTCGCCAACCTGGATCGGGTGGTGAACTGGGCGCGCACCGGCAGCCTGTGGCCGATGACGTTCGGGCTGGCGTGCTGCGCGATCGAGATGATCCACGCCTACATGCCGCGCTACGACCTTGACCGATTCGGCATCATTCCGCGCGCCAGCCCCCGGCAGAGCGACGTGATGATCGTTGCCGGCACGTTGACCAACAAGATGGCGCCGGCGCTGCGCAAGGTCTACGACCAGATGCCGGAGCCGCGCTGGGTGATCAGCATGGGAAGCTGCGCCAACGGCGGCGGCTACTACCATTTTTCCTATTCGGTGGTTCGCGGCTGCGACCGGATCGTGCCGGTGGACATCTACGTGCCCGGCTGCCCGCCGACCGCCGAGGCCTTGGTGTACGGCATCATGCAACTGCAAAAAAAGATTCGCCGCACGGGGACGATCCTTCGTGGTTGAGGCAGTGACGGCAACGGGCGTCCCCGAAAAGCTCGTGGCTGTGGGCCACGCGGTCGCCGACCTGCCAGGTGTTCGCACCGTCCGAATCGACCGTGACGAGCTTGTGGCGCACGCCGAGCGCGACGGTCTGGTGACACTGATGCGAACCCTGCGCGACGATCCGCGTTTCGCGTTCGAGCAGGTGATGGACATCTGCGGCGTCGACTGGCCGGAGCGCGCGGAGCGCTTCGACGTCGTCTACAACCTGCTGTCGGTATCCCTGAACCAGCGGTTGCGGGTGATCGTCACCACCGACGAAACCACGCCGGTGGCCTCGGTCAACACCGTCTGGCCCGCCGCCACATGGTGGGAGCGTGAGGCGTGGGACCTGTTCGGCATCGTGTTCTCCGGCCAGCCGGATTTGCGCCGCATCCTCACCGATTACGGATTCGAGGGCCATCCGCTGCGCAAGGATTTTCCGCTGACCGGCTATGTGGAAGTTCGCTACGACGACGAACGCAAGGCGGTCGTCTACGAACCCGTCAAGCTGACGCAGGACTGGCGCAGCTTCGACTTCCTCTCGCCGTGGGACGGCGTGACCAAGCTGCCGGGCGATGAAAAAGTCTATCCCGAGCGAGCCGCGCAGGCGAAGGCCGACGCCGCCGCGCCGGCAAGTGGCCCGAAGGTCTGAGCACCCCCATGAACGACTCAAGCGCCCCCGACATGCGACCCGCGGTAACGGACGAAGCGCAAGCGGCGGCACCGACGATCATCGAGGTCGATAGCCACGCGATCAATTTCGGTCCGCAGCATCCGGCCGCGCATGGCGTGTTGCGGCTGGTCCTGGAGATGGACGGCGAAGTGGTGGAGCGCGCCGATCCCCATATCGGCTTGTTGCACCGCGGCACCGAAAAACTGATGGAGTATCGCACCTATATCCAGAACGTGCCGTATTTCGACCGGCTGGATTACGTCTCGCCGATGTCGGAGGAGCACACCTTCGTTCTCGCCACCGAAAAGCTGCTCGGAATCCAGGTGCCGGAGCGCGGGCAATGGATTCGCGTGCTGTTCGCCGAGATAACCCGCGTGCTGAATCACCTGCTGAACGTGACGACCTACGCGCTCGACGTGGGCGCGCTGACGCCCAGCCTGTGGGGGTTCGAGGAACGCGAGAAGCTGATGGAGTTCTACGAGGCGGCCTCGGGCGCCCGGATGCATTCCAACTATTTTCGCCCCGGCGGAGTCAGCCGCGACCTGCCTGCCGGCCTCACCGACCAGATCGGCTCATGGGCGATCACCTTCCCCAAGTTCATCGACGACGTGGAAGAACTGCTGACCACGAATCGGATCTGGAAGCAGCGCACCGTCGATATCGGCGTGATGTCGGCAGAGCAGGCGCTGGCCTGGGGCTGGACCGGACCCAATTTGCGCGCCTCCGGCGTGCCCTGGGACCTGCGTCGTGCGCAGCCGTATGACAAATACGCCGAGGTGGAGTTCGCCATCCCGGTGGCGCGCAACGGCGACTGCTACGACCGCTATATCCAGCGGGTGTGGGAGATGCGCGAGAGCGTCAAGATCATCACGCAATGCCTGGCGAAGATGCAGCCCGGCCCGGTGAAGGTGCAGGACAACAAGTTCTCGCCGCCGCGCCGCGTGGAGATGAAGCGCTCGATGGAGGCGCTGATCCACCACTTCAAGTTGTTCACTGAAGGGTTCCACGTACCGGCGGGCGCGACCTACACGGCGACCGAAAGCCCGAAAGGGGAGTTCGGCGTCTATCTTGTTGCGGATGGAACCAACAAACCCTACCGTTGCAAGATACGCCCAACCGGCTTTGCCAATCTGCAGGCGATGGATGTGGTGGGTAAGCGGCATATGCTGGCCGATGTGGTTGCGATCATCGGATCGCTTGATGTCGTGTTCGGCGAGGTAGACAGGTAGGCAATGACCGAAACCATCGGGACGGCGCCGGCGGGCAACAGCGTCCACCAGCCGGAACATTTTGAGTTCGACGCGGCCAGCGAGGCGGCGATCGCATCCGCCATCGCGAAATACCCTGCGGGCAAGCAGGCCAGCGCGGTGATCCAGGCGCTGTACATTGCGCAGGATCAGATGAAGCGGCAGACCGGCAGCGCCTGGGTGCCGGTGGCGGCGATGAACGCGACCGCGGCGCGGCTGGCGATGGCGCAGATCCGCGTCTACGAGGTTGCAACGTTCTACACGATGTTCAACCTGCGTCCGATCGGCAAATACCATCTGCAAGTTTGTACCACCACGCCCTGCTGGCTGCGTGGCTCGGACGAGGTGGCGCAGGCATGCCGCAACGCCACCGGCATCAAGCAGTGGGGCGAGACCAGCGACGATGGCAAATTCACCATGACCGAGATGGAATGTCTCGGCGCCTGCGTGAATGCGCCGGTGCTGCAGGTTGACGGCGACACCTACGAGGATCTGGATGCCGACTCGACCAGGCGTCTGATCGAAGCGTTGCAGCGCGGCGAACGGCTGCCGCCGGGATCGTTGACCGGACGGCAGACCTCGGCGCCGCAGGGCGGTCCCGAGACACTGACAACGCTGCAATTCGCGCCGGGGACCTGACCGCATGCTGTCAGACCAGGACCGGATCTTCACCAATCTTTATGGCCTGCATGACTGGGGCCTGAAGGGCGCGCGGTCGCGCGGCGACTGGGACAACACGGGCGCGATCCTCGCCAGGGGCCGCGACGCGATCATCGAGGATGTGAAGGCCTCCGGGTTGCGCGGGCGCGGCGGCGCCGGATTCCCGACCGGGCTCAAATGGTCGTTCATGCCGAAACAATCGGATGGGCGGCCCTGCTACCTTGTGGTGAACGCGGACGAAAGCGAGCCCGGCACCTGCAAGGACCGCGACATCATCCGCCACGATCCGCACAAGCTGATCGAGGGCAGCCTGATCGCCGCCTTCGCGATGGGCGCGCACGCCGTCTACATCTACATCCGCGGCGAGTTCCATGCCGAGGCGGTGCGGTTGCAGGCGGCGGTGGACGAAGCCTACGAGGCGGGGCTGATTGGCAAGAACGCCTGCGGCTCCGGCTGGGACTGCGAGATGTACGTCCATCGCGGCGCCGGTGCGTATATCTGCGGCGAGGAGACCGGGCTGCTGGAAAGCCTGGAAGGCAAGAAGGGCCAGCCGCGGCTGAAGCCGCCATTCCCCGCCACCGTTGGCCTGTACGGCTGCCCGACCACGGTGAACAACGTCGAGAGCATCGCCGTCGTGCCGACCATCCTGCGGCGCGGCTCGCACTGGTTCGCCGAGCTCGGCCGGCCGAAGAATTCCGGCACCAAGATCTTTTGTATCTCCGGCCACGTGAACAAGCCGTGCAATGTGGAGGAGGAACTGGGCATCCCGCTGCGCGAGCTGATCGATCACTATGCCGGCGGCGTGCGCGGCGGCTGGGACAACCTGCTGGCGATCATCCCCGGCGGCTCGTCCGTCCCGTTGATTCCGAAAAGCGTGTGCGACGACGTGCTGATGGATTTCGACAGCCTGCGCGATGCGAAAAGCGGCCTCGGCACGGCGGCGGTGATCGTGATGGACAAATCCACCGATGTGATCCGCGCGATCGCTCGGCTGTCGCAATTCTACAAGCACGAGAGCTGCGGCCAGTGCACGCCGTGCCGCGAGGGCACCGGCTGGATGATGCGGGTGATGAACCGGATGGTGGAAGGCCGCGCCGAGCTGTCCGAGATCGACACGCTGGACCAGGTGACGCGCCAGGTGGAAGGCCACACGATCTGTGCGCTCGGCGATGCGGCGGCGTGGCCGATCCAAGGCCTGATCCGCCACTTCCGGCCGCTGATGGAACAGCGCATCGCGGCGTACCACGCGAAGGCCGCCCGGCCTACCGCTCTGGCGGCGGAGTAGCGGCTCATGGTCAAGGTCACCATCGACGGCACCGAGGTCGAGGTCCCGGCGGGCAGCACGGTGCTGCAAGCCGCTGAGGCCGCCGGCGCCGAAATCCCCCGCTTCTGTTTCCACGAGCGCCTGTCGATCGCCGGCAACTGCCGCATGTGTCTGGTGGAGATCGAGAAGGCGCCGCCGAAGCCGATCGCCTCCTGCGCCTATCCGGTCGCCGAGGGCATGGTGGTGCACACCGACAGCCCGATGGTGCGCAACGCGCGGCGCGGCGTGATGGAATTCCTGCTGATCAACCATCCGCTCGATTGCCCGATCTGCGACCAGGGCGGCGAATGCGACCTGCAGGACCAGGCGCTCGGCTACGGCATGGACCACTCGCGCTACGCCGAGAACAAGCGCGCGGTGGACGACAAGGATTTCGGCCCGCTGGTCAAGACGGTGATGACGCGCTGCATCCATTGCACGCGCTGCATCCGCTTCATGACCGAGATCGCCGGCGTGCCCGATCTGGGCGCGGTGTCGCGCGGCGAGAACCTGGAAGTCACGACCTATGTGCGGCGCGGGCTTGCCTCGGAGCTGTCGGGCAACATCATCGACCTCTGTCCGGTCGGCGCGCTGACCTCGAAGCCCTACGCATTCGTCGCGCGGCCGTGGGAGCTGTCGAAGATCGACAGCGTCGATGTTCTGGATGCGGTCGGCGCCAACATCCGCGTCGATGCACGCGGACCGGAGGTGCTGCGCATCCTGCCGCGCATCAATGAGGACGTGAACGAGGAGTGGCTGGGCGACAAGTCGCGCTTCGCGCTCGACGGGTTGAAGCGCCGACGGCTGGACCGGCCCTGGGTGCGGCAGTCCCCCGGCGGAAAGCTGCAACCGGCAACCTGGCCGGAGGCGTTTGCGGCGATCGCTGCACGGCTGAAAGGCCTGGCGGGCGACAGGATCGGTGCGGTGGCGGGCGATCTGTGCGACGCGGAGAGCATGCTCGCGCTGAAGGACCTGATGCTGTCGCTCGGCTCGGCCAACCTCGACTGCCGCCAGGATGGCGCGCGGCTCGATCCGGCGCGGCGCGAATTCTACACGTTCAACAGCTCGATTGCCGGCATCGAGGACGCGGACGCGATCCTGATCGTCGGCAGCAACCCGCGCCGCGAAGCGCCGGTGCTGAACGCGCGCATCCGCAAGCGCTGGCTGGCGTCCTCACTGCCGATCGGGCTGATCGGGCCGCAGGACGACCTGACCTACGCCGTGCAGGGGCTGGGCACATCCCCCGGCGTGCTGAACGCGTTGCAGGGCGGGTCGCACGAGTTCGCCGCCGTGCTGCGCAAGGCGAAAAAGCCGATGATCATCGTGGGCCAGGGCGCCCTGGCGCGGGAGGACGGCGGCTCGGTGCTGGCGGCAAGCTGGCGGCTCGCGGCCGAGATCGGCGCGCTGACGCCGGAGTGGCACGGGTTCAACGTGCTCCACACCGCCGCTTCGCGGGTCGGCGCGCTGGACCTGGGCTTCGTGCCGGGTCGGAACGGGCGCTTCCTCGCCGGCATGCTGGGCGGCGGCGTGGACCTGCTGTGGCTGCTCGGCGCCGACGAGTTCGACGTCTCGCGCATCGGCGCCAACACCTTCGTCGTCTATCAGGGCCACCACGGCGATCGGGGCGCGGCGCGGGCGGATGTGGTCCTGCCCGGCGCCGCCTACACCGAGAAGCCCGGCACCTACGTGAACACCGAGGGCCGCGTGCAGCGCGGGTTCCTCGCGGTGTATCCGCCCGGCGAGGCGCGCGAGGACTGGCGCATTCTCCGCGCCTTCAGCGAGACGATCGACCGCCGGCTGCCGTACGACGACCTGACGGCGCTGCGGGCGCGGCTGGAAAAGGTGAACCCGGTGTTCGGTCGCCTGAACAGCCTGCCGCGCTTCGGCTGCTCCGACCGCACGCCGCCGGCGGGCGACCCGGCTTCCCTGAGCGACGCGCCGTTCGTTCCGGCGGTGGCCAACTACTACCAGGCCGACCCGATCAGCCGCGCCAGCCCGACGATGGCCGCCTGCACGCAGGAATTCGTCGTCCAAGTGCCGGCGGCAGCGGAGTAGAGCGGTGGAACATTTCCTGTTCGAGACCGACATCGGGCTTCTGCTGCTCATCGTCGCCAAGGCGCTGGCGCTGCTGGTGCCGCTGCTGATGGGCGTCGCCTACCTCACCTATGCCGAGCGCAAGGTGCTGGCAGCGATGCAGCTTCGCAAGGGTCCCAACGTGGTGGGACCGTTCGGACTGCTCCAGCCGTTCGCCGACGCGCTCAAGATGCTGATGAAGGAAACGGTTATCCCCGCGGGGGCCAATCGTTTCCTGTTCCTGATGGCGCCGATGCTCACCTTCAGCCTGGCGATGCTGGCCTGGGCGGTGATCCCGGTGAACGACGGCTGGGCGATCGCCGACATCAATGTCGGGATTCTGTATCTGTTCGCGATCAGCTCGCTCGGCGTCTATGGCATCATCATCGCCGGCTGGGCGAGCAACTCCAAATATGCCTTCCTGGGCGCGATGCGCAGCGCGGCGCAGATGGTCAGCTACGAAGTCTCCATGGGCTTCGTGCTGGTTGCGGTGCTGCTGTGCGTCGGCAGCCTGAACCTGACGGACGTGGTGCGAGCGCAGCAAAATCTCTGGTTCTGCGTGCCGCTGTTCCCGATGTTCGTGGTGTTCTTCATCTCCGCCCTGGCGGAGACCAACCGCGCGCCGTTCGACCTGCCGGAAGGCGAGAGCGAGATCGTCGCCGGGTTCTTCGTCGAGTACAGCTCGCTGTCGTTCGGCCTGTTCTTCCTCGGCGAATACGCGAACATGTTCCTCATGAGCGCGCTGACCACGATCCTGTTCCTGGGCGGTTGGCTGGGACCGTTCGGCTTGCTGCCGCAGCTCGGGCCGCTGTGGTTCGTGCTGAAGATCTGCGCCTGCCTGTTCGTCTTCCTGTGGGTGCGCGCCACCTTCCCGCGCTACCGCTACGACCAGTTGATGCGGCTGGGCTGGAAAGTGTTCCTGCCGCTGTCCCTGCTCTGGGTCGTGCTGACCGCAGGCGCGCTGATGGCGTTCGGGTGGCTGCCCGATGCTTGATCGAGACGGCATGGCAGCCTATGCAGCCTGTCAGGGGGGAGGATAACCATGGCATTGCTCGACCGCACGGCCCGCAGCCTGCTGCTGGGCGAGCTTGTCGCTGGAATGGCGCTGACGCTGCGCTATTTCTTCAAGCCCAAGGTCACCATCAACTACCCCTACGAAAAGGGACCGCTCAGCCCGCGCTTCAAGGGTGAGCACGCGCTGCGCCGCTATCCCAATGGCGAGGAACGCTGCATCGCCTGCAAGCTGTGCGAGGCGATCTGCCCGGCGCAGGCCATCACCATCGAGGCCGAGCCGCGCGATGACGGCTCCCGCCGCACCACGCGCTACGACATCGACATGACGAAGTGCATCTATTGCGGCCTGTGCGAGGAAGCCTGCCCGGTGGACGCCATCGTCGAAGGCCCGAACTTCGAGTTCGCCACCGAGACGCGCGAGGAGCTGCTGTACGACAAGGACCGCCTGCTGGCGAACGGCGACCGCTGGGAATCCGAAATCGCTCGCCGGCTTGAGCTGGACGCGCCCTACCGATGATCCCCACCCTGTTCTTCTACCTGTTCGCCGCGATCCTGCTCGGCTCGGCCGCGATGGTGGTCAGCGCGCGCAATCCGGTGCACGCGGTGCTGTTCCTGATCCTGGCGTTCTTCAACGCCGCCGGGCTGTTCGTGATCGCCGGCGCCGAGTTCCTGGCGATGATCCTGATCATCGTCTATGTCGGCGCCGTCGCCGTGCTGTTCCTGTTCGTCGTGATGATGCTGGACATCGATTTCGCGGAGCTGCGCGGCGGCTTCCAGCGCTATCTGCCGATCGGCGCGACGGTCGGCACGGTGCTGCTGGCCGAACTGGTGCTGGTGCTCGGCGGCTGGCAGATCGCGCCCGGTGCCGCCGGCTTCCACATGGCGCCGGTGCCGGCCGGGGTCTCCAACACCGATGCGCTGGGCCGGCTGATCTACACGGACTACGTGTTCCTGTTCCAGATCGCCGGGCTGATCCTGCTGGTGGCGATGATCGGCGCCATCGTGCTGACGCTGCGCGACCGCAAGCGGTCCCGGCACCAGAACATCCAGCGGCAGATCGATCGCACCGTCGCGGAGACGCTTGAACTCATGTCCGTGCCGCTCGGCGCCGGCGTGCGGGAGACCGGTATTCTTCGCCCGAAGCCGCCGGCCGAGGAACGGCAATCCCCCGCCGTGGAACGGCAAACCGGACAAGAGGTTCGCTAGATGCAGGCGATGCAAGTCGGGCTCGGCCACTACCTGGTGGTCAGCGCCATCCTGCTGGTGCTCGGCATTTTCGGCATCTTCCTGAACCGGAAGAACGTGATCGTCATCCTGATGGCGATCGAGCTGATCCTGCTCGCGGTCAATCTCAACCTGGTGGCTTTCTCGGCGGCGCAGGGCGATCTGGTGGGTCAGGTGTTCGCCATGTTCGTGCTGACCGTGGCAGCTGCCGAGGCGGCGATCGGGCTCGCCATCGTCCTGGTGTATTTCCGCAATCGCGGGTCGATCCAGGTCGAAGACGTCAACCTGATGAAAGGCTGACATGATCTACGCCGTCGCCGTCTTCGCGCCGCTGGCCGGCGCCCTGGTCTCGGGCCTTCTCGGCAGGTTCATCGGCGATCGTGCCGCCATGGGCGCGTCGATCCTCGGCATGGTGATCGCCGCGATCTGCGGTCCGCTGGCGCTCCTGCAGTTGCAAACCGGCGACGCGCAGGAAGGCGTGGTGGCGCTGGGCTCCTGGATCGAGGCCGGCCGGTTCCATGTCGATTGGGCGCTGCGCTACGATGTGCTGGCGGCGGTGATGGTCGCCATGGTCAGCTTCGTCTCGATGCTGATCCATGTCTATTCGATCGGCTACATGGCGCACGACGCCTATCCGCGCTACCGGTTCTTCGCCTACCTGTCGCTGTTCAGCTTCTCGATGCTGATGCTGGTGACCGCGAACAACCTCGTCCAGCTATTCTTCGGCTGGGAGGGTGTGGGGCTCTGTTCCTACCTGCTGATCGGCTACTGGTACGATCGGCCCGCGGCCTGCGCCGCCGCGATCAAGGCGTTCATCGTCAACCGCGCCGCCGACCTGCCGTTCGCGGTTGGCCTTGCGCTGATCTTCTTCAAGTTCGGCTCGCTGGATTTCGCGACGATCTTCGCCGCGGTGCCGCAGCACCAGGGTGACAGCTACGCGTTGTTCGGCACCACCTTCCCGGCGCTGGAGGTGATCGGCTTCCTGCTGTTCATTGGAGCGATGGGCAAATCGGCGCAGATCGGGTTCCACGTCTGGCTGCCCGACGCGATGGAAGGCCCGACTCCGGTCTCCGCGCTGATCCATGCCGCGACGATGGTGACCGCCGGCGTATTCATGATGGCACGCATGTCGCCGCTGCTGGAGTTCGCGCCGGCGACGCTGGCCTTCGTCACCTTCATCGGCGCGACGACGGCGCTGTTCGCGGCCACGGTCGGCTGCGCACAAAACGACATCAAACGGGTGATCGCCTATTCGACCTGCTCGCAGCTTGGCTACATGTTCGTGGCGGTCGGCGTCGGCGTCTATCAGGGCGCGATGTTCCACCTGATCACGCACGCCTTCTTCAAGGCGCTGCTGTTCCTCGGCGCGGGCTCGGTGATCCATGCCATGTCCGACGAGCAGGACATGCGCAAGATGGGCGGCATCTGGCGCAAGATCCCGGTCACCTGCGCGGTGATGTGGATCGGCAGCTTGGCGCTGGCCGGCATCTTCCCGTTCGCCGGGTTCTACTCGAAGGATGCGATCGTCGATGCGGCCTATGGGGCCGGGACCGGGATCGGCTTCTACGGGTTCGTCTGCACCGTGTTGGCCGCCGCGCTGACGGGCTTCTACTCCTGGCGGCTGCTGTTCATGACCTTCCACGGCAAGCCGCGCGCCGACGAGCACGTGATGGCGCATGTCCATGAAAGCGCCCCGGTGATGCTGGGTCCGCTGCTGGTGCTGGCGATCGGTGCGTTGGTCGCCGGCTTCGCGCTGGAGCCCTGGTTCATCGGCCATGACCAGCAGGCGTTCTGGGCCGGCAGCCTGTTCACCGGCCCGCACAACCATGTGCTTGAGGCGATGGAGACCTCGGAGACCGCCTGGGTCAAAGCCGCGCCAACCGCGGCGGGGCTTCTCGGCATCGCGCTGGCGGTCCTGATGTATGTGGTCAATCCGCTGTTGCCGATGCGGCTCGCCGAGCGGTTCCGCCCGATCTACCAGCTCCTGCTGAACAAGTGGTATTTCGACGAGTTCTACGACGCGGTGCTGGTGCAGCCGACGATCAGGCTGGCCCGCCTGCTGTGGCAGACTGGCGACGTCACGGTGATCGACGGGTTGCCCAACGGCGTGGCGGCGCTGGCCGCCGGGTCCTCGCGACAGGTCGTGAAGATCCAGACCGGGTCGCTCGCGCTGTATGCCTTTGCGATGCTGATCGGCGTCGTCCTGCTGATTAGTATTTTCCTGCTTCTGCTGGTGACACGATGAACCTCCTCGGCAACGAAGCAGGCTTCCCGCTGCTTTCGCTGATTACCTGGCTGCCCCTGGTCGGCTGCGGCGTGATCATGGCCGTCCGCGGCGATGAGGCGACGATCGCCTCCAACGCCCGCTGGACCGCGCTGTGGACCACCCTGATCGTGCTGGTGCTGTCGCTGATCCTGTGGGTCCGGTTCGACCAGCGGGAGGCCGGGTTCCAGTTCGTCGAACAGCTTTCGTGGCTGCCCGAGTACGGCGTCGGCTACAAGATGGGCGTGGACGGCATCTCGGTGCTGTTCGTCCTGCTCTCCACACTGCTGACGCCGATCTGCATCCTGGCGAGCTGGGAATCGATCAAGACCCGCGTGCGAGAGTTCATGATCGCCTTCCTGATCCTGGAAACGATGATGGTGGGCATGTTCTGCGCCCTCGATTTCGTCGTGTTCTACATGTTCTTCGAGGGCGTGCTGATCCCGATGTATCTGATCATCGGGGTCTGGGGCGGCCCGCGCCGCGTCTATGCCGCGGTGAAGTTCTTCCTCTACACGCTCACCGGCTCGGTGCTGATGCTGCTGGCGCTGCTGGCGATGTGGTTCCAGGCCGGCACCACCGACATGACGGTGCTGCTGCACACCAGCTTCCCGCAGCACATGCAGATCTGGCTGTGGCTGGCGTTCTTCGCCTCGTTCGCGGTCAAGGTGCCGATGTGGCCGGTGCATACCTGGCTGCCGGATGCGCATGTCGAGGCACCCACGGCCGGTTCGGTGATCCTGGCGGGCGTGCTGCTGAAGATGGGCGGCTACGGGTTCCTGCGCTTCTCGGTGCCGATGCT
>Ga0302319_10001923_pt1 | contig 45890 bp, 28 predicted proteins | sample Bog_T0_2_FD_203319 | JGI IMG/M metagenome (GOLD analysis project Ga0302319, IMG submission 203319) | Peat permafrost microbial communities from Stordalen Mire near Abisko, Sweden - Bog_T0_2 | ecosystem: Environmental > Terrestrial > Soil > Wetlands > Peat | place: Sweden: Abisko, Stordalen Mire...
ATTCTCGAAGACCAGCACATGCCCTGCGGGAACGCGCCGTATACCCTTGTACAGCGTTCCATCCCCGAGGCCCGGGTTCATGGTGAGCCATTGCGCCGCCTGATCGTCATCCGGTTCGATGGGAATCTCCGGGCAGGCCAGCAGGCCCACAATCTCGCTGGCAAAACGAAAGACACCGCCGCTTTGCCAGTAGTACATGCCTTGCATTCCGAAAACGTCGCGGCCAAGGATCAGACGGCGATGTTGAGCATCCCAAAGCGCGAAGGAATACTCGCCGACAACGTGGTGGGGAAATTCTTCTTGATAGCGGAGATAGGCGTGCAGCAGGAGGTCAGCGTCTGAAACGGCGGTGACGAGACTGGAAGTACCGGGGAGGCTCAACTTATCGAGTAAAGCGGGGCGATCGTGGATTGTTCCCGGCAACAGAAGAAGGAGATTGGGCTGCTCCGGACCAGAGAACGCAAAGGATGCGTCGCCGCAGATTCCCATGCTGCCCGCGGAGAGCTTCCAACTCTTAATAGGATCTTCCGGGCACAGCTTCAGTGCAGCCAAATTCTTGCCAATGCCACCGGAGGCGCCAAGCAGGCCTGCAATCGCCATATTGTCGAGTCGTTAATGCTTTACAACGCGCTCAAATAGAAAGACGAACATCGTGGAAGTATCGCAAGATCGGACAGAACCACGACCGTGCCCGTCTCAACCCACTAGCGGCGCGTCCAACACGGGAACCTAAGAGTATGCACTGGAAGCGTCCATATGGCCCCCGTGTAACTGATACTCTGCATCTTCCGCGTTGTAAACATTCAAAACGGGCGCATGCCACTGCGGATTGTTGGACGATGTTTCCGGTTCGCTGGCAAAGATCGTATCATCTTGTTTCTGAATGGCCATGGACTACCTCTTCTGGGGAAGATCCTGCAACATCCGTTCTGCAATCATAAGGGGAAGTACGGGGGTCGAGTCAAGGTTTTTTTGGCGCCGCGGGCAGGCCTTATTCGTAATCGCTGAAAGAATCGGATGCTTACAAATAGCCAAGCCGTTTCATGACTGCGCCGTGGTCGGTCTTGATTCTCTCGTGCAAGCGGATAGAAAGTTTCTCTTTTCCTTCGCCGGACCGGCCCTGACGGAAGAAGCGCGCCGCCGCGGGCACTCTTTCTCGAAACCCCCGCTTGTCTTCCTGTTCGCGAAGTGTAGAGAATCCGGATGCCGCCGCGGCTTGGGCACATGCCTCAGCGGGAATGCCCAAAAACCTCGCAACCTTTTCGAGCTCAAGGGCCGAGCCGGCGAGCATGTCCTCATAGCGAATCAAAAGCAGGGGCATGGCGGCATCATCGAGCCAACTGACGACATGCTCGCTCCAACTGCCAACCGGCTGCGATAGCTGGAGAGTCAAGCGGGATGAGTTCGATGCGAAGGTTTTGGTGGAATCCGCCATAGAATCGACGGCCGCTTCCAAATCCAAACCGAAAAAGTGAGCGAACGACACGGCCACATCGCGGGGATCGCGCACGATATAGACCGCGCCCCGGCTGACTTCGGGCGGGAAGACGCGCTCTCCCGAAGCGGTCAGCCAGCAACGGTCATGCACCTTGCGCAGAATGAGCGGGTCCTTTGAGGCGCGGGCAATGGCGCGATGCAACTCTGGCCGGACTGCATCGATCTCCGGCGCGGCCAGGTCGCTGGATTCCACGCCAAAATGCTCCTCGAACTCCTCACGGTTGAGAATATGAGAATCGATCGATTCGTTGATGTCCACCGGCGCGCCCCCGTTGCGCAGACTTTGCAACATGATGCGCATCCAGGTATTGCCCGACTTGGGGTAGGAGACAAGCCAGCCGAATTGGCCGCCTTGGGCAGGCGCCGAACATTTCACCTCTACGTTCATACGTCTCCCCGGAACGCATCCAGAACGAGATCTGCGCACTGATCCAGATGGTTGAGATCCTTGGTTCGCCGCAATGAGAATAGCGCGGCGCCGTTGGCAAGAGCAGTGAGGCCGCGAAACTCGCGCGCCGCGTTGCCGAGACTCCGTCCGATTTCTCGCTGGTACACCAGATCCTTGAAGGGGAAGAGGGCTGGAAGGCCATGCCGGCGAACCAGGACCGGCTCATCGACTGGGCTGGCTGATTCGATACGCACCATAAGTTCCAGAGGCCAGGCGCGCGTTTCCGCATCGGGTACGGCGACTGCGTGCTTGCCGTGCTCGAGCCGCGTGGGCAGGCGCTGTTCCCAAGGAATCTCGAGCCGGTCCAGCACATCCGGCCAGAGCCGGAGTTGCGTCGTCCCCACCACGGCTTGCACAGATTGCCCGGAGTCGTAGGTTACAAGAATATCGTCGCTGAGAAGCAAAGCCCCCCGACGGACAAGCGCAGCCGCCAGAGCGGACTTCCCACTTGCGCAGGGACCGCTGAAGGCAATCGCCCGCCCGCCGAGAACCACGCAACTGGCGTGCAACGGGAGCAGGGAGCGAAGATGCAGCATTATTCCGGCGACCGTGCCCAGCAGGATGGTCTCGATCTCAAATATCTCCGCGCCCGGCGCCGGCTGGACAGCGATGATCGTCGTGCCGGCCGCCAGTATGGTCCCATGAATCCAGAATCGGGCCACAGAGGAGATATTGACCAGCGCAGTTCTATCGTTTCCGATCTGCACAAAGGGGCTCGCCCAGATCGGGTTGGCCAGAGAATCCGGCGTTTCGCCAAAGCAAAGCTCGATCTCCGGCGCTCTATCGGATCCGAGCGCGGGCCATGCAGGAAGCGAATGCAATCGGAAGTGCGAGCGCAAGCGCAGACCGAAGAAGTAGTAGTCCGGCAAATGGCCTGTCTCCGTCATTCTGGATTCCCCGCATCCTCCGGTCCGCGAATGTGACGAAGCACCAGGGAAACCACTTTTGCCACGCTTTCCTGGATGGTCTCTTCATCCGTGCGGCAAAGCAACTCCGGCGTAAGCGGCGGTTCGTATGGATCGTCGACACCGGCAATGTGGTGCAGTTCGCCGGCGCGCGCTCTGCGGTAAAGACCGATAGGGTCCCGCATCTCGCACACCGCCAGAGGAGCACCGACATGCACTTCAACGAACGCGCCTATACTCTGGCGCGCTTCATCGCGAGCAGCCCGGTAGGGCGATACGGCTGCGACCAGAACTACGACTCCATGCCGGGTGAGCAGATTGGCGATATAGGCAATACGCCGGATGTTTTCGTCGCGGTCGGCCTTGGTGAAGCCGAGATCGCGATTGAGATGCTTGCGCAGATCGTCGGCGTCAAGCACTTCCGTGCGTAGGCCGAGATTAGCCAACTCCGCGGCTACAGTCCGCGCAAGCGTGCTCTTCCCCGCCGCGCTGAGGCCAGTGAACCAAACCGTCAATCCTTGAGGGGTTCGCATCGTTGTATGGAGGGGCGCTGAACTTTGCTCCGTCAGGGCCATTTTCATCCTCCCACTACCGTAATCAATTCATGATCCAGAAGTTTGTTCAAAAGAGTCAGCACATCGGCGGTAACCGTTGAGAGTTCGGCGTGGTATTTGGCCGCGAGAGACTGGCAGAGCGAGGCGACGGAGACGGGCTGCTCCAGACTGCGCCAGATTTCGCTGCCGATATCGTCCAGGCTGTAATAATAGCCGCGTTCAAGATTCATCAGGACAACTTCTTCGCAAATCTGCGAAGCCAGAGCTTTGCCGCTCCACGCCACAGTATCTTCGATCTCTATGCGATGGTGAGCAGGAGGCATGTCCGATTCTCCGTAATCCTGAAAATGTCGATTTCATTGATTCGATAAAGTTTAATTATCAGATAAAATTCCGTCAACCGCTCCGGGAGGAGAAAGAGGATGGGACTCGATGAGCGCCTTCGAGCATCGCTATGGTTTCCCCAATCCTTTTCAAGTCGAAGTTCCTGCGCAACTCAAATATCGGCACAGTTGCCGCAATCCCCGCTGTGGAACAGAATAGTGACTCCCTGCGCCCAAGAAGATTCCCCGCCCTGGGGCGAAAGATCTGTCTCTCCAGCAGGGCCAAACGCTTCAATCCGGGTACATCGACAATCGAATCCGGTTCTTCGTTCTGCATTCTCTCGAGAAAGTAAATGGCTTCCAGCGGAACGGGATTCCTTGCGAAGGAGCGGACCGGCTCAAAACGGAAGTGATGTTTCCCCTGCAAGCTGAGCGCCGCCCGCTCCGCTTCTACGCCTAAGATCGCCTGGAGCGAAGCGGGCAAGAGCTTGACTCGCGGAAATGCTGGCCACACCACCCAGCCTCGATCCGTTTCCGTGAGTACGCAGACATCGTCTGCCATCAAGGTGTATCCGCGATGGGCCAGCGCTGCCGCCAGGGTCGATTTGCCGGAACCGGAGTTGCCGGAGAAGATAACCGCCCCCTCGCCCAGTTGAAGACACGACCCATGCAGTGGGAAAACCCCGCGTTGGTGGCAGATCAGCCCCAGTCCGGTTCCATACAGATAGTTGCGCACTTCAAAAGGATCGGGAGAGGCGACCGGGTCGACAACTATCTCACTGCCATCGCGCACGGAAAACGTGGCACCGCCAGGAATCTCAAGCCTGCACAGCCCGGTGGCGTCTATGGTAAGCCGCCTCGTCGATGCCACGATCTTCTGGAGCGGCGGCACCTCTCCCAGCCGAATGTGGATATCCACCGCAGCGCTGGGGTCTTCCCAAGGGAGCAATTCAGGCAGGCAAATTTCCGACTGGACACGCCAACCGCACAGAAAGGCATCGGATTGTATGGACATGCGTTCTGCCTTCCAGGTGCCAGCATTTTCCCCGGAGTGCGCAAAAGATTCGGCATCTCACGCCATGCGGAAACCGGACTCCCGGATTTCCGAGAGTCCGGCCCATGAATAGGGGTTCATGCCCGATCACTACTGCAATGTGAGAGTTCCGGTGGGCGTGCCGCCATTCACATTGGTGTTATTCCCGTAAGAATAGATCGCCCCATTGCTTCCGATAGACATTCCCGCTCCGTTCCCCAGCAGGGTTACGTTGGACAAGCGGATCACGGAATTCGCGGCCCCTCCGCCGGCCTGCACACCATTCACAGTGTTGTTGGTTGCGTTGGAATCGGCAATGTTCATTGTTGAAATGCCGCTGCCGGCCGCGGCCGAAAAACCCGCGGAAGAGTTTCCGCTGGCATCGCTGTGAGAAACCGCGACACGACTGTAGTCGGCGGCAACGATCCCATTCACATTCCCCGTGAAGCGGGAGTTGAAAACACTCACATGCACGTTAGCCGCATTTCCCGTAATCTGCAGACCGGCTGCCCCATTGGCCTGGCTGATCGTGTCGTCGATAAAGACCTGTGTGCCCGCGGCTGGCATGGATGTCGGAGTAATCGCAATGCCGTTGCCGCCGAAGCCCTCAATCTTGCAGTGCTCGATGTGAAGCGCTCCCGCGCTGTTCAGTTGAATGCCATTCAAGCCCTGCCCGGCGATGCCCTGAATACTGATGTTACGTATTGTCACGACATCGCCAATGCCGGCAGCCACTATGATGCCATTGGTTCCGGACACCAGAATGGATGCTACCTGGCCGCCTCCGCCATCGAGCGTGATGGCCTTGGTGATGGTCAGGGCTCCGAACCCGCCCGTATCGAGGTTGTCGATCTCTCCGCCGGCCGCGGTTTTGGAGATGGCGCCGGCAAACGTCTTGCATGGTGCGGTTCGGCTACAAGGGTTGGCATCGTCTCCGACACCGGAGATCCAGGTACGGGTGGCCTGCGCCTGAACGGCGCAAGTCGCGAGGAGGAAGAACCCCCCGAGACTGAGGACAAAACGAAACGCTTTCATTGATTTGGCTCCTTGAGTATGTATCTTTCATTCAAGCCGGGAAAATAGCATTTCTTCGATCCAGCGATAGTGTATATCAATAGAGCGAAAGGCTCTAGTTAAATTTACGAGAAGCGTATGCGGAGCTTGCCGGTATGGTTTTAGGTTATCTATACATGGGGTCATCGCACATCAAGCGAAAGAAGGCGACCGGAGCGGGACGAATTGCGCTGGCCTCGGCATTTTGCTACTATTGGTTCACCCATGGTTCGCGCCTCCCAACGCCGCTCTTGTTGTTGCTTGTCGATGATTTTCGACGGGTGTACGCTCTAGTCTCTGATTTCCTCCCAGCAATTCATCAGAAGACACACCCCTCGCTGAAAAGCCGGTGTGCGGACCCGCAGTATTGGCCCTCAGCGATTCAACTACTGAAAGAGGTCATGCATGCCGGTCGCTGAATCCGTATCTCCCCCATTGCCGCCAGCGAACGCATTCGCTCCACAACGCCTCAGCCATCTGCGTCTGCTGGAGGCGGAGAGTACCCACATTCTGCGCGAAGTAGCCTCGGAATTTGAGCGGCCCGTCATGCTCTACTCCATCGGCAAGGATTCTTCCGTCATGCTGCGGCTGGCGCAGAAGGCCTTCTATCCCGCGCCGATTCCATTTCCCCTGCTGCATGTGGACACAGGCTTCAAGTTCGCTGAGATGCTTACCTTCCGCGATGCGATGGCCAGCTCGGTGGGCGCGGAGTTGCTGGTCTGGCGCAATGAAGCCGCCATCGCAGCGGGCGCGAACCCCATCGCGCTCGACACCAAGCGCTGCTGCGGACTGCTGAAGACGCAGGCGCTGCTCGACGCGCTGCGCCACTACAACTTTGATGCGGCTTTCGGCGGCGCGCGTCGCGATGAAGAGAAGTCACGCGCCAAGGAGCGCATCTACTCCTTTCGTGACAGTGCCGGCCAATGGGATCCGAAGAACCAGCGCCCTGAGCTATGGAACCTCTACAACGCCCGCGTTGATCCCGGTGAAAACATTCGCGTCTTTCCTCTCTCCAACTGGACTGAGATGGACGTCTGGCAATACATCCACGAGGAAAAGATTCCCGTCGTCGATCTTTACTTTGCCAAAGAGCGGCCCATGTACGTGCGCGGCGATGCGCTCCTCCCCATCGAACAAGCCTTCGTGGCGAGGAGGGGTGAGCAACCCCAGATGGTCAAGTGTCGTCTGCGTTCGCTAGGTTGCAGCCCATGCACCGGCGCCATTCGTTCCGATGCGGACACCATTCCCGCCATCATCGCGGAGCTGCTTTCGTTTCGTTCCTCCGAGCGCGCCAATCGCGTCATCGATCACGACCAGGAAGGTTCGATGGAGATCAAGAAGCGCGAGGGATATTTCTAAATGGCGACACTCTCGGCACTCCCATTCTCGGTCGGAGATTATCTCGCCGAAGAGCGCGAAAAAGATCTGCTGCGCTTCTCCACCGCGGGCAGTGTGGATGACGGAAAGTCCACGCTCATCGGCCGCTTGCTCTACGACACGCAATCGGTCTACGAAGATCAGGTGCGCTCCATCGAGGGCAAGGGAACGACTGCTCCCGGACAAATCGACTTTGCCCTGCTCACCGACGGCCTGCGCGCCGAGCGTGAGCAGGGCATCACCATCGATGTGGCCTATCGCTACTTCTCCACGCCGCGCCGCAAGTTCATCATTGCCGATACGCCGGGACACGAGCAGTACACGCGCAACATGGCCACCGGCGCATCCACCGCCGATGCCGCTGTGGTGCTGATCGACGCCAGCAGGGGCGTGCTGATTCAGTCGCGCCGCCACGCCTACATCGCATCTCTGCTGCGCGTGCTCCACGTCATTGTCGCCGTCAACAAGATGGATTTGATCGGCTACGACGAAGCAGTCTTCCGCACCATCGAGCGGGAGTTTGCATCCGTCCTCAATCAGATTGCAGCCGATACGGGCACTCCGGTCGAAGTCCACTTCGTTCCTGTCAGCGCTCTCGCCGGGGACAACATCGTTCACCGCTCGAACGCGATGAAGTGGTACAACGGTCCATCACTTCTGGAGCTTCTTGAGTCGCTGCCATCGTCGCTTGATACGCGCACGGCGCCTTTCCGCTTTCCGGTGCAGCGAGTTGTTCGTCCTAATCACACCTTTCGCGGATTCGCTGGCCAGGTTGCGTCCGGGACCATTCGTTCCGGCGAGCCAATCACCGTGCTTCCCTCCGGCAGAAGCGCGCACGTCGCGCGTATCGTCACCTTCGATGGCGACCTCGATGAAGCTATCGCGCCGCAATCGGTCACACTGGTCCTGGATCGCGAGCTGGATATCAGCCGCGGCGATCTGATCGTCTCCGCAGCCGCTCAGGCCACAGTCGCCAAGCACTTGCGAGCCGCGCTTGTATGGATGGATGCGCGTCCGCTCCAGCGCAACCGCCGCTATCTGCTCAAACACACCAGCCAGACGGTGCCCGCATTCGTTTCATCCCTCGCACATCGCACCAACATCGGCACTCTCGCGCACGAAGCCGCCGAAACGCTGGAGATGAACGGCATCGGCGTCGTTAACATTGATCTGCTGCGGCCGGTTGCTCTTGACCTTTACCGCGAAAATCGCTCGACCGGTGCATTCATTCTGATTGACGCCGAAACCAACAGCACCGTCGCGGCCGGCATGATCACCTCTGCCACTGCGGTTGCGGCAGCGGGCGATCATCTTCATGCCAATGCATGGGGACCGGTAACCGCTGGCGAACGGGAAGCGCGCTGGGGTCATCGCGGCGCAATTCTCGAAGTGAGCGGCCCGGTTGAGTTGATTGATTCCATCGAGCGTTCTTTGTTTTCCGCCGGGGTGGTTTCCATTCGCATCGAAGCCGACAATGAGGCCTTTCTTCTTCATCCCGGCCTGCTGGAGATCGTCACTCGATTGCAGCTTCAATCCGGCTTGCTTACGCTGGTTGTTAAAGCGAACGAAGGCGAAGCGTTGATCGCTCGCGCGGAAGGACAGGAGATTGCTCTCGACGCGAACGATCCAACTCGCGCGGTCTCTGCCGTTCATCAACTCCTGCACAACGCTGGCATCTTCATCCCTTCGGAAAAGGCTGGCCTTTAATGAGCACAACGGAAATCCATGCACAGGTGAAGACCAGGCTGGACGATGTGCGCTCCGCGCTTGCACGCGAAATCACCGGCAATAAGGATGTATGTCTGACGTGCAGCTTTCAGGCTGAAGACGTATTGCTCGCCAAACTGGCTATCGAGTTGGATGCGAAGATTCCCATTCTGTTTTTGGACACGGGTTACCACTTTGCCGAGACATATGCCTATCGTGATCGCATTGCAAGCGAGTGGCATTTGAATCTCATCAACCTGTTGCCGGCGCATACCGTAGCCGAGCAGGAAGCCGAGTACGGCCTGCTCTATCAATCCGCGCCGGACGAGTGTTGCAGACTGCGCAAGGTTGAACCACTCTTCAAGGCGGTTGCCGGCTACCGCGTGTGGATCACGGGATTGCGCAGGGAGCAAGCAAAGAGCCGGACAAATCTTGAGGAGTCGGCGCTCTTCACACTTCCCGGCGGCAAGCAGGTGCTCAAGCTCGCGCCCCTCGCTGCCTGGACGACGCGCGATGTGTGGTATGCCTGCGAAGTTTTGTCGGTTCCTCTGCTGCCGCTTTATGAGCGCGGCTACTCCTCTGTCGGTTGCGAACCTTGTACGACGCTTCCACTGGACCCCAACGATGCGCGCTCCGGCCGTTGGGCTGGCCGCAAGGTTGAATGCGGCATTCATATCGAAGCCGCACCCGTGAAATAGGACAAGCAGGCAGCTACAAAGGAGACTGAATGCAATATCTCATTGGATTCATCATCGCTCTGTTTATCGCGCTCACCGGGGTTGGCGCAGGCACCGTGACTGTACCGGTTCTGGTATTGTTTCTCGGGGTTCCCGCACCGGTTGCGGTCGGCATTGGCCTGATGTTCGCCACCGCGGTCAAATTGATTTTGGTTCCGGCGCAGATTGCCCGTCGCAACGTGGTTTGGCGGACGCTTGGATTCATGCTTCAGGGCGGCGCGCCCGGTGTCATCGTCGGGTCGCTGTTTTTGAAACATCTGGTGAACGCCGACTCGCAAAACTTGATGAACGCTCTATTAGGCACGATTCTGGTGACTACGTCCGCGTGGCAGATTTTTGTTTATTTCCGCCCGATGCGTGAGAATCCGCAGCCTCCGGAGCGCACTCCACTGCTGTCGTGGCTGATGTTCCCCGTCGGCGCCGAGGTGGGCTTCTCCTCGGCCGGCGCGGGCGCGCTCGGCTCGGCTGCCTTGCTCAGCCTGACACTTTTGACGCCCGCGCAGGTCGTCGGCACAGACATCACCTTCGGCTTCGTCATCTCCTTGATCGGCAGCGGAGCGCACTGGTTCTCCCACGCCTCGAACCCGGATTTGCTGATACACCTGATTGTTGGCGGCGTTGTTGGAGCCATCGTCGGAACCATCCTCAGCACCCGCGTTCCTCGCCGTCAATTGCGTTTTGCCCTCTGGGTCTGGCTTCTGATACTCGGGGGACAATTCCTCTTCAACACCTATCAGGTCTGGGCTGCACCTCACAAGGAAACAGTAAGCCAATCTCAACCATTTCATCGAAGCTAGGATGCACCGTTGTGGCTTGCCCTGATTGCGAATTGTTGATTCTGATTGATTGTTCTGTATTGGGCTGAGAGCTTCAGCAGGACAGGAGCGCATCTGCCATGGAAACAGACGGTTCTCCCTGGAATGCTGTTCTAGAACCATCGAAGAATCAATAGCATAGCGGTCCACTAAGATCTTAGGCCTCTTCATCTGTAATCGATTCTGTAGCTGTAGAATCCCCATGAACCACAGGCGGCTATAAGGAGACATTTCCTACACTAATGTAAACTATTGCAAATAAAAGAGTTAATGGTCGGGGCGGAGGGATTCGAACCCCCGACCCTCTGCTCCCAAAGCAGATGCGCTACCAGGCTGCGCTACGCCCCGACACTCTTCGATTGTAACGCGGCTTGGTATAGGGTAACGCTCGAGGTTGAAGGGGCTAACAGGCTGGTCGTGAGGCTGGACAGGGGGACATGCATGGGGCTTGACTGGGCCGGAGTATCTGATTCGATGCTACAATTGGAGGATACGGCGGCTATAGTTCAGTGGCAGAACGCCTGTCTGTGGCACAGGATGTCGAGGGTTCAATCCCCTCTAGCCGCCCCAATTTACATTTGCCGCAAGAGCCAACCTTCTCGATTACCGAGTCTTCGTGATTCTGAAAATAAAAGATAATACAGGGCATGACAGCAATTCCTCTGAATTGCCGGCTGGCTTTCCCGCGTTTGTTCCTCGCCACGGCCTAAGTGGCGGCCACGTGCAGACGATTGTCGGGAATTATTTTCCCCGGCCTGCCTTCCGCCTGGCGGCTGTCTCGGAGACTGTTGAGGTGGACCCGGTGGATGGCAGCCGCGTGTTGTGCCATTGCCACTGGCAGAAGGAGCCGGAACGAGCTGCACGGCTGACCGTGGTGCTGGTTCACGGCCTCGAAGGCTCGTCGGACTCCCGCTATATTCAGGGCATTGCCGCGCGCGCCTGGGCTGCCGGGTGGAACGTGGTGCGGATGAATATGCGCACCTGCGGCGGCACGGAGACGTTGACTCCCACGCTGTATCACTCCGGACTTTCGGGGGATGTGGGCGTGGTGGTTCGCCATTATGCGGAGCGGTTCGGCCTGGAGCGAGTTGCGCTGGCGGGCTACTCCATGGGCGGAAACCTGGTGCTGAAACTGGCCGGGGAGTGGGGTGGCCAGCGTGGTCCCTTGTGCGCCGTGGCCGCGGTCTGCCCGTCCATCGACCTGGCGACCGGCGCCGACGCCCTGCACGAGGGGCTCAACCGCCTCTACGAATGGAACTTTCTGCGCGGGTTGTTGGCGCGCTACAAGCGCAAGGCGAAGTTGTTCCCTGGCATTTATGCAAGTCGAAAATCCATCGGGCCGGTGCGTTCCATTCGGGAGTTCGACGACAAGATTGTGGCCCGCTACTGGGGTTTCCGCGACGCCGACGACTACTATGACCGCGCTGCCGCCGCCCGTGTGGTGGACCAGATCGCGGTTCCTACGCTGGTGCTGCACGCACAGGACGACCCCTTTATTCGCCTGCTGCCCGAGACCCGCGCCAAGCTGCTCGCCAACCCGCACGTAACCTTGATCGAGACCCGTCATGGCGGCCACTGCGCCTACCTTTCCCGCGATCCCGGAAACGAAATACACTGGGCGGAGGCGACGGTGATGCGATTTTTTCTTGCGGTAACATCCGAGTCTCATGGAAGCTGACTGGGAGTTTGAGGTGGGTGGCGATGCGCCGGTAATCGAGGCGCTCTGGGCGGGGTTTGTCGATCTGCGCTCCCAACCGGAACGTGCCCGACATTTGCCTCAGGCCGCGCAATTTCCGGCATTAGGCGAGGCCCTGTCAAGGTTGAATGTCGCTGACTCGCCGGTCTGGACCGCGAAATGCGATTTCTGGCCGCATCTGGAAGCGGGTGAATTCGACCCCGATGAGCTGGATGCGCCGTCCGGCGGCGCAACCCACGCCATGGGCTGTTATATCGACCTGTTGCCCAGGAGCGACCAACAATGGGTGCTGCCGGCCATGGTCGAGAAGGCGTGCAAGCGCATCTGCGGCCTCCTCCACGCCGTCCCGCTCGGCTGTTGTCGAGTTGATCTGGTCATACGCCGCGCTTTCATTACGCCGGACGGCATGGACCTGGGAATCACCGCCTACCTGACCTCCTGCGGCGAGTCGTCCGCGGCGGCAGCGAAGACGCTGGAAGCTGCGTTGGCGGCATTCACAGATGCGCTCGGTACCGCTCAACGTTAAAATAAGTTATACGTGGGCGAGTAGCTCAATTGGATAGAGCACCGGCCTTCTAAGCCGGGGGTTTCGGGTTCGATTCCCGACTCGCCTACCACCTGTCCCACGCGAAAATACCGATCTGCTGTTCAGTCAAACAGATGCGTAACGCAAATTGGTTACGAACTACCTTTGTCCCACCGTCCGCTCCAGTTCGGCGCGGGCCTTGTTTCGCTCCATCTCCGCCTGAAAGAACACGGCTTCGGCCTCGGCGAGCTGCCCTTCGGCTTCTTTGAGCGCGGAGGGGTTTACGGTATTCGCTTCCACCTGATTGGCTGTGATGCGGCGCATTTCGGCTCGGGCAGCCACACTTTCGCGCGCCGCCTCCAGGCCGGTCTCCGCGCGCCGCACTTTGCGCACTTCCTTTTCAATCTCCACGCGCACGCGATTCTCAACGTGGCGCAGGTTCTCTTCGGCCTCGGCTACCTGCGCCTGGCGCTCATGCACCTGCCCGCTGCGCTTGCCAAATTCGAGTATCGTCCAGTTCATTTTGAGACCCACCAAGCCGTTGTTCTCCGTCAGCAACGGCACGCCATCCTGGTGGACGTATTGCGCAAACGCTCCGATCTCGGGAATGTACTCCGCATGCGCCGCGCTCAGGCCCGCGCGCGCTTTCTTCAGCGTCTGTTCAGCGGCTGCAACCTCCGGATTATGAGCCAGCGCCTCGGTCTCCAAATCGCTGGCGGCGGTTGCATCCGCGGCTTCATTTTCTGGCGCGACCAGTTCCACGTCAGTGTCCAGGGGCAGGCAGGCCAGATCGTTGAACTCCACCTTCATGTCGGAGATGGTGTCTTCCAGGGATCCCAGCGCATGACGCGCCTCGGCAATTTGCGCTTCGCCTTCCAACACTTTCAACTCCAGCACCGCTCCGGCCTCGACTCCATTGCGAGCCTCGCTCAAGCGCTCTTCTCCGGCTTCGATGCGCAACTCCGCCGCCTGCTTGCGCCGTTTCGCCGACAAGAGGCCGTAGTAAAGCTCCTTCATTTTCAGCGCGACCTCGTTCTCCGCCCGGTGTGCATCGTCCCGCGCAACGCCCAGATCCGCCTTTGCCACATTCACTCCGGCGTGAATCTTGAAGTATTGCGTGATGGGCTGAGCCGCAGTGGTTGTGCTGAGCAGAAAATCGTGGTGGCCGAGTGGAAGCGAAACATTGGCTCCAGGAACTGGTCCGGGGACCGGGTATACACCCAAGGCTCCCATGGGGATTTCCATGTGCTCGATGCTGCGGAGGTGCGCGGCATCGCTATCATTGCTCAGCACCGGAAAGTAATTGGCGCGCGCCTCGCCCACGCGAGCACGCATTTCCTTTTCCTTAAGGTGCGCCATCTTCACCACGGAGTTCTGCTTGGTCGCCAGTTGAACGGCCTCGTCCAGCGTGATGCGCCGCGTCTCGGCGTGGGCAACTCCGGCGAACGCAAACAGCGCCAGAAGGACTACAGCCGCCGAAGCCTTGATGGGTACGGGGTGCCGGTGGTGCACCACCACGAAGAGAACCGGAATCGCGATCAGCGTGAAGAACATCGATCCCAGTAGCCCGAAGGCAATTACGCTGGCTAGCGGCGACCACATGCTCGATCCAGAAAGAATCATCGGGATGACGCCCACCGCGGCGGCCGCCGAAGTCAGGAAGATGGGCCGCAACCGGCGTTCACCGGCTTCCAGCGCCGCCTTCTCCAACTCCACGCCGGCCTGCATCCGCTCATGAATGTAATCGATGAGAATAATCGAGTTTCTCACCACCAGCCCGCCCACGCTGACGATGCCGATGAATGCGGTAAATCCAAAGGTGTTGTGAGTAATCAGCAGGCCCAGGGCAGCTCCGGGCAGCGCCAGGGGAAATGCCACCATCACGATCAGCGGATCCGCCAGCGTGCGGAATTGAAAGAGCAGAATCAGGAAGATCAGCACCAGGCTGACCAGGAGCGCATTGCGCATCTCGCCGGAGATTTCCTGCTTGTTCTCATATTCGCCGCCGTATTCAATGCGGTAGCCCTCAGGCATATGCATCGCATCCAGTTGTTTGCGCGCGTCGCCCAAAATCTCGCTCGCCAGCCGGTGGCCGTCCGGAAAGGCGCGCACCGTCAAAGTGCGAACACCGTTTCTGCGCACAATTCTGCCCGGCTGCCACTCGGAATCGAGCGACGCCACGGCGGCCAGCGGAACTCGCGCGCCGGTCACGGGTGACATGACATAAGAGTCGGCTACGTTCTGAAAGCTCTGGCGCTCGGCGGGGTCGAGGCGCAGAACCACATCCACGCCGCGGTCGCCCTCCCAGAATGTTGTAACCGGCGCACCTTCAAAGCCCACCGCCAATTGCTGCGCGATGGAGGCATTAGTCAAGCCCATCCGGTTGGCCACTTCCTCGCACACATTCACGCCCACCTGCCAGGCGTCCTCGTGCCAGTCGGTGTGAACGTACGTCGCTCCCGGCGTGTGCCGCAAGATTTCCTCGGCCTGGTTGCCCAGCGTTTCCAGCGTGGGCATGTCATCTCCGGAGATCCTCACCTCGACCGGAGCCTCCATCACTTGTCCCTGCTGCAGTTCCTTCACAAAAACTTTTGCCTCGGGAGCCGCCTCGGGCAGCCGTTGCCGCAGCTTCTTAACCAGTTGCGGCGTTCCTTTCACGCGTTTCGTGTTCACCAAAATCTGCGCATAGTTCGCCGCCGGAGCCTGCGGGTTCACGTTGTAGTAGAAGCGCGGCGCACTCTCGCCCAGAAAGCTGGTGTACTCCTTGACCAGCGGCTCCTGGCTGAGAACCCCTTCAATGTGGCGCACGGCTGCGTCGGTGGCCTCGATCTTGGAGCCCTCCGGCAGCCACACATCCATCACAAACTGATCCCGTTCGGCTAGCGGAAAAAACAGTTGCGGCACCAGGCGCAGAATTCCCAGCCCTACCACAACCGCCAGCACGCTACACTGCAAGACCAACTTCTTGTTCTGCATGGCCCAGATGATGATGGTGCTGTAGTACCGCTGCATGTGGTCCAGCGGCGTTGGTTTGCGCTCCGCTCCGGAATCCGCTTGCTCATGATCCACCAGCCCCTGGCGGATGAAGAAGCGGGCCATCAGAGGCGTCAGCAGCATGGCCACAAAAAACGAAGTGCCCAGGGAAATGGCTACCGTGATCGGCAGCGAACTGATAAATTCGCCCACAGCGCCGGAGAGCATCAGCAGCGGCACAAAGGCCGCGATGATAGCCAGCGTTGCGGTCAGCACCGGAACGGCCATCTCAGTGGCGCACCGCTCCGCCGCCTCATCCACAGGCACTTTCTTGTCCAGCAAGCCAACATAGTTGTCGACAATCACGATAGCGTTGTCCACCACCATGCCCAGCACCACGATCAACGCCGCAATCGACACCTGTTGCAGCTCGATGCCACAGGCGTCCAACATGCCGAAGGTCATCGACACCGACACCGGAATGGCAATGGCCGAAACCAGTGCTACGCGCAGCGGCAGCAGCAGCATGGTCACCAGAATCACGGCCACGATGGCGATGCCGAACTCGCGGAAGAAATCGCCGATGCGGTCGGAAACGACCTTCGGCTGATCGGCCACCATGTCCAGCTTCACGTCCGGCGGCAGTGTGGCCTCGACGTTCTTCAGAGTCGTCCGTAGCGTGTTGCCGAAGCTCACAATGTTGTTGCCCTCGTGCATCTCCACAGCCAGCAGAATCGTCTGCTCGCCGCCGATGCGTGCATACTCGGCAGGGTCCTTGTAGACCCGCTCCACATTGGCCACGTCGCCGATGTAGACCGGCTGCCCCGTAGGCGAAACATCCACCATCACCTGCCGGATCTGGTCTTCGCTCTGCAGCCGCCCGCCGGAGTTGATCGGCACCTTGCTCTCGCCGGCCGGCACGCGGCCCGCAAATTGCGGAGTATTGCGCCCTTGCAGCGCGCCCATCACCTTCAGCGGGTTTACGCCATACTGCGCCAGCCGTTCCGATGAAGTGGCGATGTCGATCTCTTCCTTCTGATCGCCGATGCGTTTGATCTTCGATACCGACGGAATAGCGCGCAGCGCGGTTTCCACGGTCTGCGCGTAGTCCTTCAGTTCTCTTGAGCCATAGTGCCCGCCATGCACGGCAATCAGCGCCGCCACCGTATCGCCGAAGTCGGAATCGACAATTGGTCCCAGCACTCCGGCCGGCAGATCGGTGGCCTTCAGTTGCGCCATATCCAGGCGCAGCTTCGACCAGAATTCGTCCGCGTCCTTGACCGACTTATTCAAATCCACATTGACGATCACCATGCCGTTGCGGGTGGTGGAGAAGGTCTTTTCGCGGCGAACTTCCTCGAAATGGAAGAGATGTTCTTCGATCTTCCGCGTGACCTCGTCTTCCACCTCTGGAGCGGTCGCGCCCGGATAAATGGCGGCCACAATGCCCGTGCGGATGGTGATCTTCGGGTCCTCGCGCCGGGGCATGGTGAGCAGCGCATATAGACCGGCCACGAACAACATGCCGGAGAGAACCAGCGTCACCTGGGGATAGCGTAGAGCAGCGCGGACGGGATTCACTGGCCGCCTCCCGCAATCTTGACCGGCGAACCTTCGCGCACATTTTGCTGGCCGGCCACCACCACTTGCTCGTTGCCGGTGAGGCCGCTGCTAATCTCCACTTCGTTATTCAGCGGAGCGCCCACATCCACTCTCCGCGCATACACGCGCTGCCGCGTTGGTTCGAGCACATACACCTGCGTCACGCCGTGCGCATCGCGGATGACCGCGCCGCCGGGCACGGTGATCGCATTGACCATCTTCGAGCTGTAGATCCGCGCCTCGGCCACCATTCCCGCCCGCAACAGCCGCTCAGGATTCTGAACCGCGATCTTCACCACGTAGGTGCGCGATGCCGGGTCGGCCGCCACGCCCACTGCTTCCACCTTGCCTTCGTACTGCTTGCCGTCCAGCGAGGGAATCGTCACCGTGGCGCGCGCTCCCTGCTGCACCTTGCCTATCTCGGACTCGGGAATCGCCACGCGCACCTTAACCGGGTTCAGGTCGAGCACGCCGATGACCGGCGTTCCGGCTCCAACCGTGTCGCCCACGTCAATGCGCCGCATTCCCACAAAGCCCGCAATCGGCGCCCGCAGTTGGCAATCCGCCAGCCGCTTCTGCGCCTCATGCATCCCGGCCGCCGCCGCGTGGAACTGCCCGCTCGCGGCTTCCTTGTCCTGCGACCTCGTGCCTTGCCGCGCCATGTCGTACCTTTGCTGCGCGGCCTTGTAACCCGCCTCGATCTTCTCGAAGTCGTTGACCGCAAGGCTCTTGTGCTCGTAGAGGAACTTCATGCGCTTGTACTCGTCCAGCCACCGCTCGTAATCGATGCGCGCCTGCTCCAACTCCTGGCTACGCAGTCCTTCCTGCGCCTTGCTGTTCACCGCTTCCGCCGCATCCGCCTGTCCCTTGGCGGCGTCGTAGCCGTTGCGGTAATCGGTCGTGTCCAGCTCCGCCAGCACCTGGCCTTTCTGAACCGCTTGGCCCTCCTCCACCAAAACCCGCGCCACGCGCCCGGCAATCTGGAAGGCGCCCTGCGCCGTCACATTGGCTTCGACCGCGCCGCTTGCCGCCACGGAAACCGGCTGCTGAACGCGATTCGGCGCGCGCAGCAGCACAGGAACCGGCTGATCGGCAGCTACCGGGACTTTGGGGCCGCACCCTGCCAAGGGCAATAGAACCAGTAGGCAGACGGCGGAAAGACTCCTTTTTGTGAAGGGCGCGAAGGTTCGCAGAGGCATAAACTCGGGAAAAACTGCGCGATTCTTAGCTTTGTTGGCAGGTTTTTCGCAGCCCAAACCCAATGTGGAGTCTGTGGGCGCCACATCCTTGCGGTTGAAAATCTCGATTTCAAGAGCTGGGAATCCATGGACCGCCGCCTGAGAGGTCAAATGAGAGAGTTTTGCTTCGATCATTGTTTTCTTCCTTGACAAGAATAGAATGACACGTCATTCTATTCTTTGCAAGAGGTGCATAGATTAAAAAATGGCCTACCGCAAAACAGTTGCGACAAAAGCCCGCAAGGATGCCCGGCGGAGGACGATACTGGACGCCGCAACCCGTCTCTTCGGCGCCTATGGCTATCACTCCACCACCGTTCCCATGATCGTGGCTGAGTCGGATAGCTCGGTGGGCAGCTTTTACGTTCATTTCCGCAATAAGGAGGACGTCTTTGCGGCAGTACTCGAAGCGCTGGGACAGAAGGTGACGGAACTGATGGATCAAGCCAGGGTTTCCCAGCCCGACGCGTTGCTGGGGATTCGATCCGCGGTGGAGTCGCTTTTTCTGTTTCTGGCCGACAACCCGGGCGATGCGCGGATCCTGATCGTCGAGTCCTCCGGCCTGAGCCCCAGGCTGGAGCAAGTGCACCGCGCCATATTGAGGCAGCACGCCGAGCAGGTTTGTCAGACGCTGGAATCTACTCCAGGCGCATTTTCCGTTTTCGCGCCATTGATCGCCGCTCGTTGCCTGGTGGGCGCTGTCTTCGAGTCTCTTTACAACTGGCTGGAAGAGAGCCCCAACGACCGTCAGTCAGCCGCGGAAGTTGCGCGCGCCGTGGCCGATTACAACTTGCGGGCCATCGGCGCGGAGGTGCAACATGAATCGCAATCATCGGATTGACCGCGGGCTTACATAGGCCGGTCCTTTTCAGCAGACAGCATTCTCATGGATCACCTTCTTATAGAAGGCGGCGCTGAGTTTGGGCGTTCGCTTCTGCGTAGCAAAATCTACATAGACAATTCCGAATCGCTTTTCGTATCCATCAGCCCACTCGAAGTTATCCAGTATGCTCCACAGGAAGTATCCCTTGACCGGCACTCCCTCCGATACAGCGCGCCGCAGTTGCGTAAGGTAGTTACGCAGATACATCACGCGGTCGGTGTCATAAATCGCGCCATCGGGCGCGAGAGAGTCCGTCGATGATGTGCCATTTTCGGTAATATATATCTCTTTTACCTTCCACAGTTCGCTGACCAGTTTCGGTCCCCAATAAAGGGCTTCCGGGCCGATCGTGATCCACGGGCTCAGCATATGGGGATAGGAATCCGGAGGCGGGGCCACAACATAGCCCTTCTCCGAATCTTCCGCGCGAACGAAAGTAGGCTGATAGATATTGATACCGACAAAGTCCATCGGGCTGGCAATGATCTCCATCTCCTCAGCCGTAAATATTGGCGCATTGGCTCCCAGGCGCTTGAGATACTGGTCCGTATATCGTCCTTCCTGCGCCACGGTGAGGTACATGGCGTTCTCTTCCCGCATCGCTTTGCGGGCGGCCTCGATATGCTCACGGCATTCAATCACCGGCGTTGTTGCCTTAATGTTATCGGAGATTCCAACCTTGATGTCAAGCGTCGCATGAGCGCGAATGGCGCGCACCGCCAGGCCGTGCGCGAGCACTACATAATGATTCAACTGCGCGACCCGTTTGGCGTCGAGCTTGAGTCCGGGAGCGTGCTCTCCCAGGGTATAGCCATTTTCGACAATGGTGCGCATCTCGTTTATGGTTATGAAGTACTTTACTTTATCGGAGAGTTTTTCGGCAGTATATCCGGCGTAGTCCGCAAAGGCCTTTGCCGTATCACGGTTCTCCCAACCGCCCTTGTCCTGGAGCGCTTGGGGAAGATCCCAGTGATAGAGGGTGCAGAAGGGTTGAATGCCGGCTTCCAGCAATGCGTCGACCATGCGATGATAAAAATCCAGACCCTGCGGATTGGGCGTGCCCGCTCCATTGGGAAAGACTCGCGGCCAGGAGACCGAAAACCGGAAGGTCTTGAGGCCGAGCTCCTTCATGAGCCGAATATCTTCCTTGTAGAGATGAAAGAAGTCGTCGGCGATGTCGCCGGTGGCGCCATTCAGGGTGTTACCGGAAGCATGAGAGAACGTGTCCCATATGGAGAGGCCTCTGCCATCCTCACGTACAGCGCCTTCCACTTGATAGGCGGCTGTTGCCGAACCCCAGAGGAAACCTTTGGGAAAGCAGAGCGAGGATTTGTTGTTATCCTGCGCGGAAACCGATGCGCTATCAGCTGCTGATTCAAGCCCTGGCAAAGTAAGGGCGGCGGCAGAACCCGCCAAAATGCGAGCAAATGTGCGACGCGAAAAATTGTTTAACATAAAACTCCCGGCGGCCTCGGAATTTTAATAACGTGGCAATTGAAAAGATGAAATATGCAATTTGCCGGTCCGGCCGTACTGTGTTCGCCGGACCGGCAATTTGTTGTGCTTTTCAGTTGGTGCTGTTGGTTAGAACTGCAGCTTCAGAGCAAACTGCAAAGTGCGCGGATGGTTGTTCGGATCGCTCTCGTTGAGCTTACCGAAGCCGCCCTCACCCAACCCCGCTCCGGCGCCGCCGTCGTTGACGTTGTTATTGATGAAGAAATTGGGTGTGTTAGTGATATTGAAGGCCTCTGCGCGGAACTGCAGCTTCAACGCATCGTGGATCGGGAAGTCCTTGAATATCGAGAGGTCTATGTGGCGGAAGTGCGGCCCATAGATTGAGTTGCGGGCCACGTTGCCGACCGTGCCCTCTGTCTGACGCATGAAGGCGCATGGGTTGAACCAGTAGCTTCCGCCACCGCCCTTGAGCTGGGACGGTGCAGTGCAACTGGGATTAGCTGCAACCGCTCCAGGTGTGAAAGGATTTCCGACCTGGTTCGGACGGTCGGAGCCACCGCCGTGAATCGGATCAGCCAAGTTGTTAGGGCTGCTGTTATTGGTGATCGAGACGTCCTTGCCGGTTTGCCAGGCGACAATCGAGTTGACTTCCCAACCGCCCAATGCGTACTTTGCCGGGCCCGTTAAGTTATTGAAGGGCAATTGGTAGTCGATGGAAAGAGCAAAGCGGCTGCGGACGTCGTTTTCCGCATTGCCGTACTCAATCTGGCGAGTGGCAAACGGATTGGCGTCGCCCCATCCCTGATAGCCTTCTTGAGAGAAGCCGACGACATCGCTCAACGCGTGTCCCCAGGTGTAGTTGGCGTCAAAGGCAAGGCCTTTGGCTAAACGGCGCTGGAACGATGATTGCAGCGCGTTATAGTTGGAGACGCCTTCGCTGGCCAGCCATTTGATCTGACCAATGTTCGGCAGCAAGTTATTGCCTGTCAGTACCTGCCCACCCGTTCCGGTATATCCCTGTCCCAGGGGGCGAGGCGCGTCATAGGGAGATGCGTCGGTCCTGGAGGCATAAACCTGAGCCGGTGTGGGGACGTTGATGTCGTTGTAAAGTTCGGGCAGATGCTGGCCGAGGTTGCCAACATAGCCGATGGTCAGGACGTTGGGTCCAAACTGCTGTTCCACCTGCAGGTTGAACTGCTGAATGATGGAGGGCTTGTTCTTGGGATCTTCCGCGAACATTGCACCTAGAGCCGGGGTATTGATGTTTTGTCCGGCAGGCGTCGGAAGTCCGAGATCGAAGTTTGCCTGGTAAACGGACGCAGGGCCCAAAGTGGCGCAGCCTGGAGCCTGAGCGGCGGTGGAATTTGCATTTGCGTAAAACTGCGCCCCGAGAGTGGAGACGCAGCTGGGTCCGTAGCTCGTGGTGAACGGAACATTCTTCAGATCGGCATTGGCGGTGTAGTTGCCTGGGAAGTAGCTGATTCCGTAACCGCCGCGGAGGACCGTGGTGGGACGAAGCGAGTAAGAGAAGCCGAGGCGCGGCCCAAAGTCGGAGTAGACGGTCTGAATTCCGGCCGTGGCGGAGACGCCGCCAACCCCCGCAACCTCCAGGGCAGCATTCGCGGCAGCCTGGGTTGTGGCCTTAACCGCTGTGTTGAAGTCGAAATTCGCGATTTTGTTATGCGCTTCGGTGAACGGCGTGAACACGTCGTAGCGAACGCCATAGGTCACGGTCAGTTTCGGGCTGATCTTCCAGTTGTCCTGGACAAAGAAACTAGGCTCCCAGGTGCGGTAGTCCGGTGTCTCCACAACATTGCCAGCACCGTTATTCACGTTGTAACTGGTGGAGTCGAAGGCTCCAGCCAGCGTGGACGTGAGAATTTCGTCGTTCGTGGTATCCGTGGCAAGGCCGAACTCAAAATCGCCATACGGAAACGCGCTTTGCAGGTTCCGCGCCTGGCGGCGGATCAAGCCCGCGCCCAGCTTCACGTTGTGGCTGCGAATGGTGTAGCTGACGGTGCCGGAGTACTGGTAGGTGCCGTCAACGTCCTGCAAGGGAACATACGCGCCATCACCGAGTGGGCTGAATGTCCAATGGCCAACGCCGGTAGGCGTAAGGGCCGTGGTCAACGAACCATTTGCGGGAAGACCGAATGATACGTCATCATTCGTGTTGTAGTTGTTGGGCTGCGAGAAGTTGTTGACGCGGGTATAGGCCGCGCGCAGATCCACAACCAGATTCTGCGAGAAGATGCGCGTGTATCCGAGGGCATACTGATACGCCTTATCTGTCGCCGGACCGGTGTAGTCCCAGTAATTTCCGACCGGGACGACAGACGCCAAAGCCCCTGTTAATGCCGTATTCGCGCCCGCCCCTATGGGCGCCGGGATTTGGCCGGTTACTTTGTTGTAGTCGATACGAAAGAAGATGTGGTTGTCCTGATTGATGGCGTGGTCGACGCGACCGTCAATGGTGGTGCCGAACTGCGTTTTGTTCGGGGCGGTCAAATAGGAACCCGGGCTGGCCGGGACGTTGCCCTTAGGATACAGCTTCAGGTAATTCAGAGTAATAGGATCGACTGTCTGCGTGTAGGGAATACCATTGAGGGTGCAATCAACGGTGGCGCTGCCGTGGCATAACGTAGCCGTTGCGGGGTAAAGCCCCGGAAAAGTAGCAATCGGAAAAGCGGAAGTAATCAGCTCTCCCGCGGTTGCGGCGTTAATCGCGGTGTATTCCGCATTCGAAGGCACCGAGCTGGTATAGGGATTCATGCCTTGCACCAAACGAAGGCCTTCATAGTCTGCAAAGAAGAAGGTCTTGTTGTGAATGATGGGGCCGCCGACGCTGGCGCCAAACTGGTTCTGGCGCAACTCGGGCTTGTTGCCTTGCGCAGCCGTAAAGAAGAAATCCCGGCTGTCGAACTTGTCGTTGCGGAAGAACTCGTACGCCGACCCGTGGAATTTGTTGGTGCCGGACTTGGTGACCAGGTTGACGACGCCGCCAGCCGTGCGCCCTGCTTCGGGAGCGTAGCTGTTGGTCTGAACCGAGATCTCCTGAATGTCTTCCACCGAGGGCTTGACGCCGATGGTGCCGATGACGCGTTCGTTGTCGTCGATGCCGTCAACAATATAGTTGTTCAGGATGTCGTCCTGACCGTTGACGGAGAAACCGTTGGTGGTGCGGCGATCGTCCGGGCGTCCGCCACTGCTGAGGCCGTTGCCGGGACCTTCGTTGGCTCCAGGAACGAGCTGAACCAGTTGCACGAAGTTGCGTCCGTTCAGCGGCAGATCCTGTACAGACTGTTCAGTGACCGTCGAACTGACGGTGGCGTTATCGGCCTGGAGCAGAGGCGTTGTAGCCTCGACGGTTACGGTCTCAGTGGTGCCGCCGGTAGCCAGATGAATGTCGGCACGGGCGCGGTCACCGGCTTCAACGGCCAGATTCGTGGTCGTGGTTTTGAAGCCTGTCTTCTTCACCGTTACCGAGTATTTGCCGACGGGAAGCAGTGTGAATTGGAAATCACCGCTATCGCTGGAGACAGCTACGCGCTGATCATGGGTGTCCTGGTTCACCAGGGTGACGGTTGCTTTGGAAACCACCGCCCCTGTGGCGTCGGTTACGGTGCCGACGATGTCGGCTGTGGACAACTGGGCAAGCGCTCCTCTGGAACTAAAGACTAGAAGCGCCAGCAGGACGATCAGTCGCCCTGCCAAGCGGTAGAGTTTCTCGCCCTGGCCCGAGCATTGTGTTACCTGCTGCATTTTCTTTTTCATGTTTCCTCCTGCCTGAAAGTCGTTTATCCTCTGGATGATACATGGGCCTTCCCTATTCGGTTGGCAAGGCCCAGAGGTCGGTCTCAAGCTCATCACGCATACTAGTCAACAGATTTTAACGTTGTATAGGGTCCATCTGGTATCTCACCGAAGGTAAAGAGCTTTTACAACGTATTTGGCGGGTTTTTGGCAAAGGTAAAGAGTGGTAAAAGATTGTATTGTCAAAGGTAAAGAGGTTGGTCTATGCTAAGTTTCGGCTTTTGAGGAGTGTTCCTATGAGTCCTGAGGATTCCAAGAGCGGCAGTTGGACTCCAGTTTCGGAGCAGGACAAGGAACTGGTCCGCCAGCAGATGAACCGCCTGCTGTCGACCAGCCATTTCAATAACAGCCGGCGCTATCCCCTGTTGTTCCGCTTTATCGTCGAAGAAACGCTTGAAGGCCGAGGCGAATTTCTGAAGGAACGCCTTTTAGGCGTTCGCGTCTTTGATCGGCCCGCGGATTACGATACCGCGGAGGATCCCGTTGTTCGGGTCACCATCGCCGAGATCCGCAAGCGAATCGCGCAGTACTATCACGAGGAGGCGCATGACTCGGAGATGCGCATCGAACTATTGCCGGGCCACTATGTGCCCGAATTCCGCCTCAGCAAAGAGGCCAACTCCGATCACCATCACGCATCTGGACGGGAGCTGCCCTCAGAGGACGAGCAAACGACCGAGTCCGCGACGCACCATGCGCAGTTGCAAGCCACAGCCGTAACGTCAGGCCTACCAGACCTCAAACCCTGGTTCTCGCACCCTGTCAGGTATGTCCTGGGCTTAGCGGCTGTACTTTTGATTGTGCTGGGAGCCGGATTCTTGTGGAAATGGACCCATCCATCCGCAATCAATGAGCTCTGGAGTCCCCTCCTCGCCGATCGTCGAACAGTCATCTTCTGCCTGCCCGTGGGCTCCCATTCCGGGATAATGACAGGAACCGCGGCCGGAATTCTGATTCCCGAGCAGGATTCTACGCCGGATCACGCCAACACTCCGGTTCCAACTGCTCCCGACGCACCTCGCAATTCCACTTTTCTCGCCCACGAAGTATTGGAAGAAAATGTCGTCTTTTCGGATGTACTCGCCACGCTAAGAATTTCGAATTATATTGCGGAGCATAACCGTGAATCCAACCTCCGCCCTAATTGGGTGACTACTCTCGACGACCTGCGGCAAGGGCCGGTCATCCTGGTCGGCGGGCTGGACAACCAATGGACGCTGCGAGCGCTCGCTCCGCTTCGCTACCGTTTCGCCGGCACCAATAAGGAGCAGTACTGGATTAGCGATACCAAGAATCCTGAAATGAAAGACTGGGGGATTGACCTGAAGGTGCCACTTTCCGAAGTCAAGCACGATTACGCAATCATCGCCCGCATCCACGATGAATCCACGGGACAGGTCGAAATGATCGTTGCGGGAATCGGCATGAGCGGGACGGCGGCAGCAGGCGAGTTCCTGGTCGATCCCCGGCAGATAGAAGAACTACGCCGCCAGGTCGGTTCCGGTTTCCGGGACCACGACTTTGAAGCCGTGCTGAGTATGGATGTCGTCAACGGCATAGCAGGCTCACCCAGAATTCTGACCGTGGCAGTTTGGTAACTGGACGATACAACCGAGCCTTCAAATGAAAAGACTCAACCGTTCTCGATCCCTATGGCAGTACCGTCTATCTTAGAGCGCGTTTAGAATTGCCCTTCTGCGACATTTTTTCATTGTAATCATCTGCTGTTAAACCAAATAGATGAATGCGGGTCAAGTCTAGTTGCCAGGGTGCAAAGCTGAATCATTTTGTCCGGCAGTAGATGATTTTTTATATATGGTCTCCCAATATATACAAACAGTGTTTCAACGGGCATTCCACGTGTTGATTCCGATGGGGGATTTAACTGGTTTGAATAACTAACGTGCATCGAAGCTGTCACGGATGGCAAAGAAAGCATTCTTTGGGCGATACTCGCGATCAAAAGGAAGCGAGCGCTGGGGTCGGTTGGGCTGCTTGCGATGGTGGGTCGGACCGTCGTTCAGCCAGGTTTGCCGGTCGCTGACTCCCCAGGTGAGCATGGCCTTTACGGCGGGGTTGGCGAGCGCAACATCAAGATAATCGCGATAGGTGCGGGCAATGACCAGGTCTCGTTGCGATACTTCGTCAAAGAGCAGATCATCTTCATTGACGTCCATCTCAGTTAAGTAAACCTCCAATCCCATCTGGCGCGCACTTTCGATGTAATCCGCAAGACCTTTACCAATCGAAGAAGGCGATCCTGCTTTGATGTGCGACTGGATGCCAAGCGCATCGATTGGCACTTTGCGTTGTTGCAGGCGATGAAGAAGTGCGAGGACTGATGCGCGGCGAGCAGACTCTTCCGGGTTATCGTATTCAACACCGTAGTCGTTATACGTGAGCCGGACATGCGGGTCCGCCTCGCGCGCGGCGCGGAAGGCAAGCTCAATATAATCCGGGCCGATGCGTTCGAACCAGAACGACCTGCGCAGGCCATCTTGCTGGGCATCGTCCGGAAGAATGGCCTCGTTGACTACATCCCAGGAATGAACGCATCCACGGTAACGCCCTACGACGGCGTGAATATGATCGATGAGAAGCTGGCGGAGATCCAATTGACTGGACTCATTCTTCAGCCAGTCGGGAACGGAATTGTGCCAGACCAATGTGTGGCCGCGAACCTGGAGGTGATGGGCTTTGGCGAATGAAAACAGAGCGTCACTCTCGGTGAAATCGAATTGATTCAACGAAGGGCGTAGAGCACGCCACTTCAGTTCGTTCTCGGGAACAAGAATTCCATACTGTTCGGTGACAAGTCGCTGTAACGCAAGATCATTCTGAAGCACATGCACAACAACCGCTGCGCCGGCCAGCAAGCCATGCTTGTGGGCGTGCGCATGGAGCGAGTGGCGGCCGCGGACTGCCTCTGCTTCCAGTGGAAGGGCTCTGGGCGGCGGTGCATCGCGGCCAGTATCGGCCCTGGCTTGCAGCCCGGAACCGGCGACCAGCATGGCAGCCGCGGAGGAACGTAGAAACTCACGCCTTTTCATAGGAACTATGATTCCTTTCCCTGTCAGTTTAAAGCGGATCGTGCCTCATCTCCGCGGCAACCGTCAGGGCGCCATGCGGATTGAGCCTTCGATGTGAAAGGGCAGGAAGACGCCGGATTGCGTCGAGGGCTGGCTGCCGCCCACATAGAGTTCGTACTCCCCTGATTGCACGCGTCGGCTGCCATCTGCGCCAACTAAGCTCAGTTGTCGCGGATCGATCTCGAGGCGAACAGTTTGCGTCTCACCCTTCAGCAGATGCGCTTTTTTAAAACCAGCCAGCCAGCAGATGGGAGCTCCCGGCTTTGCCTTGGGAATCAAGTAGAACTCGACTGTCTCATCTCCTGCTATATCGCCCACATTCGCCACCTGGACGCTCGCTTCCAAGGGCTCTCCCGCTCGCACGGTGCTGGAAGAGAGGCTGCCGTTACTGTATCGAAATCGGGTGTAGCTCAGACCATAGCCGAAAGGGTAGAGCGGCGTTCCGCTGAAGTAGCGGTAAGTGCGCTCTTTCATGGAGTAATCATCGAAGGCTGGAAGCTGATCGGTGCGCGCATAGAAAGTTAAGGGCAAGCGGCCGGAAGGATTGTTTTCGCCAAACAGAGTTTGTGCAATCGCCGTTCCACCGAATTCACCCGGATACCAAGCCTCCAGAATGGCGGATGCTTTTTGCTCCGCATCCTGCAGCGCAAGCGCGCTGCCATTCATCAGGACAATGATAAGAGGCTTGCCGGTCGCTGCCAGCGCATCCACCAGCTTTCGTTGGATCGCGGGTAATTCGATGGCGCTGCGATCACCGCCCTCGAATCCGTCTACATGGATCGGCAACTCCTCCCCTTCGATCTCCGGGCTCAGGCCGAGAAACGCAACGACTACGCTGGAATTGCTGGCATCTGCAACCGCTTGATCGCGCAGAGCATTCAATGGAGGCTCCCAGTTGAAGGTCAGACCGGCTCCGAAGTGAGGAGAGCTGTGACTATACTCGATGCGGATGGGATGCGGCAGTGTGTCATTGAATGTCAACTTGAAGGGTGTAGTCGGAGCGCGCCGCCCATGTGTGGGCTCGTGAATAAATTTATAAACCGGTCTGCCGTCGAGCCAGACCCTCACTGTCTCGCGATCTTCGCACGTGCTGCAGTGGGCCATCGAGAAGCCGAAGCTGATGGTTCCCGGCGCGGGTACAGCGATCGATCCGGTCCAGCGCACGGAAAAACTCAAGCCTGAAACTCCCGAGGCTGGAGAGGCGCCGTTCCAATCAAAATCGATAGCGCGATCGATTCGTTGAAGAATTGGACTGCCGTTGAATCCCTTTCCGGAATAATACTCGGCGCTCAGACCTGGAGTGTTCGCTCCATTTGCCACGGTGAAGAAAGCGGTTGAGGGAACCGGCACAGGAATCCCCTCCACATAAGGAGATCCCTGGGCATACAGGATTCTTCCCGGCAGCCGCCGCTCTAGCGCGTCGAGAGGCGTTACAGGATGCGAAGCAATGGCATTATAGTTTCCCTCCAGCGCTGGAAGAGCCGCCGCATTGGGCCCGACGACCGCGATTGTCTGCGGCGTATTGCTGAGTGGCAAGGCGCCCCGCTCATTCTTGAGCAGCACGATGGATGCGCGCGCAGTCTCCAGCGCCAACTCTCCATGCTTTGCCGAATCGTTCTCGGAAAACGAGATTGTGTTATAAGGCACCAGCGCGGCCGGATCGAACATGCCCAGCCGAAACCGCGCCGTAAATAGGCGCTTCACAGCTGCGTCGATCTCGACTTCGCTGATCAATCCATCGCGCACGGCATCGGTGAGCGAGCCATATTCTTTGCCGCAGCTGAGGTCCGTTCCCGCCTTCACAGACAGCGCCGCGGCATGAGCAAGGTCCGTGGTAAAGTGGTGGCCAACGGAGATATCTGTAATCGCGGCGCAATCGGAAACCACATACCCATTGAATTTCCAGATCTGTTTCAAAGTATTCTCAAGAAGCATTTTGCTGGCGCAGGCCGGTGTTCCATCCACGGAGTTATAGGCGCACATTACGCTGCCAACATGTGCATCTATAACCAACCTGCGAAATGCCGGCAGGTATGTATCCTCAAGATCGTGCGCGGAGACTTCGGCATCGAAGGAGTGCCGCTGCGATTCAGGCCCGCTATGCACTGAGAAGTGTTTAGCCGTGGCCACCACCTTGAAGTACCTCGGATCGGAGCCCTGCAGTCCGTTGACGAAGGCTGCTCCTATGCTGCCGGTCAGAAATGGGTCTTCCCCGTAAGTCTCCTGTCCGCGTCCCCAACGCGGATCGCGAACAATGTTGATGTTCGGAGACCACAGCGTAAGACCGTAGAAGATCGATCGATTGCCTTCGCGCTGCGCCTCGTTGTATTTGGCTCTCGCCTCAGTGGAGATAGCCTTGCCCACACGATCAATAAGTGAAGTATCCCATGTCGCCGCCAAGCCGATGGCCTGCGGAAACATCGTTGCATAGCCGGAACGAGCCACGCCATGCAGTCCTTCGTTCCACCAGTTGTATCCGGGAACCCCAAGCCGCGCAATCGCCGGAGAATCGTTCTGCATCTGCGACACTTTCTCGGGCAGCGTCATGCGGCTGACCAGATCAGAAACTCGCTGCTCCAGGGGAAGCGCCGGGTTGAGGTAATCGTCCGAATGCGCAAGACTTTGGGCCGCCGCCAGACGAACAGAAAAAAGAAGGATCAGAACCACAAAGCGCAACGTTACGGCACGCGAATAGACAGCATACATATGTATCTTTCTGCTGCGCAATGTCAGCATTTGTTCTTTCAGAGTCAATGAATTCAGTCCTTGCTGTGCAGGGCCTAAATAATCTTGGGCTAGCAGGCGTCCAGTCTTTGGGACTGGACGCCTCTAACCGTTGAGGGAGGCTTTTGTCGGCTCAACGATCGCTCGCTTTGGCTCAGAAGACGAGCTTCAGCGAAAATTGCGCGATGCGTGGATCGTTCTGTGAGTACGTTCCAGACCAGTTCTGAGGGCTGGTACTTGTGATTTTGCCTAAGGACCCGCCCACCGTAGTGCCGGGATCGCCAAGGTTGGTGTGGTTCATCAGGTTGAAGTACTCGGCGCGGAACTGCAGGTAAGCCCGCTCTTTGTAGACTGCGAACTTGCGCGCAATGCTCGCGTCCCAATCGACATAGCGTGGACCCACATAAGCGCCCTTCTTCACGGTTCCGTAGGAGCTGGCAACCAGAGTGCCGGCAAAAGTCGGGTTCACAAAGCTACTGTTATTGAGATACGACTTGCATTTTGTGGATGCACCGCACACCGAGCCGCCATAGGCGGCGCCTGTTTGTACGGCGCGATCACGCGTTTGGTCCGATTCGGAGATGTTGTTCGAGCTCGCCCAAATGGTCAGCGGGTCGCCGCTGCGGAACTGGAAGAGACCCGTGGTTGACCAGTCATTCACAAGGTACTGAACTGCCTTTGGTGCGTTGTTCAGAACCTTCGGTTCCTGGTACACGTACGATACAGCGCTTACAATGCGATGATCGAAATCCGACGGCCCGTAGTCCAGACTCTTGAATTTCGGGAAGTTATATGGGTACACGTAGGAGTTGTTGTTGGCGATCGACGTGGACGCTTGATTCCACGGCTGGTTGTCAAGCGCCTTTGACCACGTTAAATTGGCAAGCAGCGTCAGGCCATAACGCACGCGTTGCTCAGCCGACAGTTGCAGCGAGTTGTAGTTCGTGTTGCCTCCGGTGTTTGCCTCCGTAATCGTGCCGGGGTAGCAACTGTTGGTGGCCGCGCAGCCCGGTTGATTGTATAGGCGCGGTCCGTTGTTGACGGTGGGATTCAGTTCAAGGTTTGTCCACTCGTGGCTGCTGTGTTCAGCCACATAGGCGGCACGCGCGGACAGGCTCCTGGTCACCTGCTGTTCTACTGCCAGGTTCCAGGTGTACGTAAGCGGATCCTGGAAGCCATGGAATGGGTCGTAGGTCAGCCAGGATTGGTTGGCATTGATCGCAGCGGATGGCCCAGGAGGCAGCGTGTTTATCGGTAAGGTCGCCGGAAAGGGATCGGTAGCTCCGAAGCTGGTGTACGGATTTGTGAAATTCATACACACGCCCCCCGTGGCCACGCAACTCGTTGTCGTAGGAGTGCCTGGATTCACATTCTGAAAACTTACGCTGGTGATGAATGGCGCCAGGTTTGAGTAAATGTTGAACAAGGTGCTGTTGATGCGGCTGTCGTAGAAGAGCCCGCCGCCGCCACGCACGCTGGTCTTGCCATTGCCGAAGACATCCCAGGCAAAGCCGACTCTCGGCATGAAGTGATCGTAGGCAGATGCTACCCCATTCTTATTGAACCCTGGATCACCGGCAAACTGCATTCCCGCGGGCGCATTGGGATACATGGTGGACTTTGTATTACTCGCCCAAAGCGTTGGGTTGAAGCCTCCCATCCTCCCCTGTATCTCATGCCACGGAACAAACGGTTCGTAACGGACGCCAAAATTCAGTGTCAGATTGCGAGTAGCCTTCCAACTGTCCTGAACGTATGCACCTTCAAACTTGCCTCGAGGGTTGAAAAACTGCCCCGACGCCTGCGCAAATTGCGCGACATACCCAAACAACAGGCTGGCGTTGTTGTCTAAGGTGTAGTTGGAATTGAAGGTGTACTGTCCCGGCTGTTCGAAGAGGTTATTGATATCGATCTTGGAAACCTCGCCGTGATAGCCCAGGTCGATGTTATGCCTTCCCAGCAGGTAATGCAGATCGTCGGTCAGGGTGTAGTTCGCTCTGACGAAGAACGCCTGCGGATTGGCGCCGATATTAAAGCTGCCGGTACCGCCAGTCACCTTGATTTGATTGATCTGTTTGAACGCCGGCTGCGGGATAGTGGCGCCTAGATCATCTACGGAGATGGCGCTCGAACTCGGACCGCGGGAATCTCTATCCCATTGATAGCTGATGATAAAGTTGTTGACCAGGTGATCGCTGAAGGTGTGCGTCTCAGAGATCAGCGAGTTGTAGTAGTGGTTCGCTGCTCCGTCGGCATAGGTGAGCAATTCCGTGGGATCGAACACGCCTTGCAGGACGTATGCGTCGGAGAAGAACCGCGCCGTCAACTTGTCCTTGGGCGTCAGCTCTGTGTCGCCCTTTGCCGTGATCTCAGCCTGTGTGTAGATGTTCGGCTGCTGGACGGTAACGGCTCCCGATGTGGTTAATGCCGGAAGGTGTTTCAGCAGGTTGGCCGTCACCGAATCCAGGGCGGTGGATTTCCAGTGATCCGAATACCCAGTCGCGCAATTGAGTGATGCGGTCGCCGTATCAATAGCCCCCGGATTCAGCCAATCTGAGACGCACTCCGGAAACACCAGGTCGTTTGTGCCTGCCGATGTGCCTGACGCGTTCGCGCCTGCCTCGGCAATCGTGGGCAAAGTGTTACTGGAGCCCCCAGAAGCACCATGATTGATCGTCCTTTGATATCCAAAGAAGCCAAAGGTCTTATTCGCTTTGACGAGGTGCGGAATTGCCAACGGCCCGCCGACCGTGCCGCCAAACTGGTTCCGCTTAAGCGGGTCCACTGAGGCGGCGAAGTAATTCGCGGAATTGAAGTAGCGGTTGCGGATATATTCAAACAGGTCGCCGTGATATTTGTTGGTTCCGCTCTTGGTGATGATATTCACTACGCCGCCCGCGTTCTGGCCGTATTGGGCGTTGTAGTTGCTGGTCTCGATGCTGAACTCCTGCACTGAATCGGGCATCGGGAAAGGCATGTTCACGTTGGTGTATTCGTCCACATTGTTGCCGCCGTCAAGCATGTAATTCGTTTGTCCGACTCTCGTGCCGTTGGCCGAAATGGTAAAGACCATGGGAAATGACTTGGTATTCCCCTGGTCCGCCTGGGCCGAAGGCGCCTGGACGATGCCGGCCACCTCCGCAGTCAGAGAGGCGGCATTGCGCCCGTTCAAAGGCAGTTCGTTCACCGACGCCCCACCGATCACCTCCGAGAGCGTTCCGGTGGTCACGTCCACCTGCGCCGTTTCGGCGGTCACGGTAACCGTCTCGGTCGCGCTGCCTGTCTTAAGGGTGATATTGGTCGTCACCGCGGCATCCGCGCGAACTTCCACGCCCTGCTGGGTGTAGGCTGCAAAGCCGGCGTGGCTGGCGGATATGTTGTATATCGTGGGTGCCAGCGTAGGAAATACGTAGATCCCGTCCCCGCTTGTGGATGTTTTCATCGTCAGCCCGGTGCCGGCCTGTGTTGCCGTCACCGTAGCCCCTGAAACGACCGCGCCGGTCGAGTCCGTTACTGTACCTCGGATGCTGCCGTATCCTTGAGCCCATGCTCCGTTGGGAACGCAAATCAATGCCGCCCAAACGGCCAATAGACTACATGTCATTTTGAGAAATGATTTCATTTCAGCCTCCTGATGCATTTTGCTTGTGGACCAATAAACTTCCCTCATTTGGCCTGCAATGAGCCGGGGGGAGAGTTGGTCCACCTGTTTTTGATTGCCAGAACGGTTTGTACGGGTCTCGGCACGAGCCCGGAAAGACAGATACCGTCCCTGACCGTCAGGAATCGTCATAGCGCATTTGTTTTAAGTAGTTTACAAACTGCATTAGCGGTTGTAGGCTGCCTTTGCAAGCCCCTCTATTCCTGGGAGATTGCCAGAACCCTCGGGGGGCCGGGGGTCCCGTCCGTAACCGTGGTACCCAGCACGATCTGCAGATTCTGGTTGCCGGAGCCCAGCCGTGCCGCACTGCCAATGGATTGCATCAACTGTGAATCGGTCAGGAACTCCCCAGCAGATTGAGTCCCGTAGGTGTAAAGCCCTCCAATTACAACCAGAACTTGGCCGGTCTCGGAGTTCCGAATGCGAGAAATTAACGCATAGTCGTGCAGAATGGGACCGCCTCGGCCTCCCACGTGATCGAGAGGTTGATTGGTCCCCCAACTCCATGCCCTGGAGGCTGAATTCTTGCTGTCTTTTATATAAATTAGGTGATTTTCGGCATCCAAAGCGAGCGTGAAGCGCAACTGGCGCGTGAGACGCAGACTCCACTCATTGTTGAAGGCGCCGATCAGAACTACAGGGCCCTCCCTCAGATCCGAAAAGGAGCTGGCGTTCTCGCGGCGAATCAGCACCTTCTTTCCATTGGATTCCAATACCCCCACGACCCTGGCGATCGTCACCGCATCGGCAAAAGGAACGGATCGAGACGAATCGGTCTGGGGGATAGCCAGAGGAGAATTCTGATTATCTTCGGCTGCCACCGGCTGGGGTGGCCCGTGCGGAACGTCGCCAACCGCCAGTAGTACAGGCCCATGAGTATCGAGAACCGGCTTCCAGAACAGGTACTCCGGGGTCTCCGAATGAACCCAGTACCATCCACTCAATCCGGCAGCCAGAATCACCGCAAAAAGCATACAGGCAACCTGCCAGCTTCTATGCCAATGCGCCTTACTGTCGGGTGCCTGGCTGGATTCACTGTGAGGGATGGCTAACGCCCCGTCTTCGGCTTCTTCTTGAGTTGCCAGATGAGCGTGCATGAATTTGGGGATATAGGAGCCAGGCTGAAGACTGATCCTCAATTCGCTGCGATGCTTCTCGTCCCCGTAGTAGATCGCCAGCCTTTTGCGCAGTTCTGTCGCGGCGGTGCGGACAACGTGGTCCAGATTCGTGTCGTAGGACGATGTTCTGCCAAACACCTCCATGCCTATGGTTCGTTCCTTAATTTGATCCGATGAGCCCTTGAGTGTTTCCTCAACCACAAACCTCAAAAACGCGATTGACCTCTTGCTGGCACGGAAGATCTCATCCCGCGTGAGCAACTGAAGTTGCGCCAAAATCATTTCGTGGGTCAAATCCGCAGGGATGCCGTCTTGAAAGCCAATTTCTGTCATTTCATACCGATGCGAACGATTCTAGCACCCAAAACAGCGTGTGACCATGCTGTAGTTCGCTATAACTCCATCCGGGTAAAACAGCGGCTTGATTCTGAACTGGGAGGCCGTTTGGATCGGGGATTCGACTGAAGTCAGGTATATTTCGTGGCCGAACCTAGCCACGAAGACGGTATAAGGTTGTCAGCGATTGTTCGGCGGACGCAGCTCTCCCGCAGTTCATCTTCAGCGCAGATCAGCTATAAACTTCCGTGCCGTGCCTTACGGAATATGTGTAGAGGGTGTTCGGAGGTTCCTCGGTGAAACAAATGCGGCTTCGGTAAACTACAAGAGAACGGCGTCACCGGACAGTTTTGATTTCCAGCCTCATGCCGGTTATGCCGGAGTAGACAAGATCGATTCCACCCTCTACCTTCTCCAGGCTGAAGCTCTTCGCATCTGAGCGAACAGCTACCCGCAGTCCGGGAAGATCCCAGACATCAGCGCCGATCTTCGCCTGCGCCATGTCCTTGGCGTGAATACGGAGGCGAATCGTTCCGGTCGTCGAGATCGTCAGGCCATGCTCCTCCGCCGTTGCATCCACCATCGGCGACTGCACGAGCCGCACCCATCCAATTTCCCCGGAAGGCGTTCGCCACTGGATAGTGGCCGGGTGGAACTGCGTCGTTGTCCCTGCATCTTTCGTCTTGCCGGTCGCTTCGCCGCCGTAGATTACGTCCCGGCCAATCCAGGCCGTAGCGACGCGCTGCCCGGTGATCTGCTTGTGCAGCAGACGCTCTCCTTCAAACTTTTTCATCTTGGCGAGCGCATCGGGCGGAATCCGCGTGCCAAGAATCGCGATGTGCGGCGCAAACCAGAGGTCAGGCAGATGGTCCGTCGATGCCGTCAGCGCCGGCAAGGGCGCGCTCTGCGCATCCAGAGCCGTTCGCATCCAGACACCCACCAGACTCAAATAGCTCTCCATGTCCATTCCGTAGGCGCGATCATAAGGTCCAGAGATATTGCGCAGATTCGGCTGGTAAAAATCGGCCAGATCCCGCCACAACGCAGCCTCCATCTCGCTTCCCAAGGTTCTTATGCGCTTGGTCGATCCGTAGGACCGCCATGTGGCCAGGCCGTAAAGATCGACGCCGCAGTATGTGGGCGAGTTGTACTCGGCGAAGGCGTTGTACTGTTTGAAGAGACGATAGACGCTCTCCGTCCATTCGGCGGACTGTCGCTTCCAGTCGGCGCGATGATCGTGCACTGCGGCAAAGTCCCATAAAAACCCATACATCAGCGCAATATTCGTATACGAAGCCAATAGCCGTTTTTCGCTGATCTCACCTTCAACCGCGCGGTCAATCGCGGCGTAGAGTCGATGCGATAGCTCCGGTGAAATGCGATCCGGATACTCGATCAAGATGATCGCAAAGGTCGTGCCGATGAACTCCCGCCAATTCGGATCGTATCCTCGCCACATCACTGGATTCCCGGTGGGGTCAGGCTCCTCCGGAGCGATACGAAATGTCCCGTACCACCGTACTCCCGGCGTAACGTACTGCTGCTTCAAGACCGCATCGAGAATATCCGCAGCTCTCTGCCTGTCGCCAGCCTCATCGCGCAGCAAAAGCCCCAGTGCATACCAGCTTGACTCGCGCACCAAGTGGTACCCCGCTTTCGGCCCAACCTGCTCGAAAGAAGGACTCCTCACCAGCTTCGCTCTCTCATCCCAGAATTGCGCGTCCCAGTACATCGATTGCTTAAACAGTTCCCTCGTGTTCTTGTCCATCGAAGCTGGACTTACGGGTCGCGGAATAATTTTGGTCTCACTGCTCGCCGCACACGTCACGAACACCAGCACGAGGGCCATTAAATATCGTCTTCTCATTTGTGCTCCCTATGGAAAATTCCCATTCCGCTTGCTATTCGAATGTGTGCAGTTGCAGCGTTTCCACGCCTGAAGGAGAGCGCAGAGTGTCTACGCGCGAGTTTCCCGTCTGATTCTTGAGGCAAGCGGAGTCCGCCCGCCAACGCCTTGAAGCTGCGCCGGCGGGCGGACTCCACAACACGTTGGTCTAACGCTTCCGGAGAAGCATTAGAAGTTGAATTTCGCGCCGAACTCGACCGAGCGCGACTCGTAAACCGGCGGGTTGGCGTTGGCGGAGATTATGCCCACCGACGAAGAGTTGGATTTGTTCGCGGCCGGGTTGCCATAGTTCGGATGGTTGAAGGTGTTGAACGACTCGGCGCGCAGTTGCAGATTATAGTGATTCATCCATTTGATGTTCTTGACCAGGTTCATATCCAGGTTCCACCAGCCGGGTCCGCGCAGCATGTTATAACCGGAGTTGCCGAATTGTGCGTAGGTGTTGCCATCGGTGCCGACATAGGTGCTCGGAACCGTGAAGGCGCACGGATTGAACCACTGGGAATTGGTCTTGGTGTTGCCGGCCGGCGCCACGCAGGTTGGATTCGCGGAAATTGTTCCGCTCTGATAAGGGTTTCCTACCAGGTTGGCGCGGTTGGTGACCCCGTTGGGGTTGCTGGCAATCGCGGCATTGGTGGGCCAGTTGGCGGTAACCGAGAACGGCTGTCCGGCCTGGAAAGAGCCAACGCCCGAGTACTGCCAGCCACCAACAACCTTGTCAACAAGGTTGTTGGCGTGGTTCAGCAACAGATGGCCGCGGCCAATCGGCAGCGCGTAGATGTAGTTGAGGTTGAGCAGTAACGGCACCGTATTGCCGATCGGGCCGTACGAATCGTGGGGGTGCCCGCCGGTATTATCCAGGAACGACTCAACACCCAGAATGCGCGTCCACTGGAACTCGGCGTTCACAGAAGAGCCACTCTGGTAGCGCTTGTGCAAACCAACCTGCAAAGCATTCATGGTGGTGTGGTAGTACGGGTAGTCTTGCACCATCACGGCATTCAGCGGCTGATAGCGATACGAAGCCTGCAGCGCTGCCTGGCTCGGATACACGACCATCGAGTTCGAGCCGATGTTGAGGTTCACGTAGCTGCTCTGTCCGTTGTTGCTTTGCTTCAGGTTGTGCTGACCGGCGTAGCCGATGCGCAGATCGATGCCCGCCGGAAGCTCGCGCTCGAGGGCCAGGTTGTAGGTCTCGCTATAAGGCGTCTTGGTCTTGGCCTGGGCGTCGATTTCGAAGGTGGCGCTGCCGTATGCGCCCGCGGTCACAAACGGGCTGCCCATGTTGAAGTAGCTGCCGTTGTAGGCGGTGCTGCTGTTGGTGTACTTTGCCGAGCTCTTGAACGGAGCCTGGCCCGACCACCATGTGTTCGCATACTGCGCGGCCAGCAGGTTGTAGTAGATGCCATAGGCGCCACGCAGCACCGTCTTCGGCCGGAACTCGTAGGCAAAGCCCAGGCGGGGTGCAAATTTCGGAGCAGGCTGGCCAACGTAATCGTACGGATTGCTGCTCATGTTGGCCTGCGCCGAGGTAGTGAGCATATTGTCGTTTTGCAGCAGGATTGCATAGGCGGGGACCGCAGTGCTGGGAATCGCACTGCCGAAGTATACAGCCTTGCTCTGCTCAGGCACGAAGAGCACGGCGCGATGAAGGGGATCATCGGCAAACCACTGCTGGTCGTAGCGTATGCCGATGTTGACTGTCAGGTTGCGCCGCAACTTCCAGTCGTCCTGGAGAAAGGCGCTATATTGCATGGTGCGAAGACGGCGCTGCCACTCGCCGCTCGGGTTGCCGTTCTGGGTTGACCCGGGAATGCCCAGCAGGAAGTCGGCAAACGAGTCGTGCGAGTAGGACTGATTGAAGGCGAAGTTGCCGGGACTGACCAGCGTCGTGTCAAAGTAATCGCCGTACACCACTGCGACGCCGGTCTTGGCCGTGTGCTTGGCGAAGACCTTGGTCAGAGTCGGGCTGAACTGTATGTCCTGCTCAAGACCAGGGTGGCCGCCGCCGGAATCGCCGGTGCTGGTGATGCTGCCACCATACGGATTACTGCTCGCATTTGCAATGGAGATGGCCGGCGAACCGCTGTTCTGGGTCGTTCCCAGGCCAGGAATAAAGGAGCTGAAGTTAACGTCGGTTCTGTGCGGCAGGCGCACGATCAGCAGATGCAGGTACGAAGCAGGAGCGTCGAGAACCATGGTTGGCGAGAAGGTATGCGTCCAGCCCACGGTTGTGTCCATATTGTGTTCGCCATAACCGCTGTAGCCACCGGTCAGGCTATCCACCCAACTGTTGGTGTACGGGCCAAAGAAGGCGCGCATGAAGGTGCCACGCAATTGATCGCGGTCAGTAAGCTTGTGGTCGAGGCGCAGCGAGACACGCTTCGCGTTCTGGGTATAGCTGATGTTCTCGAAGGTGTTGTTGGTATATGCATTGCAACCAGTAGCGGTCGGGTTATCGTTCGGATACAGGTAATTCAACAGCTTCAGCGAGACCGAGTTCTGGTCCGTGATAGGAATCTTGTTGCCGTTGGTCACGGAGTAATCCGTGTGCGTCACCGGATTGACAATATTCACGGGACCTTTGGCGCTGGTATAGCAGGCGCCACCCAGTATGAACTCGCTGAAGTCGCCGGTGCGCATCAGGGCTGTAGGCTGTGTCGTGTTGGCCGCCAACGAGAAGGTGTAGGCGAAGCCCTCGTAAGCGGCAAAGAAGAAGCTGCGATCCTTGCCGTTGTAGAGATGCGGAATGGAGATCGGGCCGCTAAAGTCGCCGCCGTACTCATTGCGCTCGTACGGAGGACGCTTGGCCGCTGCGGCATGCGAGAGGAAGGAATTGGTCTTGGCGTTCAGGCCCTTGGAGCGATTGAACTCCAGCACTTCGCCATGATAAGAGTTGGTGCCGCTCTTGGTAGTAACGATGATCTGCGCCTGCTGACCGAATTCAGCCGGCACGCCGCTGGTGATGATCTTGAACTGGTCCAGGGCGTCAATCGGAGGAATCTCACCAGCCGAGCGTTGCAGCACAAGCTCTTCGTTCACCGAGCCGTCCAGAGTTGTTTGCAGCGTGCCATAGGAGTTGCGGCGGGTACTGCCCACCGAGAGGGTCACGCCGGAGGTCGGAATTTGGTCCTGGGCATTGGGCATGCCCTGCACGCCCGGAGACAGAATCATAAGGCCTTGAAGAGTCAGGCGTCCGTTGAGCGGGGTGCTCTCAATCTGATTGCTGTCCAGCACCAGGCCGTTCGACGATTGCTCGGTCTGGATGATAGGGGCGCTGGTGGTGACGGTGATCGTCTCACCATTCGAGCCAACCTGCAGTTGCGCGTTGATCAGAACAACCTGATCCATTTGAACCGTGACGTTGCTCTGCTCATAGAGCTTGAAGCCGGCCTTCTCCACCTTCACGTTATAGTTTCCAGGATGCAACTGAGTGACCGTGTAGGAGCCGATGTCGGATGTCGTGACGTTGTGTGTGGCGTTGGTGTCCACATTACGAATGGTAACGACAGCGCCGGAAATGATGGCTCCGGTTGCGTCGGTCACCGTGCCGGTGATCGAACCGGTAATGCCTTGCGCCAGGGCGCCAGGCGCCAAGGCAAGTGTAAGCAACAGGCTGGCAAAGAGGGTGAACACCCTCCAGGCTCTTGTTTGAAGCGTGCCCGTTTGTTTTGTACACGCGTGCAGATCTGTTTTCATTACTGCCTCCAAATTCTTCGCTGTTTGTGAGAAATCGTTAAATTTGGTCCATCGCGGTGATTGCATGGCACGTCAGTGACCGGTATGAGTACAGAAATTACAGCCTGCAGTTCCATGCGACTCTTTTGCATTCTCATCCTGCATCCCTTCCGCTAAGAAGGACAAGTGAATTCACTGTAAGAACGTAGTGAGAGAGTTGTGAGAATGTTCGTTAAGAAATAATCGTCCATCATGCGGGATGGTCGCTCATCTCGAAGACCAGCCCCCCGCATCCCGCGATCTTAGAGTGAAGCAGCTACATGCGGTAAAGAAGAACACCGTTCAAGCGCATCGACCGCACATAAAACTTGCCGGCCTCCGCGGCAGTGCCGATCATTACGTTGACCTTGCCGGAGGGTGATGGATCAGCGGAGTGCGATGCTGCCTGAGCGTAGCCCCCAAGCGTGAAATGCTGTAGGACGGTCGGCTGCACAAATCGGGGCATGATACGTCATTCTGTTTGGAGGGCCTGACCGCGCAAGTGAGGTTCGTTTCCCTCACGCGCACTTCTCACTGTTAGAAGCTGGTTAAATCAAGGTTAAACGAACGGCAGAGCTAAATTATCGCATTGAATACGGGAGCGGACGGGTTTAATGTTAAAACCGCATTAACGCTGGTGGATACGGAAAGCCTTTACCTCGACCCGCAACGGCGTGCCAGCCAGCTTTGAGCTGGAAAGCAGAACCTCAAAGAAAGGAAATCTCCCGCTTGGCGCCTTCTGGCGAATGACGGCAAGACCTTCGCGGGAAGTTACCCACTCCCCTGCCGCGAGGGTTGCCTGCGAATCGGTTCCCGCAATGATCAAGGCAACGCGGTGTCCGCTAAAATTCGGCACAAAAGCTACGATGCTGTAGCCCTGGTTCGGCTCTGCGATAATTTCGTAAACAGGCTGTTCGCCGGGCGCAGGCGCGCGGTTAATAAACTTCGAATATTGCTGAATAACATCATATTCTGCGTAAAAATCCATCCTATCCTTATACAGATTTACCCAGGGATTAGACTGTGGGCCTCCGATCAGGATGACATTGTTCGCCTTGATGCTCTCCGGGGTGTAGGCGCGGGCGGAGGCCAGCTTGAGGTTCGGTGAGTGCGCGCTCAACTTCATCACCCGTTCGGCCACCTGGTAGTCCCCCACGCTCCCCAAATTCCGGCCCAGAATCATATTGACCGTAGTCCGCATCTCCGGAGTCAGGCCGGGAAGATCGACGCGGTTCTTGTACTTGTAGTCCAGATAGTCGTCCAGCGAAACCGGCTGTTTAAGAATGTCTTCGACAAGAGATAGGGAGGTATCCGCGGTGACTATGTCCACCTCGTCTCCGGAATCGAAGAATTCACACCAGAATGCCCGGAGCACAGGGTCAGCCAGCCAGGGGTTCACCTGCGAGCGAAGGACAGAATTCTGCCAAAGTAGAAAGGCAAAAACGCAGCAGAGCAGAACCGCGCATCCGACGGCAATTAAATGGCTGCGCAAATAAGCCAGGCTCACTTTGCCCGCGCTTGTCGAACTCGCCGTGGACTCCTCTTGTTCGAGACTGTCGGTGACTGGAATGAGGCTCTCGCTGGCGTCTTGAGGATCGCGGCTGCCTGGACTCTCATGCTCGCCGTGGACCGGCCGGCGGAAGAAGACGGGAACATAGGCACCGCGTGGAATTTCAACCAGCAGCGTCTCACTCGATCCCTCATCTTCGAAATAGAGTCCGAGACGCTTACGCAATTCGGTTACATTCACTCGGACTATATTGTCGAGACTGGTGTCGTAGTCTTCAGACCGTCCGAACACGGCTGCGCCGATCTCCTGTTCACGGATGGCGGTGACCCCTAACTTGACAGACTGCGTACCGATATACTGCAGCAACTCCCGGAGCCGGAGCGCACGCTTGAACTCGTTGCTGCTCCCAATGCGCTCAATCAAATCCCAGCGTTCGGCTGCGCTGATTTCCGCATGGCCTGACTCAGAGGCGACCTTGGTCACTCATCCCTCCAGCGGGCTGTGTCCATATATTGCGGACATCTGTCTCCAAAAGCCAACGACGAATATGCAAACCGTTCATAGTAGAAGAAAACCTCTTGCTGAAACCATATTGTCCCGGATCTGCCGAGATTCCGCCATGCTTATAATAGCTGGTTATTCAGTAGTATACGCCCGCTCTTGCATTCTTGATCTTGAATTGTTCGTGAACGCACTGGGCGCCAAGTCCTCGCATTCGAGTACTTTTAAGTGAATATACGGCATCACAGCGATGCGTATCGCAAGTTCGCTGAGCTTGACTCTTCCAGAGAATTCCAAGAAAAGGCTTTTGTAGACGCGATAGCAAAGCCGGCATGAATCTCGCCTACTCCCGTTGCAGATCCCTCTCGCGCAGCCATGTGAAGATCACGGGGGTCACAATCAGCACGTGAACAAGGGAACTGATCATTCCACCCAGCACAGGCGCGGCAAGCGGCTTCATAAACTCGGCGCCGGTGCGCGTGGACCAGAGCAGCGGCAGCAAGCCTGCTACTACAGTTGCGACGGTCATCACCTTGGGACGAAGCCGGAGCAGCGCGCCTTCCATCACGGCGGCGTGCAGGCCAGCTCGGGTGAGCCGTCCATCTGCTGTGATTCGCCGCGCAACAGCATCTTCCAGATAGATCACCATCACTACGCCGGTTTGCACAGCGGTTCCAAACAGCGCAATGAAGCCGACCCACACCGCAACTGAAAAGTTGAGCCCCATCGCCTTAACCAGAAACACGCCGCCCGTCAGTGCGAATGGCACAGCAAGCAGAACGTGCGCTGCCTCTTTGGCTGAGCCGTAAGTGCGATAGAGCAGGACAAAGATGACAACAAGAACGAGGGGAATGACCAGTTCAAGGCGCTTGCGGGCGCTGATCTGATTTTCATACTGACCGCTCCACTCGACGTAGTATCCCGGAGGCATCTTCACCTGCTGGGTTACGGCTCGCTGAGCCTGATCAACAAATCCTCCCACATCGCGGCCTCGCACGTTCAACAAAACCGAACCGCGCAAGAGACCGTTTTCGCTGCTGATCATCGACGGACCCATGGTCGTCTTGATTGTGACTACCTTGCTGAGCGGCACCTGCGCTCCGTTACTGCCGGTTACAAGCACATCGCCAAGTTGTTGCGGGTTCTCGCGAAAATCGCGCGCATAACGCACGCGCACCGGAAAGCGCTGCCTACCCTCGATGGTGGTGGTAAGGTTCTTGCCGCCCACGGCAGTTTCGATAACATCCTCTATATCGGCCACGTTCAGCCCATAGCGATCAGCCGCCGCCCGATCTACAGTCATCTCCAAATACGGAGAACCCGTAGTCCGCTCGGCATAGAGGTCGGTCGAGCCTGGTACTTGGCTCACTACTTCTTTGATCTCTTCCGACTTCTTTTCAATCACACTAAGGTCGGGGCCGAAGACCTTGATGCCAATCTGCGTGCGAATACCGGTGGAGAGCATGTCGATGCGATTGCGAATCGGCTGCGTCCAGATGTTCGTAACACCCGGGATTTGCAGCTTCTCATCGAGCCGGGCCAGAATTGCATCTTTCGTGAGACCCTTGGGCCACTGCGCTTTGGGCTTGAAGGTAATGGTTGTCTCGGACATATTCACTGGTGCTGGATCGGTGGAGGTGTCCGCGCGGCCCACTTTGCCGACGACCATTGCGACTTCAGGATCGGCTGCGATGATCTCATCTTGCTGGCGAAGAATCCTGGTTGCTTCGGTCAGCGAGATGCGCGGATCGGAGATGGGCATGAAGAGCGCCGTCTCTTCATCCAGTGGTGGCATGAATTCGGAGCCGATGGTGGTTGCGGTGTAGACAGCCGCGCTGAAGAGCGCCAGCGCCGCGCCAAGCGTGATGATCCTGTGACGCAGCGCCCACGACAGCACCGGCTTGTAGATGGCTTGCAGCAGACGCATCACCGGATTCTCATCCTCGCGATGCAGCTTGCCGCGAATCAGAAACGTGCATAGAACGGGCACCAGCGTAATAGCCATGATGGTGGAACAGATCATGGCAAAGGTTTTCGTGAAGGCCAGCGGATGAAACATTTTGCCTTCCATGCCGGTGAGAGCGAAGACCGGAACGAAGGCGAGAATGATGATGACCATGGCGAACGAGATAGGCCTGCCCACCAGCCGCGCGGCGTTGAGCGTGATTTCCCAAATGTGTTCGCGGTAGTTGCCGTGCTCCTCTTCGTATTTCTCCGCCTGGCGAATTACGTTTTCGGTCATTACGATTCCCGCATCGACGAGCACGCCAATGGCGATGGCGATTCCACCCAGCGACATAATGTTCGACGAGATGCCCGCGCCCTTCATAAACAGGAATGCGCCCAGCACCGCAAGCGGCAACGGAATAGTGACGACGAGAATGCTGCGGAAGTGCCAGAGGAAGAGAATGTGCGCCAGCGTGACCAGGATGATTTCTTCAATCAGCGCGTGGCGCAGCGTGTCTACTGCATGGTCGATGAGAATGCCGCGGTCATAGAAGGGAACAATCTTCACACTCGCTGGAAGCCCCGGCTGAATTTCGGCGAGCTTCTTCTTGATGGCTTCGATCACCTCGCGTGCGTTGGCGCCGTAGCGGATGACGACGACCCCGCCGACGGCCTCTTTGCCGTCCTTATCGAGAACGCCGCGCCGGAACTCGGGGCCAAGCTGAACGCTGGCTACATTGCCGACA
>Ga0302319_10001926_pt1 | contig 45823 bp, 57 predicted proteins | sample Bog_T0_2_FD_203319 | JGI IMG/M metagenome (GOLD analysis project Ga0302319, IMG submission 203319) | Peat permafrost microbial communities from Stordalen Mire near Abisko, Sweden - Bog_T0_2 | ecosystem: Environmental > Terrestrial > Soil > Wetlands > Peat | place: Sweden: Abisko, Stordalen Mire...
TTGTGGAGCTAATGCAGGGAGCACAGTTAGTGCCTGCCTTCTTTACCGAACGAGGTTCTGGGATTCTTGAATCGTTTGGGCATTTAGGTGCGGGGTACAAATTCGCTATCGATCACGCTAGTGGGGTGTATAATAAGTCAGAGGAACAACTAGCACGGATGCAACAGACCATGTCAGCAAAGGATTGGAGGGAGTATACACGTAATAAGGTACTCTCCGAGATGGCGGCTAAGATGGGACTAACCGTTGCATCTAAAATTGGTACCCTCGCAGATGAGCGTTCCTTTAGAATAGCGAACTTGAAAAATGTTCTAGATGGTAAACGCCCCCTAGAGTCGATTCAAAGCATGGGGACTAACGCGGGTAGAATGTTAGTTCGTGGTGCAGAGAAGTTCCATGACATCTCACAGTATGTTAACAATCTCCACTCCCTCGGAGCGTCCATATCATTTCTTGATAAGCACCCTGAGCAGGCAGGCAAACGTTCTAAGTCTCAATTGACTCATGAGGACTATTTAAACTGGGCAGAGCAAGTTAAAGCTAGTACACAGAGTGCAGGTGGTCCCGGAGACACTCCTGGAATTATGACTAACAGTGGTAAGTTCTGGCCTGTCCTTTCCTCTATGAGGGTACTACAGGGATATGCTACCTCTATGATTGGTACCACAGCGAGACTCTTCAAAGAAAGTATTAATGAGAATTACGGTACGGGGGTGGAACGAGGTCAGGCTATGAAAGCTCTGGGTACACTCGTGGCTACGCAAGTAGCTTTGAGCGGTGTGTTTGGTATCCAACCTACTGCCGCCCTCGTGGGTATTACTCAGGCCATCCTAGGTAAAGACTACGACCTACAGACTATGATGCGGGAAACGTTCATGAAGATCTTCGGAGAAGAGGAAGATACGGGGTCGTTCCTTACCGACGTAGCTATGAAAGGTCTACCTACTACCCTAAGTCCTGTTGACGTATCGGGACGTTTAGGAATGGGTCAAATCTTTGGAGTGGACGCCTCAGGGGATATGCGACTGAGTAATATCTTAGGTGCTGGTAGCTCTATGGTGGATCAGGTTTATTCTAACCTACGCTCTGCAGGAGAAGACTTAGCACAGGGTAATCCTACGGCGGCCTTAGAGCACACAGGTAGAGCCATGCCGAACGCCCTACGAAATAAATGGGGAGCCCTTTTCGACGATGGGAATGTTCGTGGAACAGATGGTAAGATTGTAGGCCAACTCTCCGACACGGAGAAGGGACTTGTCGCTCTTGGCTTTCAACCGAACAGTATAAGCAATTCCAGAGACTTGGAGCGTGGAGCTAAAGCTGCGGAGAACCTTAAGAGAGATTCCCTAAAACAGTTGTACAACCAAGCTGCCAACCTCGTAGGGAGTGGGGATAGTGGTGGTGCCCAGCAGTTGTTACAGGAGTATGCTAGAACCAATCCGGGGTTTGATATCAAGGAGGGTATCCGTGGAGTGGTACAAGCGATACAGAATCGTAACGTACCACAGAATCCCCTCAACGCATTGGGCAAACAGAGTGCCCCACAAGCACATGAATTAGCTAGAGCGTACGGTACTCCCCCACAGCAGAGTGAGGTGGAGCGGTTAAAGAAACAGGATCAATTAGTACAGACACTTGGGATTCAAGGCATTCCGCCTACCTCTGCACAGCAGTTCTTCAAAGCACAGAGGATGGATAATATGCTGCAGGCGAACCCCGGAATGACGAAAGCAGAGGCTTGGGATAGGATAAGGCAGCAGCATGGAAGCGAAGCCCCGATGCTACAATGATCTTTGTAGGCATCTTTTTTCCTCCCTAATATGATCATGGCCCTATCAGCCTTAGCACGACCTTCCCAGTAACCGTGTCCGTTAACCTCTCCAACCGTTCCGTTTTCTGCAGGTGATAAATTATCTTAGCGAGTTCGTCGGAGTTTGCCTCACGATACAACGCGCTGAGAATCACCTTCTCTGGGACAGGGCCTTTGTTCATCTCTATAAGGTTGAGGATTTTGGTGGAGATCCCAGAGAGTTCGTTTCGTCCCACGCCCTCAAACACCTTGGTGAGGTTTTTCTCTATACGTTCAAGTAGGGCCAGAGACAATAACAGGTAGGGTTTGGTTATCGTTAAGTCCATGGAGCTACTCTCTGCTAGAGTTACTAACATGGTGAGCTTTAATAGTTGGATGTGCTTGGAGCGGTAATACCCTACAGTGGTTTCCTCCGTGGGGGTGATGAGTTTCTCGTACCAACTTTTGTACCACTCCTTAGCTTCAGGCTCCCACTCGAACTGTCCACACACTTCCTGCAACGCCTTAGCACGAAGAATCATGCGCTCCCAAGCTTGGTGTTGCTCAGGGGTAATCTCTGGGAACGCTATTCTTTTATCCTCCTCGTATTCGTATATGAACAAGGCGCGTCGGGAGAACCCCCCACTGATCACATCATCCTTCATACGAGCGGAGATCCATGAGGGGGTAGTACACCCCAACATAGTAAGGAACGGGCCAACGATCAGTTGGTTTCCCTTATTCTTAGTTTTGTATTCGTAGAAGTCCTGATCGTAAACGGTGGTTAGGAAGTCCACCATGTGGAGTCCGCCTGCGCCTACGAACTGGGAGAACTCCGTGACGAACACCGTGTTCGGAGAGTATACGACAGGTGGTTGTGAAGGATTTTTAGGGTCGATGTACGAACGCTCATTCCCCGCAATCTCAAGTACAAGAGCTTCTTTGGTAATACAGTCCGCTCCGAAGGGAATCGTTTTGAGTTCTCGGATAAGCTGCTTCGCAATAGACATTGCACTTGTCTTTCTATTGCCTGGGGGTCCAACCAGAATTGTGTATAGATTTGGGTATACTCTAAAGTGTCCTTGATCAACAAATACTCTTCTTGAAACAATCGCTGAGAGAGCAGTGATACAGCTCCACAAATGGTAGTTTTCACAGGCCTCAGAGTTGGTGGTGTAGAATTGATAGTCTTGTAAAAATGACATGACATTAAAACTCCATTAGAAAGTTTGGATGGCGAGGAATCCCATCATTGGTTAAGCACTGATAGCTAATACGGATTACTTTTCCAGTGACATTCTGTTGCCAGTATTTCTCCCGCTGGAAATCCGTAAATCCCCCACCAACATTGAAGGTGGCTCCAGAGGGTGTGCGGCAGACTAATCCACCTAATCGCCCAGCGTGCTTTCCTTCCCCTTCGTATTTGTCGAACACCATATACTCTCCGTCTAGAAAGTCTTTTAGTTTGAGTAACCTCCAGCTCCTCGTAGACTCATATCCAATGTCTTGGTTGTGTACCATGGTTCCTTCATACCCTAGTATTTTTTGTTCTTGATGGTAGGATACTAGTTGTTCTTGGTTCTTAATTTGTGTAGGGTAGACTACATGAAAGCCCATCCATTGGATTGTGTAGAGACGGTTCACGTATCTTTTTTGAAAGTCAATATACGGTTGAACTACATCAAAAACATAATATCCGATTTGTTTAGTTTCTTCTGTGGGCTTTATACGCTTTACTGCAATAGCACTATTGATCTCTTGAAGTTTCTTGGTGTGACAATAAAACTCCCCATCTAAGGGGAGAGCAAAATCTGGTTTACCCGGAAGGGTTGTTTCCGAAGTCCCCTTATAGATGTGTTGAACTACTGCATCGTTCCAAACTTTGTTGTCCCTTGAGTAGAATTTTCCCTTAAAGTATCGCGCTCGAATCCCATCTAGTTTGGGAAGTGCCCAACACGGGTAGGCTAGTTTATCAAAATCTAACACATGTGCGAGCATACATTCTTGAATCATATTTTTCCTTCTTTTAAGTTTCCCCAACTGGTACCATAGGCACCTTCAAAGGGGATGGTTATTTCTTGGTTGGCAATCACTAAGGGGTTCTGGAAACACATTTGAATAAGTTTTACACAATAGTGAGTATCTCCCTTTTTGAACTGCCCTAAAACTGCATCGTGAACTTGATGCAGGGGTTCGACAAAGAATCTACCATCAGGTCTTCTATTAAGCTTGGAGTGCCAGAGGTTAAACACAGCCAAGTTTGTTGCATAGGTGGTATTTTCTTGAGGCTCACTGGAGTACGCAGCTTTAAGTGTTCCATGATCGCTCGCCCTACCAAAAAATACTCGCTGGTGTCCAGAAGCAGAGGTGAGCACAGGTCGTACAGCAAGATCTCTAGCGATTCGCTGGTGCCATTTTTCGAGACCTGGATATCTAATCTTATATAACTGTTGGAGTCGTTCGGCTTCTCTAGGAGAAATTGTAACGTCCCCTTCAGATGTCTTGAAGATAGTGTCCGACAAAAGGTTCTTGCCCATTCCATAATTTGTACCATGTTGACAACATTTGGCCCCAAAGTAAATTGGATCTGTCTTATCGATTGTGTTTGTGAGTTCGTATAGTTCCTTTCGTGGGAGTTGACTAACTTGCGGGCCTTTAAGAAACATTAAGGCAATAACTTTGGCTACTTTAATTCCGAATTGGAGGTCTTCAAGCATGGCGGGATCACCGAGGAACTTACACCATGCGGCAACTGTCCATCCGTCTGCCCCGCTAAGATCGCACTGGAAGAACCAGTATTCTGGATCAGCAAGGAACAGGTCACGGTCGTATTCGGGTATTGTTTGTAGATTGTATCCGCTACCTGTTGGCGAAGTGTAGCAAGAAAGTCTGCCAGTTTCGGTCCCAACAAGGTTGTATCCACACCGAATTCTATTATCAGTGTCGGTTTGTATCTGCAGCATACTGATTCTGGTTCTAATGCGTATGCTTTCGATAAGGATTTTGAGGACTGGGTGTTTGCTGGACTTATACAGTTTGATAATAGCTTCGTCATCAGTGGTTGTTTTTCCTGTGGATCTTTTAACTTGTGGGGGAAGCTTCAAAAACTTGTAGAGAAAGTCTTGCTTCTGCTTCCATGATTTTACATTAAGGGGCTGGCCATACACCCTAGTGATTTCTTCATTGAGAACACTAAGTTTTTGTTCCAACTCCACCACACGTGCACATGCTTTTTTATAGTCATACAAGATACCTTTGCATTCCATATAGAGGAGTGGACGCAGCATTGAGACATTAAATTGGTAGTGTCGTAAGGAAGCTCCCGTAAGTTCTTTTTCCAATACCTCATTGATCTCGAACGTAACAGCAGAGTCTTTGCAGCAGTATGTAAACATCGTGGACATATCTCCTCCACGTTCGTTTTTGTAGTAAGGTTCCCGTGTGTAGATAGACGTTTGGAAAGCCAAGGACTTTTCGAGCTCAGAGTATAACTCCCAGTGTTTAAGCATGGTGTCATGCCGAACGTTTGTGATGAAAATACGATGCGTCCAGAAGAGTACGAAAGAATCATAAAGGGAATTTTGGAGGATTTTGGGTACCTTGGGATTGGAGCACATGGAGGAGAATGCACGCCATATCTCTACTTCGTCTTCCTCCGACCAATAGTGTCCTCCGTATCCGATCATAGGGATTAGGAAACAATCGGCTGCAGACGTGGCTATGGATACGCAGGTTAGGCCTGTGTGTACCCACCCTTCTATGTCCATTGCTATGGGGGTTTGCTTTTGTTGAATCGCTTGTAGGTTCCATATGATTTCTTCCTTGGTGAGGTTAATGGTTAGTTGTCGGTAAGGGTGTATAACCGTTTTAGTTGTGGACTCTTCTTTGAGTCGGTGGAGGTCGAAGCGTATAATGGGGACATACTCATACATTCGTAAAGCATCCCTTGGATGGTAGGTGGCCAAGCACTTAAACCCAAGAATGGAACTGGTGAAGAGAGTTCCCCTGTAATTGGATAGGCTGTGGTGGACTCCAGCTGCACGCAGAGCGCAGGGGCCCAACAATAAAACAATGTTTGGGTTGAAGACCTGCAGATCATACCGTAGTTTGGCCACCTCTTCGGAACATACTGAAGTTCCTTCAGCGCAAACATGAGGGTGTACATGCCCACGAAAACACATTGAAAGAGTGATGCCTTCTTTGTGTAGTAACGACGATAGGAATGCTCCCCATGGGCCATTAAAGGGAGTTTGAAGTTCCATGTCTTGGCTGGACGGAGCGTCACTAATAATGGCAATACGGTAATCGGTGGTATCATATTTGGGGTATGAGTTGGGGCATTCCTTTATTGGGATGTCTAGGGGTATACTAAGTAGGTTCATCTGGGGTGTCGTCTAATATTTGGTTAACAATACGATTTTTTAATTCAGGGGTGCATTCCTCAAAGGCTATAACGAAACCTCTACCACAACAATTACGTTCATAGATGGTTAGGTCAATGGGAACATAATCCTCATGGATTATTTCTAGGATGTCACCCCTCCACGGTAGATAACTTCGTATACTCATTGCGTATGTGTTCTAGTTGACGGTTATAAAACTCCTCATTGATTTCTAACGCAATAGGTTTAAGGCCGAGTTGAAGAGCTGCTAGAGTACTACTTCCCACACCACTAAATGGGTCGAGTACGGTTTGCCCGGAAATGGCTACACTGTTGTACAGCCATTCCCACACAGCATAGGGTTTAACGAACAAGTGATCCATCCTGGCTTTACCACAGTTGCCTGCCATGAAGAAGTTTTTACCCTGAGGACGCACCAACGTAGGACTACCCTTTCTAAGGACAGCCACAAACTCTACCGCCTTGGTGAAATTACAAAAGGCGGAGTTGTTAAGGCAAGTGTGAGTCTTGCACCATACTAGTGGCCATCGTTGAATGGAGAACCCGACACTTTGTGCAGCGGTGCAGAGGGCCATCCAGAACTCTGGATCACACCAGACGAGGGCATACCCATTATCCTTGAGGCAATTGTAAAATCCTCTGACCATGGGAAGAGTGTTTCCTTTAACTTGTTCTGGTTCGTGGGTTTGTTCGAGTTCTTGCAGGGTTGTGTTTTCATATTTGTTTCTTTGGTATAGATTAATAAGGTCTTGTCCATAAGGAGGGTCGGTTATGATGTGGTCAGCACACGCTGGGTGGGACATCATCCAGTCGAAGGCGTCGGTAAGGGTGACACAATCAGGAACCTTACTTGGGGTGGGGCTTACCTCAGATACTATAAGTTGGGTGGATTCCTCATCTAGGTTTATATCAGGGATTGATGCACACTCTTCCTTTTGATTGTTAACAAAAGTAACCAAACGTTGCATAGCCTCTTTCTCTTTACGAGCAGAGAAAACCTTCAATGCATCGGTAAGGGTGGCACACACCTTAATCTGTTCATCTCCCTTTTCAATTGCTTTGCTAATTTGTAACGCATAGGACACGTTAGCTTGAGCAACTCCCAAGAGATCTCCGGTGTGGGATTGTCCCCATTCTGTAAAGGAGAGGGCACTTTGTTTACACTTGAGGGCGTGAATTTTCGCGATAGCGGAACAGCGTTCTTGCCATGTAAGGTCTTTTCGTTTAACATTTTCTTCTAGTTCTAGTTCTGCTCGTTCATCTTCGGTTAGGGCACCACGGTGGAGGAAATGTACTCCTTGGATGAGGTTTTCCATTCCGAGTATTTGTAATGCTCTAAGCCTATGCCCACCAGCAATGAGGGTACCTTCCTCATCAAGGATGATGGGTTGAAGAAGCCCGTGGAGTTTAATGGATTCGGACAATTGAACTGCATGTTCTTCGTCTGTTTCACGTTGACGATTACCAATTTTGATGTCCTTAATGTGGATGACCAGTGGTGTCATATTGTAATATTGTAAAAATTAATTGTTCCAACTTCTACTCCAGCTTCTACTCCAACTTCTGCTCCGGCCCCTACTCCAACTTCTACTCCAGCTCCAGCTCGCGCTTCTGCTTCCACTCCCGCTCCAGACCCTGATCTCGCTCCTACTCCAGCTCCAGCTATTGCTCCAGTTCCAACTTCTGCTCTTTGACAAGATCCAGCTAGCATTTAATTGAGTAGCTTTCATTTGGAGGTTTGAGGGCAAGAGAATAGTTTCCCCTGCCCCCATTTTGATTATTTCGAAGGCTTAACTTGTCGAGGCACAGCAGGAATCTGCGTGCCGTCAATGAAGCCGCCCCGTCCAACGAAAACCTCCTGCCCATCGGGAAATGGTTCAACCTCGTCGAACACTCCAGTTTTTACCGCGATATTGAATCGCCCATCGTCCGCAATCCACGCTGCATCGACAAGCACAAACTCGGCGGGAGTGACTTTGATCAGAATCCCCGTAAAGTGGTGTGTCACTGTACGTATAAAGTACGGCTTTCCAATTTCCCAGTGTGAATCGTCCTGGGGCGTTGGCCCACCGCCCAAAAGGGCCTGAATTTGTTTGAGTTGTCCTAACGTTAGTTCATCAATGTTCATATTTGTTTTTTGTTTGTTTTTTGATTTACTGACAAATTAATTGCTACTACTCCCCCTCCCGCTCCGGCTCCAGTTCCAACTCCAACTCCAGCTCTCGCTATAGCTCCTGCTCCCACTCCAGCTCCTGCTCCAGCTCCCGCAACCGCTCTCGCTCTCGCTCTCGCTATACCGATCGCTTCTACTCACGCTACAACTTCTGGCATAGTGCCAGCCAGTATATAATTGAGTTGCTTTCATTTAATAGCTCCAGCTCCAACTTCTGCTGCGGCTACGGCTCCAGCTACTACCACTCTCGCTCCCGCTCTCTCTCCAGCTCCTGCTACCACTCCAACTCCAGCTCCAGCTCCAACTTCTGCTCCTGTTACTACCACTCCCGCTCCAGCTACGACTCCAGCTCTTTGAAAAGAAGCAGCCAGTATATAATTGAGTTGCTTTCATATTTAGTTTCCACTCCCGCTCCAACTTCTGTTCCTGCTACCACTCCAGCTACGACTCCAGCTTCTGCTCCAGCTCTTTGACAATAGCCAGCCTCTGTGTAATATTGCTGCTTTCATTTAATTGCTCCAGCTCCAACTTCTGTTCCTGCTACGGCTCCAGTTACGGCTCCAGCTACTACCACTCTCGCTCGCGCTCCCACTCCAGCTCCGGCTCCCACTCCAGCTCCAGCTCCAACTTCTGTTCCTGCTCCTGTTACTACCACTCTCGCTCCAGCTTCTACTCCAACTTCTGCCCCAGCTACGGCTCCAGCTCCAACTTCTGCTTCCACTCCCGCTCCAACTTTCGCTCCGGCTCCGGCTCCAGCTACGACTACAGCTATTGCTCCAACTCTTTGACAAGAGCCATCCTCTGTATAATATTGCTGCTTTCATTTAATTTCTCCAGCTGCAACTTCTGCTCCGGCTCCTGCTACCACTCCAGCTACGACTCCAGTTCCAACTTCTGCTCGCGCTCCAACTTCTGCAATAGTTCCTGCCATAGGTCGCGCTATAGCTTATGACCAAGACCCAGCCAATATATAATTGAGTCGCGTTCATTTAATTGCTCCAACTTCTGCATGTGCTTCTACCTCTGCTCCTACTCGTGCTCTTGCACCATTTCTTGTTCCAGCTACAGCTACGGCTCCAGCTCCAGCTCCGGATCCTGTTTCTGATCGAGCTTCCGCTTCCGCTTCCGCTCCTGCTCCATGATCCCGTTTCTGTCCCGCTCCAACTCGAGTGCCAGCCTGCATGTAGTTGAGTTGCGTTCATTTACAAATGGATGTTGGAGAAGGCTAAATTTCTTCTATCTAACTCTTCAAGAAAAGCTAATAGGTGATCGGTGATTAGGTTTATTTCACAAGAGTCAAAACCACTTTCATGGCATAAATGAGTCTCGAACCCATGTACGATGTCTAGTGGAGTTAGTTTTTGGGGCTCATCCTTCGGTTGTCGTTTACAGTATATATTCATAAAATACTGGTGGTTTTTAAGGAGACCACCAACTCCACAGGTTAGTCTTTCTTAACGTACTGACCAATCTCATTGGTATCAGGGTATTGATCCGTGCTATCGTGCCGAATCTTTACCTTAGCAGTGAGTTTACAACCGATGTAGAGTTCAGTATCAAACTTAGCAGTGCGCTTGCCGATAGCGTCTTGAAACATTGCTAAGCGTTTGATTGAACTAGCCGCATCAAGGGGTTTACCCTCCTTACTCATTGCTCCCGCTTTAGGGAAGAAGATACGGTCATAGACAGGGAACCCTACATTAATAGGGTTGCCTTTAATGTCCGTAGCATTTTCGTCCAAAGCAAGTTTAATGTTCAACATAGAACCATTACCTGATTCTGTGTCTTTAGAGGTAATTTCTACAACACTAAAGTCATACATCCCCACCGCGAGAATGGGAAAGTTTGTGTCAACGTTTGTTAAGTCTTGTCCGATATCTAATATTGCCATATGTTTTGTTTGTTTGTTTGTTTGTTTGTTTACTGTTCACTGTCAAATTTACTCATCCTCTTCGTCCTCATCTTCAAGATCGTCCCAGTCAGTTATTTGTACTTCTGGAAACCTGCTTGCGAGGAATTCTTCGATTTCTTGTCTAATGGTTACGCAGTCTATTTCTATACTTTCGAACTTGATTTCAATAATATGCATGATTTATCTGTTAGTTTTGTTGATTGCAGTTTTGTTGGTTGCAGTTTTGTTTTCAATCTGTCCCAAGACAGTTCGAAAGTGGTAGGTAGGCCAAGGGAGTTACCTAAGGCCATACGAGGAGTGGGCATAGTCCTAACGATGTATTTGTACTTGTCTCCTCCAGATTGTTCACACTCACATCGCCACACATCAGAGAAGTAGGCACCGATGGTATCTGCTAACTGACCGGGAAAGTTTACCCGATAGAGTAACACACCGGAAATTTCATCCTTGTCGTACTTTTCATGCCCCGTGAATATAATTAGTTTCCCGCTACTTCGGAGCCATACAATAAATTTACTCGCTAGGTCTTTAAGGGTTCCATAGTCCTGAATACGCATCTGTGGAATGTTTTGCTTCCGCAAGATGTGTGCGATAATGTAGTCCCCTACCATGGTGAGGGAATCGACCACAATGGTTTGCACATCTGGATTGTTAGCGGCGGCTTTACAACACTGTAAAAGGCGCTCATAACGAAAACCTTCAGGTACCTCCTTTCCTTCATCATCAATGTTGATGGTGTCGTAGTAGAAGGTTTTATCTCCACATCTATTCACAGCACTACTAAGATTGTTATCACAATCAGCAAAGTAGGGGTTTGGAAATATCATGGCAGCATTGGTTTTACCACTCTTGGGTGGCCCAAGTAGAAGTAACCCAAAGGATTGATTACTTTGATATTGTTCGTTTGTTTTCATTTTTGATATATAATGTTCATTTTGATGTCCCGAATAGTGGTGTGTTTTCTACCTAACGTTAGATAGTAGATACCGTTCATTCTAAGCACTTCAATTAGTTTCTTTCCAGATTCTGAACTGAAGAACTCATCAGCGAAATTTACTACGCGTGGGTCTGCAGGCTTGATAGTGCGTTCCATGAGGTTTTTTCGTAGAGGTTAGTGTTTAACATGGTAAGACGTTGAGATTGCGGGAGTGTACACACATCGTAATACTGACAACGTCCGTATTTCCCCACACATTGTTTAGTATGCATTGGGAAATAGTTTTGAGCCCAGTACCTTAGGAGGTCTCCTATAACATACAGTGTGTTGTTACGCCACTCTACTAGGTTTTCTGGAGTGATGTACACATGCATACGTTCAAACTCAATACCTTTACCAGTTTTGGTAGGCTTGCGAAGAGCGATAGCGTTTATGAGGACACCATTAATTTCCCTTCCTAGTAGGTGAGAAGCGGCCCACGTATACCCCATCATTTGACTTGAGATGTTGAACTCCTCAAAGTAGGATGGTCCCATCATGGTGGTGGTTTTGTGGTCTAAAACACGGTAGAGGTCCCTGTCTCCAATAATAGCGTCGATTCGGCCCGTCCACACTACAGGTACTTCAAGGGAACCAGCATAAACCACACCAAGAGGGATGGCAAATTCCTTCTCGACAAAACCGTCAACGACTTCGAATGTTTCCACAGGGTATTTCGCCTGATACTTATCCCAGACTTCTATTAAGTAGTCGGGGGTACGGAAGTCTTCGGGATCGATAGCGGAATCTTTGAGGATGTCCAGACCAGCCTGTAAGCACAACTTCGGATCTTCTCCTAGTAGAGGGTTGGTACCCCGTAGGTACCGTTGCTCTAGGATTTTGTGGACTGCTCCACCGAATCCAAGGGCAGCTTTCTTTCTACTGATTGTTCGCTTGAGACCCAGTTGGTAGAATGCGGCTCTTGGGCAGGTTGTGAAGGTTTCAAGAGTACTGTTATCGATGAACAAGGAGTTGTCGATAAGGATTGATTGAAGGTTTGGGAAATGTTCATGGGTGTGGTCTGATAAAGGGGGTGGTGCTGGGATGAAGCTTCCCGCACAGGGAGTGGCTCCGACTGGAATAGTTGGGGTAACATGCATTGTAGTGTTGTTTCTAGTAGGATTAAGTTGTTAGCTGCCGAGTAGGGGATAAAAGCTAGGATGTCGTTTTCGTTTGGCGCGTAGATAGCTCTTAGTTTCTGGTGATTTTTTTCTCTAATACCTTGTTGTGTTTTTTCCGGCAAAGTGTTTAGGTATCTATGTATGTAGGCTACGTTGTGTATGTAGTTCGGAATAGGCTGATCACCGAAAATGGGGTGGATGCCGTACCATTCTCCCGTTGGGACTAGGTTCTGGTATGGTTCATAACCTTCCAACTTTGCAAGCTGAAGGCACATCTCTAGTGGGGTCATTGGAGAAGAGAATTAAGTATTGCGTCTTGTTGAATCTTTGTGGCACTGAGAGTTTTAGGTTTCTTCTCTTTGACGATCTTTGCACGAAGGGTGGTGGGACTAGTGCGGATTTGTCTAAGGTGTAGGACAAATGATCGGAGTTGTTCCTCCGTCATGGTGTCGAGAGGTTGATCCAGTAGACTCCATACTGGTTCGTCTTCCCATAAACCGAGTGTATTCTTCGAGAGTGGTAGTTCCATAGGTGGTAATGTTGTGTTGTTTTAGATGTTGAACTAAGGAGAATATCAACCCGCTAATGGTGGTAGTGAGGATTCCATGATATGGCAAAACGCTATTGAGATACGCGTGGTGTTCGGAGGATATGTCCACACTAACACGCACCTTTGATGAAGCTCTGAGATAGGGGTTAGTGGGGAGCATACATTTACAGGATGGTTAAACGATTACCGTCAACACGATAGGCGATATCGTGGTTGGCTTGGAGAGCGTGAACTAGGTTGAGGATCTCCTTCTCTGGCTTGGTGATTAGTACCTCAGTAAAGATTCGTTTGGAGAGGAGGGTGACTAGTGCTCGGAGGGTGTCCTCATCACAGGTTTCCATAGTCCACTTAGTCTTGTCGGAGACAGAGAAGGTGGTTTTCGCATTGAGTTCTTTAGTTTTAGCCTTCGGCCCAACATAGATGGTGGAGTCTTCCAACACACGAACACAGAGGGAGTCTTCCTTCCTTAGTTGAAGGAATTTCTCCATGTTGAGGGCAGTTTCCCAGTGGTTAGTCTCTAGGGATGTCATAGCGTCTCGAAGACGGCATGAGACGGTTTCAGGAGACATGTCATTACAGGTTATGTGGACACTCTTAGGGTACATATCCACTGCGTCGGCTATGATACGTTCGTACCGACGAAAGGATGCTTCTTTGAACCTATAGGGCAATTGGGTCGTTTGCATATGATGTGGCTTGTTCTTGTTCTTCTAGGGTTAAAAAAATGAGTTCTTTGTCAGCGGTTTTACCTTCGGAAAAGGCGAAGTATTGTTTAGTTTCAGAGTCGTAAATGCAGCGGACGGTTATGGTTCTTTCTACGATCATTTCAACTTCGGTGTAGACGACCATTTTCATGATAACAGATATTCAAGGTGTTTTTTAATTTCACTAGGACTAGAAGTCTTAGTCTTTTGTTGGGCAGTGGCTTTTGCCCACCGTGAGGGGCGGAAAAAGGCGTTGTCGTAGTAGCCTGCCTCTGCATACTTCCGAATCTTTGCATCGGTTAGTTTTCCCAATTTGATTCGGGATGCGTAGTCCGTACAGGAAGGAAAACGTGCTTTGGTATTCATAGTGATCCATTCAAGGTGACGTTTTCTGGCTGGTTCGTATGTTAGTGTTTGCATATTTTAGGTTTCGTGTTGGGGCTTCAGACCATAATCAAAATAGCGGATGACACGGTTCACATGAAGACTAGCGTCATGGTAGAGACACTAGGGTGGTTGGAACACCCTAGTGTAGTGGAGGGTTAGCTCAACAAGGCGAGGGTTGCCGCTTCTGAGCGTGCAACGTCTTCCGCAATGGCCTTGGCCAACTCTTCGAGTGATCCGCCCACAGGATGTCCGAGGGACTTCGCCAGCTTCTGGCTAACATGCCCAACGGCCTTCTCACCCTTGTCGATAATCGCCTGAGCAATGGCGAGCCATTTCTTATTGGTTTTCTTGGGGGTGGGAGCTTTCCGTTCACGAGCGGAAGCATCGAAGACAATGGAGGTACTGATTGCGTCAGCAATCTTCTGAACCTCTTCAATTGTGATCAGGCCAGTGGCCATCACACGTTTGACATATTGTTGTTCCGTTTCCGTGTACTTCACTACGGGATCCCCATCTCGGTCTTTCTTATCGGTATTAACCGATGTACGAATGATTTCGGTAGCTTCTTCCAGTTTGGACACCAGAGCTTCGCGAAATTCTGCGAGGCAGGTGCGGTACGCGATGTTGTCGATCGCTTCATCGAGAACGGCACCAGCACGCTTAGCGGACTGGTCAAACTCTTCGATGGTTTCTGGCACGTTGAAACGTGCGACTACGCCTACACTGTTATATTCTTTAATCTTCATTAGTTGTTTTGGTTAGTGAATGGGAACCGCCCAATCGTCGGAAGGGAATTTTTCCCATAGGGGATAGCGGGAGGCGGTAGCAGGATGGTACTATCCCCTCATTTGAGGGGATTGGCCCATGCTAGAGTGCATATCAATAATTGATCTGCACCAAGGCGTTCTGTTTTCATGTTGGTTGGTTAGTTACGTCGGCCTAGGAAGGCCCCTGTTTCTAGTGTCATGGTTATGGCACAATCGGAATGCCCCATTCGGGGCAAGCTTTCCCCGATGGAGCGAAGTTGGGCAAACTCCCTACGCCGAAACTCTACTTCCGAGGTAGAGAGGGGGCGATCTTGAGGTTCAAGGGTAACGGAGGGTGGTGGTGGTATTTTGTTCATAGGTTAGTAGGTTTCTGTGGGCTCGACCGCGAGTCGAGTGAATTGTGGGCAGTAGGTTTGGACGGCAGTTGGCCGCATGTGCCGAAGGCATCCACGTGTGGAACCTTTTAGATCAATGCGCATATCCCGATAGCGGATTTTTCGGAGATATATGCAATTTTGACAGCATATATCTCCCGGACGAAGGGGGCGTTCGATTTTCATATCCGTGCCGAGGGGGTTCCTATTGGTGGTATTCATTTTTGCAGTCGACACAGCTCGTGCAGCCGACGCACTTGACGCAGTCAGTGCTGTCGATGCAAGAAATGGAGTGTTTGCAGTCGACACACTTGACACAGTCAGTGCCGTTGGCACATCGTGCACAGTACCTACACTGGACACAGTACCAGCAATCGACGCAGTCCCGACAGGCGATGCAGTCAGAGCAGTCCCGACAATTCCAGCATCCTATGTTCCCCTCATCGTGTGAGGGTAGGTCCCGGGCGTGGGACACCCCGTTGATGGTTTTGTCCGGACGGTTAACGAATTCCTCATATGAGGCAAATAGTTCGGTTTTCATGTGTTGGTTTTAGTTTTTCCTATTGGTGTCCGATGTCCGATAAGGACTGAATGCCGAAAGGCAATGGAGACCTCATATCCGTGCCGAGGGGGTTCCTCGGCCCGTGAGGGCCGTGTAGGTGCAGTGAGATATGGTTTCGCCCGTGTCCCCAAATCGGTCCATGCGGGCAATGGAACCATCGCCCCTGAGGGCGAAGTTCCGCTCGGCCATTGCCGAGCTATACCCCCCATTGCCAGTAATTACCACGCCGTCCCGCTCGAGCTGGTCGACGAACCAGCTCTGGAAGGTGGGTTTCTCCAGAGTTAGGGCTCCCGTCCCTTCGATGGGTGTGAGTTTTTCTCTGGCCTTCGCGGCCAGTTCAAGTCGTCGCTCCCGAGTGGATTCTTCCCACCCCGGGAGGTGAATGAAAAATGGCACCATCCTTCCGGTGACTCGTACGGAGAGGGTCCGCCGAGAAAATCCGGTGGTACCCATGAGGGTACCATTCCAGTCCGCGACGCTGTGGTCGCGGGGGTGCCTATCCCATTCGAGGCAGACAACCTCCCTCTGCAAGATCGCTTCGATCACATTTCCAGTTATTCTATATTTCATATTTGTTGTGTTGATGTGTTGGTTTGTTCAATCGAACAATAGTTCATCGAAGACGGCAAGGGTTAGCAAGAGACTAACCGCTTCTATGGTGTCCATCTCACAGAGTTTTAAGAGCGCGATGTCATCACTGAGGATGTTTTCACTTAGTTGTTGTATTGGTTTCATGTGTTGGTTTGTTGGTGAGCCGAAGGGCTCAAGGCTTAGCGGAATGCGGCGGCAGAATTTGCCTATGGGGCAAAATGTGCCGGAATGTGCCGGAATGGGAAGAAATGTGTTGGTCGAGTGTCACGTGTCGTGCCTTTGCTGGGCATGAAGCTGGTGCTTTCCAGACGGAAAAGGGAAATTTGGTGTTTCCAGACGGAAAATGGGAAATTGAGTTTTATACTCTAAGACGAGGTTTCCTATACCCTTATAAAAAAAAAAAAATTTTAAGTATATAGGGCCAAAAGCACCCCCCCTAGTTTGGAGGAAAATCGCATATTTTTAGTCCAAAAAATTGTTTCCTCTCATACTCGCCTAAAATCACTGGCCAAAAAATTCACGACACGTGACATTCGACCAATAAATATTGCTACAAGGGAAGAAAAATAGGCCAATATTCCCTACAAGGAATATGACTACTCCCACGTGAAAGGGCATCTGAGGAGTATGCATCACATATTGATCCACACTCCTCAGATGAATGGGGTCGAACCATTCATCCGGGCAGGGCTACTCAAGCAAGGCAGCCTCTTTTTCTTCGGGATCTACCACACATCCCGCTTTTCTCAGCATTTGGGTGTGCTGGCTAAAGTTCAGCCAGCCAACACCGACTGTGCCCAAAAACTTTGATACGTCCTTCTTAAATGCCTCGTCCACCAAGCCTGCCTCGACGAGACAGTAGGCTAGGAAATAAGCCCCGGCCGATTGGTCAAAGCCGTTGATTTTTACATATTCTGAATTTTTCCCCGTGCTCAGCCACTCCCCGTACGCTTTAATCACTAATTCTTTTGTCATATTATTCTCCATGTTTTCCGCCTCAGAATTGAAGCGGAAGAAGCCATCCTCTCAACTCAGGCTGGCTTCCTCCACCTCTATCTGTTCAGGGAACGTCATGACGCTCTTCGGTTCTCGCCCCATAGGGAGGTTCTGGCACTCTCCCGGCTTCGATTGCTTCCCCCCGTGGCATTCGTGGGAAGCTGTCAATGAACTTCTAACAACTTCTAGCACATAGCGGTCTGGAGATGAAGTGTCGTGGGTGTGGATTATTCACATGTGTGGATTATTCACAAAAGGGTACCTTGCCCAGCGGGGGAGGCGGCGTGGCTTAGGTCCCCTTTTCGGTAAATTTGAATTTGAGATCCTACAATAGGAGATTTCGGATTGGCAGCATAATCACAGCGGCCCTTGCCTAGCGGCCCTTTGTAGCCCACTACAAACCCCACAACCCTCCACTACCGCCTTTCCCTCATCCACATGGGCAATCCTCCAACCATCTCTACCCACACGCCAACCACCTACCCCTCTACCGTAGCGGCCCTAATCAACACCACCAACGCGAAGAGAAGTGTTAAGGTGGTTTCCGCTGGAGGGGAGAAGCCCACCACCAAGACAGCGTGTGAAAAAGTTTAACAAACAGTTGTTTGAAAACTCTCCTCTGTCCGGATCAGCTATTGATCAGGACTATTCGAGAGACCCTGACCGCCTTTATGGTGATCTTGATTCGCAGAGTCCGAATCTCGCCATACTTAAGGAGAAGCCGGAACACCGGATGATTGTATATCTCAAGGCGCAGGGTCTCTCTAATAATGAGATTGCAGAACGTACTGGGTACACCTACCCCTGGGTGAGTCAGATCACTCGGCAACCGTGGTTCAAGCAACGGCTCGTTGCGGAAATGAAGGAGAGTGGTAGGGACAGCATTCAGGACATGTTGAAGGTTACTGCAGCTGACAGTGTCCAGACGCTCATCGAACTCCGAGACACAAGTGATAGTCCTGCAGTCCGTAAGGCTGCTGCCTCTGATCTGCTAGATCGCTACCTCGGTAAACCCACTATGCGGGTGGAGAGTACCAACAGCAACAAGGTTACGTACGAAGATGTTACTGGAATTGATAAGGAACTCCTTAAGGTTAATGAGGAACTTAAACGCTTAAGCGGACATGTCTGAGGAAGATACAGAGCTTTATATTCTAAAGCAAAGAGAGCTTACGTTGAAGTTACGTAAGCTAGAAATGGTTAAACAGAACCGTCTTGCATTCTATGAACCCCATCCAAAGCAACAACAGTTCCACAGTGCTGCCGAGTTTAAACAGCGGATGTTTCGTGCGGGCAACCGTTCTGGCAAGAGCCATATGGGATGTGCAGAAGACTGTGCTTGGCTCCTTGGAGAGCGCACATGGTATGATGCTGCGAGCCCACTCCGTAAACTCGGTATACCGGACCACCCCGTTAAGCTCCTTGTTATCACTACCGACTGGGATAAGGTCGATGAAATTTTCACAAGTCAAAAAGGGGAAGGTGGTAAGTTATGGCAGTTCCTTCCTAAAGGGTGTGTCAAGTCACACAAGCGAAACCATTCCGGAGTTATCGATCAACTGGAGTTGAACAATGGTTCCACTATTAGATTCGATACTGTCCGTAGTTGGATGTCGAACCCACAAGGTTCAGAATCCAGTGACTGGGATGCAATCCATGTCGACGAACCATGTCCTGAGGAAATGTTTAAGGCTAGTGCCCGTGGACTCATTGACCGAGATGGTTCCAGTTGGTTCACCCTCACCCCACTTAGTGAGCCGTGGATACAGGATTTGTTCTTCCCTAAGGGTAGGAACCAGACCGAGCACATACAGATTAATAACGGACGAAAGCAAACGTGGAGTATTACTGGGAGTACCTTTGATAATCCACACAATCCTAAACAGAGCATTGAAGCGTACGGAGAGTCACTTACGGATGATGAGAAACAGTGTCGCCTTATGGGAATTCCGCTATTCCTTAGTGGCTTGGTTTATAAAGAGTTTGACCCGAGTAGGCACGTTCTTACTCAGGTTCCGCGCGGGTGGAAATCCTACAACGAACCACCGGATGATTACACAATTTACTTCGCGATTGATCCGCATCCTCAAACTCCCCATGCCGTACTATTCTGCGCGGTGAGTCCTCAGGGTTACAAATTCTTCTACGATGAAATCTTTCATCATTGCACCATCGAGGATCTCTCACATCGTATTAACAATAAGACTGCTGGTAGGTTTGTTGGTGGTGGGAGGTGCGATCCTTTGGCATACATCCATGATCCTATTTCAGATGGTTGTATGGCGGATGCATTCTTCCAACATGGGGTGTTCTTTGAGAAGGCCACGAAAGACCTTAGTGGGGGGATACTGAAAACCAAAGAGGAACTGTTGAAAGCCAACAACCTATATGTGTGTCCCACCATGACACGGTTTCTTTGGGAGGTTAATCGCTACTCGTGGGACAAAGATAACAAACCAGTAGATAAAGATGATCACATGATGGAATGTTTTTATCGTTTGAACCTTGAAGACCTACGGTTCCTTGGAGACTTCACTAAAGACAACACTTCGATTAACGATATCGAAATACCAATAAGCACTCTCTATGGCAATGATTTTTGATCAATCTCGGTACAACTTCGGTACCGTTTCAAGTGGAGGAGTTTCCACCGATATTGTACGTACGTCTGGTCAGATACTGCATGCGTTACAATTGGTGGTGACGGGGTATTCTGCTCCGATGTCGGTTCTCTTGCAGGGGAGCTTAGACAATCCGACTCAGACCGGAGCCCCGTTCAAATCTTTCGTTCCGACTAATTTCTTCACCATGGGTACAGCATCCATCACCGCTAATGGTGTGTATGTTATTACCTATACTGGTATTGCGGACTATGTCCGGGTATCCTATCCTTCAGGTACGGGCACACTAAATGCTCGGTATGCTTTAGGACATTATCAATGAATCAGTTTGAAACACTACAGTACCTCCCTTGGGGGTTGCAGGCTTGTGGGTATATTGACTTCATTCCGAAGTTGATGAACCATGGGGACACCATTACTATTAACGGTACAGATGTTTATACCTACGGTAAGGATTTTGCCGACATCGGGCATCAAGTAAACTCTCTCACTGATAGCTTTGCAGCAGTTATCAATACGGATATTTCGATGCTTCCTACCAACACTAAGTCAAATGTGTTGGGAGTGTGTAGAGGGTATGCGGCGCAGGCTCAAGGGGCTAGGGTTTATATTTATGCATCCGAGCCCGGTTTACCCGGCAACACTATCACTCTCGCTACGAGTAACCTTACTGGTGGTATTGTGGTTAGCGGACCTACTCTTACAGGTGGAGCGGCTGCGGCTGGGACGGTTCTTGAAGTTACTGGCCCAGACCTTGACGATACCCCTATCTCTATCAATAGGCCCGTGCTTGTTGGTGGGAGTATTTATACGGTCAGTTCCACTGTTCCCGTCGTTCGAGATATCTCCGTCACCCCTAATGGGGAGTTGTACCTCCCTACGTTATACACAGATATTTCTAACGACCTTCAGGTGGTTAATCTTTCAATCACGGCGGTTAACAATTCCATCACTAGTGTTAATACTTCCCTCACGAACATCAACACTTCGATCACGAATGTTAATACCTCCCTCACGAATGTTAATACCTCCCTCACGAACGTTAACACTTCGATTACTAATCTCAACACGTCCATTACTAATCTCAACACTTCTAATAGTGCGGGATTGTCTAATGTGGTGAATAATATCACCAACACGAATGCTTGGCTTTCTAATGTTAATGCGCTGACTTCCAATATTAATGTCTTCACAACGAACATTAATTCTAGTCTCACTAATGTTAACGCCTTCACAACGAACATTAATTCTAGTCTAACGAACGTTAATGCACTCACCACTAACATTAATGCGAGTCTAACGAACGTTAATGCGCTCACCTCCAACATTAACGCTCTAATGTCTAGCGTTAATGCTAGTGTCTCTAATGATGCAACACTAGGACAACATACCATGGCGACGAGTCGTCCTGTGGTTATCGCCTCTGACCAGACACCGATTGCTGATGCGGTTCAAGTGGTTAATGCTGGCACTATCACCACACAGAATTTGAACCCTGCTACGGGTGTACCCACAGCGGGTAGCTATGTTAGTGTTACTACTACTGGGCGTACTGTTCTCGCTATTCAGGTTACGGGAGTGTATACGGGAGCCTTGACAGCGCGCCTAACTCTCGACGGGGTAAATAGGGTTGCCCTTGCTAACTGTTTTATTAGTGGAATGAACTCTGTGAGTAGTACGATTGGTACTGGATCTGTAGGGTTCTGGTGGATAGTGGTTGAGGGCGGCGGAACCTTCTATTTGAATGCAGAGGCAGCAGTAACGGGTACCGCTACTGTTACCATCACGGCTTGTTCTGGTGGTGGGTTCACTGGTGGTGTGGCTGCTAATATGGCGTATATTGGGGGTGGTACTCCTTCTACCGTTTCAGGAGGTGGAGCTACGTCAAAAGACATGGGGGTATTCCTCGGGAATGGTTTTTCTAATGTGGACTACAACGCTCAGTCGTGGGCGGCGGCAAGTGGTAGTGGTTCTACGATAGCGGTGGATAGTGGTGGGTATGTGGGGTACCTTGTTGCTCTTACTGCTTGGACAGCTGGCTCTTCTACAGGTATTGATATTTACGAGCAATACAGTCCGGATTCTAATACCTGGTATGATGTGTGGCAATGTGAACGCTTAAGTAGTGTTACTAGTATTTTCATTCCCGCACATCCGCTTAAGGGACGTCGGCGGTTCCGCTGGGTGAATGCGGGTGGGGCGGCAACTACTGCCACGGTCACTATCACAGCAATTTGTTTGAGTGTGGCTGTTCCCCTCGAACTCCAGTTCTTTGATAGGACAACTAACTTACTAAATGGTACGTTAAATGCTTCTAGTGTCGCTTATGACGTTAGTGGGATTAAAAATCTTAATGTGGTGTTTCAGAATGGTGCAATCACTACTGGTGGATTTTACCAGATACAAACCTCGATTGACAATTCGTCATGGGCACCAGCTTCTCCAATAATCCAAGTACAAGCTTCAAGTACACAGGTGCTACAGTGGTATGCAGGTACGACGGCACGGTGGGCTAGGGTGTATAATGTAACGGCTGGTACTACTCAAACTATTAATTACGTAGGCTTCTACGGCACAGCTTAATTTTATGGACTATATTTTTAGTGGTAATGGGAATATCACCACCCGAACGGTGTATGGGCCGACTGCTCTAGAGAGTAGTAATTATGGTTCCCAGTTTGTGTGTACGGAAAAGAGCACTACAGTTAGTAGTATTACTAATCCGTTAACTGTTCAAACTAATCTCGCGGCTAATGTTAACCGTAAGAGGGTGTTTATTCAGAACTGCCTAGCGTCTGTTCCCCTCTATGTTAAGTTGGGGGCTGCTTGCTCTACTACCAACTACTCTTTTATTCTCCCCGCGTGTAACGTTAATGATGATGGTACTGGTGGGTTCTGGACGGATGATGAGTATACAGGGCAGATATCCTACTACGGTACGTCGTATCGCTATAACCACTGGGAACGCTCATGAGTGTATTTATAGGACCATTAAATGGTGCGGGAAACACCGTTCAAACCAATGTGGTGGTGGGCCAAACGGTTGTCCAAAACAACACGTTTAGTGCTGGGCAGGTAGTACGGTTTGACCCCGCTTCAGATGAGTTTGTTTTGGCACAGGCGGACACAGCAGAGGATAGTGAATGGGTAGGAATGGTGTATCAAGCTACTGGAACGAGCTTCACGCTCATCATTAATGGTTGGATTGATCTTTCCACTAGTGGGCTTAGTTTTCTTCCCGGTAACTGTTATTATCTTTCGGACACCGTCCCCGGAGCCCTCCAGCCATTAGAACCCAACAGTCCTAGTTTGAGTGCTCCTGTGTTTATTTCCATCACCCCTACGGCAGGGATCATTCGGAATCATCGAGTGGTGCAACCCACACCGAGTACGGCGCAGTATCAGTCCCCCACTATAGATGTGGTGGGTGGTATTGGGTATGGAGTTAGTGTTATTACTGCGAGTCAAACTCTCAATAATGGGGCCACTACGTGGTTGGTAGATGCTACGCTAGGACCGGTGACGGTCACGCTTCCTTCGAGTGTTACGGGTATTAGGGAAGTATTCAACATCAAAAAGATTGATGCTACGAATAATGTGGTTACTATTGCTACCACTGGTAGTGACCTTCTTGATGGTGAGCCTTCCCTTAGTTTGTGGATACAGAATCAAGGATATACGATTCAAGCCGTATCTTCCTACTCTGCGTGGGTTACGTTGAACAAACCACAGTATGGGAAGTTCCAAGTTTTAGTTACCGGGTTGAACTTTAACACAACCATCGACCAAGCTATCAACATTCCCATTCGGAGTTATATTGTTAGGAGGGTTACGGTTAAGAACGCTAGTGTGTCTCTCACTACGGCAGCTGGGGGAATCTACACTGGGGCAAGTAAAACTGGCCAAGCGTTGGTAGATGCGGGACAGACCTATAGTACACTAATTACTAGTGCCTACTATAAAGACCTCACGCTAGATGCAGCCTTAGCTTATAGTATTTTAACTGCCCAACAAGTATTTTTGAGTTTAACGGCGGCTCAGGGTTCGGCAGCAACTGCAGATGTGATAATCGATGGGGATGTAGTTTTATATTAAACGGAGAAATTAATGAGTGTAAGTACCAGTATCGGATTAAATACTAAAATATACCTGCCCGGTTTACCGGCTTTTAGCGGTGCTCCTGTATTCGCTAGCGACTTGATGTTGTATTATAGTAGCGCAGGGACAAATAACGAGTCTGTTACACTAAACGAACTCGGAAAGATTTTTGAAAATCAAGCCCCTACTAAGGCTATCCCTGTGGCAGCGGATACTATAGGATATTGGGATAGCGTAGGGCTAGTGCCTTCCACTATGACCATAGGGAATTTGGTTACTTCGGTGGGTAAGTTGGGAGCAAACCTCTATGTTAGTGCTGCCGCCGCTGGTACTACTCAGGGTACGGCTACAGCGATTACTAACACTAGTGGATATATTAATGTAAGTAGTGGTACGGGTGGTGTGGTTCTCCCGGCTACAGCTGTTAATCAGGCTGTATGCATTGAAAATAACACTTCTGCTAATATTAATGTCTATCCCCCGACAAGTAGTGCGATTGATGCTTTGGGTACTAATATCCCATACGTATTAAGTTCAGGGGCAAGTGCTATATTTTTAGGGACGAGTGGTACTACTATTGCAAGTTTTTCTAGAACTATTGGCACTACAGCGTTACCGGGAGGATTTAGTTATGGTACGGTAGCGGCCGCGGGTATTGTGCAAGGCACTGCTGCAAGCACAGGTTCTTTCACCTATGTAAATATAACTTCAGCTACGGCTGGTAGTGCTACTGGAGTTATTTTACCCGCCACTGTACTCAATAAGAACATTGCACTTTCTAACACGACTACTATTCCAGTATTTGTTTACCCTCCAAGTGGTAGTAATATTAATTCACTCGCTGCGAATGCCGCTTTCTTGCTGGCCTCTGGTGGAGTGGTACAGTTTATTGGAACTAGTGCTACTAACTGGATTTCCTTTAGTACGGGCACTCCCTCTGCGGCAAGTCAGGTTGTGTCGGTTTATAGTAATACATCAGGACAAGTTATAACGTCTAGCGGAGCACAAATTACTAACTGGACACTGATACAAGATCCAGGGAGTAATTTTAACGCGTCTACGGGAGTGTTTACTGCACCAAGAATCGGGAACTGCTTGATTAATGCTACTATAGCTTTTGCAACCGGTGCCTCTGGATCAACAGTTATTAGAACGTATAAAAATGGTAGTTTGTACCAAACCGCATTCTTAAATGCAACTGGGGTAGCAACAGTTGACATTGATGCTGTTATGGCTTTGAATGCTGGGGACACCATCTATCTTTTTGCGCAGAGCGGTGCTGCTGGGGATACGCTATCAACTGTATCCAACCAATGTCAGATTTCATTTTTAATGGTGTAAAAAATGAACCACCCCATAGCGTCATTTGCGACTATCTCTGTATTCAATTGGTCCGCCTTAGCGATTAATGAATGGTTTATACACTGGAATCCAACTATCGAAGGATTGGTTTATCTGTGTGCTTTGATCTCCTCAGTGATTACTTTTATACATTGGTTGCGGGTACGTTCAAAACAAAGGAAAGAAAATGTTAGAAATCAAACAACTACAGACTGATGGGTGTTCTATTGTGATAGGTATGGAACCTTTGGGAACTCCAATAGCTACTATTTTAGTAGCTTACCCTACGACTACGTCAATTGAACAAGTAAACTTAGAGGATAACTCAAGAATAATTATATGGAACTTAAATTAGTTGGTTTGATGGGAGTGTTGTTTTGTGTGGCTTTAGTGGGGTGTACCTCGAATCACCCCGTAACCCTCATACCAGATATTAGCGTGGGTGGGGTTACGAAGGAGATCGGGAACGCTCAAAGTGCAGATCAGATATTAATAAAGACTGCAAAGGATATTGAAGCTGAAGGTGCCCTAGCCCATAGTAGTACCACCCTCCAGTTGGTGAGCACGACAGCTAAACTCAAGGTGGATCTGGATAATGCTCAGGTTCAAGTGAATGATCTTCAAACTAAGGTAGATGGGTTAACTAAAAGTGCAGAAACAATGTCTGCACGTTTACAATACCTTGAACCAAAGTACGCAGCAGCTACAGGGTTGTTGTGGAAGTGGCGGTTGATTGCGGCTGGAATAGGGGCTGCAGTTATTGGATTTTTTATCCTTCGCCAATATCTCCCATTCTTAAAGGTAATATAAACATATGTCTAACATCCTCATCAATATTGAAAGTGAGATTGAGCACGACTTTGAAGTTGTGCAGAAAGCAGTCGCACAATTTATCGGACACTTGATCCATAATGGACACCCCGTTAATCGGGTTCAGGTGGTCTCTGCTAACCCTGAAAATGTGAAACGCATTGTAGCGGTGCCTTCGGATACGGCGGCAGTAAGTCCTACCGCTACGGCTACGGCTGTGGCAAGTAACACTGTTCCAATTGTTAGCAATGCAACCGTATCGTAGACATCCACACGAAACGCCTTGTTTTCTCGAAGACGCTACCCAACAGTGGGCAGCGATCTTCGTGGGGATGGGGGCGGTGTTAATGCTGTTGAATGGCCTAGGGGTTGTTCATGATGTTACACCCTTCACTCAGTACCTCCTCGCTATTGGCACTACGTTTATACTCGGGTCAAGTGGAACGGATGCGATAAGAACTTATCGTAGTGATACCATTTCACAGAGTGTAAGAGCACCTAAGGACACGACAATTATAGATGTGGCTAAAACGTACGATCCTAAACACTTCGATGACGGAAAGATTTAAAGCCTTCATGCCGTTTATCCTTAAGTGGGAGTGTGACTACCCTGAGGATAAGACGGGTCAGTTATCCAATGATCCGGATGACCCGGGTGGGGCTACCAAGTGGGGTATTGACAAAGCTTCCCACCCATTGGTGGATATACCTAGTCTTACCCTAGAGGGAGCTATGGATATTTATAGTTTGGAGTGGGAAGCGGATAAGGCGGAAGATCTGATTCCGAAACTTGGAGAGGCATATTTTAATGCATGCGTGAATTGTGGAGTTAGTAGGGCATCTACAATGTTGAAGGGGAATTTGAAGGCCTCTTTATATATAGGGGCTCAAGAGGCCTTCTATAAGAGGCTTGTAGAGGCTAAACCGCCTCTTTCTAAATATCTTACTGGATGGTTAAACCGTACCAGTGACCTTAGACGGTTTCTAAATGTATGAATCCTTTCATGGACACAGGTAAGAATCATATGGAGCAGTATCAAACTGCTCCTAATTCTATCGTTGGTCCGTTAGGTGGTCAGCATGACACACCGCCGAAGGCGAATAAGGCTGGCCCGTTACCCTATGCACACACACCTCATAAGGGAGTTCCCCCGTTAGGTGTAAGAGATGAGAACGTAACTTGGTGGAAGTCTTTCTATCCCCGTTTTGGGAATATGCTTCCACATAATTTTGCATTAGCAAATCGAATGTATAATATCGATATGCTACGACGTGATGCACATAAAATCAAATCGACGCAGGACCTTTCGCGCTATAAACGCGCTGATACACCTGAGCATATATTTGCTACATAGTATGGCTGATCCCTACACACCTCCAGCGGTGGTTAATCCACCAGTACAGTTACCTAATTATGGGGTGACTGGTAATTGGTTTAGTAAACCTACAGGAACAACCTACACACCGGGTGGAGTTAGTCCTACGGTCCCACCTAAGCAGATGGGTGGGAGTTCGGTAGAGCAACCTAATATTAGTACCGCTCAGAAGGTATTTGACAATCCAGTAACTAATCAAGGTAGCGCGGTAAAGTACTTTGGCGGGGACACGGAGAATGTAGAGAATACCCCTAATACTCAGAAAGTCGGGATGAACTATCCTGTTCAGAGTGGTACTAATTCGAATTTACAGACCGCATCGAGTCCGGGAAATTCGGGGCATTTTCGTGGTACTATGTATGATGGTGCGGACGATCAGTATCATAATCAGACGTCTTCTCCTAACTACCTAGGAGAGAATCGTGCTATACCGGGTGTTACTGTTGCTACAGACCCGAATGTAATTAAACATGGTACGTGGTTGAAGATCCCTGGTACGGAAGGTATTAGTGCCCATGGGGATGGTATTTGGCAGGCCCACGATACAGGTTCAGATGTTAAAAGTCAAAAGGCTAGTGGAGGGAAAAGTCCTGTGATTGACTTTTACGCTCCCGGCCACAACCTTAATGACCCTCAGTATAATAGGGACTTTAAGTACCAACAAGTCCAAGCTCCTTCATGGGCGACTACGAAGAATATATAGAGTATGAATAATTTTCAACATCCACACCACACTGCTCTAAAGCCTAGTCCTAATAGGCCAGTAGGAACGCAGAAGGCTAATGTAGGTCATGCGCACGCTAAGAACAATGCCACCGCTCAGAGTTTATTTGATCAAATGAACCAAGAGCATATGCGGCAACGACAGATGTCTGAACAGAGTGCCGGGCTCCCCAATGCGGATATGACTATGGCCCCGCCACATAGTACAGACATTAATAATGGAGTACCTCCTGAGATGGATGGGAAAATGAGTAAGGAAAAGAGTGGCAAAAGTGGTGAGAAAAGCAAGGGTGGGAAGGGTGGAAAGAGTAAGGGAATCGCACCAGCTAAGGGGATTAAGAATGTGGGGGTAGGTAAGGATGGTAAGGGTGGGATGGGTTTGAATGAACTCTTTGGGGACGAAGAGCGCAACGCAATGGCTATGTCAGGAAGTCCGATGCCCAGTATGCATCAATAACTGATCAGCACTATGGAAGAAGCCGTTTTAGAAGCGTTACAGGAACCTGAGGTTACACCAGAACATCTGGCGTTGCTCCAGCACTGTAAACAACTTTCTAGTTTTTCTCGCCGACACATGTCGATTTATTATCCTAAGTGGGATAAGTACGATATGATTTATCGAGGGTATAAGTATCGCGATGATGAAGATCGAAAAGCTGCGGATAGGAATGAGCCTGAAAAAATGGTAGTTCCTTTGACGTTTGCTCAGATCAACACCTTTGTGGCCTTTTGCTACACTCTGTACACTCAAAGGCCCTATTTCTTCGAGATGGTGGGTACGGCAGGGGAGGATGCTAGTGCAGCGGATATTGCGGAAGCGGTACTGGAACGTGACCTCAATACGTCTAATTTTCGCGGTGCAATTCTCATTAACGCTCTAAGGGATATTGCTAAGTTTGGTGTGGGTATTATCAAGCATGGGTGGGTTAAAGAGACTCAGATGCAGCCTGTGGAGACTACTATTCCTCCATTGAACTTTCTCGGCATGACGGTAGGAGAGCCTACTACGGTGACTAGCATCGAACCCGTAACAAAATTTTTGGGGAATCGTTTGTACAACATCTCCCCTTATAGGTTTTTTCCCGATGTCCGGCTACCCCTAACACGTTTTCAAGAAGGAGAGTTCTGTGCAAGTGAGGATGAATATGCGTACACCGCGCTTAAGCAAATGGAGAAGGATGGTCTTATTGCTGGACTTGACTTCGTCAAGGATATGTCTACAGGTGTTGGCACAGGTATTCCAGAAGATCGTAGGTTGTTTTTGTCGAATCTTGCAGGGAGAACAGAAGCAAAACTTACAGGGAGTCAGACTAAAGGTATGTACCTCATTACAGAGGTGCAAGTCAAGATTGTTCCGAATCAATTCAAGTTTGGTGGCAAGGTGCTGGGAGAAGAAGACTATCCTATCATGCACATCGTCTGGATTGCGAATGATCAGCGTATTATCCGTGTCGAACGGATGAACTACCTACACAACCAATTTACTTATGACGTGGGGCAATTTGATCCTGATATTACTCTTTTGGTTAATGGAGGTGTGGCGGACGCTTTAGAGGCACTTCAAGACACCGTAACATGGTTCATCAATGCTCATATTATGAGTGTGAGGAAGGTAATATCTAATTACCTGATTGTTGACCCCACCGGGATTGAAATGAAAGATTTGTCTGACCGTAAACCCGTTATCCGCTTGAAGTCTAGTGCCGCTAGATCGGGAGTAGATCGGTGGGTTAGACAATTAGCTGTACAAGATGTTACTCAGAAACACATGGCAGATGCGGAGACTCTGAAGGGTTTAGCGCAAGAAACCACTGGGATAACTGAAAACCTAATGGGACAATATGCAAAAGGTCGTCGTAGTGCCAGTGAATCCAGAAGCGTTAATCAAGGTGCAGCTGGTAGGGTACAAATGGTCGCCAGTCAGATCTGGTGGAGTATGTTTAAGCCGATGGGAGAGAAGCTCCTTTCTAACCTACGTGACGGACTTGATGAACAGACCCTTATTAGAGTGCTTGGCCAAAGCGCGATGCCTCAACCACAGCTTGACCCAAACACTGGACAGCCTGCAACAGATCCTCAAACGGGACAACCTGTAACACAGCCACCGCCGGACGTCACTAAGTTTCTTGATGTAGATAAGGCTGACCTTGTGGGGAATTATGATTTCGTTGTGTTTGATGGAACACTCCCTAGTGAGAAGCAGTCTATTGCACAGGCCTTACAGGAAATTTTACAGACCATTCTTACTAATCCTGAGGCAGCTAGAATCTTTGGTATTGACGCTAAGAAGCTCCTCAAGAAGATAATGGAGTTGAAGGGTATTAAAAACCTCGATGATTATGATTTACCACCAGAGATGGTACAGCAAATGTGGAATTTTGCTTATGGACAGTTAATGCCACCTCCGCCTCAACCTCCCGGAGTACACCAACCGGGACAAAAACCTAATGACCCACAACAGCATCCAGTAAATGCTGCCCAACAAAATGCACAACAACACCAAAACGCCAGCGCTGGACAACCTCCTCAATCCAACCCCGGTGGTTAGTGAACATGAGAAGCTTAAATATTTGGTTGCTTTGGTAAGTAATCCTGTCTTTTGTACGTATATTCAAGCTATCCGAGGTAGGCGGGATGAGTCAATTCAATGTTTACTCGATTGGGAAGTAACCGATATTGGTACTGCAGTAACGAGAGAACAAGTAATTGGTGAGATCCGGGGATTTGATTTTTTAGAAAATGAGATAGAGCAAACTTTGGTGAGTTTGCAACACTCAGAAAAGAAAGGTAAAAAAGATGAACAACAAACTGAGACTGCTCTATGATGATGGAGCGGGGGACGGTATTGGCGGTGGTGGTAATGATGTAGGGTATTCTGGTGGGGATACTGGATTTGATAGTACGATCGAGCCGGGAGCGGACGCCCCGGAACCAGTAGAGGCCCCAAAGCCTAGTTTTACGGCTGATGATTTAGCCAAAGCGGTTAGAGCGGGTGTTAGTGACTTGGTGCCGAAACAACAGGCACCTCAAGCACAACCAGAGAGGCCCCTGACTCAAGCTGAGTATGATCGTATCTTTAAGCGTGCTATTGTGACGCAGGATGATATGCAGAAGCTCGGGTTACCCCCCGAGGCGGTTAGTACCCTTCAGGCTATCCTTGATAGACAGGCAGCTCATGCGGACACCCTCGCGCAGTATCAAGCCTACCAACTTAAGAATAATTTGGAGAGTAGGTTTAATACCTTCTACAAGGAGCAGTTTACTCCCATACAGGTGGAGCGGATTCAGGTAGCGGAACAGAAACTGGAGAAAGACTTCTTCAGTGTTCATGCCGACTTGCAACCATTCCGCCCTCTTTGTGTGGAGGTAAAGAATGCTATGGTAGCGGAAGGTCAGAAATTTAATGATGCACAAAGTGCATTTAATGCTTTAGCTGGTAGAGTTCGGGGTGTCCTTAAGGCCATCCCCGGTTATGCCGGGAATGCCCAACAAGGTCAACCCGGGCAAGTAAATGGAACGACAAATCCTCGGAGAATGACCCCGGTTTCGACTGGGGGACAGGTAGGATCAGCTGGTAAGGGTGGGTCAGCTAACACCACGACAGCAGCAAATATCTTTGGTTAGATGTTTGGATTCTAGGTTCAATAAAAGAAAGACAAAAATATGGCTATTCTTGGTATGTTAAATACTGAGCAGTTCCAATCTCAGAGGTTCAAAAACGTACGTCGCTCCGTTTTTTACTTCTACCCGAATGGTGCTGCTCCGTTGACGGGTCTGTTAAGTATGCTTAAAGAAGAGGATACTGACGACCCGGAATTTCAATGGTATGAGAAACGTTTGAGTAAACAACGTACGGCTACTGTGGCTAATACTGCAGGTGGTCCGTTCGCTACTACCTCCAACGTGGATCAGCCAAGTCCGTTTAGTGTGGTTCAGGACAACATCATCCGAGTTGCAGTTGCTGATGCTACGGTTTTTCGTATTGGTCATTCAGTACAAATCCGTTCCGTCACTACTAGTGGTACTGCTACTCCGGATGTGTTCGGTGTTGTTACCAATGTGTTGAACGCTCTCACTCCTCAGTTGATTGAGATTCGTATTCTCACGGCGGTTAGTAACATTCTGAACACCTCTGCGAATATCGCTAATGAAGTGTTCGTTATTGGTAGTGCCTTCCGGCAAGGTATTGTTGATATCTCTAGTCAGATTTACAACACTCCTGTTAACGTTCCTAACAACTGTCAGATTTTCCGCACTCCCTTTAGTATGACGGGTACGGCCTTGAAGACTAGTGTTAAGTACGATGACACCGGAGCGTATAAGGATATGGCTAAGGAGAACTCGGTTTACCACATGATCGAAATGGAGAAGGCTTTCTTGTTCGGACAGCAGACTGAGTCTGTTGATCCGGCAAGTGGGCTTCCTACTTATACGACAGGAGGTCTTCTGTGGTTTATGAATCAGTGGCAGCTGGGTACGGCTAATGGGGGTATCTACGGGAACACGGGTTCTTATTCTAGTGGCTTGGCTGCTGGTAGTGTGGATACTGCTGATGACGCTCGTATCATTGCTAATAGCTCGGGTGTATTGAACGAGAAGATCTATGATGGATATCTTGAACGGGCATTTCGCATTACTAACAATGTTGCCAATGAGAAGTTGTGCTTCTGTGGTAGTGGCTTCCTTAATGTGATTAATCAGTTGTATAAGAGCAAGAGCAACCTTACGGCTGATCTACCTCTGGAAGATACCTACGGAATGAATGTTGTGAAACATCTGACTCCCTTTGGGACGGTGTATTACAAGAGTCATCCGTTGTTCTCTCAGAACGATACTCTTCGATATAACGCTCTGTTTGTGGATGTACACAATTTGGTGTATCGCTATGTGCAGGGACGGGATACGGAACTCTTGAAGAATCGCCAACCGATGGACGCCGACTTCCGCAAGGATGAGTGGTTGACTGAGGCTGGTATTGAGGTTCGGTTCCCTGAGTCGAATATGTACATTCAGAATGTAAAGGATTACGCACCTTAATCTACTATGGCCGATTTAACATCATCTTCTGTGACTATCAATCGCTCTGCAGCGATAGGTAGTAAGAGTAATAAGCTGGTGGACAATCGGTATTATATGACTGCGGTACTAGCGTCTCACGGGACGCTAGTATCCGGGAATAGAATACCTGCCTCTGCGTTTGGGATTACTAAAGTTACTCGCGTGTCCAATTTTGTGGATTCGGGTGGAGCTACGGTAATTCCAGCGGGGATTGATCCTACTAGTACTTATGTTATCCTGGGAGGCGGGGCAGCTAATGCTCTCGCTAACTATACCGGAACATATTCATTTGTCCTTGATGGGCATTAAAAGAAAGGTAAAAAATGTCAGATGCTGCAAATGTCTTAAGACAGACACAGTTGTTCGGTTCCTTTGATAGTCAGGGGAACATCAATATTAATCAAGGTCGACAGAACGGTAAGATTATCACGGTTCGTCCTGCCACTACTACGCTCGCATTGCCAATCAATGGGAATCTGGTTCAGCTGGACCCGACCACGGTAACTTCTGTTATCGACTTTATTACTAATGCGCCAACCTCAAACACTCCTTATGGGATTACTCCCGGAGATACGTTTCAGTTGACGTCATTAACCAGTAATAGTTTTAACCTCACTCCGAGTAGCAATGCTACGTTTGTGTTGGCTACGGGAGTGTCTAATGCCGTTCTTACATCTAACAAGGTGTATGATGGTGTGGTTTCTCCTGCTGGAGTGGTTATTATTAAAAACTACTAAACGAAAGGAAAATATGTCTAATGTTGTAAAAAATATTCGCAAGTTGGAAGTGGACAGTAATACGGGAAAGAATGCCTGTGATACTAAAGTTACTTCTGGAGAGGCTAAGATTACTAGTGCGTTCAAAGAGAAGAACTCTACGACGGGTTACTCTACGTCTGGTAAACTCACTGGCCCCTTTGGTGGAATGAACACTAATGACTAAGTATGAACCTGGGACAACTAAAGACTAAAGTAGCTGCATATTGCAATAGAGACGTAGCGTCTTTTGTTGTCAATGGGTTCGATGTGCTCACTGACGCGATTAATCAGGCGCGTCGGTGGGCACAACTTGTTCACGACTTTAACTATTGTCGTGCAAGGGGAGTGTTTAATGTATCTTTTCAGACGGGTGGGGACATTACTTCTTTAGTGGCTGTGGGCACCACAAACCCTTTAGATGTTAAAAAGATCGAGGGAGCGTATATCCAAGATCCAAACAACATCACGTATTCGTATAGTGGAATACCGATTAAGATCTACTCTCGATGGGTAGATAAGCAGCGTCAAACACGGTTGTATAGGGGAGGTGATCCGTACAGTTATCCGAACGGGACGACCATTCCCACGTTGATACAGCAACCTAATGATGTACAGTTGATTATACAGAACACACAAGCTTATCTCACTCCTGGAGTGATAAGTGCGTATCAGTCTTTAAGTTCTCTCAATATCATCTTAGATGTAATTGCTTTTCAGCCGGATTTAGTTAATGATACGGACCAAGATTTCTTCTGTAATTATTGTAATCCATGGCTTACTCAGGCTAGCATTAATGGCTTGAATGTGTATTTGAAAGAGGATGAACGTCTTCAACTTCAGGCAGCGGGGTTAGAGAAAATGTGGACTGCTATCTTAGCTTGGGATGCAGCACTAGATGGTGAAGATGACGGAGATTTACAGTAATGCCCTCAGTAAAGAAATACATTGACCATGCCCATGATGTGTTGGGTATGGATCGTTCCGCAAGCCCTAACATTGCCCCACAGGGGAAGTGGTTTACATGTCAGGATGTCCGAGCTAGAGACATGAGGTTAGAAACCTTTCCGGGTATGTCTATGCGGTTTAACCAAGGACTTACACTTAATGCGGAATTTTTCGAGGTATCTAACGAGAATGTAGAATCACTCACGTGGTATAATTCTGCTAATGCACAGTATGCGTATAGCGCTAATCCCGCTGCAGTACTCCCGGCCATTATCATAAACCGGGTAGGGGTTTGGCCTAGTGATGATTCCCAGAATTTTAACCTCTGTGCAGTAAAGTCAGTAGGGCCTTTAGGTTTTGGCACGACCAATATGATTACCCTAACCGTAGCGGCGGGGAATACCGTTAATGTGTATAATGGGGGTAGCCTTATTGGTAATTATGCGATAGCGGCTACTGTAACTGTTGTTATAGGTTCTGCCACTGTGGTGTTTGGGTTTGTCCCTAACCCCTCAGATGATGCGTTTGATAATTTTGTTATCGGTACCAGTTTCTATTTTCAACACTCTGTAGGGTTTTTGAATAACTCTCCAGATACTCAAGGGCTTCGTCCCAGCATCTCTAAGTGGGGAAACACCACCTTTTTTATTCGAGGGAGCCAACTGTACAAAAGACAGAATAACGTCTACTTACCATTAATGTACAGTATTATGGCAAGTCAGAATTTTCAGTATGCTCTGTACTCCGAGATCTACCAAAGGCATTTAATTCTAGCGGCGGGACAGAATGGTAGCAGTGTATTCTGGTCAAACCTTAATGACATGGATGACTTCCTTCCGACGTTTTTTAATGAGTCGGATGTGTACCCAATACTCGATGTTAGCCGGGTTAATCAAACCCCTCTAAACATTACTGGGGTTAAAAACCTCGGAGTGTATTGTTATATCTACACCCCTGAAACCATCTGGAGGATGATCTACGTGGGCCTACCCAAGGTTATGTTTCTTCAAGAGGTGGGAACACAGGTGGGTAGTCACTTTATGTATGGGTTGGTTAGTGCCGGAGTATCACACTTCTTTATCACCGCCTCAAATTTTTATATGTTTGATGGAACACGTCCACAGGTAATCGGGGACCCCATTAAGTTGTTTTTCTTTAGTGATTTGTCTACGGATTTACAGTTACAAAAAAAGGTATGGGGGTATTATAATTATCGCTCCGAAGAGGTTATGTGGTTTTATCCCTCTACTAACTCTACCGGAGATATTGACCGCTGTTTGTACTATCATATACCTACCAAGAGTTGGTATTATAGGAATGTTCCTAACGTTAAGTGGGCATATGATTTGTTTTTCTCAGATCAGTTAGTTTCTGTTCAAGGCTCTAACCAACCGCTCTCGGGAGACCTCGCTTATATGGTGCCTACGGTAGGAGTAGTCGCTGATGCGCTCCCCGCAGAAGAAGCTGACCTGTACACAAACTATGCTAAGCAGAACCCAGTTTTGCAGAGCAACACCTTTATTTATGACTCACCACAAGATTACAAAGATGTTGACTCAGTGTATTTTGATACTGCTTATACTGGTAACATTCAAGTGGGTTATAGTTTTACTAAGTATATTTCTGACCCAGCTGTTTATACCATAGCTCAAATATGGAACCGTTCGGATTCTACTGGGAGAATCTCCCTGCCTAGGAGTAGTGGTAGGTCTTTTCGTTACGAGTTTGTGTTTTTGCCCGTGAATGATATTGTTACTAGGTCTAGGATTTACGCGTGGGGTGAGAACGTGTTTGTGACTCAAGCGGATCAGTAAGCATCATATATTGATATGGACAAGAATAGCACACCTACCCTTAGTAAGACTCAGCAGACGGCCTACGTTAACCCGAGTCTTCCCGCTATTGATTGGAGTCAACCTAGTGCAGCTCAGGAAGCCTACACCGAGTTAATGTATCAAGTGCAAGCCCTGTGTGCGTATATCAATAATCTTAATGGTTATAGTGGAAAAACCTCTTTTGTAATTGGAGGACATACCTACACCTTCACTAATGGAGTCCTTACCAATGTCGTATAAATTTTGCATCATTAAGAGTATACAGGAACTTCTAACCTACCATGAGTTGATACACTCAGCATTCACGGATTTTGAAGATCGTAGGTTACTGGAGGTTACGGAACTAACCTATGTTCAGGCTTTGATGGATTGTGTAGCTAGGCCTGAAGGTGGGTTTGTTTGTATCGTAAAGAATAAAAACGATCTGGTGTTAGCTTTGGGAGCGGTTCAATACCTCACCAAGGAGGAAGCACACCTCTATAGTGGTTGGCACAATCAAAAAGATCCAAACCTAGTGAAAGTTGTGCTAAGTTGGTTAGATATGTATTTGAGCAAAAGAGGAATCAAGTCATATACTTTTTCGACCCGTAGGTCGTCAGGAGCTGCGATTAGATGTTTCGAGAAGAAACATGGATTCAAGAAAGACACATTAACGTTTAGGAGAGATTTATGAGTTCAATGGGAGCCTTAGCCACAGCTGGACAGCAGACGATTGCTAATAATGGTTTGACTAATCCGGGTAGTTCCTTTAGTCAAAGTTTACAAGCCTATCCTATTATTGGAGGAAGTAGTTTTCCCGGTTCTGCTGGGGCCTTTAATCCTTCAGCGGTGGTGGGAAATACACCTAACCAAGGTAGTCAGAATCAGTGGACGTCGGGTGCTGGGCAACAGAGCGCACAAACTACTACACAGGACTTAACAGCTAATCAGAACACCAACACGGTTAATGATGCTTTGGGTTTAGGGCCTTTGATACAGTCTAATGCTACGGCTGCAAATGGTGTGGATGTAGCTAGGAATGCTAACTTGACACCGTTAGCTAATGGTACTGCTCCGTCCTATGCGGCTAACATTGGACAGCAGGTTGACACGGCATTATCTGGCCCTCAGGCTACTGGTAGTGGCAACATGGCTAATATACGTAGTGCGGGAACTGCCGCTAGTAATGCTAATGCACAGAATGTTCAGAACCAGATTGCTGCGAACTCCGCCATGGGGACACAAGCGACTAATGCAGCGGTATCGAATGCTACCCCTTATTTGGGGAGTACCTCCACTGGACTTAACAATGCTCTGTCTACCGGATTGGCTAATGCTTTCGATGAAAACTACGCAGTGGGAGAAGGCCCTACCTCAACTACTACACAGTCTAGTGGTGGTGGTGGTAGTTTTATTTGTGCGGCCTTACTTAAAGATCACTTGATCTCTCCAGAGATGATGTATGCAGGAACCGTTCACAAACTAAAACGCGGCCCTAGAATGTATCGAGGGTATAAGAAGTTTGCCAAAGTGTGGCTACTCACTATGTATCAAAATGCTTTGGGTAAATGGATGTCTAAAGAATGGAATAAGTATTTGTGTTGGAGATACCTTCACACTAAGAGTTTTAGTTTAATTGGATGGGTAGAGGATGTGATATTTAGTTCAGTGTGTTATGTAATGGGGGAATAGTATGGACCCTACTTACATAGCTTCTAACCCAACTTTGAATCAGGATGCTAATCAGTACACTGCTTTAACCGGACAAATCCCCGGTAGTAGTGGTCAACAACCTCCTGATGGTACGGATAGTGCCATTCAACAACGGTTTCAGTCAGATATTACTAAAGGGTCTTTCAAACCTGATAAGATAAATGCTGCATTGAGTATGGCTCCAAACAACGCACAGTCGTTCAATAATCGAACGCAACAACAACAAGGATAATTATGTTACAACAGCAAAAGAATAATGGGTATGTTAAGATGAAAGAACAACAGCAGATGGGACCGTTAGCAGTTGCTCCTGTAATAGGTGCTATGGCTTCAGGTGCCGCTGGTGCTGGAGCATCCGGGCTACTGTCAGGGTTGTTTGGTGGTGGGGGAAGTAGCAGTAGCTCTACTTCAGTTGGTGGTAATGCGGCAGGAGACCTCGGTAATGCCGCTAGCTCTCAACCACTTGCACAACAGAGTCAAGCATTAGCCCAACAGCAACAGGCACAACAAGCGGCTAACCCCGCTCCACAAAACTCCACAACGGTTAAGCCTACCGGAGGAAACATGAACCAAGCACCAGATCCTCAATTGGAAGCTATGCGTGGTGCCGCTATGTGGGGTTAACCTAAGGAGTATTATGGATGATTTACAAATGGGGCAGTTGATTGACCCTACATTTCAACCACCAAAGCTTCCTGTAGGAGGTATGGGTGGAGCCCAACCTCCTCAACCAATGGGGACTCAACAGGGGATTATACAGACCCCTCCACTAAACAATACTGTGACTAATACCCCATTAGCCAATAGTGGGCAACAGAGTAGCCCCGGTGGAACTGCTAATGTCCTTGGCGGTAATGCTGACCCTAATGGGTCTGCTAATCCGAATAGTCCCACATGGGGACAAAAAGACCCAGTGAACACGGCTGGTCAAGCCTCTCAAAACGTAGGACATAATATTGGTCAGGCGGTTACACAAGGAATAGGTAGTTCTCTTGGTGCTGGGATTGGTAAAATGATTGCATCGTTCATGCAGAAGAAGCCTAGCATGAGTGGAACCTCCGTGGGAAATGTTAATCCACAAGGTGGTGCCGATGGTGGGATGAACAGTAATCAACTCTTAACTTTAAGGTAAATATGCCAGTACAATTTATTTCTGCTCCCACACCAGGACTTGAGCGTGTAATGCCAGTACATAATGAAGTTCTACAAGACAACGCCACTAACCCATTGGCTGTGCTCCTAGGTGCTGTAGGCCATGGACTTAGTAGTGGTATCGGTGCTGGGATTGGCTCCGGTATGGCAAACCTATTCGACTCAGATAAGACGAAGTTTAATCAGGATATGATGAATAAGGAGTATGCTCTTAAACAGCAAGAAGCGGCTGATCGTAGACAGTCGGAGGAAAATTCCTTGGAGGAACATAAAAGAGAATTTGGTCTCACCAGTGATCAGGAAAAACGCAAATTAGACATAGTAGAGGAAGCGAATAAGGATAAATATGGAAATGCTAATAATCCAGTACAGGATAGGGTTAAAGCGTTTGCTGAAGCTACAAAACAATCTGACGCAGCTAAGGCAGCAGAAAAGTTAAATGCTAAGGCTGGACCTAATGCTACGGATCAGAAAGTTAAAAACTTTACTCCGAGTAATCCGAATACTCCTACTAGTACAGAGACGGCCCCTATTGATCGTCCATTCTTTGGGCCGGGTGGAAGCCAACCACTTCCCAATGGTACTCTTAGACAGGCTGGAGCAGTCTCGGTCGATGCTGCAAGACAGTTTGGTGAGTTTCTTAAGAACCATTTATCTACAAATAGTAATCCTCCCGGCTACGTACCCCCACAACCTTCCGGAGATAATGACTAACCTATGTCTACTAATACCTCCTCCTCAATGCCGTATGCAGAACAGGCCTCTGACTTTGAACGGTTTAAGTCTTTCCTCCCTAAACAGTATCAAGATGTAACCCCTCAAGAGTTTGCCCAAGCTCATGCCCTTAACGGGAATAATGATTATCAAGAATTTGGTAAAGGAGATTACAATCCTGTAAGAACTGGACTGGCCACCGCTAACGAGAACATTAATAATTCTGCTTTTGGACAAACCCTAGGGTCGGTTGGTTCTAAGGTGTATGGGGCCTTTGGTGCAGACCCGGAAAAGGGTAGGCAGTTTGGCCAACAAGGTGCGGCTCAATTAGCTTCGATTGGTGTACCGGGACTTATTGGGGCAGGTGTAGCATCTTTAGCTGGCCCTGAACTGGCTCCTGCAGGGGCTTACATTGGTACAGGTGGTGGAGCTTTATTAAGCGGGTTGAGTAAGTATGGAGAGTCCGGTTCTAAAAGGGCGGCTGCTGAAAGTGCTGCAATGGTTCCCCTTATGGGTGGAGTTGCTGGAATGGGTGAGAAAGCGGGGTTAGGTTGGGCGGCGCAAGCAGCACAGAAACTAAACCTAGATCCAGCCAATCCTTTTGTTAATGCCTTGGGTACTATAACTGGGTTTGGTGCTGGTCAAGGTGCAATGGCTTTAGGCGGAGAAGCTCAGCACCAACTAGGTGAAGTTATGGCGGGTCATGGTCTTGATACAAATCGTGGTCCGGGGGAGTTAGCCGCTGAGCAGGTGATGAACATTCTGCCGTTCTCTCCCTTACTAGCCTCACATTTGCCTAGTATGTCTAGAGAGTTCGCTAAAACCGCTTTGCAACAGGAAGAAGCTACTAAAGCCAGTAACGACACTCAGGCGAGTAATCCTTCTACTAACATGGCGGATAAAACGGATATTCGGGGTAGTGCTAGCGCTATGGATATTGCAGTTCCCCCAGAGGAACGATTGAAGGTGTTGGATGAGAAAGTGGGAGTAAACTCTCCAATTAACATACTCCCTCCCAATTTGAATGTAATTATTGCTCATGATGGAGAAACCGTTGAAAAGAGTGATCCTACAGTAAGCCAAAGAACCGATGTCAAAACTCTTGCAGCAGGTCAGGAGTTTCTAGGTGCCCCTATTCTGAGTGAGGGTGAACCTAGTGTTGAGTCTATGAAGGGTGGTCTCATTACTCCACATGGTAGTCCCGAAGAATTTTTTGCCCTGAAGGATAATAATGCTAGGTTGGCTAGACAGGTAGCTGTTCAGACTGGAGAGGCAGTTGAACCTCTTTTGGTAAAAGTACAGGGGGCAGAAGATGCTCGTAAAGCTGGTGACCCTATGCCTTGGCAACAGTTACGGGTAGAGCTTTCTACTAAGTTGTCGGAAGCACAGAAAGCTACTGAAGCACCGCCCTCCCATGAGGAGAGTTTACAGGCCGCACAGAATGCCGTGAATATTCTTCAGGAGTTAGCTACTCGTCCGATTAGCACTAAGGGTACTGAGATTGTTCAACATCTTCAGGATACGAACACAGGGATTGTTTCCTTAAAAGATATCTTACAGGGGTTGCTTGTACATGATGGCCCCGGAGGTTGGGATAGTAGTAGTATACAACATTTCACTCAAGACAATGTAACACAGTTACTAAGCTGGATGAAAGACCAAGGGATGGAGGATCCTAACCATCTGTTTGATAGGCTGGGAGAAGCGGTAAAGTCTAAAGCTCATGATGCTAGTATACATGCCATGAACCTCATAAGAGAACTGAATCAAGCGTTTGCAGCACAAAAAGACGTGACGGAGGCTATTGACAAAGAGAATGTAAAAGCTCTAAAGCAAGCGCGTGCGGATGACCCCCATGCGCACCTCTCTGACGAGGAGTTTAAGAACCATATCCTTCAAGGGGATGAACCCTCTTGGGTTGAAGAAGTCGATGAGAGTAGGCCCGATGCCAATAGAGACTTGGCGCAGTACGATACGAAGGGTAATACTGTTAGACGCTATGCTATGCGTATGGCAGATAAAGCCATGGAGCGTGTTCCGGAGGGTGAACGTGGTACTGACAAATGGGAGAAACAGTTTAAGGGGGTTTATAGGAATAAGTTAAACCAAGGAAAGATGGCTGCAGAACGGTTACGTACTCGGAGTGGGGAAAACCTTAGTCAGGGTAGTGCTGAGTATTCCAAAGAAGAACAAACAGAGAATAACCAAGCTAAGGAGATTGGGGAAAAACAGGTAGAAGATTTTCATTCTCAGATAGACAAAGATCTTGGGTTAGGGGAACCTTTGAAGTTGGATGACAAGGAATTGTCTAATCCTCAATTAGTGGCTAAGAAGGTTGGATTGATTATTCGGGACACCCTAACTAAGTGGATCTCAGATTTTGGTAGTTTCCAAGCTATGGTTAGGAGTAAGGATGTTACTGCTAGGATGAAAGCCTTAGGAGTAAACATCCCACACTTTAACACCCATGAAGGTCAGGCCTTTTTACTCGCCATTAAGTACGAACAACAAGGAATTAATGCTAGAGGGAAACAGAAGGAAGCTCCCGGCCAACCAGCAGTTAGTAAAGAGGTACAGGCCAACATTAAGAATTTTCATGATGAGTTGATAGCGGCTACTATCCGTATTGGGAAACCCATGCAGGATTTACGTAATGTTACTGGTAGACGGATTGCTGCTTTTGAACGTTTAGATGCTTTGATAAAAGACTCTTTGGCACGGAGTCCGGATCTGCCGGATGGTTTTAAGTATCGTCTTGGAGATATCTCTCATGCGGAGTTGGGCGGGGGGAAAGAGCTTACACCTATAAGGGTGCCAGACGCCGCCCTAGAGGAACCCACCACTGCAGGAAAGACCCTAGCCGTACTTGGGGAGATGGCTAAACAATTTGGTAAGGCTATCGGTTGGAGCGATGCAGAGGCACATACGTTTAAGGATTTTTTGCAACGTATGATGGCCCACCTTCCAATTGACTTTCTGAAGAACACAAATCTTCGGGAGTTGGTTGGAGGAGCCGACACCCTTCTGGGAGTTACCCAAGGTCGTATGGGTGCCTCACAGATTAATGCTATTGGGGTACGTATGTCTCATGGAGACGCCCTTAAGTTTGAGAGTGCCTTAGCGCACGAACTAACCCATGGGATGATTAATCGTGCGGAGAGTATTGCGGCGGGATACAACAAGGGTAGTTCTATCGCTCAGGATATTGCCGCGAGAATGGTGGCGTTGAAAAACTTCACGGATGCAATGACTCCGATAGAGAAGCAAGCCCTACTAGCAGAACACCTCCAAGCAATGTATCCTGAGGCTACAGCAGAGTTCATTCACCAGTTGGTTGTACGTGGGGGTACTGTGGATGGAGAGTTCCTCCCGATCTACTTTCAAGGTACCCTCCACGCTTTGATGTCCGGTGATGCGAAAGTGGGGAACTTTTATAAAGAATCTCCTTCGGTGTTTAGAGGGGCTATCCGTGCAGTGAGTTCGTTTATTCAACATGCCTTTCAGGTGTTACGGGATTTTTATAATAAGAGTGGATTGTTTGGTCATGACGGAGAATTCCCCCTTAGTGGGGTTAAGGCCAAGATCGATGAAGCGGTAAAAGGGATTATTAATGGGGAGCGAGCGGTACAAGCGGCCATGGCTCAAGCACATGTGGTAGAGTCGAGACTTAGTCCGGAAGCACTGATGGAGACCTACCGTGATAACCCTATAGTGGTAACTGGAGACTTAAACTCTGAGATGCAAGCCTTGAGTTTCAAGGACATGAAGGACTTCGGGGATTCTGTTATTGAGAAGCTCTTTAGTCCCTTCGGTTGGATCTCCTCTAACTTCGACGGATTCCAGCAACTAGCGAATAGTAATCGGTCGTTACTTCAGATTGCTAGACAAGTTAGGATGTATAGAACTATAGCCCATGATGGATTGGTGCGTTCCTCTATGCATTTCCCTACGAGGTATAAGGATGGTAAAATGGTGGAGGATACGGGGCTGAGCTGGGTCAGTGATATTAATGGGTCTAAGACACTCGGTGGGCCGGATGGTCACTTGTCGGATCTCCTGCGCTGGCAGAATGAAAACGAGTCAGAAGAACATCTCGGAGAAGAGGCTTGGCTTAACAGTCCTGAAAAGATTCAAAGTGGAGGGTGGACAAAAGGGGCTACCTTATCCCCTAGAGATCGTGATTTGTTAGCCACTGCATCGAACCATCTGGTGTTGATGCATCGTAACCTAGCTAAGCAGAGGATTGAATCGTTGTATGTTGATCTCCAAACCAACCTCGGGCATATGTTGATTTCGGATGCTACGGTGGGGCCGGAAATTAAAGACTTTAATAGCGTCATGGCTCTAACTGACAAGATTGTAGAGTTATCGAAAGCGAAACTAGACCCTTCAAAGGCATCCTTAGTACCTCTACTAGAGCAGCAACTTCGGGGTGTTATTGGGGAGAAGCCTCCACAAAGTATTGGTAACATGCTAAAGGTTGCGGATACTATAGTTCCGAAAATTGGTGGTATAGCGGTTAAGTTGTTAGGCCCTACTCTTCAAGGTAAGGGAGCCTACACACCAGAAACCCGACCGGGACAGTTCCTTGTTAGGTATACTACGAATGATGGCAAAACACAAGTTAGTGGTGCACAGGGATTTGAGTCTAAAAGTGCAGCGGAGAAAGCCGCGAAGAGTATGCGGGAGGAGGGCAAGTTAAACGTTCAAGTTCAGGACAAGGGAATGTTTAGACAGAATCAGGTTTCTCCTTCCCAGTTAGACATGATCTCTCAACATGAAGAGGCGGCGTTTCAGGAACTCCAAAAGATAATGTCTCCGGAAGAATTTGAAAAAGTTCAGTCGGTGTTTCAACCCCTCCGTGCTACTAGGGAAGCTATGACCAAAGGTCTTGAAGCGAACCTAATGCAGAGAAAACTAGCACCGGGTAGAGAGACCCTTGACATGCTTCAGAATAGTATTAATAGTGGAAGTAATAGTGTGTTTTTGATTGCTCAGAAGATAGTGGCATCTAGGTCAGGAATCGCCCTGAGAGACCCTCTGCTTAAGAGCGATGCTGATTTGTGGCAGCGGGCTACAGACCAAGTGAAGAATACATTGTACCACCCTAAAAACTGGAGTGCTTTTAATAAAGCTACTAATTTGTACTACTGTGGATACAACCTCTCCACTACGTTTGTGGAGCTAATGCAGGGAGCACAGTTAGTGCCTGCCTTCTTTACCGAACGAGGTTCTGGGATTCTTGAATCGTTTGGGCATTTAGGTGCAGGGTACAAATTCGCTATCGATCACGCTAGTGGGGTGTATAATAAGTCAGAGGAACAACTAGCACGGATGCAACAGACCATGTCAGCAAAGGATTGGAGGGAGTATACACGTAATAAGGTACTCTCCG
>Ga0302319_10001927_pt1 | contig 45819 bp, 38 predicted proteins | sample Bog_T0_2_FD_203319 | JGI IMG/M metagenome (GOLD analysis project Ga0302319, IMG submission 203319) | Peat permafrost microbial communities from Stordalen Mire near Abisko, Sweden - Bog_T0_2 | ecosystem: Environmental > Terrestrial > Soil > Wetlands > Peat | place: Sweden: Abisko, Stordalen Mire...
ACCCAACTTGTACTGCCAGCGATGCGGGCGCAACGTTCCGGGCGGATCGTCAATATATCTTCCATCGGCGGAAAGTTCGGCGAAGCCTTTGGCTGCTGGTATCACGCTACCAAATTCGCGGTGGAGGGGCTTAGCGATTCTTTGCGTATGGAACTGCATCCGTTCGGTATCGATGTCGTCGTTATCCAGCCGGGAGCGACCCATAGCGAATGGGCCAAGATAGCCCACGACAGTCTGATCAAGTATTCGGGTGACGGCCCCTATGGCAAGGCCGCCTCCGCGCACGCGAAAATGATGGAGGCAGGCCATCAAGGGTCAATTCCTGCGCCGCCAAGTGCTGTGGCCAAGAGCATCGTTCAAGCGGTTCAGTCGCGCAACCCCAAGACCCGCTATGCGACCGGCGGATTGGCGAGGACCATGTTATTGATGCGCCGCGTTCTTTCCGACCGCGCCTTTGACGCGGTGTTCCGGATGATTGAACGCCAAATGACGAAATCCAAAGCGCGCTTATGATGACTGTTGCATGTCCAATGGTCACCCCCCGCAAACTATTTGACGCCCGTATTTGGACTGCTCTGATGAGCTTGTTGGGTCAGCTCTCCATTAAAGAAGAACCCTGCGTAGAAAAGAGGATCGTCATTCCGGAGTTGCCGGGCTGCATGGCGTACGGATCGAGCCAGGAGATCGCGCGGCGCAACGCGCAGGCAGCGGTTGAGCTTTGGCTCGAAACGGCACGGGAATTTGGCGACCCAATTCCGACGCCGCGAGGCCGACGGCTGGTTTTCGGGTGAAAAGCCGCGACAGGGCTGTCTGGATGATGCGCACGCGGGTATCGCGCAAAATCGGCTCCACGTTGGCCGCTGCGTGGCTGCAACTCCACATGCCGCAGCCAAAGCATTGGCGCAAATGGGTCAAACTTCAGTCGCAGAGACGTTTATTGTTCCCTATTCACTTACTGTGACCTTGCGGTTCAGGGGCTTGCGCATTTCGCGCCTGAAATCGCCGCGCCTTCATTCGATTGCCGCATATTTTCATGTCGCACCAGCGGCGGGTATGGTTCTTGCTGCTGTCGAGAAAGAGCCAGCGGCAGGGATCTGCTTCGCAGCTGCGTACGCGCTTCGCCGCCTGGGATGTGAGAAGCTGAGATGCCGCGTCGGCGAGCTTCCACACCGGCAGGGCAGCCTCGGGTCGCGCCGGCCAACCCCACAAAGCGTGCCCATCGATCCAGGTGAAAGTTCGATTCTGCGCCGCGGCTTTGAAGTGACGCTCTAATATCGCGATGGCCTCGGCTGGCGCGGTTTGCCCGTCTTGTGAACGATAGAACACAACAGCCAGAGCCTCTCGTAGGGTGCGCGCAGAACGTAATGCGGCGGCTTGCGCATGCTTTCCGCTGGCGCGCGCGAACCGCCGTTCGACCGCGCTTAGCAAGCCCGCCTGCGCGGCAAACCGAACCAGGTCATCGTAGGTAGACAACAATTCCGTTTGGGCGTCAGGTCGAAATCGATTGTCGTAGGTATTCACCAGATCAACGGCAGCGTGGCCGGCGATCAAATTAAAATCTGCCATAACCCCCAAAATTCAATTTTACAGGTTTGCGAGACTGATGTACAGTGGAGGAGAGGTAACCGTCTATGATAGCTACGGAGGTTAGCAAAACCAGCAAGGCTATTAGCCGCATTCGCCGCGTGGATTGCAAGCTGATCGCGGCGTTCGCCGCCATCTACATCCTATGGGGATCGAGCTTTCTGGCAATTCGGATCGCGGTACAGCTCATTCCACCGTGGCTCGCCGCAGGCACGCGGTTTTTTACCGCCGGTTTCATTCTTTATGCGTTTGCGCGGCTCAGGGGAGAAGCTGCACCGACGTGGCGCGAGTGGCGCGGGCTTGCCCTACTCGGCTGCTTGATGTTTGTCATTACTTACGGCGCGCTTTTCTGGGCGGAGCAGGTGGTACCGTCAGGTGTCACTTCGGTCCTGGAGGCCACTCTGCCGCTCCTCACGATGGTGCTGGAAGTGTTTGTGCTCCGACGGCAGAGATTCCGTTGGTCGCTACTCGTCGCGGTTGCCCTGGGATTCGGCGGAATCGGCTTGATGTTGTTTCGGAACAGCGGGCAGCAGTTCGCTGGTCTGCCGTGCCTCGTCATCCTAGGCGGATCGGCATCGTGGTCGCTAGGATCGGTTCTTACGCGGTCACTGCCCCTTCCTTCGTCGCGCGCCTTAACCGCCGGTGCCGAGATGCTGTTGGGCGGAGCGGGGCTGCTCACTCTCTCGCTGGCGTCTGGCGAATTGCACTCGCTGCATGACGTTCCCGCGAAGGCGATCTGGGCAGTTTTGTATCTGATTGTGGCCGCTTCGCTGGTCGCTTTCACGGCTTACGTTTGGCTGTTGGGGCGTAAACCGGCAACCCTGGTCGCAAGCCACGCCTATGTGAACCCGATTGTGGCGATCCTGTTGGGACACTTCTTAGGCGGCGAAGTCATTACCGCCCGGACGCTCGAGGGAGCGGCGATCGTCATCCTGAGCGTTGCGTTGACATTGCGGCCGGCGAAGTAAGGTCACTTCGGGAAAAAACCTCGCCGGCCGAGGCGGCCTCCGCCGCCATCCTTATTTCGCCTGTGCCAGTTCGGCAATAACCGCGGCAACTTTATCGAGTATCTGGTTCCAGCCCTCTAGTTGACCGCTATCCTTTGCGCTCTCCATGGTTTCATTGCCAATCAAGGTGAGTTTCGTCCGGCCGTCTCCAAAATCCTCGAAGGTAACGACATCGTGCGCACCGTCGATGGCCTCATGTTCTATCCCGTAATGCGCGGCCTCAACCTTGTTTCCCTTCGCGTCAGCAAAGTACATCGAGTAAACAATCTTCTCGTGAGGAATGATCTCGTGGTATTCACCACCATTCCAGAATTCCTGCCCATCCGGCGCTCTCATGCAGCAGCGAAATTTCCCCCCCACGCGAAAATCCATCTCACAAAAAGGCGCGGTAAAACCCTTCGGTCCCCACCACTGCATCAAATATTGCGGGTCTGTCCACGCCTTCCAAACCAATTCGCGCGGGGCATCAAAAACTCTGGTGACCACCATCCGCTCTATCTCGTTAACCGTGTTTTTTGCCATCTCTGGCCTCCTTTGTTTTCATTTGATTCACTACCACATCCAGCTTGTCGAAACTCTCTTCCCAAAATCGGCGATAGCTAATCGCCCAGTCGCTGACTGTCTTTATCGACTCTGGCCTAAGCGTGCACACACTCTCGCGACCACGCTTCGTCTTGAGCACAATGCGCGCCCGCACCAGATAGGCAATATGTTTTGAAATCATCTGCTGCGAGAGTGCAAACGGTTCCGTCAAGCCATGTACAGAAGCGGGCCCATGTGAGAGTCGTTCGATCATCGCGCGACGGGTTGGATCAGATAAAGCCGCGAATGTTGTATCCAATTGATCCACAACCCTAGGGTAGTGGATTGTCTGTCAGTTGTCAAGTATGAATTTTGCGATTCCCGATTGCTGTTCCGTGATCTTTGGACCTTTTTGCTTGTGGCGATGAGCGCGACGCCGCTTATTTTGACGGGAGTGCTTTCATTATGTTTAGGCAGGCCCGCGCTTGGGATTGCGCTCTCGATCTGAAGGCACGTAGTGGAATCGGACGAGGTAAATATTGTTGCCTTTGCCGTGCTTGGCAACCTTGAGCAGATCGATCAGACCCAGAAAACCTGAGTCTCTCGCAAGCTGTGGAGTAATATCCGGGAAGGCGATTGGCTCGATGGAATCGACTCGATTTCACCGTCTTCGATATCTTAGAAAATAGCTCTTACGACACCGCCGTCAACCCGCAGAGCCGCTCCATTGGTCGCCGACGAAAGCTCGCTTGCGACATAGGTCACCATGGCCGCTACTTCATCCACGGTAGCGAAGCGCTTGAGTAAGGACGACGGCCGCGCATGCTCGAAAAACTCCTTCTCAATCTCATCCTTCGGCTTGTTCTGCTGGTTCGCCATCGCTTCGACAAAACCAGCGACACCTTCCGAGGCGGTTGGGCCGGGAAGAATACTATTTACTGTCACGCCGGTTCCGGCCACCGTTTCCGCAATGCCACGCGCCACCGCGATCTGCGCGGTCTTAGTCATCCCGTAGTGCACCATCTCCGCGGGGATCTGCACTCCCGACTCGCTCGAAATGAAAATAATGCGTCCCCAGTTGTTCTTCAGCATTCCGGCGAGATAGTGCCGCGCAAGCCGGACCCCGCTCATGACGTTGATTTCGAAAAAGCGGTACCAGTCCGCGTCGGGAATCTGGGCAAACGGCTTCGGCTCGAAGATGCCCACGTTATTCACCAGCACATCGACCACCGGCAGCTTCGCGATGACGATCTCAGCGGCGCCCGGGGTGGAGAAATCCGCCACAATGCCATCTACTTTGCCGGAGGTGGAATTTGATCGTATGGCGGTCATCGCCGCATCCACGCGGGGCTTGGTGCGGCCGTTCAAATAAACATGAGCGCCTTCGGCGGCCAGCGACTTGGCAATCGCAAAGCCAATCCCCGCCGTCGAACCGGTTACGAGCACAGTCTTACCAATGATCTTCAGGTCCACACTACCTCCGATTCAGTAATCGGCACAAACGACTCGAAGAGCACAGAGAGAAAACAAATTTGCATTGTGCAGCGTATCATTTACCTAATGTCAAACAGGGAACTAACGGCCTCGATCACACAGCACACCGCGCGAATCTTGCTGGGCGCGGCGCTGGCCTTTGCGGGAATCTCACATCTGACGTGGTCGCGGGTCGAATTTCGGGCGCAGGTTCCGCCTTGGGTGCCACTGAGCCCCGACACGGTAGTCCTCCTTTCGGGAGTTGTCGAGATTAGTTTGGGGTTGGCACTGGTTTTCTTGCCTCAATATAAAGTGCCATTAGGCTGGCTGGCCGGGGCATTTTTCGTGCTGGTCTTTCCGGGCAATATCGCCCAGCTGATGTATCACCGAGATGCCTTCGGCTTAAATAGCGACCGCGCGCGGATTATTCGTCTGTTCTTCCAACCGGTGCTGATCGTATGGGCGTTGTGATCGACAGGAGCCTGGCGCCAATATCGCAAGAATGTTGGGAGAGATTGAATCGCAAGCGGGAATGTGCACAGCTCACAAGATCTTCGTCGTCGCTTAACGCTAAATTATTGATTATCTGAAACTTACTCAGATTTTTCTAAAGACTAAATTATTTGCGACGGTAAACGACGACGTCGTCGCCGGAGGTGGAGTTGTAAGAGACACTGCGGCGGCCGAGATATTGGAGCAGGCTGGCCGGTTGTGCGGGGAGGGCGTGGTTGACAAGCAAAAGGCCGCCGGGGTTGAGGAGGTGGGCGATAGCGGCTTTGGCGAGGGCTTGATGGAAGAGATCGTAATAAACAAGGATGTTGGTGGCGATGACGAGATCGAAGGCGGTGCCTTGGGGAGGGTCGAGGGTTTGGGCGACGATATCGAGATCGACGGCGGTGAAGTGGGCGGCAAAGCGGGGCGGGAAGGATACGGCGCGAGAGAGGACGACTCCCTTTAGAGATGGCGGAGGAGGAATGAGGGGAACGGAATGGCCGATGGTGTCGCCGAAGTGTTGCCAGTAGGCGAGGGATTCGGGATTCAAGACAGTTTGGGCGTCGCGGGGGAGCTGAATCGTGTAGGGATGGCCGGCGTGGGCGCGTTGGGCGGCGTCGCGGATGTGAGAGAGGACGGCAGAGTTCAAATCGAAAGCCGTGAGTTCAAGTGGCTCGGGCGCGGCGAGGCCCAGGCGAACGACGGCTTCGAGGATGGCGAAGGGCTGGATGGTTTGCAAGGGGTAGTAATCGTAGCCGGCGCGCTTATCGGCGAAATCGAGGCCAGGGCCAATGATGGCGATGCGGTGGATGACGCCGGGGGCGAGAGCGTTTTTGCGGAGCAAAGCGCGGAGAGTATCTTCGAGGGCATAGTTGGGGAGAAGTGAGGTATCGACGGAGAGGCCGCGGTCCTGGTAAAGGGTGCCGCGGGTGAAGAGGAGTTGGCCGGGATCGGGGTTTTTGGAGGCGGTATCGAGGGTGGCTTGGTAGGTCCGCTGTTCTTTGGCGAAGCGGAGGAGGTTGGCTTCGAGCTGGGGCGTGCCGATGTGGTGGAGAGACAGAAAAGCGGCGGCGAAATGGAGGCGCTCGTTTTTGTTTGGTTGGGCGAGGGCGGAGACGAAGGCGCGGATACGGGCTTGGGCGGCGGGAGAAAAATCGTTGGTTGAAGTGAGGGCGGCGGTGCCGACGAGGCGCGGAAGGGCGGTGAAACTGACGCCGAAGAGGATGAGGTTGCTGATGGAATCTTCGAAGCCGCGGTCGACGCGGGCGCGGATGTCGCGGTCGGTGGTGGAGATCCAGTTGGGCCAGGAGGAGGAATCGGGGAGATCGGGGATGGGTGCGCCGGAGGCGGAGAAGGTGGAGATGATTTCGGCGGCTTCGGGGAAGGTGAGGTAGCGGGGGGTGGGAGTTTGGGAGAGGAGGTGGGTGGCGAGGAGAAGAGGGAGAAAGTAGGCGGGCCGAGTCACTGTGGTTTGCCTTCTTGTTGGAGGATCATATTGAGAGTTTGGTGGGCTTGAGCGGAGTTGGGGTCGGCGTGGAGGGCGGCGCGGAGCTGGCGTTCGGCTTCGGGCCAGTCGGCGGCCATGGCGGCGAAGATGCCGAGGTTGAAGTGGGCGGTGTAGGAATCGGGGTCGATGGAGAGCAGGTGGTTGAGGTGTTCGCGGGCGGGCGGAAAATCCTTTTGATTGATGTAGATTTCAGCGAGGGCTTCGTCGGCGCGTGTGTACCAGGGCTCGAGGGAGAGAGTTGCCTTGAATTCGTTGATGGCGGTATCGAGTTTGTGCTGACGGAAGGCGATGAGGCCGAGTTCGAAATGGGCGGCGGCGTTCGAGGGATCGAGGGCGAGGGCGTGTTTGAATTCGGTGGCGGCGGCGGATTCGTCTTTGAGGCGGAGTTCGTTCATGCCGAGGCTCATTTTGATATCGACGACGTCGGGTAAGGCGGCGGCGAGCTTCTGCAAGGTGGTGGTTGATCCGTTGTTGAGGGCGGCGACGTAGCGTTCGAAATCGGCGATGCGGTCTTTGGGGTCGATGTGAGAGACGGCTTGATGGGAACCGCCGCTGAGATAGCCGAGGGAGCGGAGGGCGGCGATGGTTTCAGGGGTGGGCGGTTTGGCGGCGGGGGTGGGAGCGGTGCCGCGAATGGCGATGAGGCGCTCACGAAGATGGGCGGCTTTGGCGGGCTGCTGATTGTAGAGATTTTTTTGCTCGTTGGGATCGGTTGCGAGATCGTAGAGTTCGGGTTTAGGAGCGTCGATGTATTTGAGGTTGGCGGAACGCAGGCTGCGGAGGGCGGCGCAGCCGAAGTGGTTGCGGGCGTAGACGCTTTCCGAATAGACGTCTTCGGAGTGGGGTTGGAGGAGGCTGCGGCCCCGCATCTCGGAGGGTAAAGAGAGACCGAGAGTGTCTAGGATTGTGGGCGCCACATCAAGGAGACTGGCGGGTTCGTCGATGCGGGATTGTGGGAGGCGCTTGGAATTGGCGGGCCAGTGAATGATGAGGGGGACGTGGAGGGTGGTTTGGTAGATGAAATAGCCGTGGCTCGATTCGCCATGTTCGCCGAGGCCTTCGCCGTGGTCGGAGGTGAAGACGATGAGGGATTTTTGGAGGAGGCCGCGGTGGTCTAAGAAAGAGAAGAAGTCACCGAGGATTTGATCGACGTAGGCGAGTTCGGCTTGATAGCCGGTTGCGCCGTTGTGGGGGCTGTAGGGGGCGTGGAGATCGTAGAGATGGAGGAATAGAAAGAAGGGCGCGGAGGAATTTTGTTCGAGCCAGTGTTTGGCGGCGGCGGCGACTTGATCGCCGGGACGTTTGTGATCGGGGAGGCCGGCGGCGGGGTTGTTGTGGAGATCGAGCGGGCCGTCGTAGATATCGAAGCCGCGGTTGAGACCGAAGCGGCGGTCGAGGACGAAGCTGCCGACGAAGGCGGAGGTGCGGTAGCCGGATTTTTGGAAGATAGTGGCGAGGGTGGGGAGGGATTCGGTGAGGGGGATGCCGTTGTCCTGGACGCCGTTGGCGAACGGGTAGGTGGAGGTGAAGAGGGCGGTGTGGGCCGGGAGGGTGAGCGGATAGGGGGTCGTGATTTGGGAGAAGAGGGTGCCGGATTGGGCGAGGGAATCGATGTGGGGGGTGGGGTGGTGAGAGGGTTGGTAGCAGGAGAGGTGGTCAGGGCGGAGGGTATCGACGGAGATGAGGATGACGGGAGTGAGGAGGAGGAGGAGGCTGGAGGGCACTTAATTCGATTGTACGGGTTAAGCTTCTCGGGTGCCGTTTGGGCTGCTGCCGGATGCCGTGACGGCTATCCCTCGGGCGCGGTGGTGTATCTGGACCGGAGCGCCGGAGGCGACCCAAAATCCGGCCATAGTTCGTCGGCCACCGTCCGCGAACGCGCGGCATGATGCTGGGGTTGTCAAACAAAGCGATTTATAATAGTGGAATGAGCGAACTGAACGGCGGCACAGGCGAGGGTGAAAGCCGGCGGCGGATGGATGAAATGCGAGACGTGATCCAGAGCCTGATCGCGCTTACGCATGAGCAAGGTAAAGTGAGCGCTCAGCGACATGAAGAGACAATGGCGGAGATGGCGGTGCAGCGGCAGGAGTGGGCCATGCAACATGAGCGGACGATGGCGGAACTGGCGGAGATGGGCAAGCAACTGGCGGAGACGGGCAGGCAACACGCCACTTTCGTCAAGATCCTCCGCGAACAGCACATCGTCTTCACGGAGGAAGTCCAGGATTTAATCACCTTGCAGAAAGAGCACCGCATTGACATTATGGCGCTTTTCGAAGCGAATAAAGGTTTACGCGAGGCTTGGGCGGAGCATTTGAAGCGCGGGCCAGGTACGCAATGAGAGCGTGGGAAGCGTCCGCGCTTCTATGTCTTCGCCCGGTTTTTGGGACATGGCTGCGGTCTTGCTGAAGCGTTGTAACCATGCCGAGGATTAAGGATGGCTGGAATATCAGTAGACGTTATTGCAGCATTATTGGCGTTATGATCGAGCCCAATTAGGTCGCTTACGCTTCCGGCTCCGATTGGGCGATAGCGGTTAAGGGAAGGTGAGGTGGAAAAACAAAATGGGTTCTGCGCCCGTTGAGAGGGAGCAGAACCCATTTGCTGTTGGCGGATTAGAAGGTGATGCGAGCGCCGACTTGGAGACGGCGGGATGGGGCTTGGCCAACCAGGATGTTTGCCTTGCCGAATGAACTGCTGTTCAAGTTGGTGGTGATGCCATCGAAGTTAGGATGGTTATCGAGGTTGAGGGCTTCGAAGCGGAACTGCGCCCGGATCGACTCCTTTAGCCGGAAGTTCTTGATGAGAGCGCCGTCGAGGCCGTTGAACCAGGGTCCGCGGAAGACGTTGCGGCCGAGTTCGCCGAAGCGTGGGCCGACGCCACCGGGATTAACGAAGAGAGAGTTGGGCGTGCCTACGCCAAAGTTGGCGTTGCAAGCCTGAATGGCTGCGTTGCTGGACTGGGCGCCGGCGTAGCCGCAACCGATCTGGCCGTTATCCTTGAAGATGCCGTTAGCGGGGCTGTTGCCGGAGTAAGCGGATTGCACGCTTGAGCCCACAAAGTTGGGGCGATCATTGGCAACGCCATCCAGGTTGTAATCGCCACCGATGTTTTCGACGACGCCGTTGGGATCAAGTGCATCGCCGGCATAACGCGACATGCTGGTGTACACATCAAGGGGATGGCCCGAGTAGCCTTGGTAGAAGGAAGAAACCTGCCAGCCGCCCAGAGCGTGTCCGAGAAAACCTTTCTGGCTTTTCAAGAAAGGCAGTTCGTAGGTGAAGAGGGCCTTGAAGTTCTCCGTATGATCAAAGGCGCCGGGAGCGCGTTCGAGTTGGGGAGCGGCATTGCTCACGAAGTAGAACGGCTGGCTATAGCCGCCGGTGGTGGTTGAACCGGTGAAGAGATCCGAGCCTTCATCCATTAGCTTCGACCAACTGAAGCTGAACTGCATCTGTAGGCCGTTGGAGTAACGCTTCTGCACTTCGGTGGTCATGGCGTTGTATTCGGAGTTGACGTTGTTGGCACGGTAATTGAAGCCAGAGTAAGCCGGATTAGGCCGGCTACCGGTGAAGGCATAACCAGCGAAGCTGCCGTCGGAGTTATAGGTGGGTTCGGAACCGTAGTACATGCCGTCATAACGATTGAGGTTCATCAACTGAGACAGGTGACGGCCGAAGGACCCCTGATAGTTCACGCGCAGCAGGAAGTCGTGGAAGAACTGGTGTTCGATACCGAGGTAATAGTTTTCGGTGGAGGAATCGTGCATGTTGACATCCATGGTGCGAACGGAGACGCGGCCGAGCGACTGGCCGGGCGTGAAGGTGCTGCCAATAGAGGGAGGAATCGAGTAATAGATAGCATCGCCAGCGGTGGCATCGTGATCGACCAAGCCATAAAACGGCGGGTTCCAGGCACCGTTCGACCAGATGTTGTCGAAGAGGCGGTCATAGGAGATGCCGTAGCCGCCGCGCAGGGACGTTTTGCCATCGCCGAGGAGATCATAGGCAAAGCCGACGCGGGGACCAAAGTCCTTGTTCGGGGTTTTCCAGAAGCTCTTCACCGGGTTGGTGCGAGCGTCCGCGATGTCGGCAATACTCTTGGTGTCGAGATTGGTGAACTGCGAAATGATGCCGTTGGCTTCGGTGGGTGCGCCGTAACGCTCCCAACGGAGGCCGAGGTTCAGGGTCAACCGCTTGGCGAATTTCCAACTATCATTGAAGAAAAAGTTGGTGTCCTTCATGATGTAGTGGCGATAAGCATTGGCCGCACCGCCGGTCTGGGGGTTGACGGAAAGTTCGGAATAGTAGGGGAAATCGTTTTGGAAGTTGCTGTCGTAGTAGTCGACTCCATTAGCGGCGTTGAGGATGGTGCCGTTGGGGCCGACGTCGCCGAGGGAAGCGGGACTCGCGCCGGTGGTATTGGCGAATTCGTAATAGCCCGGGCTACCCAAATCCCAGTTGCGGTAGAGGATGCCGTATTGGAAACCGCCGCCGAATTTGAACGAGTGCTTGCCTTTGGTCCAGGAAAGGTTATCCTGCAACTGCCAGCGGTCCTGAACGAAGCCTTCCACCAAGCCGCCTTCGTAGGCTCCGTAGCCAAAACCGAGGCCGCCGTAATTCGCGCCATCGATAATGACCTCGGCTTGCGGGCTGGTGCCGTTGCCTTCGAGATTTTTGGAGTAGTGGCGATTTTGAGCGATGGTGAGTTCGTTCACCAGGCTGGGGCTGAAAACGTGACTATCAAGGAGCGCCAAGTTATGATAATGCTCGTTATCGAGATAAGGTATCGGCGTGCCCCCGGTTGGGTAACCTCCGCCGTATTGGTCGGTATAGTTGTAGCGACTGATATTGGCGGTAAAGCTCAGGCGGTTGATGGTGCCGAAGTTCTGTTCGACGCGGCCGACATAGATGTTTTGCTTGGTCGGGGTGGAATCGAACTGCTGCACGCAGCCGATGTGGCCCACGGCTGAAGGAGCGTTTTGAACTTCCGCGGGGCAGAGGGCGTTGGAAGTAAGGGGCGAAAAGGTCTTGAAATAATATTGCGCGTTGGGCGCTGCGCCCAGTTCCATGGCAGCGAGTTCGCTGCTGGTGGGGACTTGCGTGACGAGGTTTCCGCCGGTGCGGAGGTCCACGCGGTCGAAAGTACCCGAGAAGAACGTTTTGTTCTTGATGATGGGACCATCCACTTCGCCGCCGAAGTTGTTGCGGATGTATTTGGGCTTGGGGCTATCGGCGCGGTTGGAGAAGAAATCAGATGCGTTGAAGGAGCGGTTGCGATTGAATTCGTAGACCGCGCCGTGGAAGGAGTTGGTGCCGGACTTTTGGACGGCGCTGATGAGAGCACCTGCGGCGTGGCCGTATTCGGCGCTCATGTTGTTGGTGAGCATGGTGAACTCACTGACGGATTCCAGCGGCGGGGTGATATTGGCGCCGCCTTCGCTGAAGTTGTCGTTGTTATCCGCGCCGTTCAGCACGTAAGTGGTCCCGGATTCGCGCGCGCCACCGGAGGCGGCCTGGAAATTCATGCCCTGGGTGACGGAAGGAGCGGCGAAGGCCAGATCGTAGACGTTGCGCGAGAGCAACGGCATGCTTTCGATGAAATTCTGGTTGACGGTGGTGGTGAGATCGGAACTAGAAGTCTGCACCATGGTTTCCTGGGAGGTGACTTCGACCGTGGTGGACGAAGTGGCGACCGTTAAGGTAACGTTGACGGGCACGGAGGTGGCGGCGTCGACGATGATGGACTTGATTTCCCGAGTACCGAAACCGGCCGCTTTGACGGTTAGAGTATAGGTTCCGGCAGGCACGAGGCCGAAACGGTAGTTGCCGTCGCTATGCGTAGTCTCTTGCTGGGAGACATTGGTGCCGTCGTTCGTTAGGGTCATGCTGACGTTAGGAACGACTGCGCCGGAAGCGTCGGTGACCAGGCCCGTAACAACACCTTCGGCCGACTGAGCATTGGCAACGCTGGCCGTAAAGAGCGCGAAAAACGAGCACAAAACGGCTGTTAGAAGTGTATTCTTTTGCAAATTTTCCCTCAATTCTGAGGGGGCTTGCCTTTTGAGTATCCCCAACGTTGCGACCCCGGGAGACAAGCACCCCGCACCAAAAGTCTGTGTAACCTGAGTTTCATAATAGCAGAGCACTAGGGTGAAAGGTAGTACTTATTTGTGACGGGGGAAGTACTAATACTATGGATGGGTTAGGGCGAACGCGGGGGAGGGACGTCGAGGGAGGATGGAACGAACGATGATTCCTCGTGTAGCGAACGTCTCGAGCGACGCGGGCGAAACCGTCGGCGCCCCTTTTTAGGCGACGTCGGTGTAGGCTACAGCAGTGGTTGGTTCTGGAATCGGAAGACCGTCCTCGCGCATGCCTTCCAGGTGAAAAGCGATCCCTTTGTTCATGAGTTGTTTTACTTCTTCGAGCGAATCGCCTGTTGCGACGCAACCCGGGAGATCGGGAACATAGGCGCTGTAGTTGCTGCCTGGCGCTTTTTCGATGACGATGGCGTATTGCATTATGCTTTTGGCCTTTCGATTTTAGCCTGCTTGCAAATGTCCGCGAGCGTCTTGGGATGTGTATCGGCGCTTGGCCTGCCCGCGAGAGTCACACGCCCGCTTTTACGGGAAGCCTATACTGTGGTGGCTTCCTCGCTGCGAGTGGAACCGCCAGCCGTCTTGTTCGATGAGCCTGATCACTTCGCGGACCTTCAAGAAATATTGTACGGCCAAATGACGCCGCTCGTCATGCGAATTTCTCCGAAAGGCGTTATGTCTGGCCGCGGACGGCCAGTGATTGGGCAAATTCGGCATGTTCGGCAGAGGCCATACCTTGCCCGAGAACGTCGAGCACCCGAGCCAAGTCGCGACGCCACATCGCTGGCGCGTCGAGCCACAAGCCTGGGAAGGCGCGTGAATGCAAAATGCCCGCGCTGTCGGCAGGAATGTCGCGCCAGGCGTGCTGGTGGAACTCGCGCCGAACGAGGCGTTCCTCGTCGACGAGCGCGGTGAGATACTCGCGGACGCCGGCTTGCAGATAGAGTTGCGATTTGGGTCCCAGATCGCGCGCGCGGCTGGAGGCGGCGACTTCCACGATCAGCTCGGGCGCGCCTGCCAGGCAGGGGCCTTCGTCGCGGGATTGACCGCCGAAGCCAGGCAGGATGCGGAGGGCGATGTCCGGCTGAGGGGCGTCGTTTTTTCCCATCAGCACGGTACCTTCGGTGAGCGTTTCGCATCCGGGAGTACGCGCCTGGTACGTGCCGAGCCACGTTACGAAATAGGAATGAAGACTACTGTGCTTGTTAGAAACCGGCGAGGCCATGTAGACGATTCCATCCAGCAGCTGGGCATGTTTGAGATCTGGCAGAAGCTCCCAACGGCGGAGGAACTCATCGAGACTCAGACGGTCGCCATCGCACAGCGGCGGGGGAATGACTGGGGCAGCCATGGGGATTTCCGATCTCTGGCGGGATCAAAACCAAATTAGCATAGGCGCGGGACTGCGATTCTGGCCGTTCACCCCGTTTCAAATCGGAATTAAGTGTAACGGGGTGAACGTCCCCGAATTAGAAGTGGACGCGCAGGCCGAATTCGATTTGGCGGGGGGTATTGGCTTGGCCGCCGTTGGGGTTGGCGCTGCCGAGAACGCCCCAGACGGCGGGGTTGCTGATGTCGAGGTCGGGGTTGTTGAAGATAACGTGGTTGAGGACGTTAGTGAACTGGAAGATGAGGGTCGCGCCGACGTGCTCTTTCCAGATGCCGAGGTCTTTGGAGATGGTGGCGTCGAGGTTCCACTGGGGCAGGCCGCGGATGAGGCCGTTAGAGCCGCAATTGGTGTCGATGCCGAGGATGCAGGAGCGGAATTCCTGGAAAGTGGCTTGCGGGTTGCCGAACATGTTGACGCCTTGGCCGCCGTTGGCGACGTTACCGGCGGAACCGGCCACGGTGGAGACATTGAGATTGTAGTGTTCGCTGGCGCTGCCGGTGTAGGGAGCGCCGAGCACGGCATAATCCAGAGTGCTGCCATTGTTGCAGTTTTCTTCGCCGAATGATTCACAATCGCCGTTCAAGTTGTTGACGGCTAAGGGTCCGCCGCTATGGGCGGTGAATAGAGGGGCGATGGTCCAACCGCCCAGGACATGAGCGAAAATGCCATGCTGGCCGCGATAGAAGGGGTCTTGCCAGAGCATCGTCAGGCTGTAGATGTACTTGTAGTCGTAGAACTGGGGTCCGTACATGGCGCGGATATTCCAGGGATCGAGCACGCTGTAGCCGCTGGTGGCTTGGACCTGGTTACCGGTGCCGAGAGCGCGGCCGTAGGTAAAGCTGGAGTGGAACGTCATGGAGTGGAAATCGCGGCTGGTTACGGTGACATAGCCGGCGTTATAGTTGCCGAAGCCTTTACTGGCGTCCGCAAAGACGGCGGAAAGCTGGCCGGAGGGGATACCGACGCCAGGGGTGCTGGGCAAGGTGCGGCCGAGGGTCCAGGAGGATTGCTTGTTGAGCAGAGACCAGAATTGGTAGACCTGGGTTTGAGTGATTTGGGTGCTCATGGTTGAGTTGGCAGCGACGGCGGCGGTACAACTGCCATGGCCCGCGCAGAAAGCCGAATTCGCGCCACCCAAGGCCGCTTCAAAGAAGGGCTGCACGGCCGGGGTGGTGCCATTGTTGAGGGCCGTGTAGACGTTGGCGTAGGCACGGGCGAAGCTTTCACCGTTGAGGGTGGTCATGGTGGGAACGGCATCGAGATCAATTTGCTGCCATTCGTTGTGGATTTCGCGGCCAATGTAGCCGATTTCGAGAATCAGGTTTTTCTTGAGTTCGCGTTGGATGCTGAACTGAAAATTATCAGTGGAACTGGGGCGGAATTTGGGATCGAGGATTGATCCGGAGCCGGCGGCGGCGTTGCCGTTGATGCCGGGGAAATAGGGCTGAGCCAAAGTTTGGGAAACGGTGGGCAGCGGAGCGGTGAGACCGTTGGTACCGATGCGGAAGGCTGTGCCGGCCGTTAAGGAAGAACTGCCCAGACATTGGCCGGTGGCGGAGGCGTAGCAAGAAACGGCTTGCCCGAGACCGGTGCCGAGAAGCGGGATCAGGACGAGATCGACTCCGTTCAAGCGTCCGTAGATGCGGCCGTAACCGCCGCGAATGACGGTTTGGTTATTGCCGAGGATCTTGCCCCAAAGGCCGTCCAAATTGTTGGGGCTCCAGGCGAAGGAGATGCGCGGGCTGACGCCGCCGTAAAAGGGGTCGTACGGATATTTGTGGCTGGCGTTGTTGACGGTGGAGATACCGGTGTACCCAAGAATGGGATTGTAGACTTGGCCGCTGAGGGCGGCCTGCTCGCGCTGGGCCAAATAGGAGCTCACGGAAATGGGCGTGCCGCTCTGGTCGACGAGTTCGATTTGTTTGCGATTCTGCTCGACCGGCGGCATTTCGACCTGATAGCCGAGGCCGTAGGTCAAGGTGAAGGTGGGCTTGATGTGCCAGGTGTCGCTGCCATAGATGTTGTAGAAGTCGATGGTGCTCTTGTCGAACATGTTAGAACCGAGGGGCTGAAGGGTTAGGTTGGGTCCGCTGCGGGTGTAGAGAACTTGCGACTGATCGACGATGCCGAGCACTTCGGCGGTGAGTCTTTCATAATTTGCATTCTGGCTGCCATCGCTCGGAAGGTTGGAGGGCAGGAGGCTGGTGGGCCAGGTTAGACCGCCGCCATTGTTGATCTGATAAATGATGGAATTATCGATGCCTTGGCCGTTATCGTTGCGCAGGTGGTAATCGAAGTTCCGTTCGTACTGGCCGCCGATTTGGATGAGATGGTTGCTCTTCAGGATGGAGACATCGTCGCGGAAGGTGGTGTCCTGACCGTCCCAGAAGCGCTGGCGGGTGTTTTGGGTGTTGACGTTGTACGGGATGAGAGCGTTGGAGGTTTCGCCGCCAATTTCGAGCGCGCCGCCTAAGCCGGGGAGCTGGACCGGCGCGGCAGAGGTGGCCCATTGCCACCAATTGCGCAAATAGCTGAAGTGGAAATCGTTGGTGGTGCTGGGGGAGACGCTGGTGCTGATACCGGCGACCCAGTAGTCGGGCTTCTGCGGACGCGGGGCGCGGGAAGCGGCCTGGCCGAATTTATCGCCCGGCAAAGCGCCTCCGATATCGACTTGATTTTCGGTGGCCTGGTTGTAGGCGTAATAGCGATAGCTGGTGAAGAGCCGCCATTTATCGCCGAAATCGTGGTCGATGCGGCCAACGTAGAAGTTGGAGGTAAGCGGCAGGCCGATGGTGGAGATGTAGCCCTGGGTATTGTAGTGGTCGCCATACTGGGGATCGTTGGCGGCGGGCATGAATTTGTTCCAGATTTGCGAAACCTGCTGATTGAGGCCAATGCCGAGGGGATCGCAGGTGGTGGTGCCGCATTGGGCGGGCATATAGGTGGTGCCGTTGACCGTGACCGGGACGGGATTCAGGTTATAAGCGTTCCAGATTTCGTTGCCGGCCGCGTTCTGGGTGCCGGAATCCACCTGAATGACGCCAGCTTTGAGCAAAGCGGTGGGCACGGGTTTTTCAATGATGGCGGTTTGCGGGAAGCGGAAGCCTTCATAGTTGAAGAAGAAATAGGTCTTGCCGCCGGCGAATTTGGGCAGCATGGGACCGCCGATTGCGCCGCCAAAACGGTTGTTGTGGGTGATGGGGAGGGGCGTGTAAGGCGTGTTGCCGGAGGGGGTGTGGTTGGCATCCCAGTTGTTGGCGGCGCCGACGTCGCTTGCGTAGTAATATTCGTAGCCGGCTCCGTGAAATTGGTTAGTGCCGCGCTTGGTGACCATTTGGACTTGGCTGCCCGCGGAGCCATTGAAATCGGCGGTTTGGCCAGCGGTATTGACCTTGAATTCTTCGATGCTTTCGAGTGGAGTGGGCATGACGCCGGTGGGCGCGCCGTTCGAGGCATAACTCGGGGTGTAGACGTTCATGCTGCCGTCCATGTCGTTAGAATTGTTGCCGCCGTCGAGTTGGAAGGTGTTCTGGTCATACATGGCGCCGGCGACGCTGCCTTCGGGCGAGACGCCGGGCTGGAAGATGGCGAGGCTGGAGGCGTCGCGCCCGAGGTTAGGAAGATAAATGAGCGAATCTCCGGAGATGGTGGAACCGACGGTGGAGTTGAGGGTTTGCAGTTCGGCGCCCGCTTCAGCGGTGACCGTGACGACTTCTTTTGAGCCGCCAACGTCCAGGGTGGCGTTCAGGGTGAGGGAACTGCCGATTTCGACGGTTTGGTTGGGAAACTCGGTTTTCTTGAAGCCGGGTTTCTCGATGGTGACGTTATAGATGCCGGGCTTAATGGCGTTGAAATTGTAAAGGCCGGACTCGCTGGTGGAGCTGCGTTGGGATTCGCCGGTAGAAAGGTCGGTGATGGTGACTTCTGCGCCAGCAACGGTGGCATTGGTTTGATCAGTTACCCGGCCAGTAATTGTGCCTGCGCTTTGGGCGAATGTGATAGCAGCAAAACCGGCCAAAGCGATGATGGTTGCGAACAGCTTCTTTTGCATTTTCCCTCTCATTACTGAGGGGCTTAGCCTGGAAGATCTCGAACGCTGGGATCCCGGAGGAAAAGCACCCCGTACCGAACAAAGTTTATATGGGAAACATAGTACCAGAGGATTAGTCCCTTGGGTAGTGCTTTTTTGTGAGGGGGGAAGTACGGATGGAGTCGCTTGGGGCAATTGATGGGACGCTGGGCAATTGAGGGGCAATTGAGGGGACGTTCACCCCGATACACCTAATTGGCGAATTAAGTGTATCGGGGTGAACGTCCCCTCATTAGGATTCCGCATTAGGATTAAGCTAGAGTCTTGAGGGAAATTGGCCAAATCCTGGATTTGTGGGCGTCCGTGAGCGCGGCTGGCGAAGAGGCGGTGCTGGCAACGGTGGTCAAAACCCAGGGTTCGTCGTACCGCCTGCCTGGGGCGCGCTTGCTGTTGACGAAACAGGGGCAGCGTGTGGGATCGATCAGCGGCGGTTGTCTCGAAGACGACGTGGTGAAGAAAGCCTGGTGGCTCACGGAAAAAGGCCCTATCGTTAAGCGCTATGACACGACACCGGACAACGAGATTTCCACCAGCGGCTACGGTTTAGGCTGTAACGGGATTGTGCATGTTTTGCTGGAGCGAATGAAGCCGGGCCAAGCGGCCATTCTGGATTTGATTCGCCAAGTGCGTTTAAGCAGAAAACCGGCCAGGGTGGCGCATATTCTGACGCCGGCGGCTGAAGTAGGTACGCTTTTGTTTGAACCCGAGGAAGTAAGCGGGCGCGAGGTGTTCCTCGAAACGTTGACCCCGGCGGTGCGTCTACTGATTTTCGGAGCGGGTGACGACGCGATTCCTTTGACGGAGCTGGCGAAGTATCTGGGTTGGAGAGTAGCGGTTTACGATGGCCGGTCGCATTATGCGCGGCGCGAGAAATTTCCCAAGGCGGATGAAGTGACGGTGCGGTTGAGCGGAGATCCTATGCCGAGCGTTGACCCGTGGACGGTGGCGGTGTTGATGTCGCATAGCTATTCGCAGGACCTTGTGGCGTTACGGGAATTGGCGCATTTGCCCTTGCGGTACTTAGGCATACTTGGTCCTATTAAACGGACAGCGCAGCTTTTGAGCGACGCGGGGTTGAGCGAGCGCGGGATCTCGGCGAGTCTGCATGCGCCGATGGGGTTGGACATCGGTGCGGATGGGCCGGAACAGGTGGCGCTGGCGGTGATCGCCGAAATTCAGGCCACGCTGAACAGCCGCGAAGGCGGGGCGCTGCGTGCGCGAAATAGGTCCATTCATTCAGATGAGGCGGCCTGGAGCCAATCGATTGTCTGCGCGTAACGTCAGAGCAGTTGTGTTGTTGGCTGTCGCGGTGGTTCTTCCAGGGCAAACGCCGCAGCCCGATAAAGGCAAGCAAGTTGTGGATGCGGCCGTGCAAGCGCTGGGCGGCGAGCGTTTTCTCAACATGCACACGCGCCGCACCACCGCGCGCATTTACTCATTTTTTCACGATCAGATGAGCGGCTATGACGTGACCAACATCTATACGCAGTACCTGGACGACAAAAGCATCAAGGGCTTGCAAGTGCGCGAACGCGAGGTATTGGGCAAGAAGCAGGATTATTCATATTTATTCTTAGCCGATCAGGGCTTCGATATCACGTTTCGCGGCGCGCGCCCGCTGCCGGACGAGCGCTGGGCCTTCTACAACCGCACCACGAGGAACGATATTTTGTACCTGCTGCGCTATCGCTATAACGAAGCGGGCATGCAGTACGACTATGTGGGCGATCAGGTGTTCATCACGCAACACGTGGACGTGGTGGATATTACCGACGCGGCGGGCAATACGGTGAGAGTCTACTTCGATTTCAACACCAAACTGCCGGTGCGCCAGAGTTTCAAATGGCTTGACGAAGAGACGCGGGATCACATGGACGAGAATACGGTCTTCGACAAATGGCGGGATGCGGGCGATGGCGTGATGTGGCCGTACACGATAGAGCGCGAGCGTAACGGCTACAAGTTTTACCAGATCTTCGCGAGCAAAGTGGAAATCAATGCCGAGCTGCCCGCCAATATCTTCGACCTGCCCAAAGGGGCGCAGCTCCTGAAGAAGGTGAACTGATACAATTTGGACTCAGCTTGTTAGCGCTTTTGCGCCATGGATCTAGACCAGCTTCACACTTTTCTGGAAATTGTTCGTCTCAAAAGTTTCTCGAAAGCGGCTCAGACCTGTTACCGTACGCAGCCTGCCATCAGCGCCCAAGTCCGTCAACTGGAATTGGAGTTGAACACGACGCTGTTTGAGCGCTACGGGACCAGGATCTCACTGACGGTCGCCGGACGGATACTGGCCGAGCACGCTGAGCAGATCCTTGCTTTGCGGCGGCGGGTGCAGGACGCCATCAACGAGTTGGAAAGAGTCCCGCGCGGCGAACTGGTGATTGCCGCGAATGAAGCGACCTGCATCTACGTGCTGCCGGGCGTGTTTGCCGAATTCAAGAAGCAATTTCCGAACGTGCAACTGCTGGTGGACCGCTCATACGGCACGCGGGTGGTGCAGGCGGTATTGGACAATTTGGCGGATTTCGGCATTACCCAACTGCCGGTGCAAGAGAAGAAACTGCAGGTGGTGAAGATACACTCCGACGAGATCAAGCTTTTGGCGCCGCCGGGCCATCGGCTGACTGCGCAAGGGCGCGTGATGCCGGCCGATCTTTTGGGCGAACAGTTGCTCTTGCCGAAAACCGGGACGACTCGGGCGCGCTTGAATTCGTGGCTTGATCTGGTGCAGGACGAATTGAATATTTCGATGGAACTGGATTCCACGGAAATGATCAAGCGGTTTGTGATGGCGAACCTGGGCTTATCGTTCTTGGCGGCGTCGCATTGCCAGGAAGAGGAGGCGGCGGGGAAACTATGCTGTGTACCGCTGGGACCGGAGCCGATGATTCGCCGAGTAGGGCTAATATATCGTAAGGATAAGTCCTTATCCAAGGCGGCTCTGGGGTTTATCCAGGTAACCTTAGACCACGCTGGAAATGAAGTTGGTATATTTCAATCACCGAGGCTGCGCGCCTCCGGAACATAGCGGGAAAGGACGATCAGTATCTATATAAGGCCATGGCACAGTTGACGGCGCGAACTTCCACGATATTTATAGCCACCGAAAAGAAGACGCGGGTCTATCGTTCGGTGGAGGAAGTTCCCCTGCTGCTGCGGCGCAAATTGCTGGATGCCACGCGCGGGATAAACTCGGCGACAATTCTGATTGCCGATAAACAAGGCCGTGAGGAACTGGTGCGGGCGCTGCAGGGGCGGCCGAGCGAAGTGCAGTGCCGTTTGGTTGATAATATCCGTTCGCGGCAGACGGAGGCAGCGACGCCGAGCAAAGTGCCGACTAGTTTGCTATCGCTGCGCGCTTGGCTGGAACTGTTGCTACCCGTGGCGGCGGGCGCGACGCTTTGGTATATTTTGCAAATTCGGCTGTTTAGCTGAAAATCGCCTTAAAACTTTGGCCCAATTAAGTCGATATCTTTTCTGTGACGACTTCATTTGGCGACCACTCCCAATCCGCACTCTTAAAGATTCCGACGGGCGAACCGAACGGTTCCAAACATGAGGTTCCCTGCACCTTCGGGGGGATGGACGGCAAGACGCTGCGGGTGGAATCGCCAGAACGGATTAGCCTGTCTGCGCCCGTGAGCGTGGAATATAGCGACGCGATGTTTTTGGGCGAGGTTGTATCCTGCCACAGTGGGTCAGGCAATAATTTCGAGTTGAATATTAAGGTGGATCAGATTTTGACGGGATTACAAAGTCTGTGCCTGCTGCGGTCGCAATTGCTGGGTGAGGGTGTGGCGGTGCCGACGAAGGGATCCATAGCGGCGTCGGGGACGAGCATCAGCTAGTGTAGCGATAGCTCACCTCGGTTTGTTCCCAAGCACATCGGTGACCGTCGCCTTCAGCGACAGGTCTAGGTCCCCTAGCCCGTCGAGAAACGTCGCGTAGTTCTCCAATTCGGCCGTCGCCTCGGGAGTGTGCAACCTGGCCAATCCCAGCACCGCCCAGACCTTCACCTCATCGTCAAATCGGCTGTCTCACAGCGCGTGAGTCCACGCCTGAAGGCGGCTCGGATTGGTCGAAAGCAGGTCTACCTTCTGTTCGCAGAGCGTCCTCTTTGGCCCAGACTGCCCCCCTACAGGTCAGCAGTCCCACAGCTTCGGCGCCTGCGCGGCGTGGATTTGAGGCGACTCGCTGCGTTTCAGCCAACTTTCGGCGCTGGTCTCAAATCAGAAAGAGCCCGCTGCAGGATCAACCACCCACTAATCTCCGGGAATCGGCTCGAGAATGACGCCATCTAAAATGGCGATCTCTTCATCGGAAAAGTCGGCAAAGGGCAATCGGTAAGAGTTCAGCACCTGTTTGCCGCGCTCCGCCGCCGTAGTCACTCTAAGGCCTTCGGAAAGAGCTTCCGAAACGACAGTGCTAAGATTCACCTTCCGCGCGGGCGATCCGTTCTGCCTGTCTAAGCGAATCGGTCGGCAGCGTCAGCGTTATGCGGCGTTTGTTTTGCGGCTTAGGATGCCGAGATCTGGTAGCCATAGATACAGTTTGGCATCAAATGTGACACGAAAGTGCAACACGCTACTCTTCCCGCAAGGTAAGCGCCGGATCGGTGCGCGACGCTCGTTGCGCCGGAACGGCGGCGGCGAGCAAGGCTGCGGTGAGCAACACCAGCGGGCAAATCGTCAAAGTTGTAACGTCGCGCGCCGTCACGCCGAAGAGAAGAGAACTCAGGAAGCGGCTAAGTCCGAAGGCGGCGAGCACACCCGTCGCCGCGCCCAGGAACGACACCAGCAACGTCTCCTGCAACACCATGCCGACGACCTGGTTGGCGCTCGCGCCTAAAGCCAGGCGGATTCCCATTTCACGCGTGCGCTGTTGGGCGCGATGCGAAATCACGCCGTAAACGCCGGCAATGCCCAGAAGCAAGCCTAAGACCGCGAACAAGCCGAGCAGCAAAGCTGTAGAACGTTGATTCGAGACAGAGTCGGTGCGGATGGCGGCGAGGGACTTGACGTGCGAGATGACGATATCGGGGAAACGTTGATGCAGGGACGCCTGCCAAGTTACGGGAGCTTGCGGCTGAGACGACTCAAGAAAGACGGTCAATTCAATATTGCCCGCGTCGATGGGTAATTTTTGAGCGAGTGAAAAATATTCAACGCCGTCGACCCATGACGGGAAGCCGGTCAGCGAATATTGCGCGACATCCGACACCACGCCCACAACAGTGCGCCATTGCAATTCGGAGAGCGTTCGTATGCGCTTACCGATGGCGCTTTCATTGGGCCAGAAGCGCTGCGCGGTGGCTTGGCTGATGATGATGACGGGCGCGGCGCCGGGGCGGTCGGCAGCCGTGAAAAGACGGCCGGAACGTAAGCGGATGCCAAGCGCGGGGAAATAGCCGGGTGTGGCCTCTGTGCGCCACAACACGTAAGCGGGAGCGCCGGGAGGTTTAGGATGGTCTTCAATTTCGACGGCGACGGCCGAGAGGTTTTGATCGAGCGGTGCATTGTCGGCCCAATTGACGCGGCGGACGACTGGGTTTTCGAGCAGGGTTCGATTGATGTTTTCGAGCGTGGCCCAACAGTGTTCCGCCTTGCCGCAGCGGCTCGGGCCGACGGAGATGCGCGCGGCAACGAGACTCGCGGCGCGAATGCCCGAATCCACATTGGCCAGCTGCCAGAGGGTGCGGCCCATCAGGCCCGCGCCGATAAGCAAGGTGGTAGCGAGAGCGAGTTCCACGCCAAAGAGAGCAAGAGAAAGCCGCGAGGCGCGCGTGGACGCGGTGACGGCACGGCCCGCGACCGATTCGCGCCGCTGCCGCAAGAGAAGAAGCATGGGCGCAACACTGAAGAGAATTACCGTGAGCAGCATACTGGCAACAGCAGCCAGGACCAGCGCCGGATCGGGTCCGATCTCGGCAAGACGAGGAGTATCTTTGGGCAGGAGCAATGGTAGGGCTCTTAAGATAGCCGCAGCGACTGCGAGGCCAACAGCTCCGCCGATCAAGACAAGCACCAGATTTTCGGTGAGCAACTGGCGAATGAGCCGGCTCCAATGCGCGCCGAGCGCTTGGCGCATGGCGAATTCACGCTCGCGCCGCATGGCACGGGCAAGCAGCAAGTTGGCGACGTTGCCGCAAGCGATGAGGAGCAAGAGCAAAGAAGCGGCGGACAGGGCGAACAATTTCGGTTGGACATCTTTGACGAGTGCTTTACTATGCAGCACCGCTTGTGCGCCGGTACCCCACGCGTCGGGCATGCGCCAGGGAAACATTGGCCGGATGCGATCAATCACTGGCCGCAGTTCGCCTTGCGCGGCGGCGAGACTCATGCCTTCACGCAGCCGGCCGATGGGCCACAAATCGTTATCGCCCCACATATAGCCCAGGCTGCGGGCGTCCATGTGGATCGGAACCCAAAGCTCGGTATTAGCAGAGGGGAAGGCGAAGTTGGCGGGCATGATGCCGATGATTTCGAAGGGCTCCTCGTTGAGAGTGATGGTCTGTCCGAGGATGGCGGGGTCTTCCGCGAAGCGCTCGCGCCAGGCCCGGTCGCTGAGGACCGCATAGCGGTGCTGTCCGAAATTTTCTTCGCCTGCGGTAAACCAGCGGCCGCGAGCCGGAGCAACTTGCAACACGCGGAGAAGGTTCGAGGTAACCGCTGTTGCCGTGATCTTCGAACTCTCGCCACCCAGTTGCAGGTTTAACTCGCTGGCAGGATAATAGCCCGCCCAATCGACCGCTCTTGCCAGGGCGCGCAGTGCGGTGACTGAACCGACGCCTGCGATGCCATCGTCGAGATCGATGAGGCGGTCGGGCGAAGGGAATGGCAGCGGGCGGAACATGATGCCGTAGGCCGCCGAGAAGAATGCGGTGTTCGCGCCAATGCCCAGGGCCAGCGTGAGCACGGCCACCAGCGTGAACGCCGGCGATTTGGCGAAACTGCGGAGGGCAAATTGGGCATCTTGCATTAAATCTTCGAGCCAGCGCGTGCGCCGTTCATCGCGGCATTGCTCATGCAGAGCGGCGACCGGGCCGAACAAACGGCGCGCGGCGAGTTCCGCTTCCGATGGGCTCATTCCTTGGGCCAGGTATTCCGCTGTTTGCTCGGCGAGGTGAAATGCGAGTTCGCGATTTAATTGCCGGTCAAGCGCGCGGCGTTGAAAAAGGGCGCGCAGGCGGAGATTCAATTTGGTTAGCCAGAGCATGTGTTCCTTAAGCGCGCTTCAGGACCAGACCGATGGCGCCCGATAAACGATCCCACTGGCCGACCTCGACAGCCATTTGTTTCTTACCGGCGCGCGTGAGGGAATAGAACTTCGCGATCCGTCCCGATTCGGTAGCTTTCTCTGCCGATTCGATCCAGCCCTGCTGCTCCAGGCGGTGGAGCGCGGGATAGAGCGAGCCTTGTTGCACCTGCAAAATGTCATCGGACATTTGTTGAATCCGCTTGGCAATGGCCCAGCCGTGAACGGGACCGGCGGAGACGGTTTTGAGGATCAGAAGATCGAGCGTGCCTTGAATGAGGCCGGCTGGTTTGCCCATACTGTGATTATCTACAATTATTGTAGATTGTCAAGGGGTACGTTATTGATCGCGCAAAGAAGCGGCTGCATCGGTGCGCAGGGCGCGCCAACTGGGGATCAGGGCGGCCAGGCCCCCGCAAAGGAGGACCGCCAGCGCGGCACTGGCGAACGAGATTTTGTCGAGTGGATCAACTTCAAAAAGGAAGCCGCGGGCCAGGCGCAACGCAGCGGCGGCCAGGCCGAGGCCACTGACCAAGCCAACGAACACGGCCCAGGTCATGCGCCCGCAAACGGTTCGCACGATGTGCCCGGCTTGCGCGCCTATGGCGAGGCGGATGCCCAACTCGCGTTTGCGCCGCGAGACGGAATAAGCCAGTGTGCCGTATAAACCAATGCCCGCAAGGAGCAGAGCGATGAAGCTGAAAAAGGCGGCGAGAGCGGCCACCAGCTTTTCCTGCCACAAAGTGTTTTGCACTTCCTGTTCGAGCGTTGACGCTTCCACCAGCGGAACGCCGCCGCCCAATTTGCGAATGACGTCTTCTATAGGCCGCATGGCGCTCAGCGGATTTCCTTCGGTTCGAACGTACAGCACCCATTGGTAATCGTCATCGGTGAGCAGATAGTAGAAAGTGGGAGGCGCGGGTTCCTGCATCTGGCGGAACTTGGCGGTTTCAACCAAACCGACAACCTGAAGATCGGGCGGCTTGCTGCCATCCCGGCCGCGCACGATCTGTTTGCCCACGGGATTGCTATGCGGGAAGAGGAGATCGGACAAAGCGCGGTTAATCACCACAGGGGTTGGTTTGGCTTGGTCATCGAGCGGGTCGAAGCCGCGGCCCGCCAGCAAAGGAATGCCGAGGGTTTCAAAATATTCAGGCGTTACGTCCACCCAGGTCGTGTTTAAGTAAACGCCGGCCGGCTGATTGACACCGGGTGCCGTCACGATGCCTTTGATGCCCGCGCCGCGCATCAGTCCGCGGGAAGAGTACGCCACCGAACGCACGCCGGGCAGCGTGCGGACGCGCCGCGCCAGTTCGGCAATGTAGGAGCGCGTCTGGGCGTCGGTCATACGGGCATCCTTCATGCCAAGCGTAAAACTCAAAACATGCGCGCGGTCAAAGCCCGGATTCAAGTTTTGCAGCTTTGCGTAGCTGTGCAGCATAAGCCCACCGGCAGCGAGCAGCAGCACGCTCAAGGCAATTTGCACGGTAACGGGAATGAGTGAAGCAAGGGAATGCGCGGCGACGGCAGCGGCGCCTTTCAGGTCAGCGTTCAAATCGAGACGCGTGGCGCGCCAGGCGGGGAAAAGGCCGAAGAAGCAAACGCTCACGAGTAGCGCCAGCCAAGCGAAGAGCAAGGTACGCAGATCGGGCGTGACGGTTAGTATTTGCGGGCTGGCATATTGATCGAGGCTGCGGACCGGAGGCAGAATGCTCAATAGCGACGGCACGAGCGAGTAGGCCAACGCGACGCCGATGACTCCGCCGGGAAGCGCCAGGCAGAGATTTTCAACCATGAGCTGCCCCAGCAAGCGCTGGTGTCCCGCGCCGACGGCAAGCCGCACGGCGAGTTCCTTTCTGCGCTCCTCGCCGCGCGCGAGCAGAAGGCCGGCTACGTTGGCGCAAACGCTAGTCAGCAGCACGGCTACGCCGGACAGCAGGAGGTTCAAGGCTTGCGAGAATTGGCCGCGCAAGCGCGAGATGCCATTGCCGGCGGGCGCCAGCGTGAAGCGGCCCTGCTTGATCCATTGGATCTCGCCTTCGAGAAAATCCGCGCGTATCGGCGTGGTCAGCGAGGCGTTGAGCAAAAGCAAGTCTTGCTCCAGCAACCTGCGCAGCGAGTCGCCGGCCGCCTGTTCAATCGCATTAGGGTTTACGCCAGGGCGCAATCTTACTAGAATCCGAAAACCGTCGCGCCGCTCTTCGCCGCGCGGATCGTCCACTGCCCTTCCCTGCAAGTACGGCGCGGCCGAAATGGGAACGCGTACGTCAGGCGCGCGTTCAATATCGAGACTATGAAAATCGCGCGGCAAAACGCCCACGATGATGAACGGAAAATTCTTCAAGCGGATAACTTGCCCGAGAATATCCGCGCGGCCGCCATAACGGGACTGCCAAAACTGATAGCTGATAAGGGCGGGAATATTGCTGGATTGCGCCGCATCGGCTTCGGTCAACACGCGCCCCAGCAGTGCGGGGACGCCCAGTTCCTGAAAATAATTCGGCGCGAGCATCTGCGTCATGACTAAGCGAACCCCGTCGCTTTCGTCACAGGAATAAGCCGAAGAGCCGCCCCAATCCTGTTCGGCGGTCACGCCGCTGAAAAGATGGGTGCGCTTGCGCAGCTCTTTGAACTGGCTGTAGCTGAAACTGATGTCCGGCCTGAGCTGCTGTTTGCGGACGCTTTCGAGCAGCCAAAGATTTTCAGGATGGCGCACCGGCAGGGGCTTAAGCAGGAGTGTGTCGACGAAGCCGAAGATCAGCACGTTCGCGCCGATGCCGATGGCAAGAAGCAGCACGGCGAGCGCTGAGAAGAGCGGCTTATGCAGGAACTGCCGCAAACCGGATTTCAAATCACGCATGACTTTTGAAAGAGCCAGGACGATGGCACGTCTTCCACATTGTAAAGGGGTTGATTGCTAGACTGCTAGGCAATGCGGGCTTTTTTCCTGCTTTTGCTTTTGAGCGCTTGTTGTAACGCCCAAAGCGGAAGCGCGGAAGCGGTCCGGCAAGTTTATGAAGCGGGCGAGACAGCCATGCGGCAAGGCGATTTGGCGAATGCCGAAAAATCGTTTCTAAAAGTCTTGACCCTGGTTCCGCGCGACGTGGGAGCGCGCGTGAACCTTGGGGTGATTGCTATGCGCGAGCAGAAATGGGCGCGCGCATTGGAGTATTTGCAGCAGGCCGAAAAGCTTGCGCCGCAAGTGACAGGCATCCGCTTGAATATCGGCTTGGTGCACTACCGGCAGGGCGACTATGCGCAAGCGATTCCGGTATTTGAGACGGTGCTGCGCGAGCAGCCCGATTCTGCGCAGGCGCGGCGCTTGTTGGGTCTTTGCTATTTGTTCGAGGAACGCTATGCGGAAGCCGCCACAACCTTCGAGCCGCTATGGGATTTTTCCAACACCGATATGAGCTATCTGTATAGCTTGGCGGTAGCGGCGGGCCGCGGCGGACGTCCGGAATTGGAAGAACGCGCGCTGGGCAAGTTGCTGGAGATGGGCCAGGACTCGCCTCTTGTGCATTTGTTGTTAGGCAAAGCCTATCTGGCGCATGCGGATTATGAACATGCGTTGGCGGAATTGAAAACAGCAGCCCGCGCCGACCCCAAGTTGCCGCTCTTGCATTACAACCTGGGTATGGTTTACCGGCATAATGGCGACAGCGAAAAAGCGCAAGCCGAATTTTTGCAGGATGCGGCGCTCGAGCCGAATGTGGCGTTTAACTACGACCAACTGGGGCTGCTTGCGAGCGCGGCGGGCAAAGATCATGATGCCGAGACATATTTTGCCGAAGCGGTAAAGCTTGATCGCCGTTTGGGAACGTCGTGGTTCGGCCTGGCGAAGATTTATAAGCAGGAAAAACGCTACGCCGAAGCGCTCAAGGCGCTCAGTGAAGCGGCGGCGGTCGATCCCAAAAGCGCCAGCGTGCATTACTTGCGCGCGCAGGTGCTGACGGCGCAGGGCCGAAAGAATGAAGCACAGGCGGAATTGGCCACGGTGCAAAAGCTGAAAAAGGAAAACGTGGACAAGCTTGAAGAGGAAGTGAGCGGGACGAAGTATCGAGATCCGGAGCGTCCGGAGCAATAGATCGACTTAAAGCGATTGATACCCTCTTCTTTATGCCTCTAGCTCCGTCGCTTTTCCCCGTCAGGCCCCGCCCATGAAATTCATCCTCGCTCTAGATCAAGGCACCACCAGTTCGCGCGCCATGCTGCTCAGCGAAGACGGCCACGTGCACGGCTTGGCGCAAACGCCGTTCAAGCAAATTTTCCCGAAGCCGGGCTGGGTCGAACACGACCCTATGGAAATCTGGTCGACGCAAATCGGCGTCGCCAATGAGGCGCTGGCGAAAGCCGGCGCAAAACCCGACGCCGTTGCCGCTATCGGCATTACCAATCAGCGCGAAACCACCATCATTTGGGACCGCAAAACGGGCCAGCCGATTTCTAACGCCATCGTCTGGCAAGACCGCCGCACCTCCGCCTTTTGCGATCAGCTTCGCGAACAAGGCCACGGGCCGATGATTCAGCAAAAGACCGGCCTGGTGATTGATGCCTATTTCTCCGGCAGTAAAGTGCGCTGGCTGCTGGATAACTTAGCGGGTGCGCGGGCGCGTGCGGAAAAAGGTGAACTTGCGTTTGGCACCGTCGATAGCTGGCTGATCTGGAATCTCACCGGCGGCGCACGGCATGTTACCGACGTAACCAACGCCTCGCGCACCATGCTCTTCAATCTGCATACGCTTCAGTGGGATGACGAATTACTCGCTCTTCTCGGCGTGCCGAAGGCGCTGCTGCCGGAAGTGGTTTCATCGAGCGAAGTGTGCGGCACGACGGCCGGCGTCCTGGCGGGCATTCCCATCGCGGGCATCGCGGGTGATCAGCAGGCGGCACTGTTTGGCCAGATGTGCATGCAGCCGGGCATGGTGAAGTGCACCTATGGCACCGGCAGTTTCATGTTGTTGAACACGGGCGAAACCCCGGTGATGTCGAAAAATAAATTGCTGACCACCGTGGCATGGCGCATCAAGGGCCGCACGTTCTATGCGCTCGAAGGCAGCGTGTTTATCGCCGGTGCCGTGGTGCAGTGGCTGCGCGACGAGCTGCAAATCATCCGCAGTGCCGGCGAGATTGAGGAACTGGCGGCGAGCGTGCCCGATACCGCCGGCGTTTATTTCGTACCCGCTTTCTCGGGCTTGGGCGCGCCGCATTGGGATCAATATGCGCGCGCTACCATTACCGGGCTCACGCGCGGCGCAAATCGCGCGCACATCGCTCGCGCCGCGCTCGAAGGCATCGCCTTTCAAATCGCCGACATTATAGAAGCGATGGAGACCGATTCCGGCGTGCCGCTCAAAGAGCTGCGGGTGGATGGCGGCGCGGCGCGCAATAATTTGCTCATGCAGATACAGGCCGATGCGCTCGGCGTGCCGGTAACTCGCCCTGCCAATCCCGAGACAACCGTGCTGGGCGCAACGTATCTTGCGGGTCTCGCCGTTGGTTATTGGCCGGATCAGGAGACGATCGCCAAACAATGGCAAGCCGATCGGCGCTTCACGCCGCAAATCGACGACAAAACGCGCCGCACCCGTCACGCCGGCTGGCTGCGCGCGCTTGATCGCAGCCGTAATTGGGAGACCGCTTAACCCGTGACAGGCAGCTTGCAACGGCAGGATATTCTTAGCGAAATCGGCTCGACGGCGGAATGGGATGTGCTCATCGTCGGCGGCGGCGCAACCGGTTTAGGCGCGGCGCTCGAGGCGGCTTCGCGTGGTTATCGCACGCTGCTGCTCGAAGCCCGCGATTTCGCCAAGGCTACTTCCAGCCGCAGCACGAAACTGGTGCATGGCGGCGTCCGCTACTTGCAGCAAGGCAACGTCAAATTGGTGCTCGAAGCTTTGCGCGAACGCGGCCGCATGCTGCGCAATGCTCCGCATCTGGCGCACCGGCGCGGCTTTATTGTGCCCGCCTATGCCTGGTGGGAGTTCCCCTTTTATGGCGTGGGCCTGAGCCTCTATGACGTGCTCGCCGGCAAAGAGGGATTGGGGCGCTCGCGCATCTTGTCGAAGAAAAGCGTGTTGAAGGAATTGCCAACCGTTAATAGCCAAGGCCTCGAAGGCGGCATTCTTTACTACGACGGCCAATTTGACGACGCCCGTTTTGCCATCACGCTGCTGCGCACATTGTTTGATCAAGGCGGCGTGGCATTGAATTATGCGCCTGTCACCGGCTTGCTCAAGCAAAACGATGCGATTTGCGGGGCGGTCGCGGAAGACAGTGAAACGGGCGAGACGTTCGAGTGCCGTGCCAAGGTTGTGATCAATGCCACCGGCATTTTTTCGGACGATCTGCGCCGCATGGACGAACCCGCTTCTTCGAAAATCCTCGCTGTGAGTCAGGGCAGCCACGTAGTTCTGCCGCGCGAGTTTCTGCCCGGCAATTCAGCATTGATGATTCCGCGCACCTCCGATGGCCGCGTCTTGTTTGCCATTCCGTGGCATGACCGCGTGGTGGTTGGCACAACGGACGACCCGGTGCCGCACGCCGAGTACGAGCCGCGCGCCATGCCGGACGAACGGCGCTTCATTATTGATCACATCGAGCGCTTCCTGGGCAGGCGTCCCAAACCGGAAGAGATTCTCAGCATGTGGTCGGGCCAGCGCCCGTTAGTGAAACAGAGCGATGCTTCAAGCACCGCCGCTATTTCGCGCGATCATACGGTACTGATTTCCAAAGCTAAGTTAGTAACCGTGACCGGCGGCAAATGGACGACTTACCGAAAGATGGGCGAAGACGTTGTTAACCAAGCCGCCGCGCTCGTGGGGCTGGCGCAGTCGCCCTCGAAGACGGCGGATTTGCCACTGCATGGCTGGATTGCCAACCCAACGGCCGGGGGAGCTTGGCAGCAAGTGTACGGATCGGATCTGGCGCTACTCTCCGCGCTGGATCAGCGCTCAATGAAGCCGCTGCACCCAAGGTTGCCTTTTCAACAAGCGGAAGTCGTATGGGCCGTGCGTCATGAAATGGCGCGCACGCTCGAAGACGTTTTAGCACGGCGCACGCGCGCTTTGTTTTTGGACGCCCGCGCGAGCATGGAGACGGCCCCGCTAGTCGCCAGTTTGCTGGCGGATGAACTGGGCAAGGATGAATTGTGGCGTCACAACCAAGTAGCGGCTTTTGATGCCATTGCTGAACAATATGTGTGGAGTGATTAAATAGCGGGGTACTTCAAATTCCGAAAGGCGGGCATAGCCCTGTTGATATGCACTTAGATTCGGCCGTACTCGGCGAGTTCGTGGGGACCATGGTTCTCATTCTTTTAGGAAACGGCGTGGTGGGCGGCGTCGTGCTAAGCGGCACGAAAGCGGAAAATGCCGGCTGGATCGTGATCACCACCGGTTGGGCTTTGGCGGTTTTGTGCGGCATTGCCACTGCCATTGCGCTGGGCGATTCCGACGCCCACCTGAACCCGGCTTTTACCGTGGCATCCGTGATCGTCGGCGGACGTCCCGAGAGATTATTTACCTACATTCCCGCGCAGATTCTGGGCGCTATTGTGGGCGGCACGATGGTCTGGCTTTTTTATAAGCCGCACTTTGCCATTACCGAAGATCCCGGCAAGAAGCTGGCTTGCTTCGCCACTGGCCCGGCCATCCGCGGCGCGAGTCATAATTTCTTTTGCGAAGGTGTGGGCACGTTCATTCTCGTGTTGGTGGCCTTTGCCTTTGCGTCGAAAAATTTCTCGGCGAATGGCGTGGCGGCGGGATTAGGTCCAGTGCTCGTGGGCGCGGTGGTGTGGAGCGTCGGCTTGTCGCTCGGCGCCACAACGGGATATGCGATCAATCCGGCGCGCGACCTCGGTCCGAGAATCGCGCATGCGCTTTTACCCATCGCCGGCAAGAGCGATTCCGATTGGAGCTACAGCTGGATACCGGTGTTCGGGCCCGTGACCGGCGCAGCTCTCGCGGCTGTTTTCATAAAGCTGAGCGGAATGTAGCTACGCCACCGGAAAGCGCTGCTGCACTTGCGCGTTCACTTCCGCCTGCTTCTCGCGCTTTGCTTTATCAAGCTCGTAAAGGAATTGCAGGTTGATCCAAAACTCCGGCGTGGTGCCGAAGTAGCGCCCCAATCGCAACGCTGTATCGGCCGTAATCGCACGCTTGCCTTTTATGATCGCCTGGATGCGTGTCGCCGGCACGCGTAGCGCCAGCGCCAGCGCGTTGGCCGAAAGCCCCAGAGGCTGCAAAAATTCTTCCGACAGATATTCACCCGGCGTGATGAGCGGAAGCGAACGCTTTTCAGCGCGTTTCGTCTTACGATGAATCGGCAATTTAGACATCAGCTTGTGCAAAACAACGCACTCTACCTGCAACGCAACATTTCCGCACCGGAGCCGGGAGCGTGAGCGACCTGGATGGCTCAGTTCCCAGAAGTCTACCACGCAGCACGTACAACGCAATGCGTATAGAATTACAACTTCACCGCATGCCGCGCTACATAATCCTCCAGCGCCGCATCCGGGCCAATATAATGAAACTCCTCGCCATACTTCAGCCCATACTTCGCCCCCACCGCCGCGTCGCGCGCTTCAAACGCCAGCTTGATATACGCCTCATTCACCGCCGCGTCTGCGCCTCCCAACTCCGGCAATTTCAACTTCCGCGCCTTGAGCGAATCCTGCAAATCCTTCACCATGTGCGTAATCATTGTTTCGCAGGAACGAATGCCCGCCAGTTTCTCCGCATGCACGCCGCTTGTATCCACCACGCGATTCACTAACTGCGGCCCGCGCGCGAAATAATATTTCTCACCCACACTGTGCGGCGTCAACCCGGCCGCAAAATGTTCCGGCAAATCCAGATTGCCGCCCGCCATCCAGCAAGCCGCCTCCACTGCTTGCGCCGTCACATAATGGTCCGGATTCTCTTCGTAATGCCCCCACGGGTCGTAGCTCAGCACGGTATCGATCTTCAGCAGCCGGAACAGAAAAATCAGCCGGCCGCGAATTTCCGTGCGCGCCACATCGTCCATTCTGTGATTGCGATAGCTCAGATCAAAAACGCGCTGCAATCCCATCTTCTTGGCAAAGGCCGCGCTGTCGCGTTCGTTGGCCAGCACTGTCTCCCCTAGCGTGCGATGGTACGAATCTTTTTCATCGTTGCTCGTGCGGATGAAGCACCCGCTATAGCCTTCCTTCAGCATCTTCGCCATCGTGCCGCCCGCGAAAATCGGTCCGTCATCCAAATGCGGCGTCACCAACGCGAACGTCTTGCCGCGGCTCGGCACTCCTTCGGCCGCGCGCTCAATCACCACGCCGGCACCCGCGCTGCCCTGCCCCAAAGCTCCGCTAGCGCCGCTCAAGACAACACCCAAACCAGCCGTCAACATTTCCCGCCGTTCCATATGTATTGACGATGGTACAACTGCAAGCCATTCGCCAAAAGAAGTAGAATTGAGTCTCGGGGGTTTCTCTGCGCGCTTTCTTACCGGCTTTCCTGCTGTTTTGCTATACCGCCACGGCCACGCAAGACGCTGCGCCGGAGATGACGCAGAAGGACGCCGCGCCCACCTTTCAAAGCCGCGTGAATCTGGTGCTGGTGCCAGTGGTGGTACGCGACAATCAGGGCCATGCCATCGGCGGTCTCAACAAAGACGATTTTCAACTGCTCGATAAAGGCAAGCCACAGGTCATTTCCAGTTTCACCGTGGTGAAGCACGGGACCAGCGCCGAGTCGCGAGCCGCCGCTCCCGCAACCACCGAACCCGGCGCGCCAACAGCCGCAACCCTGCCGCCCACTAACCCCGAACGTTTCGTCGCCTATTTGTTTGACGACTTGAACATCCAGTTCAACGATCTCGTAAACGTCAAGAAGGCCGCCACCCTGCACCTAACCACCGCCTTGCAACCCAACGACCGCGCCGCCATCTACACCACTTCCGGCCAAACCTCGCTCGACTTTACTGACGACAAAACGAAGCTGATAGAGACCGTTGCAAAAATCCAGCCGAAGTCCAATTTCCAACATGTGCCGAACCAGTGCCCCGACCTTTCGTATTACTGGTCCGATTTGATCGTAAATAGGAACGATTCGCAGGCGCTGCAAGCAGCCACCGACGAAACCATGGGCTGCCTGGGTCTTGACCCGAACACAAAAGGCTCGGCCGCGACTGCCCAGCAAATGGCGCAAGCGGCTGCGCAGCGCGAGCTTTCCGTTGGCGAGCAGGGTACGCGCGTCACCCTCAGCGTCATCAAGAATGTCATCCGGCGCATGTCGGCAATGCCCGGCCAGCGCCTCGTGGTCATCGCCTCGCCCGGCTTCCTGGCCCCAACCAGCGAGGCCATTTCCGATAAAGCCGACATTCTCGATTTGGCCTCGCAGACAAACGTCATGATCAGCGCCCTGAACGCGCGCGGTCTGTTCACCACGAATATGGACGCCAGCGAGAAGGGCGCGTATAGCCCGACCTCACAGACCCTTTTCGCCCAATACCAGCGCGAAAGCGCCACCGCCACCGAAGACGTTCTGGCCGAACTGGCCGATGGCACCGGCGGCATCTTTTTTCACAACAACAACGATTTGAATGCCGGCTTCGCGCGCGTGGCCGCCGCGCCGGAAGTCTCTTACGTGCTCGGCTTCTCGCCTCAGGCAATGAAGCCCGACGGCGCGTTTCACCGCTTGAAAGTAAGCTTGCTCAATCGCAAAGGCGTCGATATTCAAGCGCGCCGCGGCTACTACGCCCTCAAGCATACCCGCAACGCCGAAGAGGACGCCAAGTCCGACATTGAAGACGCCATATTCTCACGCGAAGAGATGCGCGATATTCCGGTGAATCTGCAGACGCAATTTTTCAAGGCGGATTCTTCTTCCGCCAAACTCACCATCCTGGCGAAAGTGGACCTGCGGCCGCTCCGCTTCAAGAAACTCGACGGCCGCAACAATGACGTGCTGACTGTGGTTTCGGTATTGTTTGACCGGAACGGCAACTATATAACTGGTTTGACGAAGACTTTGACCATGAAACTGCGCGACGAAACATTGGCGCGCTTAACCTCCGGGGTCACTATTAAAGCGAATTTTGATGTGAAGCCGGGAACATATGTAGTAAGACTAGTGGTGCGGGATGCCGAAGGGCAAGCGATGGCGGCGCAAAATAGCGCGGTCGAAATTCCATGACAAGGTGGCTTATGCGGAACAAGAATAGAGTGCTAGTGGTTTTGTTGAGCGCGGTTTTTCTGGCGTTTGCCCTGGCAGGCGTGCAGGATCAGTCTTCCGGGCCGCTTATTCGCGCCGAGAAGAAGCTGGTGCTGGTCGACGTGGTCGTCACCGACAAAAAGGGCGAGTACGTGCACGGCTTGACGGCCAAGGATTTCCGTGTTTGGCAGGACAAAGACGAGGAGACCATTGAAAGCTTCTCGGCCGAAGCCGATCCCGCCGGCCCCGCGAATAATCAGAAGCACTATCTAGTGCTGTTCTTCGACAACACCAGCATGGATTTCGGCGAACAGGCGCAAGCACGCCAAGCGGCGCTGAAGTTCCTCGATAAGAACACCGCGCCCAACCGCCTCATTGCCATCGTGAATTTCGGCGGCTCTCTGCGCATCGCCCAGAATTTCACTTCCGATACGGACCGCTTGAAGCAAGTCGTGCAAGGCGTCAAGCTGTCCAGTGTTTCCGTAAATAACGACGCCACCGGCGGCGCGGCGCTTTCCCGTGCGGAAACAGACTTCGGCGCGCGCACCGTGCTGCTCGGCTTGCGAAGCATGGCCAAAAGTCTCAGCACCGTGCCCGGACGCAAGACGCTCATCTTCATGAGCGGTGGGTTCAAGCTGGATAGCGAATTGCGTTCCGAGTTGACCGCCGTGGTGGACGTCTGCAACAAGGCCAACGTCGCGGTTTATCCGATTGACGTGCGCGGCCTGGTGGCAGGCGGATCCCCCGCCGGCGAACTCCGCAACCCCTATCAAAATCCGCGGCGCCCCTTCAACAGCGGCGCGGTCCTCGTGCAAGCAGCCTACATCCCGCAACATCCGGGCGGCGGCGGTGGTGGCGGCGGCGGAGCAACGGCCGGCGGCGGCGGTACGCACGGCGGAACGGGAACCAGTTCTGGCACCGGCGGCGGCAAAGGTGGCACAGGCAACGCCGGCAGCACCACCACCGGCATGCGCGGCCCTAACAATTACAACGGCACCAACAACCCGCTCAATCAATCGCGCTCCATTCTGCCGCACATTCCCGACGTCACCAGCCAGCAGGATGTCCTCTACATTCTGGCGCAAGGCACTGGCGGCTTCGTTATCGTCAACACCAACGATTTGCTCGGCGGTCTCGACCGCATTGCCAATGAGCAAAACGAATATTACGTGCTCGGCTATTCGCCCGGCGAAGACGATCAAGACGGCGCTTGCCACGAACTCAAAGTCAAAGTCGATCGCGGCGGCACAACTGTGCGCTCGCGCAGCGGTTATTGCCAAACCAAACCGCTCGATCTGTTGGCCGGCACCGCCAAAGGTAAAGATCTGGAAAGTCGCGCTGCCGGCTCGGCGGCCGGCTCCATCACCGCCAAAATGCAAACTGCATTTTTCTACACCGCGCCCAATACCGCGCGTGTTGACGTCGCCATGGAGATTCCGCCCGACGTTTTGAAATTCAAAAAAGAGAAGGGCAAAATGCATGCCGACATGGACGTGCTCGGCATTGCCTACAATCCCGATGGCGGCGTCGCCGCCAAATTCAGCGACACGCTCAAACTCGAGTTTGAAAACAAGAAGGAAGTAGAAGCCTTTCAGGAAAAGCCCCTGCGCTATGAAAACCAGTTCGAATTGGCGTCCGGCAAATACACTTTGAAAGTGGTGTTCAGCGCCGCCGGCGAGGGCTTTGGCAAGCTCGAATCACCCCTCGTGGTCGACCCGTACGATAGCAAGAAATTCAGTTTGAGCGCTATCGCCTTGAGCCGCGAGATGCACAAGGTCAGCGATTTGGACACCACGCTTGATGCAACCCTGCTCGCCGACAAGACGCCCATGATCGTGGCTGGCCTGCAGCTCACGCCCGACGCTTCAAACGTCTTTCAAAAGGACGGCCCCGGTGCCTTTTATCTGGAAATCTATGAACCCTCGATGACCGAAGAAAAGCCCCATAAGGTCGGCTTGGAGATGGTGGTCATCGACCGCAAAACCAACCAACAAAAGCTCGACACCGGGCTCGTCAACATGTCGCAATATGCCCACGCGGGTAGCCCGGTCATTCCCATCGGCATGCGCGTGCCGTCGAAAGAACTCGCCGTCGGTTCCTACCGCGCCGAGTTCAAAGCCGCCGACGATGCCGGCAATGTGTCCGTGGTCCGCACCGCCGATTTCGAAGTGCAACAGTAGGACGACGAGACGACGGTACACTTGACGTAACGCATAACGACGGGATACAATCCTAGTTGATCGTCAGTTACCGGGACAAGCAAACAAGGCTCTTTGCTGGAGGGAAACTTGTCAAGGCTTTCAGCGGATTTGCGCGGCAGGCGCAGCTAAAGCTTGATCGGCTGGAAGCCGCCGTGGCGCTGAAAGACTTGGCGGTTTTACCGGGCAATCGTTTCGAAGCGCTGGCTGGTGATCGGGCCGGCCAGTACAGCATCCGCATTAACAATCAATGGCGGATCTGTTTTGAGTGGCGTGCCGGAGACCCAGGGCCGACAAACGTTGAGATCGTGGATTATGACTAGGAGGACGAGACTATGGCAATGAGCGCGATACATCCAGGGGAGCATTTAGCCGAGGAACTGAAAGAGCTTGGCATGAGCGCCGCCTCTTTGGCGCGCAGTTTAGCGGTTCCCACAAATCGCGTCACGGAAATCATCAACGGCCAGCGCTCAATAACCGGGGATACCGCTTTGCGGCTGGCCCATTTCTTCGGCACAAGCGCTGAATTCTGGCTCAATCTGCAGAGCATCTATGATCTGCGAATGGCGCAACAGAAACTCGGAAATTCGCTAAGAACGCTGCCTCGCCTGAAAGAGAAGGAACGCGTTACCGCCTAAGAACTTTGAAGGAAATGGCACAGATCCTCAGCTCGTTGAATGCGTGGATTTCCGCTACTCGCCGACGCTTAGCGAAAGAAGTCCAACTGCCTCTCATCAACGACAACGAAATCCGCAATGAACGAAGTCCTCGAAGATGCCTGGGAGTTCGGCGATCAAACGATCTACGGCGCCGTGGAGAATGTTCTATCGCGAGATCCAGAGGATCTAGCCACCAGATTTGTTTCGCTAAACGTCTATTGGCGTCTTATGACTTTCCGGGATACCGAAGACGGGGACGAATCCCATGAGCCCGAACGTAAGGCATTCAGTGATCGTCTGGCCTTTCTCGTCAGGCTCCGCGACGCGAGCCCAGACTTGGGCTTGGTGGATATCCGCTGGGAGATCGTCAACGCCTGCGCAATTCGAGACTTCGAACGAGCGACGGGGCGCCAGACTAGAGAAACCTCAACGTTGGAAGCCATCTGACCGTACCCACGGGCAACGCGCAAACCAGATCACAGACTTTCTCCGCCACAGAGAGCAAGAATAGTACTCAGAAATGCCTTCAACTCACCGCACTGCTTCGCGGCAATCGCCAGATCTTTACCCCTTAGAATCCGATTCGCATCCCGCACCTTGGCATAGCTCCTACCATTACTCCCCGCCTCAAACAACTCTTTGATGTGCTGCGAAGGCGGATGGCCGTGATCCACCGATTCCGGCGCTCCTTTTGGCGCCTTGCGATTATGGCCGGCTATCTTCTGAATTTCATCCCAATACGGCAGCAGCCAAGCCTCAAAATCGTATTGCGCCGCGTGCGGATAGAACTGCTCAATATCTCCAACCCACACCCGCATCTTCGCCTTTGCCTCCTTCGCATCGGTGAAGTCATTAGCGCCGGTGTAAACGTCGGTTAAAACGATCACCGCATCCGCCGGCTCACGTCCAGCAAGCAAGCTCTGCACAGTGCGTCGCAGCTTTTCGCGCGTGGGAACGCGTCCATCGCAAACGAACGGATCAAGCCGCGGCATCTTGCCCGCCAATCTAGGTTTCAGAAACTCCCGCAGATGAGGCAAAAACGCCTTCTCGGTGCTCCCCTCAACAATGATCGCAATTTTCACTTACCGCGCCCCAAGGCGTCCGTTGCTCCATAGCTCATCCAACGAATAGTCTTTTAACCATTCATCCAGATCGAGCTGATCCGCCCAAGTCAGCGAGCTCATTCCTTCTGCATCCGAATCAATCGCCACAACTTCCTTCGGCTGAAGAAAGCGGATGAAGCGGTCCGAGTGAGTGGCCACAATCAACTGCGTGCGTTTCGAAGCCTCGCGCATCAGATCGGCCAGCAGATTCAGCAATTCCGGGTGCAAACTCACTTCCGGCTCATCAATCAAGGTAAGCGCCGTCAATCCCGGACTCTGCAACAACGTAGCGAGCCACAGAAAGCGCAGCGTGCCCCCGGAAAGTTGATGCATATACAAAGGCCGCGAGAACCCGGTCTCGCGCCACGCCAGTGCCAGCGTACCGGCAGCGACGGGAGGGAAATCAAGCCGGTCAAATCTTGGAAACGCTGCGCGGAGCGCGTCCTCGACTGCCTCAAACCGCGCGCGTTCCGTTTCGCGTAGATAGAACAGGCAGGAAACGAGATCCTCGCCATTGCGGCCAGGCAGGGTTGCGGGGCGCATCGGTTGCGGGAGGCGGACTGGAGAGCGGGGATTCACGTCCAGCACATGATAGAACGTCGAGGACGATAGCCGACTCCGAAAATCCTCGGGCTCGCGGAACATCTTAGGCACCTGGCCAAGCGAGCTTTCGAGCGCCCTGTGCTCCCACTCGGGAGGAAGGAGTTTGCTCCTAATAGGATCAAAATACTTGATGTCTGAGCCGTGCGAGGCTATATGAAGAAACGGCGGTTTGCTACTGTCACGCCGCTGCGAAAGCCTCTCCTCGCTAATGATGTAACCGGCGCCCTGTGCCTTTAGCCTCAGCGAGTACTCAAGCGGCTCATGTCCCGGCACCGCCATTGAGATACCGATGCGGAGATCCTCAGCCCGATCATAAGTCAACATGCTCGTCAATCCCGACAAATCCGCGACCGAATCACCCAGTTTGCATGTCGCCGAATTCGCCAACAACGTCAACACATCCAGCACCGACGTCTTTCCCGTCCCATTCGCCCCGATTATCACTGCCAATGGCCGCAACGGCAAATGAACGTCATAGAGGCGTCGAAAGCCGTGAATCGAAAGATCGGTAAATCGAATAGCAGACGCCTCAGAAGCCATCTTTCCTCACTTGACGAACAATTTGTATGTCATTGATTTTACGAGCGTAACACTTGACCGCTCAAAATTATGTCCTGGCGCAACGAAGCCCGAGGTTGTAGTAGCGCAAGTCCGGGAGGTCGAAGTCGCGACGGGCGCAGGCCGCGTCGCCATGGCCGTCGACCCAAGACCCGCCCCGAACCACTCGAGTCTCACCACCCTCTTCCCAAGGGCTCTCCGTCCACTCCCAAACATTACCCGCCATATCCTGCGCGCCATACGCACTAACTCCCAGCGGATAAAAGCCAACTGGAGCAGTCTTGCAGATTCTCGACTCCCACCTGTTGCAAAGCGACCCGTCGAACTCGTCACCCCACGGATAAACGCGCTTCTTCTGAGACGCGGCGTCCCAACTCGCCGCCTTTTCCCACTCCCGTTCACTCGGCAACCGGCATCCGCGCCAGCGCGCATACAACCGCGCTTCAAACCAGCTCACATAGATCACCGGCTGCCGGTCTTCATCGGAGTATTGGCCGCGCCACGCCCGATGCCCCGGAATCATCCGCTCGTACTCTTCGTTCGTCACCGGAAATCTATCAATGCGGAAGGTGGGCAAGTCCACCATCTCGTTCGCCTCTCCATAAAGGAAAAGCCCTCCCGCCACCGTCACCATGTCTTCCGGCCATTGCTTTGCTTCCGCAAAAAATTCATCCAAAAACGCCACTGACACGCCCCGCCTTCGCAGTTCTTCCGCCAGTTCCACCGCTGCCGCTAACGATTGCCCCTCGCGGTTCTCGCGCTCGAACATAGCCCGCAACACGCTCATCGTCTCCGCCCGCATGCCGCAGGCGCCCGCGCATTCGTTCGCCGTTAAGTCCCGATACTCACTACCCGCCCCCGTATACCGCGCCAGAAACTGCACCAGCAATCGCAGCCAAGGCTGCTCGGGCGCAGCCGCCCGCAAACACTCAACCGCCGTATCCGCCTTCCCACGCTTCAACAGCTCCAGCAGCGTCCCACGCCGCTTCTTATCCGCCAGCTGCGCCACCGCCAGATAAAACGTCTCATCCCAACCATCGCGCCCAGCTAATAACTGCCTGCGGAATTCTTCGTCGTCAATTTCATGCGCCATCCAACCCGCCGCAAAATACTCCTGAAACGACCGGTGTATAAACCCGAACTTATCCTGCCCCGTTTGGTCCGCGCCATACTGCACCAGAATCGCGTCTCTCGCATGCAGCCGTTCAATCACTTTTTCCACCAGATGAAAATGATCCGCGCAACCCTCCTCTTCCAAATATTTCTCCAACCGCCGCTCCAGATCGCCGCGCGTAATTTGCAGCGTCATCTCGCGCGTAAATTCCTCCGCCTCGCCCTGCATCTCATACGCCAGCCGCTGCAGCAGCTTGCGTTTCTGCCCCGTATCTATCGGACTCGCCGCCAGCCCTTTCGCCTCCGCCCAATGCTTCAACAGCGTCTCCGTGCATTTCTCATACAACCCGAGCCGGCTATCCGGCAGCGCCCCCAAGCCGAAATGAACGCGCACAATCATCGTCAGTAGCAAGGCATTCCGCGCGAGTGGCAGGATATCCTTCCTGGATTCCAACGCCTGCCACAAATCGCTCTCTCGATCGCGCGCCGCCGCCCGATCCGGCTGATGAATCTTTTGCCAACCGGCAATAAACGTCTGAATTTCGCCGTCGTCGAATTCGGCCAGGTCTACGTGCATCCAAGACGCTTCGTCCAACCGGTGCCGGTAATCGTGCGGACGGCTCGTCACAATCAGCCGGCTGTTGCCGGAAAATTGATCGGCCAACGCGCCAATCAAATCCACCATTCCATTCCGCCGCGCAAACGAACTCGCTTCATCCAAGCCATCCAGCAGCAACGCTATTCCGCCCGCTTGCATTTGCCGCTTGAAAAATCCCTTCGGCAGCGGGTCCTGCATGCCCTCGGAAAAATGCCGCTGCATGCAATCCCAAATCGTTCCGCCCGCCGCCTGCAAATCTTTATCCAGCTCCCGAATCCGGTAAAACACCGGCAGCAGTCGCGACAGTTCGCCCGCCCATTCAAATTTCTCCGGCTGCACAAACCCGAGCGCGAACGCCTCCAGTAGAGTCGTCTTGCCGCTCCCCGGCCCGCCCAAAATCATCAACCGGTTCGCGGCGCTCTGTCCGGCCAGCAGCGCTTGCGCCGCCACCGGCTCTGCGGCCTCCGCCTGCCGAACCACCCGCGGCATCACAAACACCCGCGCCATCTCCACTTCTGCCCGCTCATCCACTTCCGCCAATCCCGAAAATCGGATATACCGGTGCTGCTTCTCGACCCAAGCCAGATACTTCTGGCGCGCCGGCCCATCGTCTTCGGCTTTCCGCGTCACCCGCTCCCGCAATTCCTTCGCCATCGCCATAAACGCCTGATTCCGCACGGGCCATAAATCCACCGCCTTCCCGTCCCGCGGCAGCGCTTGCAGTTTCGAAAACGGCGCGCCTTTCCAATCGCAAGACTTGATCAAAATCGGCACTACAATGGCTTCGTTTTTCTCGTGCCGCTCCATCGCAGTCTTCATCTCGATATCGAAGCAGTAGTCCGACGCCATAAAATCCGGACTGATCAAAAGCAAAATCAAGCCGGCCGACCGCACATGCTCGTCAATTTCGCCGCGCCATTCGCCGCCCGCGCGGATGCAATGGTCGCTCCAGGATCGAATCAATCCCTCCCGCTGCAACGACGCCAAATGCGTCCCCAACTGCTCCCGCAATTTCTCGTCTTTATGCGAATACGAGTAAAACACTTCGAGCGCCATACGAACTATTCCAGCACATCCAAAATTCAGTCACAAAACTAGCAAAAACTTTATTTGTCTTATTTTCAATGCTTTACAGCGAACGCACGACTCGCCCCATTGCGCCCGCATTCTAACCTGCGGTCGGAAAGGCGTTCCGCGCCCTCCCAAATTCGCAACGAAGACAGGCAACGAAATATGTTCACCGCAACCACCAAATCAACGCTTGATCGCGCCGCCGATCCACGCCCAAAAAACCGGAAGGGTTTTTTCCCCGCGATCCCCTTATTCTTTATAAGCGAAAAAAACCCATCCCAAAAGCAAGCCACCGAACCCCGCTCGCAAGCAAACCCGGGTGATCCTGCCGCCGGTTCACAACCCGAAAATCGCCTCGAAAACCGCTCCCAGAAACGGGGGGTTTTTGGCGCATCCGGCGCCTTATATGTAATAGGCGCTAAAAACCCCTCGCAAAAGCAAGCGGCCCAAGCTCGCCGCTTGCAAAGAGCTACTGGAAAGTCTGTCGCACCCCTTCCTCCCCCTCTGTCCGAAATGCCAACTCGACCACATGCGGCGCATCCTGGTGCTGCCCGCTTATCGCTGGCCGGCTATCGCACCGGCCGACTCCTCATGAACCAACGTCCCGTCCACTCACCCGATTGCCAAACGGGTCTCCAAAGCTGCTTACCGCACTCTGACTCCGCTTACGCAAACCCTCCTCGCCGACCCAACCCTCAGCCGCAAAACAGGCCTCTACCACCAACCCAAAAGACCAGGCACTTTTTTTCGTCCCAACCGCCCCTCCGCACCGCAAGCTACCATGAAAAGAACGCCATGAACGCCCTAACCGTTGACCTCAAAAAAACGGTCAACCTCCCGAAAACCGATTTCCCGATGAAGGCCAACCTTCCCGCCGCCGAGCCTAAACTGCTCGCCAAATGGGAAGCGGAAAACCTTTACCAAGCCATCCGCCAAGCCCGCGCTGGCCGCACCCAATACGTGCTCCACGACGGGCCGCCTTACGCCAACGGCAACATCCATCTCGGCACGGCCTTTAACAAGATACTGAAGGATTTCATCGTCAAATCGAAATCCATGGCCGGTTTCGACGCCCCTTACATACCCGGTTGGGATTGCCATGGCCTGCCCATCGAATTCAAAGTCGATCAGGAACTCGGCAAGCGGAAGGCGGGCATGTCGATTGCCGAAATCCGCGCGGAATGCCGCGCCTATGCGGCCAAGTTTGTCGATATTCACCGGACTGAGTTCAAGCGCCTGGGGATTCTGGGGCGTTGGGAAGATCCGTATCTCACGATGTCGGCCGAGTACGAAGCCGT
>Ga0302319_10001928_pt1 | contig 45810 bp, 46 predicted proteins | sample Bog_T0_2_FD_203319 | JGI IMG/M metagenome (GOLD analysis project Ga0302319, IMG submission 203319) | Peat permafrost microbial communities from Stordalen Mire near Abisko, Sweden - Bog_T0_2 | ecosystem: Environmental > Terrestrial > Soil > Wetlands > Peat | place: Sweden: Abisko, Stordalen Mire...
CACCGCGAAAGCCTACCCCGCAAAACTAAGGATCCCGTCGCTTACGCACGCTGCCTGGCTATCCCGCACTCAGGAAAAGGAACTTTGCCCCAGAATTTTGCGCCGGAAAGTAACTAAGACGACAAATGCTGGCTGCGCACTCGAATTACTTTCCACGGCCCGATATCTCTGCCCGTCCCGCACCCAGTCAAGCTGAATGGCCTTCCGATTCCCGCCCCAGCGCCCTCCGCTTGATGAGGAGCAGACTGGACGACGCAGAGGACAAAACTTAAGCGCTCAGACTGATTCTGGAGAGACTACCGACCTGCCCGGAGATTCTCGTTTTCCCTAACCCTCTCATACCTCAAGCCCACCGACCCGTTCCCATACCCCTTGCACTCCACCAACCTGAAATCCCGCTGCGGAAACTTCCCCGGAAAGCCCGGAGTCCCATCCCCCAACAGCATCGGTCCCAACCCGATAAACATCTCATCCACCAAATCTTCTTTGAGGAAACTCCGCGCCAATTCGCCCCCGCCTCCCAGGTAAATGTCTTTCCCCTTGCGCCGCTTCAGCCTCCCCACAAACGCCCTCAGCGGTCCGCTCACCACTTCAAACCCCTCGCGCTTCCCCGGCTTCCAGCGCCGCGAAACAACGTAGTTGGCCACGCCCGGCATATCGGGTATCTCGCCGTTCTTGCGCATTTTTACCCAACCGGCGGCTGTCTTCCGGCCCATGATCGTGGTATCAATATTGGCGAAAAAATCCGCCATCACCGCTTCGCTGTCTTTGTCCATCACCAGAAAGTCCAGCTCGCCGTTCCGCCGCGCAATATACCCGTCGATGCTGATGCCGAATCCCAGTATGACTTTTCGCGGCACAGCCTTTGTCAGGAAAGCGTCTTCGCGCTCGCGTCCAGTTCCGACCGCGAAACCATGAAACTCTGAAAATCGTTGTATGCCTTGTGCTGCCGGTAAACCCGCACATCGTCCGAGCTCGCGCTTAGTTCCGGCTCCCCGCGTTCTTCCACCACCTCGCCAACGGCGGCCACCTCGAACGTCTTCGTGCCCGGGTATCGCAGCTTCAACGGAACGTGAACTTTCCAAAGTTTCTTGGGCATGGCGTGTAGCCCTATTCTAACGAATCTCGCCAGTCACAGAAGTTTGAAAATTTTATTTTTGATTAAAATCAATAACTTACAGCGAAATCGTCACTCGTCTGGAACGCCCTAACCCGATACTTGTGGCGGGAGAACGATTTTTTATGATCCGAGCTTACGAGTCAAAACAAACCGGTGGGGCAGGCGGTTTCGGCGGCCGGATGGCTGCGCAGCAGGCAAACTCCGCCCCGCCGAAAACCCGATTCATTCCCGCGACCCAAATACTATTGTTTATAGGCGGGAATGAATACCCCAAAATCATGATCGAACCTTTGCCTGAATATCAGGCTCGCCGCACTGCCTGGCTCGAAAAACAGACACTCCTCAACCGCCGCTTCGTTTCCATCGGCAACGCCCGCTTGGCCGTCGCGGCCGCCGCCGCGCTGGGTGCCTACCTCGCCTATGGCCCCGCCATCGTCAGCGCCTGGTGGTTACTCGCTCCCCTGGCCGCCTTTGTCGCCCTCCTCGTCTGGCACGAACGCGTCATCCACCGCCGCACTTTCTCCGAGCGCGCCCTACGCTATTACGACCGCGGACTCGCTCGCCTCAGCAACCAATGGCAAGGCACCGGCGAAACGGGCGAGCGCTTTCGCGATGCCAATCATGTCTACGCCGAAGATCTCGATCTCTTCGGCAAAGGCGGCTTGTTCGAATTGCTCTCCACCGCCCGCACCGCCGCCGGCGAAGACACCCTCGCCCAATGGCTCTTGCACCCCGCCTCGCAAGCGGACGCAACCGCGCGCCAACAAGCCATCCGCGAACTCAGCACGAAACTTGATCTGCGCGAAGACATTGCCCTGCTCGGCGAAGACATCCGCTCGCAGGTCCGCGCCGCCGCCCTCAGCAACTGGGGTTCGCGCCCGCCCGCCAAAATCAATCCCGTCTTGCGGCCGCTCGCCTTCATTCTTTCTCTCGCCGCCCTCTTCTTCGGCCTCGCCAAATTATTCCAGTTCCTGCCCGCCTGGCCGCTGCTGCTCGTGCTCGTCGCCCATTTCGCGCTCCTCTACGCCAACCGCCGTACAGTCTCGCAAATCCTCGGCGCAGTCGATACGCCCGCTAGTCATCTCGCCATTCTCACTCTGCTCATTCAGCGCATCGAAGGCGAACAATTCTCCTCACCTCTGTTGCTCGAATTGCTGGCCCGCCTGCGCGTTGGCAATCTCCCCGCTGCTTCGCAAATTCGCCGCCTCGAACGCTGGATCGAAATGCTCGGCGCCGGCCCGCTCATGGCCCTGCTCAGTTGGTATCTGCTCTGGCGTTTGCAAATCGCCCTCGCCATCGAGGCCTGGCGGCGCGTCTCCGGCCCTCACATCGGCGAATGGATCACCGCTCTCGCCGAATTTGAAGCGCTCTCGTCCCTCGCCTCGCTCACTTTCGAACGTCCCTCCTGGACATTCCCCGAACTCGTCGAAACCAATGAAGCCAGCTTCGAATCCGCTGGTCTCCGTCATCCACTCATCGACGAACAACGCGCCATCTCGAACGATGTCACTCTCAACGGCTCGCCCCGTTTGCTTATCGTCAGCGGCTCGAACATGTCCGGCAAGAGCACTCTCCTGCGCGCCATTGGCCTCAACACGGTGCTGGCCTGGGCCGGCGCGCCCGTCAGCGCCGCCCGACTCAAGCTCTCACCCTTGCAAACCGGCGCATCCATCCGCATCACCGATTCCCTGCTCGACAACCGTTCGCGCTTCTTCGCCGAAATCACCCGCCTCCGCCAGATCGTCGATCTCACCCGCGGCAGCCATCCCGTGCTATTCCTGCTTGATGAATTGCTCAGCGGCACCAACTCCCACGACCGCCGCATCGGCGCATCCGGTCTTGTCAACGGGCTGCTGAAAGGCAACACTATCGGCCTTCTCACCACGCATGATCTCGCCCTTGCCGAAATTGCCGCCGACGTAGGTCCGCAAGCCGCCAACGTTCATTTTGAAGACCGCATCACCGCCGGCCAAGTAGAGTTTGATTACCAACTCCGCCCCGGCATCGTCACGCACAGCAATGCGCTCGAATTAATGCGCGCCGTAGGTTTGGAGGTATAGGATTGGAGGTTAGCTGGAAATCTAATTCTTCTTATCGTCTTCGCGTTCGCACACTAACGTCAGGTTGGCTTCGCCGAACTCAGTGGTGATGTGGCTGCCGGTTGTCAGGGTCTTGGCATCGGGCGAAAGTTCCCAGCGGTCTTCAATCACTTCCCAATCGCCGCTGGCCATGATCATCTTGGTTCTGATTACCAGCGCTTGGCCGTCCCAGAACGCCCGGCATTGCGCATCGCGCCCGCGGATGGTGTTCATAGTCACGGAATTGTCGGTAAAGTAAGTTACGTCCGTCATGCTGGTTTGCTTGCCGGTCGTTTGCACGGTGTGTAAATTGATCATCGGATCGTGGTGGTCTACCACGCGAATCACGATGTCGGGCACTTTGAAATCGTTGAACTGGCTCTTTTCTTTCACCATGCGCCAGCGTCCGGAAAAGTTAGGATGTAACGGCGGCGCATCCGCTTTCTGCGCTGCCATGGAAGATGAAAATGAAGCGAATAAAACCGTAATCAAAACAAACAGTAATGTTTTCTTGTTAGCGTGATCCATGGTCTTTCAATGAGTTCTACCAATGTACCTCAAGCTTTTTTATTGCGATCAACATCATTTTCCGCTGGCAGCGGGGCATAAATTTCCGCTGGCCAAATACCGGCTCCTGCGCGAAGAACTGAGCGCTGATGAAGGATTCGAATTCCACGCGGCGCCCCTGGCGAAGCGTGAAGATGTATTGCGGGTGCACACACTCGAATACGCCGATGGTTTTCTGAACGGCAATTTGCCGACAGGCGTGATGCGGCGGATTGGTTTTCCCTGGTCAAAGGAACTGGTCACGCGCACCTTAGCCAGCGCGGGAAGCACGATGCAGGCCGTGCGCGAAGCCCTGGTCAGTGGAATGGCCGGCACGCTGGCAGGAGGTACGCATCACGCTTTCCGCGGTGAAGGTTCCGGGTTCTGTGTTTTTAACGATTTGGCGCTGGCGATTGAAGATACGCGCCTGAGGACGGCGATCCGCCGGATAGCGATCATAGACTTGGACGTTCATCAAGGTGACGGCACGGCGGCGATTTTCGCGGGCGATCCGGCAGTGTTCACCCTCTCGGTACACGGCCGGAAGAACTTTCCTTTCAGAAAACAGCAAAGCAAATTGGACATTGAACTGGAAGATGGCACGGAAGACGCTGAATATCTCGCTCGCGTAGAAAGCGCACTGGCCGCCGTTTGGGAGTTCGAGCCCGAATTGGTCTTATATCAGTCGGGCGTGGATGGCCTGAAGTCTGACCGGCTAGGTCGCCTAGCGCTGACGGCTGATGGTTTAAGGCAACGCGACGAGTCGGTAATCGAAGAGGTAATTAGACGCGGAATACCACTAGCAATCACCTTGGGAGGAGGATATTCAGACCCAATTGAATTGACTGTGAAGGCGCACGCGAATACTTTTCGCATAGCTTCTCGAATTCATCGTCGATAAGGGAATCATGCAAGTTGCAGAAACGAGCAACCGTTAAAAACAAGGTATTCGCCTTATGGGCCAGATCAACACAAACAACATGCCCGAGTATGTGCCAAGCACACGCGGGCCAGGAGCACAACAAGTAAGAGCCACCGACGGCGTCGGCGAGACCGCGATAGCCGCGGCGGGAGCCGCTTCCACCGCCGCGGCGGCGGAAATAAATGCCCCCCAAGATGACTTGCAATTGACAAGACTGAGTGGCGTCTTGAACAGCTTCAAGAAGAGCGCCACCGCGGTGCGGAGCCAAGTGACGCAAGTGATGGGCGCGGTTCGCGGTGGCACGTATCAAGTGGACCCTATGGCCGTCAGCCGCAGCATTGTCGGCGACGCTCTAGCGCAACATTAGCGGCCTGCGGGATCGTTCCAGCCTAGGTCGGCGCCGCTGCCAAAAGTAAACCAGGAACCCACGATCTTACCTGTTGGGTTTTCGACGACGACACAATGAAAGTCTCCCCGGCCTGGTTGGCCAAAACGTAAGTCGGTCAATTCAATCCGCTTGCCGGTTCCATCTTTTAGATCGACCGATTGTACCGACCAGATTGGAAAGCGCGCGAAGTACAAAAAATACGCGAAGGGCGGCGAGCTGCGCGCACGCGCTAGAGACTCCGAACTTGGGATGCGAAAAAATGAGTGCACGCTTTCGCCGTCGCTTAGGCCGAGATTGTTGACATTAAATTCCAGGAAGTTTGTCTCCGTTTCAACAATCGCGCGCCATAAAAACGGATTGAGCGCGGTGGGCAAAGCGGCCACTTGAAGAGGCGGCTCACCCGCGTACAAGCGCGATTCCAGTTGGGTGACGGCGCCCTGGTGCAGATAATAGCGGCAAGCTTCGAAGCCGCCACAAAGAAAAAGTACGCTGAGAGCAATCCCTCTCCCGGCTGATTTCTTGACCGCGCCGATTTCCCCGCTTACTAAACTGGAGAACAGGGGCCAGATAGCAGCCAACGCGAGCAGGGCCAGAATAGGGCCGTCGGTGAGCGCATTAAGGTCGAGGTGAAACCACTGGCCCGAAAATGGAGTGAGCAGACGAATGCCGTAGCTGTTCGTCCAATCAAGCAGTAGATGGCTTAAGACGCCGACACAGCAAACGAACCAAGCGCGCAGCCAAGGGAGGCGCTTGCGATAACCGGCGGCAACAATCATCACGCAAGCCATGGCCAGCAGCGGGGCGGCGGCGAGGGAGTGAGTCAGTCCGCGGTGAACCTCCAGGTAAGCGAGTTGGCTCTTTGCGAGGGACACGACATCGCTATCGGGGATGTTGGCAGAGAGCAGCAGAAGCAGCGTAGCGTGTGGTGTGAGGCGGTTCAAACCTGCCCGGGAAAGCGCTAAGCCAGTGAGCGAGTGGCTTAGATTGTCCATAACATAAGCGGGATTAAGCGCAGGCCAAAATTTCGATAGCTGATTTTTCCTTCGCTACAAACGAAGCGGGCAGTAAGAGTGTCAACGCATCGGGCACGATCTCGGCGGAAATCGGTAGCTTGCCGGCCAGTTCACCATCAACCTGCGCGAAAACGCCCTCGCCGCCGGTCGACTGGCAAGTCACATGCCGACCGTATACAAAGGTGCAACCGTTGATGCGTTCGGCGAACCGCAGACCGACAGCCGCGAAGTAGGGAAGATAATGCAGGCTATGCTTGCCGCGGAATAGAACCACCTGAAACTCATTGCGCAGCAGCGAAGCGCCGCGGGCGATTTCCAGATCGCCGCCGTAATTGCGAACCCGGCTGATCAGGGCGAAGCTGGCCTCATAACGTTTGCCGTCGACGCAGACTTCGAATTCGCTAAGCGGTCGCCAGACCTGCGAAAAGCCGCCAATGTAGTAGGCTAATTTGCCGAGCGCTGCCTTGAGGTCGAGATTAACGCGGCAGACGATTTCGGCGTCAAGCCCGACGCCCGCCATGCATAGAAAAGAGCGCTGTTCAAAGCTTCCCAAGCGCAGCATGCCGATGGCAACGCGGGTGGGCACCATGCTGGACACCGCCTGCGCGGCTGAGACCATGTCAATCGGAATGCGTGTCTCACGCGCCAGCACGTTGGCGGTGCCGCAAGGAATGATGGCCAGCGGGACGCCGCTATGCGTCATGCCGTTGGCCACTTCATTAATGGTTCCGTCGCCGCCGGCGGCTAGGATAAGGTCGCAACCGGCCTCAATCTGCCGTCTCGCCTGCACAGAGGCGCTGCCCGGGCCGGTGGTGCCCACCAACGCCGCATCGATACCTTGCCGCGCTAGTGCTTGGATGGTACGTTGAAGCAGATGCTGGCTGCGGGAGAGTTTTCTCGCCACAGGATTGTAGATAATAGCGGCGCGTTTCGCGCTAAAAGATTCCAATTCACATTATAGATTTATTCAATAGAGGTTCAGCAAAGGCTTCCGCCATGAAAGATTCACGGGTCCAGCGCGCCACCGAACTGCGCCAGCAACTGGAACATCACGAACATCAATATTACGTTCTGGATCAGCCGGAAATTAGCGATGCCGAATACGACGTGCTGATGCGCGAGTTAAAGGCGCTGGAAGAAGCCCACCCCGAACTGTCCAGCAGCGATTCTCCCACCCAGCGTGTCGGCGGCCAGCCGCGCGAAGGTTTTGTGAAAGTGGCGCACAGTTCGCCGATGCTGAGTCTCGACAACGCGCTGAATGAGGCGGAGTTGCGCGAGTTCGACAGCCGCGTGCAAACGCTATTGAAGGGCGAGCCGTACGAATACGTGGCGGAATTGAAGCTAGATGGATTGTCGATGGCGGCGCAGTATGAGAACGGGCAATTGCGGCAAGCGCTGACGCGCGGTGATGGGCGAGTGGGCGAAGAAGTGACGGGCAATGCCCGCACCATTCGATCGCTTCCCTTGCGCTTGCGGCGAAACGCGGTGGCGGCGGCCTTTGAAGTGCGTGGCGAAGTGGTGATGCCGCGCAGTGCATTCGAACGGCTCAACGAAGAGCAAGAGAAACAAGGGCTGAAGCGCTTTGCTAATCCGCGTAACGCGGCGGCGGGCGCGTTGCGCGCACTTGATCCAAGCGTGACTGCGGCGCGCCGCCTGGATTACTTTGCGTATTTTCTTTTGGAAAACGGTAAACCGCTGCTCGCCAGCCACTGGGAAAGCCTAGAGCGCTTGGCGGCGGCCGGATTCAAGGTGAACGCGCACCGGCGAAAGTGCAAAGATCTGGATGAGCTGTTAGCATTCATCCGCGAGACCGAAGATAAACGCGATGGTTTGCCGTACGAAACCGATGGCGTAGTGGCCAAGATCGATTCCATCGCGCAGCAAGAATGTCTGGGCTGGACGTCGAAAGCGCCGCGCTGGGCGATTGCTTTCAAATATGCGGCTCGACAAGCGGAGACGATTTTGGAAAATATTGAAGTGCAAGTGGGGCGCACCGGAGCGTTGACTCCCGTGGCGCATCTCAAGCCGGTCATAGTGGGCGGCGTTACTGTAGCCCGAGCGACGCTGCATAACGAAGACGAAATTGAGCGCCTGGGGGTGGAAATCGGCGATACAGTCTTGATCGAACGCAGCGGCGATGTGATTCCAAAGATCGTACGCGTGGTGGAACAAGGCAAGCAGCGCCACCCGTTCCGAATTCCTAAGCAATGTCCCATATGCCATGGGCACATTGTGCGCGAAGAGGGCGAGGCCGCCAGCCGCTGCGTGAATGCCAGTTGCCCGGCGCGTTTGCGCGAAACGCTGCTGCACTTCTCGGCGCGCGGCGTCATGGATATCGACGGTTTGGGCGATGCGCTGGTCGATCAACTATTGAACCGGGGGATCGTACACAGCGTGGCCGATCTGTATCAGCTATCGGTTCCGCAACTGCTGGAACTTGAGCGCATGGGCGAAAAGTCGGCGACGAAAATCATCAAGAATATCGACAAGAGCCGCGCACAACCATTGGCTCGCGTTTTAAACGGTTTGGGCATACCCTTTGTCGGCGAACGCACGGCACAATTGTTAGCGGGACACTTTGGAGATTTGGATGAGATCGCCACTACCTCGGCTGAACGGTTGGAAGAAGTGGACGAGGTAGGACCGAAAGTAGCGGAATCCATCCGCCAGTTCTTTGGCGAAGAACGGAATCGCGAACTAGTTGAGAAGCTGCGTAAGGCTGGCTTGCAATTCACCGCTGAGAAACAGGTCAAAAAGAGTGGACCACTCACAGGATTGACGTTCGTGATTACCGGCACTTTGCCGACGCTGAAGCGCGAAGAAGCTAAGGCGCAGATCGAAGCGGCAGGCGGAAAAGTGGCCGGTTCGGTGAGCAGCAAGACGAGTTATCTGCTGACCGGCGACGATGCGGGTTCAAAGTTGGACAAGGCACGCGAGTTGAACGTACCGGTGCTGGACGAAGCAGGATTGTTCGCTATGCTGGAGCGGAGCTCCTCCTGAAATCTTTCCTTCATTCGGTTGCCATTTCGTGGCAGCAACTGGCAAAAATCCTGATCGGTTGGGGACCACCGGGGTTGCTATTTCTGGCAATTCTCGATTCCGCGGGGGTTCCGATAGTGGGCGGTGTCGATGCGCTGCTGATTGCTATTTCTACAAATAGACCTGAACAAGCGTACTGGGCGGCGACCTTGGCGGTAGTCGGCTCGATGACGGGCAGCTTGCTGTTGTTCTTCATTGCGCGCAAGGGCGGCGAGGTTTTGCTGATGCGCCACGTGGCCAGCAAGACCGGCGCGCGTTTGCATCTGTGGTTTCAACGCTGGGGCTTGGCAACGGTCTTTGTGCCGGCGCTATCGCCGATTCCCATGCCCATGAAGATTCCGGTGTTCTGTGCCGGCGCGCTGCAAGTGCGCTTGATCTATTTTGTGATTGTGCTGCTGACAGCCAGGGTGATCCGCTATTTCGGCCTGGCCTATCTGAGCATGCGTTTTGGCACGCAAACCGTGCAGTATTTAAAGGCGCATGGTTGGCAGGTAGCGGCCTACGCACTGGTCTTGGCGGCGCTGCTCACCCTCGGCCTGCGTTTGTTTCAAAAACACGAAGTGGAGGTCGGCAAGCCGTAATAGCATCGCGGGGATTTGGATAGTATAGAAGGCATGTCACACGTCTCACGCCGGAACTTCGTTCGATCCGCCGCCCTGCTGCCCGCCGTCAAGCTTTTGCTGGGCCGCGATGCGCTGACCGCATCGAATCTGGGAGTACAGTTGTATACCGTTCGCAGCGTTATCGGCGCGAATCCCGAAGCAGTCTTGAAAGCGATTCAAGACATTGGTTACAGCGAAGTAGAAGCGACCTACGGCAATTTGGACAAAATCTGGCCGGCGTTAAAAGAGACCAAGCTGAAGCCGGTGAGCGTTCACCTGGACACGCAGCTTTTCTTTGATGGCGGCGCTAAGCTCGATGCGGCGATGGACGATGTGAAACAACGCGGCTTCCAGTTCGTGGTGCTGCCCTACATACCGCCCAAACAGCGCGGCGGCTTGGACACATTCAAGAAACTGGCGGAAACGCTCAACAAGTCGGGCGAGAAAGCAAAAGCGGCCGGTATGACGCTTTGCTATCACAACCACGCGTTCGAGTTCGAGCCGATGAGCGGCACCACTGGCCTTGAATTGCTGATGAAAGAGACGCACAAGGACTTGGTTTCGCTGGAGATGGATGTGTTTTGGGTGAGTGTCGCGGGACACGACCCGGTGGCTTTATTGAAGCAATATTCGAATCGCGTGGCGCTGCTTCACTTGAAGGACAAGGCGAGCGGAACAGCGGTGCGCTACAACGAAAACGTGCCGAAAGAAACGTTCAAAGAGGTGGGCAACGGCACGATCGACATTCCGGCGGTGCTGGCGGCAGCGAAGAAGAGTGCAGTTAAGAACTTTTTTGTGGAGCAGGATCAGACGCCGGGAGATCCGATTGATAGTTTGCGGCAGAGCTATCAGTATTTGAGCGGAAAGTTCGCGAGTTAGGTTTACCTCACCACAAAGCCCGCCATTTGCTGCACGACATCTTGCTTCTCCTCGACGCTTCTTACCTCGGCCATGCGCGGCCCTAGATAGAGCGCGGCTGCTAAATCGCTAAACCCTGCCACCTCACCCACTGCGTAAACCTCCACCCGCCCATCGTCCAAATTCCGCACCCAGCCACCCAGCCCCAAATCGTTCGCCTTCCCTTGCACAAAATAGCGGAACCCTACTCCCTGCACCCGGCCGCTTACCAGCCAGCGCCTCGCTTCACTCCGTTTCATAAACTTATAGAGTACTCATGGCCTTCCCCACTCACCGCCTCCGGCGCTTGCGCTCGTCCGAAGCTTTACGGCGTCTGGTGCGCGAAACGCGCCTCGCGCCGTCGCAGTTCATTCTGCCGTTATTCGTGGTTCCGGGTGACGGGATTCGCAAAGAGATTCTCTCTATGCCGGGCAACTCCCAGATGTCCGTCGATAACATCGTCCAGGAATGCCACGCTTGCGTGAAACTGGGCTTGGGAGGCGTCATTCTTTTCGGCATCCCGGCACATAAAGATGAAACCGCTTCGGGCGCCTACGATCCCGCCGGCATCACTCAGCAAGCCATCCGCGCGATCAAGAGAGAAGTCCCGGGCCTGCTCGTCATCACCGACGTCTGCAACTGCGAATACACCAGCCACGGCCACTGCGGCTGGATCAAAGATGGCGACGTAGATAATGACATTACTCTCGGCTGGCTCGCCAAAACCGCCGTTTCTCACGCCGGCGCGGGTGCGGATATCGTCGCCCCGAGCGACATGATGGACGGGCGTGTGCAGGCGATTCGCCAAGCGCTTGACGCCGCTGGCCACAGCAACACGCCGATTCTTTCCTACGCCGCCAAATACGCCTCCGCCTTCTACGGCCCCTTTCGGGAAGCGGCCGAATCCGCGCCGCAATTCGGCGACCGCCGCAGCTATCAAATGGACCCCGGCAACGCACGCGAAGCGATGCGCGAAATCGAGCTTGATATAGACGAAGGCGCGGACATGATCATGGTCAAGCCCGCGCTCGCCTATCTCGACATCATCCGCCAGGCGCGCGACCGGTTCGACGTTCCTTTAGGCGCTTACCAGGTAAGCGGCGAATTCAGCATGATCATGGCGGCAGCGAACAACGGCTGGATCGACCTTGACCGCACGATTCTTGAAACTCTCACCAGCATCCGCCGCGCCGGGGCGGATTTCATCCTCACCTATTTCGCTAAGCGCGCCAGCGAACTCATCTCATAAACCCAGAAAGCAATCTAGTCTGTGCGATAAACTAAATTGCATGAAAGACGAACTCTCGCCGGACCTCACTCCCGGCCAACGCGCCGCCGCCTATTGGTTCGTGGATGGTCTCCCCGAACTAGTCTTCGGCCTGGTGTTTCTTTTGATTGGTATTGTTCCTTTCGCTGTCGCCTGGCTGCATCTGCGCTCGCCAAAGCCGGTGCTCGTTTCTCTGCTGATGGTCTTCCTAATTCTTTTCATCTGGGACCGCCGCATCCTCGGTTGGTTCAAAGCCCGCGTAACCTACCCGAGAACTGGCTACGTTCACCCGCCAGCCGATCCCACCGCCCCGCCTCAGGACTTCACTTGCCTAACCGACCCGAGCCTGCCGCACGACAACGAAAACGTCACTTGGTTCCGCAACCGCACCGTTCTCGCCATTTTCACGGGGTTTAATTTCTTTCAGTTATTTCCCGGCCCATGGGCGCCGTCTATCATCATAGTCGCGACGGCCGCAGTCTTATACGCGCTGAACCGCCGCCTCGAACACCCTTATTCACTGTGGTCTGTTGCCCTACTCGCCGCTGCGGGCTTGGTGGTCCACTGGTTGCCGTTTCCCCCAGAGGCTCGGCAGTTCCTACCGCTGCTAACCGGCGGCGGCTGGTTGTTCATTCGCGGTCTTTGGACGCTGGTTCACTATCTGCGCGCCAACCCGCTCGCGCACGCCTCCGGGGAACTCGTCAGTGAATGACCGCGCCGAGGAAGTGAACCAGCTCAACCGCGTGATCCATGAACCTACACGCCTCGCCATTTTGTCTATTCTCGCGAGCGTTGAAGAGGCCGATTTTCTTTATCTTATGCGCGAAGGCGGGTTCACCCAGGGCAATCTTTCGGCGCACCTGGCGAAGCTGGAAGAGGCAGGCTATATCAAAATCGTTAAAACATTCAAGGGCAAGTATCCAATGACAATTTGTAAACTAACCACCAAAGGAAAACTCGAGTTCAACGGCTATGCCAAACGCATGATCGGAATATTACAGCCACAAAAGCTGGCGCGCAAGCGTTAATCGGTGGGCAAATGGCCCGACAAATAAAGCCGCAACGGCTGCGCATGCTTACCGCCCGCCGTCGAGCGCGCAATGTGCACGGCCACCGGCTGCCCCGGCTTAAACCCGCTCTGCACCTTCATCACGTCATCGGGCGACATCACGGGAATCCGATTGATCGACAGAATAGTGTCGCCATCCTGTAATCCGATATCATCCGCAAACGACCCCGGATCGACCGTGACGACCTTCACGCCGCTCTTATCATCGATCAGCAGATCTTCGCGCTCTTTGTCCGTCAGCCGTTGGATGGTGATCCCGAACTTGCTGGCGCCAGGCGTCTTGGTGGCGGCCAGCGGAGTCTCTTTGGGCTCAGCCTCGGTTACCCGCGAATCGCCTTGCCACACGACAGACCGTTCGCCGATAGCCACTTTGAAATCCAATTTTTTGCCGTTGCGATCCACTGTGACGTTGGTCATCGATCCGATAGGCATTTCCGCGACACGGGTCACCAGATCCGCGCCGTCTTTCACCGGCTTGTCGTTAAGCGCCATAATCACGTCGTCAGCCTTGATGCCGGCCTTCCCCGCGGGGCCGGTATCCGCCACCGTTTCCACCATCACGCCGTGATCCAGTCCGAACGCTTCCAGCGCGCCTGCTTGCCCCGGATGCCAACTGATGCCGATAGAACCGCGCACCACGCGCCCGTCGCGAATAATATCGTTATAAACTTTCGCCGCCATATTCGACGGCAGCGCAAATCCCACGCCCTCATAAGAACCGCCGCGCGTGGCAATCATGGTATTCACGCCAATGACTTCGCCGCGCACGTTCAGCAGCGGGCCGCCGCTGTTGCCCGGATTAATCGCGGCATCGGTCTGCAGGAAGTTCTGAAAGGACGTCGTACCCGGCAAATCGCGGCTGGTCCGTTCCGCGCTGACGATGCCGGCGGTTACGGTAGCTTGCAAGCCAAACGGCGAGCCAATGGCGATCACCCAATCGCCCACTTCCACGCTGTCTGAGTTGCCGATCTGCACGGGCGGCAAGGGCCGCTTGGCATCTACCTTAACAACCGCCAGATCGGTCTCTTTGTCGAAGCCAATCACCCGGCCACGATATTCCGTTTCGTCGCCGGACAGCTTGACTTTGATGCGGTCGGCATTTTCAACCACGTGATAGTTGGTAAGAATGTAGCCGTTGCGGTCGACGATAAAGCCCGTGCCCGATCCTTCCGAGCGGAACGAGCGGGGTTCGGAACCACCGAAGAAGCGCTTAAACAATTCCGACGGATCTTTTTTGTCGGAATTGCTGTCGCTATCGTCCTCATCCTCGGGGTCGCTCTTGCGCGCGTGCTTGGCTCCGGGCTTGGGTAGATAGTCGGACTCAATGTAGACGACCGAGGGTTCTACCTTCTTGGTCAGCTTATTGAACTCGGTCGAGACCGGCACCGCGGCCGGAATGGTCAGCGGCGCGGCATCGGGCGCCACGGCGGAGTTTTGGCGATCGGCTTTGACTCCCGTGTTGATGATACTGCCGATAATGATTCCCAAAATCAGCGTAAACAGGAGCAACGCAAAGCTCAACACCTTCTGCTGCTTTAACTTCTCTAAAAACGGCGTCACAGAAAAACCCTTTCAAACCAGGTACCTCTATTATAGAGTCTTTTGGCGGGGTGGACGGCGCGCGGCGCAGCGCGAGGCAAGGTATTAGCTACGGAAGCTTTTGCGTTTGCTTTCGAGAGGCTTCTTGGATTCGGCGGCGCGGGCAAGAGAGCCCAGTTGGATGACCGGCATCAAGCTGAGGTCTTCTTCTTTCGGCGTGGTGGTGGCGCGCATGGAAAGCTCATGGTTGAGGTTTGAGATAAAGCCTTCGATTTGCTGCTGCATGGCTTCCATCTTCTCGCGCATGTTGAGAATGATCTCGACACCGGCCAGATTCACGCCCAAATCGCGCGTGAGTTTCAAGATGACCTCAAGGCGCTCCAGGTCTTCATCGGTGTAAAGGCGGGTGTTGCCATCGCTGCGCGAGGGCGTTAACAGGCCTTCGCGCTCATACAGACGCAGAGTCTGCGGATGGATCTCGTATTGTTCGGCCACCGCCGAAATCATGTACGCCGCTTTGCTTTTGGTCTTAGCCATTTTGCGCCGCTTTATGCCGCTGGTTGCACTTTGCTCCAGATGCCGGATCGAACATCCTCGGTCTGAACCTGCGCCAACTCGCGCAGCAATTCGCGCGTGCGTTCGTCGCGCACGTCGGGAGCCTTGAAAAATACTTCTACAATCTCATCGCCGCGCGAGTTCTTACGGCCGTTGAAGACGCCTTTTTCGCGCAGACGAAACCTCTGGCCGCTTTGCGTACCTTGCGGAATCTTCAGCAAAGCGCGGCCGTCGATGGTGGGCACTTCGATCTTGGCGCCCAAACCTGCTTCGCTCACGGTGAGCGGAATCTGAATCACTATATTGTCGCCATCGCGCTTGAAGAAGGGATGCTCTTCGACGCGAACGGTAATGTACAAATCACCGGGCGGCCCACCGCCAGTGCCGGCATTCCCTTTGCCCGCCACGCGCAGGCGCGAGCCTGCTGACACGCCCTGAGGGATGCGCACCTCGACGGAATCGGGACGGCTGATGCGCCCTTCGCCGCGGCAAGTGGGGCAGGCGTTCTTCAAGCGGCCGGTGCCGCCGCAGCGGTTGCAGGTCAAATTAAATTTCATGGCGCCGGCCATTTGCGTAACAGTGCCGCTGCCGTCGCATTCCGGACAAACCGCCACGCCGCTGCCCGACGAGCCGGTGCCATGGCAGGTTTCGCAAGTTTCCTGGCGCGAAATATTGAGCTTTACTTGCGTTCCTTTGATCGATTGCCAGAAATCGACATTCAAGCCGTATTCGAGGTCCGCGCCGCGTTCGGCATGCGTTGCCTGGCGGCCGCCTTTACCGAAGAACTGGCTGAAAATATCCTTGAAGCCGCCGCTGGAGCGTTCATCCTCGAAGGGAGAATGACTGGCACCGGGGCCTCTTTGCGCCGCCTGCTGCTGGCGGATATATTCGGCGAAATCAAAACCTTCGAAGTTGGGGCCGGTACCGGAGCCGCCGGCGGGATTGCCGCCGTTGGGCGGAATGTTGTCGGAATAGAAGCCGTACTGATCGTAGGTCTTTTTCTTGGTTTCGTCGCTCAGAATGTCGTAAGCTTCCTGAACTTTTTTGAAGCGTTCTTCGGCGGCTTTGTCGCCGGGGTTCAGGTCCGGGTGAAACTTGCGGGCCAACTTGCGATACGACTTGCGTATTTCGTCCGCGTCGGCGGAGCGGGCCACACCAAGAGTTTCGTAATAATCCTTTTTCGATGCTGACGGCATTGAGTTATTTCACCAACCGCAAATACCGAGCTAGGTTGCTTACGCTCCCGGCTCCGATTCGGCGATTCTAATCAGATACGGCAGGGGGACTCGCTCGGCGCGTCCCCCTTTTTCTTTCTTACTTCTTGTCTTCGACATCGACGAATTCGGCGTCGACAACGTTGTCCTTTGGTTTCTCGGGCGTGGGCGGCTCGCCCGCCGGCGCGGCGCCATTCGGGGCAGCGCTCTGCGATTTGTACATCGCCTCGGCCAGCTTGTGGCTCGCGGTGGTGAGCTTGTCGGTCGCCGAAGTGATTTTGTCGAGTCCGCCTTCGGTCATCGCTTTTTTGACTTCCTCGAGCGCGGCTTCCACTTGGCGGGCGTCGGCGTCGGAAATCTTTTCGCGATGTTCCTTCAGCATCTTCTCGACGTTATAGGTCATGGCGTCGGCGCGGTTGCGCGCTTCGATTTCGTCGCGCTTCTTGCGGTCGTCGGCGGAGTGGGATTCGGCGTCGCGCGCCATCTTCTCCACTTCGTCCTTGCTCAGGCCTGAGGAAGAAGTGATGGTGATCTTCTGCTCGTTGTTGGTGGCGCGGTCCTTGGCGGTGACGTTGAGAATGCCGTTGGCGTCAATATCGAACGTTACCTCAATTTGTGGAATACCGCGCGGGGCGGGCGGAATGCCGACCAACTGGAAAACGCCCAGCAGGCGGTTATCGCGCGCCATGGCGCGTTCGCCCTGGTAGACCTTGATTTCGACGGAGGTCTGGCTATCAGCCGCAGTGGAGAACACCTCGCTCTTGCGGGTGGGGATAGTGGTGTTGCGGTCGATCAGCTTGGTGAAGACGCCACCCAAGGTTTCGATACCGAGCGAGAGCGGAGTGACGTCGAGCAGGAGGACGTCTTTGACTTCGCCACCTAATACGCCGCCTTGCACGGCAGCGCCGACGGCAACGACTTCGTCGGGATTGACGCTCTTGTTCGGGTCTTTACCGAAAAGGTCGCGCACGATCTGCTGAACTTTCGGGATACGCGTGGAGCCGCCAACAAGGACGACTTCATCAATATCTTTCGGCGTGATGCCGGCATCCTGCAAAGCCTGTTTGCAAGGGCCGACGGAACGCTGCAAAATGTCATCGACCATCTGCTCAAAGCGCGCGCGGGTCAACTTAATATTTAAGTGCTTGGGACCGCTGGCATCGGCCGTTAAGAACGGCAGATTGAGTTCAGTTTCGAGCAGAGTAGACAGCTCGATCTTGGCTTTTTCGGCCGCTTCCTTGAGGCGCTGCAACGCCATCTGATCCTTGGAAACGTCGACGCCCTGTTCCTTTTTGAATTCCTGGATGAGCCAGTCGATGATGCGCTGATCGATATTGTCGCCACCAAGATGCGTATCGCCGTTGGTGGATTTGACTTCGACAACGCCGTCGCCGACTTCGAGGATCGAGATATCGAAAGTGCCGCCGCCGAAATCATAGACGGCAATAGTCTCGTCCTTCTTCTTGTCCAAGCCATACGCGAGGGCGGCCGCAGTGGGCTCATTGATGATGCGCATTACTTCGAGGCCGGCAATCTGCCCGGCGTCTTTGGTGGCCTGGCGCTGCGCGTCGTTGAAGTAGGCGGGAACCGTGATAACGGCTTTAGTCACCTTTTCACCGAGGTAAGCTTCGGCCGCTTCCTTCAACTTGGTGAGAATCATGGCCGAAATTTCGGGCGGAGAGTATTTCTTGCCCTGGATCTCGACACGGGCGTCGCCGTTATCGCCCGAGACGCTCTTGTAGGGAACGAGCTTCATTTCCTCGCTCACTTCATTGAAGCGGCGGCCCATGAAGCGTTTAATGGAGTAAACGGTGTTTTCCGGGTTGGTGACGGCTTGGCGCTTTGCGACGTTGCCGACCAGGCGTTCCCCATTCTTGGTGAAGCCCACAACAGAGGGCGTGGTCCGACCGCCTTCTTGGTTCGGGATGACGGCCGGCTGGCCACCTTCCATCACAGCGACCACCGAGTTGGTGGTGCCGAGGTCAATTCCGATAATCTTGCTCATAGTAGTCTTTTTGCCTCCGCCGGTCGAAGAATTTCGTAGCCGGCTGCTCTTAGCACGCTATTATTATTGAATATGAGTGCTAGATTGTCAAGTTGTCTTCCATTTACTTTGTGTTTTTTGCTAGCTAATGGTCTTTTGTTAGCCCAGAATAATCTTACCGTAGCGGCAGCGGCGGATTTAACAGCGGTCGCGCCAGAGTTGGCCGCTGCATTTGAAAAAGCCAACCCAACTATAAAGGTGCGCTTCGTAACGGAAGCGTCTGCCATGCTCGCGCAACAGATTGAAAATGGTGCCCCGTATGACGTTTTCCTCTCAGCCAATGCGCAATATGCGGAGAGATTGGCGGCTTCGGGCAAGTTGAGCCAGCCCGTTATTTATGCCCAAGGCCAGTTGGCGCTCCTTTGGCGCGACGGTAAAGCGCATGCGATCAATGATTTAGCAGGAGATTCGATACGGTTCGTGGCGATTGCGAATCCGAAACTGGCACCGTACGGGGTAGCGGCGCAGCAGGCGCTGGAACACGAGGGGTTATGGCAGAAAATCGAACCCAAAGTGGTTCATGGCGAAAATGTGCGGCAGACGCTACAGTTGTTCGACAGCGGGAACGCGGATGCGGTACTCACGTCCGACGGGTTAGTGAGCGAGCGGAAAGCCCAGATCATTCCGAGCGAGTGGCATAAACCGATTATCCAGAAAGCCGGAGTGGTGACGGCGAGTGCAAAACAAAAGGAGGCAGGATTGTTTTTGCAGTTTTTGTTAGGGCCAACGGCGCAAGGGATCTTCGGGCGGCATGGCTTTGGAAGGCCGGAGTGAGGTTCGAGAAGTCCTTCTTAGGCATTGCCGTTGAGAAGCGACTGGCCGTCGGCATGGCAGCGAAAAAAGTGGTCAGGGTCTCGCGTGCATCTTTCGAGCGCCGAGGGGTCGTTGTTTATGCATAATTAGGACTTGAGGATTTATCGCTTTGGACTGGCAGCAAATTGGCATGAGGGAGAGGGTCATCATGGCCGGCCTATCTGTCAAAGTACGATTCGCTGGGCCTGAACAGACTAGGCTTCGAAAGTTTCAGGGAAGCTTATAACGTACTAGCTTACGCGCTGGGATCGCGTCCAGCTTCGATTAAGAATTACCGCGATGAGTTTGATCGCTTCTTCCCAAACGCCCGAAGGGGTTGGCAGCGCCCGATTCGCGACTATTGCCGCAAGGTACTTGAAAAATATGGGGACGTGGATCTTGAGACTTTCACGCAGGTAATTAAATCCTTCGCCGGGTACAGCGAAAGCGCTTGGAGCGAGATCCAAGAACCTTACGAAGTCGAGGGCAAAGATGGCGACTCCTCATTTGCGAAGCGAGTGATCACAGGCTTGGCGGCGGAGCAATACTTCTTATCCGTGCAAACCAAAATCCCCGAGTTCGGAGGTCGAATCGTCCAGGACACGCGACTGTTCGGATGCGGATATGATTTCCGATTGGACGAGGCAGCAAGCGAGGTTTTCCTGGCCGTAGAAGTCAAAGGTTTGAGAGGGCAGACCGGGGGCATTTCAATGACTCCAAAAGAATACAAGACTGCTGCTCAGTTGCGAAGTCGATTCTTTCTTTTTGTGGTTAAGAATTTTCGTGAGTCGCCGTTTCATGAGGTCTATCAAGACCCCTTGTCGGGGAGGCTCTCATTCGAGAGGAGCGAAAGGGTAACTATTCAGGTCTCCTGGCTGGCAACAGTTTAGAGTGGCCATAGGCATCCCGGATGGTGGTCTAGAGAGAGGGTTAGGGCGGTCGAGGGTGCTTTTTTACTCAGAAGCAAGATTCCGCCAAATCTCCGACGCCGTGTCGAAAACACGCCGTTGCCTGCTCGCTGCGATGTCCCTAAAGCCCTGATTTTCCGCGCTTCTGTACTGGCCCCTCATGTGCATTACTACGAGCGAACGCTATGCTCGATTCGCTTTCCACTCAGCTCGACCAGTACTTAACCCTCGTCAGCCAGCGCCAGAAGTTGGTGGCCTCGAATATTGCTAATGCCGATACACCCAAGTATCGGACCCAGGATTTCGATTTCGAATCTCAGTTCCAGGCCATGCTCAATTCCCCCGCCGGCTCTCTTGCCTCTCCGTTAGCCAGCCCGGTGCCAGGGCTACGCGTCAAGAACGACGGCAATAACGTGGACCTAGACCGCGAGGCCCGCTTGCTCTCTGAAAACGCCATGCGCTTCAATATGGCCACGAATTTCTTGCGGGCGCAATTAAAAGATATGCATACGGCCATCCAGGGCGGAGGTGGCGCATGAGCCTTTTCAATTCACTTTCAGTTAGCGCTTCCGGTCTCACCGCGCAGCGCCAGCGCGCCGAAGTGCTGGTGGAAAACATCGCCAACTCCGATACCACGCGCACCGCGGGCGGCGGTCCTTACCAGCGCCAGGACGTCGTTTTCGAATCCCAGTCGGTCGGTCAGCCCTTTTCTTCCATCTTCCAATCGCAACTCGACAATCAGCCCAAAGGTGTCGCTGTCAGCCAAATCGTGGTGGATCAATCCGAACCGGACCGCCGCTATATGCCGGGCCATCCGGATGCGGATAAAGATGGCTACGTGGCGTTTCCGAAAATGAATCCGGCGGAGGACATGGTGGATCTGATGGGCGCCCAGCGGTCGTATCAGGCCAACGTCTCGGCGATTTCGGCCGTGAAAGATATGATCAACCGCTCGATGGATCTGTTCCGCTAAAGCGTATGGCTCCCATCCTTCCCATCTCATTACCAAGGGCGATCCAAGGGATTGCACTACCGTCGACTGCTGCGCCAGCGCAGGGGGGCGGCAGCAGTTTTCAGCAGGTCTTATCGGCCACTTTGTCGCATGTGGCGAATTCCTCGCAGGCTGCCGATAATGCAGTTTCGAACTATCTGGCGGGCGGGAATCAGGAACTGCACTCTACTATCTTGGCCACGCAAAGCGCTTCGCTCGACTTTGAATTGTTACTGCAGGTAAGGAATAAGGTCCTGTCGGCTTATGACGAAGTCATGAAGATGCAGATCTGATGATGTCACCCGCTTCCCTAATTAATTAATGGATCAGTTGAAAAAGCTCTTTGCCTCGCTCAGCCTCCCGCAGAAAATCGGGCTGGCGGTGGTTCTACTGGCAGTGGCGGTAGGCGTTCCCATGTTTACGAAATGGCAGAAGGAGCGCGATTTCCGCCCATTGTTTACCAACATGGCGCCCGAAGACGCGGCTGCCGTGGTACAGAAACTCAAAGAGAGCGGCGTCGATTACCGCCTGACCGAGAATGGCACGACCGTACTCGTGCCGGACGCGAAGGTGAACGACATGCGCCTCGATCTGGCGGGCGCGGGTTTGCCGAAAACCGGCCGCATCGGCTTCGAAATATTCGACAAGACCAATCTCGGCGTCACCGACTTCGGCGAGAAAATCAATTTCCAGCGCGCTTTGGAAGGTGAACTGGAACGGACGATCAAGTCGATCAATACCATCGAATCGGCGCGCGTGCATATCACCTTTCCCAAGGATTCGGTGTTCCTCGACTCACGCGAGCCGGCCAAGGCCAGCGTGTTGGTGAAGGTGCGTATCGGCGCCAGCTTGCAACCGCAGAATGTCGTTGCCATCAGCAATCTGGTAGCGAGTGCGGTGCAAGGCCTTTCGCCCGATTCAGTCTCGGTGGTCGATATGCAAGGCAACCTGCTGAGCAAGCGCAAACGATCGAGCGATGGCCCCGATTCGGGCGATGCCTTGCTCGACTACCGCCACCAGGTAGAAAAAGACTTGACGGCCAAAGTGGAGGCGACACTCGATCCGCTTCTGGGCGAAAACCGTTTCCGAGTCGGCGTGTCGGCCGATTGCGATATCTCAACCAGCGAGCAGACGGATGAGACCTACGATCCGACGCGCTCAGTGATGTCCACGTCGCAGAAGACGGAAGATGTTTCAAACAGCGGCGGTTCGGCGGGCGTGCCGGGCACACCCTCCAATCTGCCGCGCTCGACCATAAAACCGCTCGCCGCCGGCGGCGCCGGCAGCGGTTCTTCGCGCCGCACCGAAAGTATGGCGTTTGAAACGTCACGCAGCGTTCGCCAGGTGAAAATGCCGCGCGGCTCGATCAAGCGCGTCTCCGTGGCCGTGTTACTCGACCACGATTTCGTTTGGCAGGGCAGCGGGGCGCAACGCAAACATGTGTTGACTCCACCCACGGCGGAGCGCATTAAAGCGATTCACGACATTGTGGTGGGCGTGCTGGGCATTCAAACCGAGCGCGGCGACCAGGTGGTGATTGAGAGCTTGCCGTTTGAGCAAACCATTGAGGCGGAAGAAGCCGCCAATGCGGTGGCCGGCGCGAAGGCCGCTGCGTCCGCGCAAACTCCGTTGGCGAAGCTGCTGGCCGACCGGCGCGTGCAAATCGGCGCCGGCGTCGCTATCTTGGTGCTTCTGCTGGCGGTCGTGTTCCTGCTCAAGCGCGGCGGCAAGAAGACCGCTGTGGAAGTGCAACAGGGAGCAGCTGCCTTGGCCGCCGGCGCGGAAGCCCCGGTTACCCAGACGATCAGCGAAAAGCAGCCTGACGGCACTGTCATCACCCGCGAAGTGATCGTGACCAAGGACGGTCCACGGGAAGTTCGAGAGGTCGTCCACCGGCATGAAGGCGGCTCCGGCAATGCGCAATTGTCCGATGGCGGCCATACCGCCGAACTACCGATTCCCAAACTCGCCTTGCCCGAGATGGATAGCGCGACCAAGATGATGCTCAACCAGATCAAGGATCATGTGGCGAAAGATCCCGCCTTCGCCGCCAACGTAATTCGCGGCTGGATGGGAGAAGACTAGAGGGTGCGAAGAATGAAAGCGAAGGAAAGCTAAAGTGGTCCGGCGTATCACCAATCCTGCCATTCAAGTGGAAACCGTTTTCTGGCCCGGCCGTTCGGGCGTGCCTGGTGCGAGCGGGCCGCCGCTGTTGCCGGCGGGCCATGGCGGACAACAGTCTCACGGAAAGAACGACGCCCAAGGGGGCGATACGGCGGAATGGGAGCGGCGGTTGGCGGAAGTGGAACGCCTGCGTCAGCTCGACAAGGCGGAAGCGCACCACCGGGGCGTGGAAGACGGTCTGCGCCGTGGCCGCGAGGAAGCCGCCGCCGAAGTGAAAAAGGCCTTTGATCAGGTGGCGCATGCCTTGGACCAACTGGCCCAGGTCAAACGCAAGCTCCGCCAGGAAGCGGAACAGGAATTGGTGAAGCTTTCGCTGGCGGTCGCGCGCCGCATCCTGTATCGCGAGCTGACCACCGATCCGGCTTCAATCGAAGGTATCGTGCATGCCGCCCTGCAGAAGCTACAGCAGCGCGAAGCCTCGAAGGTGCGTGTCTATCCGGCTGGCGTGGCTGCGGTACGCGCCGCCCTCGACCGCATCGGCTCGCGCTCCGGCATCGAAATCGTTTCCGATCCGGGTCTGGCCACCGGCGCGATTCTGTTTGAAACAGCGGTCGGCGAACTGGACGCCTCCATCGAAACTCAACTGCTGGAAATTCAGCGCGGTTTTGCCGACCGGCTGGGCACGAAATGAAAGGTCAAGAATGAATCAATTCTCGCCGGAATCGCCGTTAAGTCTGGACGGCTATCTATCCTCGCTCGCGGGCAGCGATTTGTTACGCTGGCGCGGCGTTGTCACCGACGTGACCGGCTTCCTCATCGAATCGCAAGGACCAGCTTCGCCGATCGGCGGTTTCTGCGAGATTCAGACTACCTCCGGCCGCACCATTCGCACCCAGGTAGCGGGCTTTCGCAAAGGCCGTGTTCTTTCAATCCCGCTCGAGGAAATTGACGGTCTCGAAGCCGGCGATCCGATATTCGCCCGAGCCGACGATGCCCGCGTAAGCGTCTCCCCGGCGCTGCTCGGCCGCGTGCTGGATGGCTTCGGCAAGCCCATGGATGGCGGGCCACCCATCGAAGCGGTCGCTAAATATGAACTCTTTGCCACTCCTCCCGGCCCGCTCGAGCGCGAACACATTCGCAAGCCGCTGGTCACCGGCATCCGCGCCATCGACGGCATGTTGCCCTGCGGTCTCGGCCAGCGCATCGGTTTGTTTGGCGGCAGCGGCGTCGGCAAAAGCACGCTGCTCGGCGCGATGTCGCGTCACAATTCGGCTGACGTTACGGTGATCGCGCTCATCGGCGAACGCAACCGCGAAGTGCGCGGCTTCCTTGAAGACGAACTGGGTCCGGAAGGTCAAAAGCGCTCGGTGGTGGTGGTGGCTACCTCCGACCGGCCGGCGCCGCTGCGCGTGCGCGCCTGCTTTGTAGCGGTCGCCATTGCCGAATATTTCCGCGATCAGGGTAAGAATGTACTGCTGGTGATGGATTCGGTGACGCGACTGGCGATGGCGCAACGCGAGATCGGCTTGGCGGCCGGCGAGCCGCCCAGCCAAAAAGGGTACACTCCTTCGGTGTTCGCCATTTTGCCGAAAATGTTTGAGCGGGCGGGCAATTTCAAACGCGGCAGCATTACCGGTTTTTTCACTGTGCTGGTCGAGGGCGATGATCTCAACGAACCGATTACCGACGCGGCGCGCGGTATTCTGGACGGCCACATTGTGCTGTCGCGCCAGTTGGGGGCGGCCGGGCACTACCCTGCCATCGACGTTCTCAGCTCTATTTCGCGCGTTGCCTCGCACGTCGCTACACCCGAGCACCTGAAGTCGGCGGCGAAAGTGCGCGAGGCGATGGCCGCTTATCAGAGCTCGGAAGATTTGATCTCGCTGGGCGCTTATGTGTCCGGCAACAACGCTAAACTCGACGCCAGCATCCGCGCCCGCGAGCGCATCCTGAAATTCCTGCGCCAACGCCCAGAGGAGTCAACCGCCCTGCCGGCTACACTGTCTGCGCTCGATGAGATTGCCAACGTGCTTTAAGCCATGCAGAAATTTCGCTTTCGCCTCGATTCAGTGCTGCGATTGCGGTCGATCCGCCTCGCCGACGAGCGCGACAAATTATCGAAAGCGCTGGCTGCGGTGACGCAAGCCGAGCAAGCCATCAGCGCCTTGGCCGCTGAGCGGGTAGCCGCAAAGGCCTTCGTGCAAAATGAGGCAGGCGCGGGCAGTACCGAACTGCGTTCGCTGGCGGCTTATCTCTTGGGCTACGAAAACCGCGTGAAGCAGTTGAACCAGTCGCTCGAAGCCGCTCGTCTGCGCGCCGCCGAGCAGCGCCAGCGCGTGGTGGCAGCCGACCGCGACGAACGCCTCCTGCTCAAGCTGAAAGCCAAGCAGCGCTCTGAATGGCAAGGGGAGGCCGACAAAGAACTCGAAATCCTCGCCCAGGAATCGTGGAACTCCGTCCACTTCAACCGCGAGCATTAAAAGACGGGGTAGCCACGACAGATTAACGACAAATTCCGCGCCACCGCCAAAATTTTGCCTTCTCGCCCTCAATCTTTTGTCGGCAATCTCCGATGAGTCAGTTTGCACAGTAAACTCCTTTGGATTGGGCCAGATCCCGCCGTCATCGACGCTAGCGTTGGTGCCGCGTTGCGCAGCTGCGATATTCACGCGGAGAATTCCCTGGCCGCTGCCTGTAACCGTTTACTCCGCACCGATTATGATGTAGCCGTCATCAGTCTGGCCTCGCTCGAATCCACCGGCGATGACGCCTTAGCCCAACTCTTCGCGATTGCCCCCCACCTACCCCTCATCGTTCATCACCGTACTGGCAGAATTGAAGACGTCATTCATTGGACCCGGCAAGGCGCTTTTCACGTGCTGTTGGGCGACGTCGAACCGGACTCCTTAGCGGAAGCCGTGCTGCGGGCGACCCGGCAATCGCAGGCCCGCGAACGCGGTGCAGCCGGTGCGCCCTGGCGTCACTTCTTAGTGGGCCAAAGCCGAGCCATGCAGCAGATTTGCGAAATCATACAACTAGTCGCAACCAAACGCTGCACCATTCTGATCAGCGGCGAAACAGGCACCGGCAAGGAAGTGATCGCTAAAGCAATTCACGCCGCCAGCAACCGCGCTTCCCAACCTCTCGTCTCGGTGAATTGCACAGCGTTGCCAGCGACGCTGATCGAATCCGAACTCTTCGGGCACGCCAAAGGCGCATTTACCGGCGCATTCACCAGCCGGCTGGGCCGTTTCGAGCAGGCGAACCGCGGCTCGCTTTTTCTTGACGAGATTGGCGACTTGCCGCTCGAGGCGCAAGCCAAAATCCTGCGGGTGCTACAAGAACAAGAGTTCCAGCGCGTGGGCAGTTCGGAAACCGTGCGTGTCGATGTCCGCGTGATCGCCGCTTCCAATGTCGATCTTGAACACGCCGTTCGCGAGCGGCGCTTTCGCGAAGACCTCTACTACCGCTTAAATGTCGTGCCCGTGCACTTGCCGCCATTGCGCGAGCGCCGCGACGACATCCCGCTTCTGTTGCAACACTTTCTCGACAAAATTCGCCTCGCCGAAAACTCGCAACCGAAGCAAATCAGCAGCGAAGCCATCGAGTTTCTGCAGCAACTTCCTTGGCCGGGCAATATTCGGCAGCTCGAACACGCGGTACAAATGGCTTTCGCCTTGAGCGGCGACCGGCCGGTATTGTGCCCGAACGATTTTATTGTCCGCCGCCCGGTCTCGCCGCAGCATTCTTTTCCTCCTGCAAACTCGGCCCCGGCCCCGCTGGTGCGCCTGCCGCAAGATGGCCTGAATTTCGATGAGGTGGTCAGCGGCTTCGAAATGTCTCTTTTGAACCAAGCTCTCACCGCCTCGGGCGGCAACAAAGCGCGCGCCGCCGATCTGCTGAAGATCAAACGCACCACACTGCTTGCCAAAATGAAGAGCCTGGCGATGTCAGCCGGCGCACCTGAACCGGTCGACGCGCTCGATTAAAACAACGGCCGCACCAGCTTGGCCCCCCAAGGTAAACTAAGTGATTTACCAATGTCCGCCAATCGCGATATCTTGATCGTCGAAGACAACCCGGCTGATGTGCGTCTCATGCAGGAAGCGCTGCGGACTTTAGAACCCGCCGTTGCCGTTCACGTAACCAGCGAAGCCGCCGAGGCCTTGCGATTCTTGCGCCAGCAGGGCAGCTTCGCTTCCGCGCCGCGGCCCCGGCTCATTTTTCTCGATTTTAACCTGCCCAAATCAAACTCGCGCGACCTCCTGCGTCAAATCAAAGGCGACCCTGAACTCCGCCTTATACCGATTGCCATTCTCACTTCGTCCGACGCCGGCAAGGACATTTCCGACGCCTACGAACTGCACGCCAACTGCTATTTGAACAAGCCGCTAGACCTCGATTCTTTCTTTCACATCATCCGCTGGTCCGCGTACTTCTGGCTCGATATCGCGACATCACCGCCGCGTGCCGTCGAACCCTTCGATCCGCTTTATTTCACCGTCGGTCTGTGAACCGCTAGATCGCTCCGCTGCCCGTTTAAGCGAATGCTTTGACCACCGCTTCAAACTTCGTCTTGGGCGATCTGTCGTGCGGGGTGACCGGGGGGATTTGCCGTGTTACGTTGAACAATTCATAAACCGCCATTTGGGCCGCGCGCACGGAATATTCCACGGTAAAGACCACGTCTTCGGGTATCTCAACGAACTGGCTGATGAAGGCGAGGTTCTTGGATTCGCGCGGGACGGGCAGCGGACGGTCGCTTTTGAGACGCGGCATGAACATGCTGGTGATGTAGGGCATGCGGCAAGGAATACAGTTGGCGGAAGCAACCGTGTCCAGATCAAAGCGCAGATGGCCGCAGAGTTCGCGCAGGATTTCGGCGCCATTGCAATCGGCCATCGGCTTGGCCACGAAGTTGCCGATGCGGTCGGGAAAAAGCGCGTAACCCCAGAACACTTGAACGCCTGCGGGCTGGTTGCGGAAATGGGGTTGGTAAGCCAAGACGATCGACATCAGCCAATTGGAATCTTTGAACGTGACGAGGCCGCCGGTGCCCGCTTCGTTGCCGCTGAATTGCCTCATGTGGTCGAAGAAGGCAGGGTCCTTTAAAGTAACGGTGAGCGAGGCCCAGTACGATTGAGCGATGCAGCTATTGAACGCTGCCGGATTGCCGAATGAAGGTCGGTCCTTCGCCAGCTTTTCCCAGAGGGTCCAACCGCCGCTGTCGGCTTTGCTGAGTGGGGTGGGCGGGTGGGTCATGGAACCGAGGCTGGAGGCGTCGGTCATGGAAGCGTTTTGAAGGAAGACGACATCGCCGTCATTGACGGGAATGAGCTCGGCTTTTTGATGGCGGACGCAATGGATGGCGGTGACGGTGAATTTACCGTTGATCGTTTCGTAATCGAGATCGCTGACCTTGCAATCCGTCACGAAGCGGACCCCTTGCGCGGTGAGCCAGGTTTGTAAGGGAAGCACGAGCGAATCGTATTGATTAAAAATGGTCCGCTTGACGCCGGCAAGGGTTTCGATACGCGAAAACTCGAGCATGAAGCGGTGCAGATAGCGTTTGAACTCGACCGCGCTGTGCCAAGGCTGGAAGGCAAAAGTGGTGGCCCACATATACCAGAATTCGGTTTCGAAGAAAGACCGCGAAAGCCAGTCGGTGATGCAGCTTGCGCCTAACGATTCCTCGCTCACTTCGGTAAGTTTTAGCAGTTCCATCCGATCTTGCATCGAGAAGCCCATGGATTTGACGGGCACTTTGGCGCGGCGGCGGTCGACGAGGCGGGCCATGGAGTTCGATTTGTGGAGTTCGTTGAAGGCGATGGTTTCGTCGTAGACGGATAAGCCGGGGTGGTCGAGCGAGGGGATGGATTTGAAAAGATCCCAGGTGCATTCGTAGTTGTCGGTGGTGAGCATGCGGCCGCCACGCATGGAATAGCCGTCGGCGGGAGTGCCGGCGGCGTCGAGGCTGCCGCCGAGTAGGGGAAGAGATTCGAAGATCGAGATGTTTTCGCCAGGGATGCCGGCATCGCGGATCATGAAGGCGGCGGCGGAAAGCGAGCCTATGCCGGCCCCTATTAGGTAAGCCTGAGGTTTCGTATTCATTCGGGTCACGCCGAAGGATGCAACAGGTTTAGGGCCAAATTACAATGCGTTTGGATACAGGGGGTTAGGGTTATGGCGGGGCGAAGGGTGCGCGATAGGACGCAGTCATGACCAGATCCGGTCAGGCGCCGGCGGAAAACAAGCGAGGAATAGCCCTGTAAAAGTGGTATATTGGTAAAGATGAGCTTCCGGCGCGTGCGCCTGTGGGTTCAAAGGAATAACGTAAGGCGTCGTCCCGTCCTCCGTCTTTGTGCGGCCACTCCGAACAACTATCGCCCGTCCCGCTCCCAAGCGCCCCTAATATCCAGCTATCCCTCTTGATGAAGTCTTCCATACAGATATCCCGCGGCATTGAATCGCTGTTTGGCACACGCGACGAAAATATTCGGCTGCTCGAAAGCGAACTGAAATTGCGCACGCACTTGCTCGACGGCGATACCCTTGAAATCGAGGGCGAGGAAGCGCAGGTTAAGCGGGCCGAGCAGATTCTGGCCGACTACGCCGATTTGGTGCGCGAGGGGCACGCGTTCAACAATGGCGACCTGAACAGCTACATGCGGGTGTGCACGGCAGATCCGGGCGTGTCGCTGCGGCGTTTGGTGGAAAGCGGCAAGTCGCGCTCGTTCGGCAAGAAGGTGCTAGCGCCGAAAACGGTGAATCAACGCCGCTACATTGATGCGATTGAGCATCACGATTTGATTTTCGGCGTGGGGCCGGCGGGTACCGGCAAAACCTATTTAGCGGTGGCGATGGCAGTGGCCGACTTGCTAAACAAGCGAGTGGGGCGCATTGTGCTGACGCGGCCGGCGGTGGAAGCGGGCGAACATTTAGGTTTTCTGCCCGGCACGCTGCAACAAAAAATCGATCCGTATTTGCGGCCGCTGTATGACGCGCTGTTCGACATGATTGACGCGGAGAAAGTGGAAAAGCTGCTAGAGCGCAATGTGATTGAAATCGCGCCGCTGGCTTTCATGCGCGGGCGCACGCTGAACGATTGCTTCATCATTCTTGACGAAGCGCAAAATACCACCAGCGAACAGATGAAGATGATTCTCACGCGGCAGGGATTCAACTCTAAGATGGTGGTGACGGGCGATCAGACGCAAATCGACTTGCCTGGCGGCAAGAAGAGCGGCTTGATTCATGCGATTGAAGTGCTGAAGGGCGTGGAAGGTATTGCCTTTGTCAGCTTTGACGAAAAAGACGTGGTACGCCACGCGCTGGTACAGCGTATTGTGCGAGCTTATGACCGCTATAACGAATTGATTGGCGCCGGCCGTCAATTGGCGCTCAAACTCAACAACGAATCGGCGGGAGAATCCGCGGCGGAGCCGCCGCGGGCCACCACCGTGGAAATTCCCGAGTTTCCCCTCGCTTGACGCCATGACATCCGCTGGTAGTATTTTGCTCTTCGGAGCCATTCCCGCTGAGTTAAGACCTTCGAAGGTGGAAAAGCGCGCCCTGGCGCAATTTGTGGAATTGCTGGATGAGCGCGTGTGCGGCGGGCGTCCGTTTGAGTGTTTGCTGACGAACGACGCGCATCTGCGGCAGCTGAACCGCGATTTCCTGGGCCTTGATTACCCGACCGATGTACTCTCTTTTCCGACGAGCGCTTTGTCGAGTGAGTTGGGCGAGATTGCTATTTCCATGGACCGGGCGGCGGCGCAGGCCGAAGAATTTGGACACAGCTGTTTTGATGAAGTGCGAATTTTGATATTGCATGGGGTATTGCATCTGCTTGGGTTCGATCATGAAACTGGCGATGGCAAAATGGCGCGCGAGGAAAAGCGCTTTCGGCGGGAATTCGGGCTGGCGGAGACGCTCATCGCGCGGGCTTCGAAGACGAAAAAGGTGGCGCGATGACGGCAATGTGCTTATCTGCGGCACTCGGACTCACGGTTTTACTGTGTTTCGTCTCCTACGTGCAGCTGCTGTATTTGGAATCGTTACGGCTGTTGCGGCGTGAGACACCGGCGCTCGAGTTTTTCCGCGAAAAATTAGCGGATGAAATCGGCCTCGACCAAGAGCGCGGTTCACTCAAATTTTCTCTCATCAAGCATATTTCGCTGTTTCTGATCGGCGTGTTCTTCCTGTGCGGCTTTCTGCGCGCGGATGCGCCGCACTGGCAGAGCGTGCTGGAGGCCGCCGCCGCTTCGCTGTTCGTCATGCTCCTGGCCACGTATTTTGTGCCGTTTCTGCTGTACCGCCGAACCAAGGGCCAATGGCTGAAACGCTGGCTGCGGGTGGTGAAGCTGCTGGCGCTGCTCATTTCACCGGTTTCGGGCGCGGTGATGCTGTTTCAAAGTCTGATGCTCGAAATGCACAATGGCGCGAATGGAGAAACGCAGACGCCGGACGTGGTGGAAGATATTGACGCGCTCATCAGTGCGGGCGAAGAAGAAGGCATTCTGGCCGAGGAAGACAGCAAGCTCATTCAATCGGTGGTGGCGTTCGGCGACAAGAGCATCCGCGAAGTGATGACGCCGCGCCCGAACATCGTGGCGATTTCAGTGGATAAGTCGGTGGAAGATTTGCGCCAGCTGGTGATTCATGAACAGTTCTCACGCGTGCCGGTTTACGCGGGCAGCATCGATAACATCATCGGTTTCGTGCACGTGCGCGATATTTTCGAGCTTGATCCGGAAGAACGCCAGACGAAGCCGCTGGAAGAGCTAATGCGGCCGATTCCGCATGTGCCGGAAACGAAGCCGGGCGCGGATGTATTGCGCGAAATGCAGCATGATGGCTCGCACATGGTGGTGGTCGTGGACGAATACGGTAACACCGCCGGCCTGGCGACGATGGAGGATCTGGTTGAAGAAATTCTGGGCGAAATCCGCGATGAACATGAGCCCGAGCGCGACGTGCGTCAAGAGGCCGAGAACGTGTTCGTTGCGCCGGGCAGCCTGGATTTGGACCGTTTGAAAGATCTGTTCAATTTCCGGCCGAATGGCGATACCGAATCGACAACGGTGGGCGGGTTGGTGGCTGAATGGCTGGGACATGTGCCGCAAGTTGGGGAAACGGTCGAGCAAGGCGGCCTGCGCATTGAAGTGCTCGCGGGCAATGAACGGCGGGTCGAAGAAGTGCGCATTTCGCGCGTGGAACCGACCACCGTCGGTGCAGCACTGTGAGCCAACACCGCGCGGGATTTGTTTCCATTGCCGGCCGGCCCAATGCCGGCAAATCAACTTTGATCAACGCGCTGGTTGGCGAGAAAGTATCGATCACGGCGCATCAAGCGCAGACCACGCGAACCTCAATCCAAGGGGTCTTAACGCTGCCCGAGGCGCAGATCGTTTTCATCGATACGCCGGGCATTCACAAATCCGACACGCTGTTCAATAAGCGCATGATGGATACGGTGCGTGGGGCGCTGCAAGATCGCGATCTGGTGATCTACCTAGCCGACGCAACCAAGCCACCCCGGGAAGAAGACGAACATGCCGTCAGTGCGCTCAGCAAAACAGGCCAAACCTTGTTAGTGTTGAATAAAATTGACAGAATTGCGGATAAGCGCCTGCTGCTGCCGCTGATCGAACGCTACAACGCGCTATTCCCTTTTAGTGAAGCTTTCCCGTTGGCGGCGCGCACCGGTGAAGGCATGGAAGGCCTTAAGCAAGCGATTATCAAGAACCTGCCGGAAGGTCCGGCAATTTTCCCAGCCGATTATTTGACAGACCAGCCGGCGCGCTTCATGGCCGGTGAAATCGTGCGCGAAGCTATTTTGGAAAACCTGCGCGAAGAAGTGCCGCATGCCGCCGCGATTTTGGTGGATACCTGGGACGAAACTCCCAAGCTGGTAAAAATAGCCGCCACCATTCATGTGGAGCGCGCGGGCCAGAAGGCGATTTTGATTGGAACCAAAGGGCAGATGCTCAAGAAAATCGGCACGGCGGCGCGCTTGGAACTCGAACGCTTGCTAGGCCGGAAAGTTTTTCTGTCCCTTTTCGTGAAAGTGAAACCAAACTGGCGCGAAGATCCGTCTTTCCTGGATGCGGTAGATTGGCGTTCGATGGTAGGCTCAGAAGATAACAGCCCAAAGGGATAGACTCTTACCAGATATGAAACGTTTACTAGCTGTTCTCGTGCTGTCGGCCGGGTCACTGTTGCAGGCGGCGGGGGCGGGTCAACAGATGCCTGCGTCTACTGAAGACGACCGGATCATTGATCAGGTCCGGATACGTCTGGCCGGTGATGCCGACGTGAAAGGCGGCGCGCTCGACGTTACGGTAAAGGATGGCGCGGTGGTGATCAAAGGCCGTGTCGATACCGAAAAAGGCAAGAGCAAAGCAACCAAGCTGGCCAAGAAGGTCAAGGGCGTCAAATCGGTTGACAATGAGTTATCGGTTGGCCCGCCGGTTTAGGAAACCCCTGTTGCTCCGTGGCGCAAACACTCGTGTTTGCCGTACCGAGACTCGTCTCGGTGCTTTCCCCCATCGTCAACAAATTCCGTGCCTCCTTAACCGAGCCGCGACAGCATGGAGCGGTAACGTCAGGCACCATGCCAAGGTAATTTTCAAGGAACCATTTTGTTTTATCGTTTCACTCTCGCCGCCGTCTTAGCGGCAACCCTCAGCGCGGCAATGGCCGGCGCAGAGGATCTCCCAGCTGAAACTGACCGTCTAGTAGCCACCGGCCGCCTGTGGGTCACAGTCGAATATTTCCATCCTTACCTCGCCTATCGCAACATCGACTGGGATCAAGCTCTGCTGAGTGCCTTGCCGCAAATCAGGGCGGCGAAAACCCGCGAGCAATACGAGACAGCGGTGCGCTCCATGATGAAAACTCTGGAAAGCACACCCGAGCCAAGCGTCGGCGACGGCCAGCGCGTGTGGGTTCACCATGGCTTGCCGCCCGAGACAGGCGGACCCTCGAGCCATTTTTACTCGGCATTCCTCTACAAGCCCGGCACTGCGCGCGAGGAAGCGAGCGTACCCATGGGCGGCTTCAATGTCAGCTTGCCCCTCTCAGAGCCCGTGAGCAGCCCTGCCATACCGTCTCCCGCTCCTGAGCACGTATACATTGATGCCTATCCTTCCACTGAACTGCGCATTCTGGCGGCATACAAGATCTGGGGCGCATTTCATTATTTCTTTGCCTATCGCGACTTGATGGATGAAGACTGGGATGCTTTGCTGCCCCAGTATTTAGCGCGTTTGATCGCCGCCAAGGACGCGCTCGATTACAACCTTGCGATTGCCGAATGGCTGACTCGCACAGCTGACTCGCTGGCGGCGGCAAATAGCGCCACGATGACGAACTATTTCGGCGAAGCGCCGCTTGGTTTGCGCTTGCGCTTGATTGAGAAACATGCTGTGGTGACGGAGATTCTCGACCCCGAGGCCAAGGCCAAAGGCGTCAAGGTGGGAGACATTGTTAAAAAGCTGGATAACGAAACATTGGTCGATCGTTTCACCCGCGAGGCCAAATACTTTTCGGCATCCACCATGCAGAGTTTAGGCGTTGGCCTTACCAGCCGCTTGTTGAATGGCGCGGATGGTTCAAGCGCCGCGTTGACCATTGAAGACAACACAGGCAACCGCAAAGAGCTTACGCTAAAACGCAGTAAAGGCTATACCGCGGAGCTGCGTACGGAGGCCGCCAAAGAGCCGGTGCAGCTTTTGCGAGGCGGCATCGGCTATGCAGACCTGCGCAGCCTCAAGCGGAGTGACGTCGTCGCCATGTTTGACAAATTCCGCAACGCGCCCGCGATCATTTTCGATATGCGCGGCATTTCCGCGGACGATGCCAGCGCGGCGATTGCCGCACGCCTCGCGAGCGAAGCGGATGTACCGGCCGCCATCGTAACCGGGCCCATCGTCGCGGCGCCAGACTTACCGCAAGGCGAGATGAGCAGCCCTTCCGCCAGTTATTTTTTTGTGCAGACCATCGGTAATTCGCCGCAATGGAAATTCAAGGGCAAGACAGTGATGTTGGTGGATGCGCGGACCATCGGCGCCGGCGAACAGGCGGCGCTGCTTTTTGAGGCTGCTAACAAGACTGAATTCGTCGGCACGCCTAGCGCCGGCGCGAATACTGTGCTGACCAATTTCACCGTACCCGGAGCCATTACCATCTCACTTTCGGGCGAAGATATCCGCCACGCGAACGGCGGCAAGCTGCAACGAATGGGTATCCAGCCCAACGTGAACGCCGTCGCCACCCTCACCGGCATTCGCACGGGTAGGGACGAGGTCTTGGACAAAGCGCTGGACCATTTGTCGCCTAAACCTCCCAACACAAAGGTGCTTCCCGCCCGCGCGAGTTTAAAGCGCCACGCCTCATAATTTTCATTGCTCTTTCGAAACCGGCCCGCGACGACTCACCGAACCCTCCATCTCTTGATAAGAGGACCAATGATCAGAAACACTGTGGGGTCATCCGCCAAGCGTCGAACCCGGTCGGAAAACAGCTTCTCAGGTCGAACCGCCCAGTGTATAGCGACATACACACCGTTCAGAATAGCGGCGGCGGACGCGAGAAGACAGAAGGTCCAAGGAAGCGGCCCTCGCATCCGCGCGATCCAGAGGCCAACGTTAGCTGCAAGCCACGCCGCGCAATTCGCGGCAGAACATGCAAGCAACACCCGGGCCCTCTTGACTCGGGCGTCGTCCACCCCGAACAGGGGCACCCAGATCGGCCGAGGGCGTCGATAGAAAGTCGCGAACATTATCAGGCCCCACACAGCAAACAGCGCTTCAATCTGCGCAATTTCGCTCGGAAAGGGCCAGAGCGGCTCTCGCTCCGCGAGGACCGCAACATACCAAAGTGTCGCCAGCGCTGAGGCTAGGCACCGCCCGAAAAGCAAACCATAGAAATTGCTCTCTTCAGCAAATTCCCCGCCTAATCGTAATCGCCCGCCGCATCGAGCCTCGCGTTCCGTTTTTCCCCGTCATAGGCCCGCCCCCATCCATCGAAAGAAAAGCAAGATTAAGTATGCAACGCCGACGCCAACTATAAACAGCGCGATATTGAGATCCCTTTCCCTTAAACGCTTCCGTCCAATCAGAATCAAGAGATACACCACGCTCGCGCCTACTAAGGCCAAAGAGTAGCGACGGTAGAAATCCGCGAGCGTATGCGGCGCTGAATAGCCTCTCGTATTGGCCGGGGATAATGCCTGCCAAAAGAAAGACACGCTGCTGGCGAGCGCGCCCAATAGCACGAAAACGACAGACCACAGGGCCCGATGACGCTCGCATCTTGCAGGGGCGCCCGCAACGTCCCGAGATGGCCCCACGCGGCCAGCGGGACCTATAAGGTCCCGGTTCTCCGGCTCTAGAAGAAAATAAACCCTAACCTCTCCGTTCACAACCAAGGCCCCAAAGAACGGCAAGACTCCTTTCACCTCGAGCCCTTCCTGCCACCGCACCATCTTCCATTTGGCCCACCTTCGGTATAAAAGCCCCTCGACACACGGCAGAACCTGTCCGACACCCACGAAGAGCCATACTGCCGCCACGCCCAGCGGGAGAACAACAAGAAAAAACCACAGTGCCGTGAAGAAGTCGTGGACCGGAACGACTAAAATTCCAACGAAAACAAAGACACCAGCGGGCCAGAAAAACTTGGCTGTAATGGCCGGACCCGACCACGAACGCGGACCCTCTTCAGTCATAAGCAAATCCTCACTGGCAGAAAGGCGTGACCATCGTTTGGGTCAGCACCCCTGCGGAACCCTTCCCGCCGGCTCCGAAGCCTAGCGTTAGGGTGGTCTGCCAAATCACCCTGCTACCGTTGCTGCCGATATTAACGTCAACGCCCGCTCCCAAGTCATACGCATATTGGCGTCCGAAATCGACACCGTTGCCCGAAAGGTCCCCGATAGTGCCGGCATTTGAGCCACTCAACTGAAGGCCAAAGAGGCCACCGAAGCCGGTCGTGCCACCGCTAATATAAGACGCGTCGTTGGGCGTATAGGTCGTCGCCTTGCCAACCGTTCCATCGGGGGCAGCTACAAACCGCATGGAAAGGGAATAGTTGACCGCGACCGGCCTCCTCCCTGCGCCAATGGATCCGCCCGTTCCATAGCCAACCGTACGACCAGTCCGCCTGGCGATAAAAGAGAGCACGTTTCCTACAAATCGTTGAGCAGCGCTAGGATAGACACAGTTGGAAGCGTTGGGCTGCACGCTAGCTTTTGAGGCACTTGCCACCATCGTCACCTTCTCCGTATGCGTCACCGTGAACAACGGCGAATACGGATCATAAGCCCAGTTCAGCCCATCCCACCAGTCGCCATTCGAAACATCCACCGGATCCGCCGCCGCGCTCACGCAAACGCTCGCATAGGTCCCGTCCAAGCAAGTATCTCTCCCACTCGGATCCACCCACCCCAGCGGATTCCCTAACACATACCCATTCCAACTCTGCGGATTCGTAAAATCCGCCCCCGCATTCCCCGGATCGGGACTCATAAACCTCCCTAATCCGCTCGCCAAATACCTCGCCTGAAAGAAATCCAGATTCGTCTCCGCATCTCGCTCCTGCCCCGTAAACTTCTGATTCACAAAATCACTCGCTCCCCACGGCGACACCCGTCCGCCCACCCCCGCCATAATCTCCTGCCCAAACGGCGCATAGTCATGCCGACCCACCACATTCGCACTCCCATCCGTCACTATCCGCGTACTCCCCAAGTGATCCCCCGCCAGATAACACGTCGCGCACGCATATGTGAATGTCCCGGTACTATATTCCGACGCCAACAATCCAAACGCATCGTAAACATAAACCGTCGGCACCCCCGCCGCCATTCTCCCAATCCGCTGCCCAAACCCGTCGTAATAATAGCCGTTCGACCCCGCCGTCACCTGCCGGTTCTCCCCGTCATAACTCACACTCGCCGACCCGAAGTTCAACAAATTCCCCGCCTTGTCATAGCCGCTCGCCGCATCCAGCGTCGCGTTCCGGTTATTCCCCGCACCCGCCGCGCTATACACATTCGCCGTCGGCGCTCCCGGCCCCACCGCCGGTGCTCCCAAACTCGTGCTCGGCATCCACATATTCCCGTATGCGTCGTATTGACAACTCTGCGCCCAATTCTGCGCCCCGCTCCCCGTCGTCCCACTCGTCTCCGTCGCCGCTGTAACCCGGTTCAACGCGTCATATGCATACGCCTGCGTGAATCCCAAACCCGGCGTCGTCGCAGTTACGCTCTGCAGCGTCCCATTGTTGTTGTTCGTCGCGGGGTTCACCCAACTCAATCCCAAGCCAAGCAGCTGCGCCCCGCCGCTCACCTGCTCCGTCGCCGTCGCCAACTGCAAACGGCTGTTATACGTCTCCGAATGAACCAGCGCATTCCCACGCATCAGCGCGTTAACCCCGCCGTTCGGCCAGTACGTCGTCTGCGTAACATAGCTTGTACCCAACCCGCTCAAATTTCCCGCCAGCGTGTAAGGCCGGTTCGCCGCATCATACGTCGTCGTCACCACTCTCGCCGAGGGGTACGTCTCCGTCGCCAGCGACCCCGCCAGGTTATACGTATACGAAAACGTGTATATCTGCCCTTGCGTCTGCTGCTGGCTCCCTGTCACCCTTCCCAGTGCATCGAACGCCGTGAACTGCGTCGTTGAATTACTATTGGAGACCGCCGTCAACTGCCCAAACCCATTCGTCACCCCGGCCACCAATCCTCCGGCCGCATCTTGTAGTGCTTGTGGGCGGTGCCATGCGCGGCCAACGGTGATGAAAAATTTAGTGAGACGACGCAAAAGCTCTAACCGGGCCGCGAGTGTCAACTAAGCGGTAACGTCGGGTGCCATTTCAAGGCGTTTCTCAGCGGAGTTCCCATGGGCCTGCGGCCCACCGACGATGATAAAACCTCCGAATCGGAGACGGACAGCGTGAGCCGCCAGCTGGAGCGGCTCTGCAAACGTCCCGCAAAGGTTTAGAATCGTTTGTAGCACGGTAATCGTCTGGAACCGCCTATGAACGTAACCCTAAAGCCCGAACTGGAAAAGCTCATCGCCGACGACGTCAAGGCCGGACGCTCAACCGACCCCAATGAGTTCCTCAACAAAGCGGTCTACCACTACGCCCTCGCTCGCGACCTCGGCCAGGATTACACGCCAGAAGAGATGGACGAACAGATAGCCCAAGGAGTTGCGGATTTGGAGCACGGCGAAACAGTTGACGGCGACGAAGCTTTCCGCCGGCTTCGCGAGCATGCCGCTCAGCGGCGTCAACAGCGCGCGTGAAGAAGTTCGAACTGGCCCGCCGCGCCCTTCAAGACCTTCAGCAAATCTGGGAATATGTTTCCGAAGAGAGCTTCACGGCGGCGGACCGTTTGCTCGAAGAGTTCTATCGGACATTTCAAAGACTCGCCGAAACGCCCGGGCTTGGACACAAGCGGTCCGACCTCACGCAACGCCCCGTGCTGTTCCTCGCGCTACATTCGTATCTCATCATTTACCGGAACTCGACGCCCCTCCAAATCGCCCGCATCATCCACGGCAAGCGCGACGTGAAGAAATTGCTAAGGTAAACGCCACGTCCCGTTCACTTTGGTCCGAGAGCTGGACCCAACCTTGGTATCGGCGTCTTGTGCAAAGCCGCTCAGTGCGTTGGGCACGCCACCCGTGCAAGCTTACAGCATATGAACCGGCACTCGAGTGACTGACACCACTGTAATGTCGTCTTCCTGTCCGAATTGCCGCGCGGCCTCGGCAATCTCTGAAGCCGTCCTGGTTGAGAGTTCCTGCGCGCGCTGGAATCCGAGCAGATCACGCTTGCCGTTGCGCGCCTCGACTACGCCATCGGATACCCACATCATACGATCGCCGGGCTCTAACTCAATTCGCAGCTCTGTCCAGTGGGCATCGCCGTCGATTCCCAGCGGAAGACCAGACGGCGTTGCCACTTCTTCTCCGTTGCGATAGGGCGCGAGATGCCCGCCACTGGCGATTGTCAAAAAGCCGTCGGCTGTGAACAGAGCGCAGGAACACGTTGTAAATCCGCCTTGGCTTCGGCTCAGCAAAACCGCATTGAGTTGGCTCAAAAGCGCGCCCGGTGCGTCTGATTGGCGATTCTGAAGTGCTCCGACAATCACTGAAACAAGTAAAGCCGCCTTCATGCCTTTCCCGCTGACGTCACCCACAACGAGGAGAAGGGCGTCGTTGGAAGTGGAAAAAAGCTGGAAGAAATCGCCCCCCACCTCCGTTGCCGGATGATAGCTCGCGTCAATATCGAACCCAGGCACGTTGATGGATTGAGACGGAACCAAAAGCTCTTGCACGTGCCGCGCCGCTTCCATTTCTCCCCGCAATCGCTCCTGCTCATCGCGAAAGCGCTGATTTATCTTATGGATCTGCATAGCCATGGCCGGTACCAGGATCAGAAGCGCCGCGTCCAGATGCCACAAACGAAAGCCCGCTAAGTAGAAGGCGCTGGGAATACTCGCTCCATAAAAAATATCGGCTATTGCGATCAGACTGGCGATTGTGTAACCGGAAACGATCGCCACCACCACCCTCGCTCCCGAAGTACGTTTTCGCGCCTCATCCGCCGCCACCGCCAGCGGAGGAACAAGGCCAAGAATAAAGGTCCAGGCAGTGATAGATCCGAACATCGGTAGTATCTGAAGAATCGCATTTGCCCCCCACATTAGAAATAAGATCTCTAGGCAACGGGCTGCCCAGGGCGCGCGGCGTCGAAAAAGAGAGTATGCGAACTCAATCCAGAACACTGGCCCAAGGCAAACGAACAGCCACGTGAACCTGCCCACCACATCTGACGCTAAAACCAACGGCCCGAAATTGACATAAAACTCGTTGAGATCAACCAGCGCCCGGGCAATCAGAAACGCTCCCAGCCATCGAAAGGCTCCGCCTTGCGCAACCGACGGCGGCAACAGCAAGAAATAGCAACCGGCCAGAAAGATAGTGAACCCAACCAATAACCCCAAAAGGAGAGATCGGAAGTCCCGGGCAAAAAGGGCGGTTTGAACTTCCTCAATCGATTCGCGCTCGCCAATTCTGTTGTCACCCGCCACCACGCGGCTTGGCCTCGTGCCTGGGTACATGGCGATGCATCCGCGCAGAGCCAGAGTGTGTTGTCCGCGGGCTGCCTCGGAATTTGGTAGTGGGAAGACCTGCCAACGGGGCACGAACAACCGGCTACAAGGCTGACCGAAATCCCCGAGCCGTTTTCCGTCCCAGTAAAGCTCGTAAGCGGACGCGATCGGACCCACCAGCAGAGCGGGGCTGGAAAGTCCGCTCATGCGAACCTTCAGCCGCACCCAATAAAGACCGGCGGTTTGCGGCGGCGGCCCCGGTATCTTCAGCACCAGCCAATTCGAATCGTCCAACGACGGCGCAGCCCACCTCGCATCATCGCCCGCGTGCCAGCGCCAAGTCCCGTTCAGTTTGGCCGTCCAAGGACCCGAGGTAGCATTCGTAACGGCGTCTTGTGCAAAGCCGCTCACGGCGGCGCACGCCAGGAGTGCAAGCTTACCCCACATGGACAGGTACCGGCCCCCTCGTAATTGAGATCACCGTAATGTCGTCTTCCTGTCCGAATTGCTGCGCCGCCTCGGCAATCTCGCCGGCGGAACGCGTTGCCAGTTCTTGCGCGCGCCCGAATCCCAGCAGATTGCCCTTCCCGTTGCGCGCCTCCACCACTCCGTCTGAAACCCACAGCAGGCGGTCGCCCGGCGCCATCTCAATGCGCAGTTCTGGCCAGTCCGCGTTCGCCTCGATTCCAAGAGGAAGAGCTGGCGAAATCGGGATTTCTTCTCCGTTGCGATACGGAACCAATTGTCCGGCGTTGGCGATCATGACCCCACCGTCGGCCCCGAACAAAGCGCAGCAACAGGTCGTGAACCCGCCTTCGCTTGATCCCAGCAGCAAGGCGTTCAACTCCTTCAACACATGCGCTGGTTCATCGGACTTGCGGTTCCGCAGGGCCCCGGCAATAAGCGAAACCAGCAGCGCGGCTTTCATGCCCTTGCCGCTCACGTCGCCCACCACCACAAGAAGCGAGCCGTTCACCACGCCGAAGAGTTGAAAGAAATCTCCCCCCACTTCGCTTGCCGGATGATAAATCGCGTCAATGTCAAAACCCTGAAACTGGCTGGATTGAGACGGCAGCAGAAGTTGCTGCACTTGCCGCGCTGCCTCCATCTCTCCCCGCAAACGCTCCCTCTCATCTCGGAAACGCAGATTCGTCTTATGGACCTGGATCGTGATCGCAGGCACCCAAAGCAGATAGGCTATATCCCATACCCACAGCCGCATCCCGCCGATTTCCAGGCTTATCGGCGCGTGAACAGGGTAGACCGCAAGCACACCGAGCAGATTTGCCACGCCGATGGCGCCGAAAAAGAAAAGATTCAAGCTTGCATCTGGAGTACGCTTCCTAAGCTCCGTCCAGGCTATTGTGATCGAAACAATCGACGGAATCGCGAACGTGTTGAATCTGAGAAACAGCGCTGAGTAGGGGAGGGGCCATGAGAAGGCGAGCATCGCGAGAAGGCACTCGACGACGCGAACCGCTTTCGGCACTTGACGCCGAAACAGCGCGAAGGCAAATTCGATGCTCCCCAGAATATTCAAGACAATGAACATCCAGGTAAGAGTTACGAGCACATTGCCCGGGACGTTAAGGGGACCGGAATTGGCATAAGTCTCGCACAGAACCGTCAGCGCGCGTCCCAGCAAGAGAATGCCCAACCAGCGGAATGCAGGGCCTTGGGACACAGAGGGTGGAAGCAAAAGGAAATAGAGACCAGCGAGAGCGAGCCCAAAGACAATCAGCGTTTCTAGAATCTCAGGCTGAAATTCGGCGCTCATTCGCGCGGACTCCATATCCGCTAGGGCGGCGAAGTCTCCCACCTGGCTGTTGCCGGGAGCGAGATGAGGATTATTCGTGCCGAAGTTCGTTCCGATTTGGTCAACTCGAATTGCGATTTCGTGGCCCCCGACCCGCGCCAGATCGAGGGGCAAATGGAAGGTCTGCGATCGCGGGACGAACCATTTTCCGCGATCAAGGTCGCTGAATTGTCCGATGTGCCGACCGTCCCAGTAGACGTCATAGGTGTAGGCGATGGGGCCGAGCAGCAGTCCAGGATCAGAACTCGGGCCAAGTTCCAAATGCAGTCTGATCCAATACTGTCGGCCCGTTGGCAACGGACCCGGCACCTGCAGCGGCGGCCAACCGGCATCGTTGAATGCCGCCGAGGCCCATCGCATGTTGTCGCCTGCCTGCCAGCGCCAGGTCCCGTCAAGCGTAGCCGTCCAGGGACCCGATTCGGCCTTGATAGTTGTCGGCGCGCCCGCACACAGCGCGGCGAAACAAAATACCGCGACGCCACGCCACTTATACGGCATTACGGCCTACCCTCCGAACGCCGCTTTCGCCGCCAATTCGTTGGGGTGTAGGGACGTGTACTTGGTTAACCCCAGCATCGTGAAGACTTTCTGAAAGTGTGGCGTGAGCCCGAAGGTCTGCACCTTTTGTTGCGCTTTGCCAGCTTCCATCAACAGCTGAATGACCAGAGCGATTCCGCTGCTGTTCAGGTACTGCACTTTGCTGAAGTCCAGCAGGATCTCTTTGATTTCAGGCGTCAGTCTCTCGTAAGTGCCGAGGATCGCGTCCTTGCTGGTACTTGTGACGTCCCCTTCGAAGCGCAAAATAGCGAGTTGCCCGCTGCGCTCCACCTTGGCTTTAGTTTGGGCCGGAGGTGTCATCGCTTGCTCCCTTCTCTCTATCCAGATGAATGGCCAGACGCGCGTAGCTGCCGCCGCGCTGATCGCTCACCCACTCCGCTTCATCTACCAGCGACTGGATCAGAAACATGCCCATGCCCCTCAGATCCTCTTCCCCGTGCATTTTGCGATCGATGTTTGGGGCCTGAATCGGCTTTTTCCCCGCGCCGAACCCACGGTCCACTACCTTCACTTCAAGCGTGTTCTCCGCCATGGAGAGAATCACCAGAACCGTTTGCGAGGCGTCCAGACGATTGCCATGCTCAATGGCATTGATGCACGCCTCCGCCACCGCGGTTTTCAGATCTTCAATGCGATCGGCCGAAAAGCCCATCAGCTCGGCCACGGTCGCCGCCGTACTCATGGCCACCTTTTCGAAGCCCAGCCGCGAAGGCAACCTCAACTCGGTAGTGGCTGCCTGCTCGATTCCTGCCAGAATTCCACGCATCACGCCTCTTCCGGCTTGTGGCGAAGCAGCGCTAGCGCAGTCATGTCGTCACTTTGTTCCGCGCTGTCCGCGAACCCGGCCAATTGTCCCCATAAGCAATCGAGAAGCAGGCCGCAGTCTATCTCCGTGTTCTGCACAAAGCCATTCAGCAGGCGCGCCATCCCAAACTCCTCGTCGCCTTGGAATACCTCCGTGAGGCCGTCGGTGTAAAAAAGCAATTTCGTGTTCGGCCCGAGCCTATAGCGTTCCACAGTGTATCTCATGTTCGGGAACATGCCCAGCGGTGGGCCGCTTGCCTCGATCAAACAACGAGAACCATTCTCTTCCACCAGAAACCCCGGGTTATGGCCGGCGTTCACTACCTGCGCTTCATGCAGATGCGTATCCAGCAGCATGATGATCGCGGTCACATAACGCCGTTGCGCTTCCGCGCCTTCGCTGTAGTGCAGATCGTTAATGCGCCCCGCCAATTCATCAATCGGCAAACCGGCTATCGCCATAGCCCGAAATCCTGCCCGAAACGAAGCGCTGATCAGGGCTGAGGCCAGTCCCTTGCCGGCTACGTCGGCGACAATCATCATGTACTGATCGTCGGCTAGCGCAAGAATGTCGAGATAGTCTCCACCGACTTCAAAGCAAGTCTTCGAGCGGTAGTCGAGCGCATAGCCCGCAATGCTTGGGAGAGTTTGCGGGAGCAGGCTGCTCTGAATTGCGCGCGCGGCCGACAGATCTTGCTGTACCCGCTCCCAAGCGAGCAGTCGTCTGTGCTGGCGGGCATTCTCGATCGCCACAGCCGCTTGCAAACCAAGCCCCTCTAGGAAGTCCTGTTCTTCCAAATTCAAAGGCTTGCTCGGCCGCAAGACCACTAATCGGGTCAATAAATTCCCGCGCTTATCCAGCAGACGTACGCTTGGACAGGCCGCCCACTCCTCGGTATGTTCACCGTGCGCCCATTCCGGTACGCCTCCGTAGTTCGTCCGCTGTGCAGCCGCGATCGCCTCGTTGTCGGTAAAAAAAGCTCCGTCCGCCTCGAGTTCCTTGACGGCAATCTCCAGCGTGCAATGAAGAACTTCATCCAGATCGAGCGCCCCGTGCACCATCCGCGACGCCTCAAGCAGCGCCTGCAAACGGGCAATCTCCTGCTGAAAGCCCAGGGTTTCATTACGAACTGATTCCGCCAAAGACATCGCCCGCCCAAACCTGAGATGTCATTATATCGGGTCCCGCGCCGCGCGCTCGACTCGCAGTTTAGAAATCCTGGAGATTCACCTGAAAAAACGAACCCATTTTCAAGTTCGTTCCGTAAAGCGCCTCCTCAGACCCCCTCCCACCCCCGCAAGTTCGTTCCGTATTGCGTTTCTTATCTGCGTTCATCCCATTCATCTGCGGCCATTCTTTCTTCGTTTTCATCCGTGTTCATCCCTGGCTAATTCGT
>Ga0302319_10001929_pt1 | contig 45807 bp, 46 predicted proteins | sample Bog_T0_2_FD_203319 | JGI IMG/M metagenome (GOLD analysis project Ga0302319, IMG submission 203319) | Peat permafrost microbial communities from Stordalen Mire near Abisko, Sweden - Bog_T0_2 | ecosystem: Environmental > Terrestrial > Soil > Wetlands > Peat | place: Sweden: Abisko, Stordalen Mire...
GGATCGAATATGCTGCTTTTCTTTTTGTTGTTCATGGTTTTTTAGAATAGGGTTCCGGCGTGCATGAGGAAATGTTCGACGATCGGGCCGAGCGCCAATACCGGGAAGAAGGTCAATGCGGTGATGAGAAGGATGACTCCGATAAGAAGGACGACAAAGGTTACGCCGGTCACGGGGAATGAACCCGGACCCGCCGCGACGCGCTTTTTCTTGGCCAGCGATCCCGCGAGTGCCATGATCGGAATGATCATGAAGAACCTTCCGAAGAGCATGTCGAGGCCGAGCGTCGTGTTATACCACGGCGTGTTCGCCGAAAGTCCCGCGAATGCGCTGCCGTTGTTTTCGGCTCCGGACGTATATGCATACAACACTTCGCTCAAACCGTGCGGACCGCTATTGTTGAGACCCGCCAGCCCCCACGAACTTACCGCAGCCCACGCCGTCAACCCCAAAATAAAGATCACGAGAATAATGACGGAGAGCGCCGCCATCTTCACGTCATAGGCCTCGATCTTCTTACCGAGATATTCCGGCGTCCGTCCTATCATGAGCCCCGCGAGAAATACCGTAAGTATGATGTATACGATCATCGTATAAAGGCCGGAACCGATGCCGCCGAAAACTATCTCATCGAGCTGCATATTCACCATTGGCACCATGCCGCCGAGAGGCGTGAACGAATCGTGCATGGAATTGACCGCTCCCGTGGACGTATCGGTCATCGCTACGGCGAAAAGCGAAGACCCGAATATGCCGTTTCGCACCTCCTTGCCTTCCATGTTGCCGCCCTGGGCAGAGACGCCGAGCTGCTGATGAATTGGATTACCCACCTGCTCGTAGTGATAAGCGATAAAGAATGCCGAAAGAAAGAGGAGTAGCATCGCGAGCCAAATCGCCCAGCCGTGCTTTTGATTTCCCACCATTCGGCCGAAATAATACGTGAGGCCGCTCCCGACGGATAGCACAGCCAATATCTCGAGAATATTAGTAAGACCGTTTGGATTTTCAAAAGGATGAGCCGAATTGGCGTTCATATAGCCGCCGCCGTTCGTTCCCAGCATTTTGATCGCTTCTTGCGATGCAAGCGGCCCCTGAGGAATCGTTTGCGTCGTTACCGTGCCGTTCGCCTGAACGAGGTTCGCAGTCGTATAGTTATTGAAATTCTGGATCGCTCCTTGCGAAACCAAAAACACTGCGAATACCAAAGCGATCGGTAAAAGGAGGTAATATGTGGACCTCGTGAGATCCGTCCAGAAATTGCCGATAGTCTTAGCCGTATGACGGGCAACGCCGCGAGTAACCGCAGCTGCGATCGTGATACCCATCGCTGCGGAAGTGAAGTTGTGGATCACAAGTCCCACCATCTGGGAAAAATACGACATCGTCGCTTCCGGAATATAGCTCTGCCAATTCGTATTTGTTGCGAAACTCGCCGCCGTATTAAAGGCAAGATCTGGACTCAGGTTCGGCAGATGTTGGGGATTGAGCGGCAGCCATTCTTGGATGCGCAGGATGAGATAAGTGAAAAGAATGCCCACCACGCTGAAAATCAGTATGGAGATCGTATACCATTTCCAATCCTGTTCTTTTTTGGGGTCAACGCCAAGAAGTTTGTACGTGATCCGCTCCAGCGGCTTAATCAGACGATCAAGGAATGTTTTTCCGTCCGCGTCGAGCACCTGCATCAGGTAAAGGCCCATCGGCTTCGTGATGAGGAAAAGGACTCCTACGAAAAGACTAAGTTGTAACCAATCAATAAGTGGCATGTTAGATTAAAAATCTTCCGGATGAACCATGGTCACAAAAAGATAGATGACGAGCGCGGCAGCGACAATGCCGATGATGATATCCATGGTTATAATTTTTCACAGACCTTTATATACAGGAGGCCTAATGCAAACACCGCAATTGTTATGGCTACGTAAATGAGATCTCGCATGGATTTTTAAGTTGATTCAATTCGAATATACAGCTTCCACATTCATTGTCAATAGAAATATGCGCAATATTTCCCTTATTTTGAAGGTATAATTATCTCACCAAGGTTTGGTGTCAAAATATTTGACAATGCCAAGTTGCGGGAATAATATCTAAGATGAAAATAACAGCGCCCGATGGAAAGCATTAAGCTATTGTCAGAAAATGACGACAATCGATTAATTTCGCAGGATTTGGGCGAAAAAAGCGACCGTTTTCTCCTGTGCAAAATTCCATACGAAAAACTCTAAAAATATGAATCTGGAAGAAATTCTCACAAAAGTTGGCCTGGATGAAAAAGAGGCAAAAATATACATCGCCCTGTTGGATCTTGGCAGTGAAAAAGTGCATGAGATTGCAAAAAAGGCGGGGGTAAAACGCCCCACTGCCTATGTCGTGCTCGAGCAGCTTTACGCGAAGAACTTTGTCATCAAGACTTACCACCAACGCCGCGCATATTACTCCGCAGAAAAGCCCGACATAATATTGCGTTCGCTCAAAGAAAAGGAAGATCTATTGGGGCAGGCGCTGCCGCTTTTCCATGCGCGTATGGCCTCATCGAAAATAAAGCCGAAGATCAGGATCTATGAAGGAAGGAGTGGCATCGAGAAAGTGTATGATGAAATTTATGAAAGCCCAACCGTCTGTTTTTTCGGATCGATCAGATATCTTTCCGAGGAACTTTCAGGAAGCGCTAGCAAGCTGAGGCGTATCATCAAATCGGAGAATATCCATGTACGTGACCTGATAACCGAAGATCCGAAAGATTTGGAGTTTGCTTATGCTGCCGCCGGTCACGGTTATGAAGGACGCGTCGTACCAAAAGAATTCGATCTCTATATTGACGGCGCTATTTACGGGGATCAGGTAGCCATCCTCGCCATAAAAAAAGAACTGTTTGCGGTAATCATCGAAAGCAAAGAAGTGGCCGATACGTTTCGCTCACTTTTTGAACTCGCATGGAAGATGTCTATGCCATTGGAGCAATTTAAAAAATCGCAAAAGGACTGAGGGGGGGTTCGAGCGCTTATTTACCTATCAAACAAACATCGCACACTGAGGCACCCCCCCCCTCACGGGAATCGGACCGCTACACGTCCAGTATTAACAGACCATCTCTCTCAAACAGGTTCTGACATCGTAGACTGAGGCACCCTACCCTAACAGGAATCAGAACCTGTTTTTTACTTCTCTCTTTGTGTTGCACTTGAGAGTTGAATGTACCTTTGGTATATTTGACTATTTATATAATTAGTGTTATCATGTTTCCATCGTCAGGGATGCTCTCTGCCGGACCGCTCAGGAGTCTTTCTCGGACTCCTCTCGTAGGCCTCCGAATAGTCGGAGGAACGAGCCCAATCGTGGGGACGGGAAATCTCGAAGGAGATAAAAATGAGACCGTACATTGTAAATTTAACCAACAACTTGATCGGGAAGAACCGCTTCGATAGGGTTCCGATGTATTTGCCAGGGCGGCCCCTCATCGAATGGGTCAAAGAAGAGCTCCAAATCGGCGATGTAGCCGACATGAGTCCTGAGACGCTCGGCAGGATCATGGGATCTCTCCAGATCGGTGATGTCATGGCGTCCAAAGCAGAGCTGCTCGGCGATCTCCATTTTGGTGGAGACTGCGAAGGAATGCTCCGCGAACTCGTTGCCATCTGCCTCGCATACGCGATCGCAGGACGGCTTGAGTCGGCCGAAACAAGAATGAAGGACATACCGGCATATCGCCACGCAAAGGAGACCCGCATTGGCAGCCACAAGTAACCCTCGGAGAATCGACCTCACACCGCAGACGCTCAAGATTTTTTGGCGTCATGCATGGAAGTATTGGCCGATGCTCCTCCTTTGCGGAGTGGGCATCATTACCGTCATCGCGTGCGATATGATCGCGCCGTTCATCTATCGGCAGTTCTTCAACCAACTGGCGATAGATCCCATCCACTCGGCGGCTCGCGCGAGCTTGAAGGAGATCTATCACACGATCTTCCTCCTTGCTATCGTATCGAGTATCTCTTGGGTTGGATGGCGGTCTTGCATGAAGGCGCTCATGATCTATGAGAGTCGCACGATGAAGGATCTTACCGACTACTGCTTCTCGTACCTGCAGAACCACTCGCACCGATTCTTCACCGACAACTTCTCGGGCGCGCTCGTAAAACGGGTCAACCGTTTTGCAGCGGGGTTCGAGATGATTGCCGACCAAGCTACGTTCGAGATGGGGCAAAGCATACTGAAGATTATTTGCATCGTCGGAATACTCTTCTGGCGCAATGCGACTATCGGCTGGGTCTTCCTCGCATGGACCGTAACCTTCGTCGGCTTCAATCTCTTCTTCGCAAAGTGGAAGTTGAAGTTTGATTTTGCCCGTGCGGAGATGGACACCAAAGTTACTGCACGGCTCTCGGATACGATCACCAATGCGACGAATCTCAAACTCTTTGCTGGTATTGACCGCGAGGTCGACCAGTTCAAGGGCGTCACCGAGGAACATCAGTGCAAGCGATACAAATCGTGGAACCTCGGGTGGTATTCCGAAGCCATCCAAGGGCTGTCCGTTCGGGCATTGGAAATCATCATACTCGTCATGGCGGTCCGCTATTGGCTGATCGGCATGCTGACCATCGGCGACTTCATCCTGCTACGTTCCTACCTATCGAACCTCACGGAAAACGTGCAGCAGATGGGAAAGAACATACGTAGGATTTACGAAGCGATGGCCGATGCGAACGAGATGACAGAGATCCTCCTCACCTCCCACGAAGTCGTGGACGACGAACACGCCGCGGCGCTCATCGTTCCGAAAGGAACCGTTGAGTTTCGTAACGTCCAGTTCTCCTATGTGGGAAGTGCTCATCTGATGCTTCAGGATTTCACCCTGAAGATCGGGAACGGCCAACGGGTCGGCATTGTCGGTCCGTCAGGTGGAGGAAAATCAACCATCCTCAAACTTCTTGTGCGGTTGCATGATGTGAATGATGGCACGATCTTAATTGACCATCAGAACATCGCTCTCGTTACACAGAGCAGCTTGCACCAGAACATCGCATACGTTCCTCAGGATCCGATCCTTTTCCATCGCACATTGATGGAAAATATCCGATACTCGAGGCCCGATGCGAGTGATGATGAAGTCATCAAATCCGCGAAGTCTGCACACTGCCATGAGTTCATCTCTGATTTCCCTGCGGGTTATATGACCCTTGTGGGAGAACGGGGCGTGAAGCTCTCCGGCGGTGAACGCCAACGAGTTGCGATCGCCCGGGCCATCCTCATGAACGCACCGATTTTGGTGCTTGATGAAGCTACAAGCAGCTTGGATTCCGAATCGGAAAGGTACATTCAAGACGCACTTGCAAGGCTCTTCGTCGGTCGCACGGTGATTGCCGTCGCACATCGACTTTCCACCATCCGCAAGATGGATAGGATTGTCGTAGTGAAAGACGGCTCCATCGTGGAAGAAGGAGATCACGATCTTCTTCTCAAGATCGAGGATGGACTCTACCGCAAGCTGTGGGATCTTCAGTCAACAGCTTCACTCCCCAACGAAACAGATGGGGTCAAATATCTTCAGTAGTTCTTTGCAGTACAACAAGGGCCGCTCCGAAAGGAACGGCCCGTTTTTTTATTTATTAGTTAAACAGGTTCTGACATCGCGGACTAAGGCACCCAGCGATTTTTAGATAGATTTTATGGGGCTTACAAGGGGTACCCCTAACGAGAAATAGAACCGCCGTCAAATGACATATTACACTAGCCGCTTGACACCGACCACCGGTAGCTTACGATGATAATATAATTACTTCTTAAAAAAACTACCATGTCCCACGAACAGCCCCAAGATATAAAGAGTATAAAATTTGAAAATGGAGGGAAGGATATAACCGTAGTTATTTCTCCAGAGACCGTCGCATTGTATCGCGAATTAATAGATGCTGATGGTTACCTAGATCCAGATTATCCTGTGTCAAATCGTAAGTGGATAGATGAAACTACGCGGGTAAGGGAACAACTTCACCAACAATTCGTAACTGACAATCCCGGTATTGATATGTCTGAAAAGGAGTTGGTTGATAATTTACGTATAGTAAAAAAAGAAATTCTTAAGTAGCCTCTATGGTGCAAGCTTTATCGCACCGATAACCGACCACCATGTGGTCGGTTTCCTTTTATACGAGAGACCTGACATCGTGGACCGAGGCACCCAGCTAGAAACCCGTCTTACGCCTTCGGCGATTTCTCCCATAGCGTGCCGAAGATTGCACGAAACATCTGCGCGATATATTCGTCCTCTATTAAAACGGCAAGCGGGGTCTTTGGCTGCCATAGTAAAACTTTGTTTGAAAATATCTGGAACGAGCAATTGAACGGTATCGCGGCGTTAAGAATGCGATATTCGCGGCGATCCTCTGGCGCGGGATTTACGAGCGACGCGCCTTCTTCACTCGGAAGCATGAGCAGCTTGATCGAAACTTTCTTCTCTATGCGTTTTTCGATCCACAGCTTTTCTTTCTCCGGAGTCACGAACGACACCCAATCGTGATAGTTGCCAAACCATTCTATATTATCCGCTTCGCTCAGCGTATCAAAAAATGCATTCATCCATTCCTCCCGCGACTCGAAGAATTTTATTTTTGTACTCCCTTCGCCCTGTCGGTAATTTGCCATCAAGGCCGGAATAGCGGATATGAGGCGATGCTCATCCGTAGCGATGCTTTCCCGTTTTTTTTGCAAAAGCTCGCGCACGATAGTCGGCGGTTCCACCATAAAAGTCCGGCGCTGGCGCTTCGTGGCAGTGAATCGCGCAAGACCACGCGCTTCAAGCTGGGCGATAATCTTATAAAGATTGGGCCGCCGGATACCCAACTGCTGGGATAGCGCCGCGATCGTGATCGGCCCAACCGACAACGACGTTAAATAAAGTGTTATCTCGTTCGCAGTAAGCCCAAGATCCATCAGCGACTCGCGGAGTGGCTCCGACACACTTTCTGTTTTCTTATTTCCTTTATTTTTCATAGCCTAGTTGAATTAAATGTATATTTATAATATACACTATCAATTTTATCATTGCAATAGCTTGACAAATAGATAGTGATAGAATATAATATATTTAGTAAGTTTGAAAACCGAAGGAGAAATCTTGCCATGAAGTATCTCATTGTTTTCGTACTGAGTGTCGCAATTGGAGTCTTCGCTGGGCTTCATTTCGGACATCTTTGGATCTTAACCATTGCAAGCTGCATCATTGGCTATCTGTTGTACAACTACAAACAGATGGTTCATTTGGCATTCGAAGCGTGCAAAGCGCTACACCACTTCTTGATGCATGAGCCGAACGAGCCGTATCAGTGGTTAGGTTGGGACTCTTGGAAGGGATCCACTAAGGCATGGCTCTGGGAAACCGGCATAATCTTAAATGTTACGCCAGTTTCCACGGCTTTGTTTATGTGGATCGACTATAAACAAGGAAGTCCCTTCACGATAAGCAGCATCTTTGTCGTGAACATGGAATTTTGGGCGGTTATATGGTTGGTAGTTAGCTTCGCAACCCTTTGGAGTACTCTTGACAGTCACACTATGGGTCTAAGCGAGTCAAACAAAAACATTTGCCACTTTGCGCGGAAAGGCTTTGGCGTCCCTATGCTCTTCTGGATTTGGACAGTGCCAAAGGCATTGTGCTTGCCGCACAGGAACCTCCCTGAACCAATTCTTACTGAAGGAGGTTACAACAAACGTCGTTGGATGACAGATAATGATCTGTTTTGGACAAACACATGGCAATCGTTCGCAACTCCTATGGCGAAATTGATTCCGCACGTTCACGACGAAATCGCCAAGGAAAACGCCTCATATCTGGAAATCGTCCGCCAATACAAGCCGCGAATCATCGCCCAGTACGATGAGTATGAGGCAGCGTTCAATGGATACGAGAGGATCGATCGCCGCGACCCCGACGTCGACGAAAAGCAAGAAGTTATGCGTCGACGGGAGAAAGCAGCAACCGAAAGAGTACAAGATCTCACGCGCGAACTTCAGGAGAAGCTGAATTCGACCGCTTGGCCGTATCGCGATATAGCTGACTTCGAATTTCTCCTTTGGGCTCACGGGAATAGCGTTGATGGACGCAACGTGGGCTGCTACTGGGATCGAATTGAAAACTTTCTGATTGCCAGAACAGAATGAACAAACCTCAAGGGTTACGAGCTCCGGAATCTGCGTAAACAGGCCGGAGCTTTTCTTTATCTATTTAAAAGACAGGTTCTAACGTCGTATACTGAGGCACCCGGCGATTTTTATGTAGATTTTATGAGACTAATTTTGCGTACCCCTAACGGGAAATAGAACCGCGAAATAAAAACTCACCGTTCTAGATTTGTGTATACTATAGAAATGGACACTCCCACTGGATCAACTAACAAAGAAAACAAGCCCTCGGCAATAACTTGGCTCGGACCGACTTGGAATAGAGGCATGTTCCCCACGCCGGAAGGAAGGACATTCATCCAACAAGTTTATGGCTGGATGTGTTTAGAGATGATCATCAATGCCGCTGTCGCATACTTAACCTATGCGTTAGCTGCGATTGTTCCATTCCAGCTTTTCATAGTCACTGGAACTATATTGGTTTTTTGTATTGTGTTGCTTGGCATATTAACAATGAATTGGATCCCAAAACACGCATACTATTTTTCCAACACAAAAGCCGCTCTTATATTTTTTGCCTATTCCACTCTTAATGGATTTATTCTTTCTTTCCTTTGTTCCGCTTTCCACAGCGCCCTGGCAATTCAAATATTTCTCATTACAGCAGGACTGTTCGCGATAATGGAAATCATCGGCTATTTCGGGAAGGCTGATCCCACGACCATAAGGCGATTCGCGCTTATTGCTCCGCTGGATCTCGCGATCGTAATCGTCACCAATATAATGACGGGAAGCATCCCGGGAGTTTTCTTTGTTGTATCTGTTTGGACTTTAGCTTTTTTAATATTCACCTTACTCTGTAGCCCAAAACTCCAGAAGCCCATAAATGGCGCACTCATGCTATGCGTAAATATATACTGGCTCCTCTCACTACTAGGCTCCGTGCTTGGAGGAAATAGAAGCGAATATGCGCCCCCGTCCTTATGGGTAGGGCCGCAAGAGAAAATGAGCGACGATGATTCAACTCCGACTCCAAGGGCTAATACCCACCAAACAGGTTCTGACATCGTATACTGAGGCACCCACTCTTACGGGAATTAGAACCTGTTTTTGACCTCTATCCCCGTGTTGCACTTGAGAGTTGAATGTACCGCACGCCTAGCTTGACAAAAATAATAACCATCGTATATACTTCGGTTATATGAAAACTCTCATCAATGTAAAAGCCGACAAAGAAGTTAAGGAGGGCGCACAAGCGCTCGCGCAGGAGCTTGGGTTACCGCTGAGTGTTGTTGTAAACGCCTATCTTAAAGATTTCATTCGAAATCGTGGCATCAATATTTCCGCCGCGCCGCGCATGTCTCGACCGCTTGAGTCCATCATCGGTGGCGTTGAAAAAGACTTGGTTGCCAAAAAAAATATATCCGCTGCGTTTTCTTCCGCCAAAGATGCCGGGCGCTATCTTGATAGCCTATAACCGCCCATGAAAATTCTTTTTCATCGTAACTTTGAAAAGGACTACGTCAAGCTAAGAATCTCCGAGAAAAATAAGTTTAAAAAACGGCTTACTATATTCGCCGAGAATCCCTTCGACCCCACTCTTGGCAATCACGCGCTCAATGGGAGGTATCATGCTTATCGCAGCATAAACATCGGTGGCGATCTCCGCGCAGTATATAAAACCGTCAAGAATGATGAATATCTTTTTGTCGCAATCGGGACTCACGCAAAGCTATACGGGCGTTAAAGGAAAACTTTCTTAATATCACCGTCCCTTCAACCAGGTTCTAACATCGGCGCTGGTGGCGATATGCGGGGGCTGGACGAACGCCGATGGATTACCACTAAGCGGGGTGCACCTGCGTATATCATTATCTATGCAAAGAAAATGGCCATCATCTCCTTGAGCCAGGGCAGGCCGCACAGCGTGGTCATTGAAGATGCGGGACTCGCCGAAACGCAAAAACTCATTTTTGATTCGTTGTGGAATAAATTAGCAAGTGAGTAACAAACAACAGGTTCTGACATCGTGGACTAAGGCACCCGGCGATTTTTAGATAGATTTTATGGGGCTTGTAGAGGATATCCCTAACGGGAATCGGAACCAGGGATTTCTGCTCCGGTCTCCGTGTTGCACTTGAGAGTTGAATTCACGAGGGTAAATAGAAATCCGAAGCAGGATTTGTTATAATTAATCCATGCTAAATATTGTAGCCCTCGGTGTCCTCGTATGGTGCGTCGTCTTTATGCTCAATCGACGACACAAGGTGCCGGAGGGTCAAGTCGTAAACGATCCCCTTACTACAGGGGAGAAAATTTCTGTGTGGATCATGGGGTTGGCCAACCCCCTCATAAGTGACATTATCCTTTATTACGGATGGAAGAAAAAGTTGCCAATAAAAGCTAAGCAAGCGAACCGGATATCGATCTGGGCTTTTGTGATAATCGTAGTTCTCGTAATACTGTATGTAGTGTTAGGGGGCGGTCAACAGTAGTTTCTTCCGTCTCACATCCTCAAACAGGTTCTAACGTCGTATACTGAGGCACCCGGCGATTTTTGTGTTCGATCCAGTGCCACTCTCTTGCAAGCTGGATAATTTATTGAAATAATATCGTTATTCATGGAGATCGAATCAGAAAAACAGATTCTCGCGCGACGAAAGGAAATTGAGCAGGAGCTTTCGGAAATGCTGAAAGAAACCGGCAGTGATTTTGAACTGAAAGATATCAAGGGCGTAATTTATAACGAGGAAGGCTCAGACGACCTAACGAAAATCATCGCGATGTTCGACCGCGGTGGAGGGGCAACCGAACTCGAAAACATCCTTGAAGTCGCAGGGGATGCCTGGAATTATTTTCCACACAAAATTATCGGCGGAATCTCCCCAGCCGAAGCGCTGCTGAAATATCGAAAAAATAATTGACTACTGTTATAATGAAGGCACTAAACGTGAACGGCATCCTATACGGGTGCCGTTCTTATTTCTCGGATCTGCTCATCCCGTTCAACAATACGATATCCTGCAAGAATCGCATCGTAAGTAAAATCTTCTAATAATGTAAGGTCATCTTTTGCCTGCGCACTATTCAAGTAGGTAATATAGAGCCGTCGATTCTCTTGTAATATGACGGCGGGTGGTAAATTTTCTCGCAGTGCCATGGCGTGCATTAAAAGCCGCCCGATGCGACCATTCCCGTCACCAAAAGGATGGATGGCCTCAAACTCGGCATGGATGGAGGCAATATGACGAACGACATCTTTCGCACCTTCATTGATGTTGGCAACCAATGCTTTCATTAAATCAGGCACCCTCATATAATTCGCCGTCGGGACGTTTGAACCCGTAATGCGCACGCCGTGATTGCGATACCCTCCAGCATCAGAGCGGATTGCATTGAGGAGGATGCCGTGCAACTTCATAATCAATGTTTCATTGATCTCTTTTTTCTCTTTCATATATTCAAAAAGGTATCCCAAAGCGGCTTGATGATTTTTCACTTCAAGCTGTTCTATCAGATTTTTATTCGGCAGTGCCGCGTTCTGGAACATAATGGCGGCCGTTTCGCCTTCAGAAAGCGTGCTACCCTCGATGCGATTCGAATGGTATGTAAGAGACAGATAGAGCTGGTCGCGGACGTCAGGGTTATCTATTATTTCCTTCAAGACATGTGGATGCTGCTTTTGCTTCTCATGAACGATCCCTTGTTTTGCCGCAAGCACACTCTCCGGCACCTGCTTCTCCCCAGAATACTCTTTATACAGCACATCGATCCTTTCGAGAGCTTTGGGGCGCGGCATTGCCCTGTCGTTCATCCATCGATTAAGCGCGACAAAAGTGACCCCCATGCGGTCCGCCAGCTGTGCCTGCGTTAATCCAGAGAGTTTTACGATGAGTTGTAATTTCTGCTTTGGGGTCATACAATGATGATACTAAACTATATATAGTTTGTCAAAATATCATTTTTGTATATAGTTATATTAAAACAGGCTCTGACATCGTACACTGAGGCACCCGGCGCTATTTTCCTTTAAAGACTCGGTTCTTAACACCGCCGCTTTTCATATGCTTGAACATTTCAATCTGACCGAGGCGATGATTCACTTCTGCTCTTATAGTATGGCCTCCGAATGACCACCCGGTTTTTTCTGAGAACACTACCTATTCCCCTTTGATTTTTTAATCATTTTGAACCTCGCTCACATATTCGCTCATTACACCAGATGTCGGAGGGATCTTTCCAACCGTGAATCGATCCAATCCTAAACCTTCAAGCGCGGCGGTAAATGCCTTCATGTGCGCGATCTCGCGGGTCATGAGATATTGCAATGCATCCTTTGATCCCGCGTCGTCACAAAAATTGATGAGGCGCTCATAGACAATTTTTGCGCGGGCCTCGGCGGCAATGTTACCACGCATGTCGACATCGATCTCGCCGGTGATCTTAAGATAATCTGCCGTCCACGCGGCACCGACAGAATTGCATAGGGCGATGCCGCCTCCGCCCGCGATCGCGATGAGCGGGTCCACTTCGGCGATATCGCGCGTTCGCTTCATATCTTTCATGTGCATGCGGGCAAGCGTGCCAACAATCTCCAAGTGGCTCAGCTCCTCCGTTCCGATGCCCATCAATAGGTCTTTTAGCTTTACGTCCTCGCAGTTCAGTCCCTGTACCGAATACTGCATTGCCGCTGCGAGCTCCCCGTTCGCACCGCCGAACTGTTCAAGTAGCATACGCCCGAAGCGCAAATCGGGCGTATCAACCTTCACCGCATACATCAGCTTTTTAACGTAGTGATACATATTTATTTAATATAATTAAGTTATTACTAGAAGGCCTTTGCCATATAAAAAGAAGCCGTTATGACGGATAAAAAATTACATTACCGAACGAACATTTTCCTTACCCCGGCAAGCGAGAGACCTAAGTGGTTATGCCTTCCCTAGAGAGGTTCTGACATCCTTTACCCAGGTACCCGGCGATTTTTATATAGATTTTATCGGACTAATTTAGTATACCCTTAACAGGAAATAGAACCGCAGATTGAATTTTTTGTTGACCTGATATCATATTGTGTGCTAAAAGGTAGTCAGCAACACCAGAGAGGTGCACAATGTTCAATCTGCCGAGAATGGCCAAAATGATTAGTGATCCCTTGTACGGATTCATTGAAAGCTTTCCTGTGCTGCCTATGATAGAAACTGAGGAGTTTCAGGCCATGCGCGAAAGATGCCAAATGAGTCTTAGCTCCCGCGCTTTTCCATCGGCGACGCACACGCGGTTCGCTCATTCCGTCGGCTCGTACCATGCTACACGCGGGCGGGCGGATAAGTGGATCAGACTGGGATTCATCACCGAAGAAGAAGGTAATGCGATGTGCGGGCATGCCCTCTATCACGACATCGGGCATCCAGCACTCTCTCATGTGACAGAGGACCTTTGTCCCATGGGACACAAGGAGATGACGGTCGTCCATGCAAACAATCTCAAGAGCGCAGTAGAGGCGTGTGGGATCAATCACGAATTGCTGATCAGACTCCTGAAGCATGAACATCCGCTATGGGTCGCCGTCGCCGACAAGAACGTCGGCACGGAAAAACTCGACTACCTGGAACGCGACGGACTTTCTACGGTCCAAGCGGCTCCGATGGGGATCGCGGCATTGAGAGAATATACCTACTTCCTCGACGGTAAGATCGTCATTGATGCCAAGGCGAGCGATTTCGCAATGCGAGCACAAGACTTCTATATGGAAATGTTCAAGGAGGTATATTTCCGGAAGTCGCTCGTCATAGCCCAACGGATGTTCCAGAAGATGATCCACAACGTCATCTCTTCAGGCGAACTGGACCCTCACACGCTCTTCTTCCTGACCGATACGGAGCTCTGGGCAACGGCATTCACATCAAGGAACGATACGGCTCGGACACTGTACGACCTTCTTCGGCGGCGCGAGTTGTTCAAGGAGGCAATCGTATTCCGTCCTAAGTCATTTATCCACGAAACCCGAATCGTTGATAAACCGATCAACGTTCGGCCGCTGTCGGGAACCGAGATGCAGCAGTTGGTAAATTCGCCTTACTTGCAAAAGGGCAATCACGAAAGCTTGGAGCAGATCGAAAAAGAAATCGCCGACTGCGTCGATATCCCACGGGGAGAGATACTGCTCGTGCCAGTATTCAACCCCGAACGGTTCGAAGCGCAGGATATAAACGTGCTTTGCGGCGATCAGCAAAGAATCCAATCGCTGAGAGAGTTGAGACCGAGGCACTTCTCTTCGATGGAGGAAATGGCGCATTCGTATACTGCGCTTCGAATCTGCACGCTCAAGAAACATCGGCAGAAACTGTCTTCCCTTCCAATCGCAGAGAAGGCTGCTGCACTATTGTTCGCGCATACGAAGTGATATACGGAACACATATAGAGCGTATGAAGGGACCCCCCGTACGCTCTATATTTTTATTTAACCTCCCAAACAGGTTCTGATATCCTCCACCCAGGCACCCCCATCCGTCCAAAGCTTTGACCCGGGCTTCACCTTTTGGAACAGGAACTGCGCAACATCGGTCTTTGTGGGATCGGCACCCCGCAGGACTTCCCACGCAAGCTTCTTCGTCCCTTTCTGCTTTGCCATGAGGAGGGCAGCGTTCTTGAAGTAGGCCTCATCCATCTGCACAATACGCTCGAGAATATGGGTCTCGTCGGGCAGGTGGGTACGGAAGCGACCATACCATCGTCGCACTGCATCTTCCGAAAGTCCCGTCCAGGACATTGTCTGGAGCACGGGCTCCCGGATTGTCCAGCACCAGAGCACCATCCAAAATTTCTGGTAGGGTAGCTTCATATCCGCAAGCCATGTATGCGAGAGAAGCGAGAATCTCCTCCGGCACTGCGGGCACCAGTAGCGTTCATGATCCCGATCGACCTTTCTCGACTTACACACCGGGCAGAACACATTTTTTCCGAACACGATGCGGCGCAGATATTTCCTGATCTGCGCATCCGACGGTATTTGATTGAAGTTGTACATACTTTGCATAGTAGCAAAGCTTGCGCCGACAGACTTAGAATACCCTTTTTACGACCATTGACAATCAGATGATTTTTATGTTAAAGTGCTCCCAGCATTCCCAATGGAGGGGAAACCTATGAGCGCACAAGAAGAAATGCACCGGGTCGGGTCGGCTTCCCCAAAAAGAAACGTCGACAGAACCCCAACCTTCGTCGACTGGCGAGATACAGCGGTCTGTTGGTTCGAATGGGCCGCAAGCGGATTTATCGGCCTACTCTTCGGCGGATTTACATCCTGCTATTGGGATTGGTCGGTCTGGGTCTCGATAGTATTTGGGGCGGCGGTAACCGTGGCGGTACACTGGGTGATGCCGCGGATCGCCAAAAGGCTTATATGAAGCCATGTGAACAGGGCCGCTTGCAACACGACTTGCGAGCGGCCCATTTATTTATTTTGTAGGTCAATTATTTTCTATCTGTGATAAAATCTCATTATGAAGAGTCCGTCATTTGAACAAACGCCTGCGTCTCACGAAAGGAGCATACGAACGAGGCTTGAACGATTACACGAAATGATTCTTGATACCAAGGCGGAGATAGCTCAGGTTAAAGAAGACGCAATCCAAGATCCGGGCCGAACAAAGGAGATTGGGTTTCTCACGGTAGCACTCAATACACTCGAGTCCGATGAAAGCACTCTCAGGGAAGAACTTGATAAGGACACTCACTAACAAATCAGCTTTATTATCTATGAACTCCTCATACGTTGCAGTGGTCTTCCTTGTGTTAATGGTAATAGTCATCGTCACTGCGGATGTCCTGTTTTTCAGGACTCATTTTTGGGAGCGACTGGCCGTGAATATAGGAATTGTTTTGGTATTCGTAGCGTTCTACTTCAGATTCTTAAAATAAGAATGAATCCGCTCGTTTTTTTATTGCTAGTCACACATGAAAGAGGAGTTCCCGTAGGAACTCCTCGTAATCTTCTTTCGCTTATGACGGCGCAATCTGTGGAATCCTGAATGCGGCATCCATTTCTCTCAAGTACGCTCTATCCTGAGCGGTTAGTTTCATGTCCACCACCGATATCGGAGGCTCCGGACAGTGTGCGGCGAGATCGCTGAGCGAGAGATCCTCGTAGCAATCCTTATTGCATTGATCGCATACCCCCAAGATGCGAAGTTTCCTCTCGCTTGTCACAAACAGGTGAATGGGAACGATGATTCCCCTGCAGCCTCCGACCCCATGGACTACGGCAATTGGTTGAAGCCTCAGATCACACTCCATTACGTCCTCCTGAAACACAGCGGTATGGCCTACTGTTTTTATGATACACCAAAAAATATTGATTGACACCATTTCTCTCCAGCGGTACATTTGAACTTTGAGGGGAGGTAGCACGTTGTCAGAAAAAATCGAAGGGTATGTGATCGAGGGAGAGAAGAATTCTTTTCTCGACGGAGGGAATCGCTGGCGGGAAATTCCCGTGCGTGAAGCCCATGTCCATCCGGCAAGCGCGATCGAGGAGATCCGCGAAGCCTTCCATTATTGCCGGAACAAACCACGGCGGATGTACCAGGCGTTACGCCTTGACGGAGTGACGTTTGTCACCGGGACGTCCATCTCGTTCTATGTCGTCTCCGGCGGAAATCAGCCATTCGTTGGCGACTGCGCTCAGCTCACTACCGAGACTAAAGGGGTAAATTCCCGCGAAGCCTTGCGATTAAATGCAAGGCTTCTTTTTTATCGGGAAATCAATCCGACGACGACCATGATCGCGAGAAAGAAAATAAAGGTGAATAGCGCTGTCTCAAGCGCCATGCGACGCGGGATCTTCTTGCTTGCATAATGATGCTCCCACTCCTTGTTCACTTCTCGTGCTGAATTCGCTCCCGTAAGAAAACCATTACCCTTTGCCGCCTGCTTTTGCTTTGAAAAAATGCTGCGGCGGGCGGAACTAAAGAAATAAGGGCGACCCCAAGAACGAGCCATAACGCATACTGATCGGCGTTCGGGACAATCTTCCCAAAGAAATATCCGAGTAGACTTATGCATGTGGCCCAGATAAATGCTCCAACAACGTTGTAAGTGATAAAGAGCGAATAGCGCATGTTGCCGATGCCGGCGAAAAGGGGCGCAAGCGTGCGAACAAAGGGAATAAATCGTGCAAGAAATATTGTCTTCCCGCCATGTTTTTTATAAAAATCCTCGGCCTGGTTCACATACTCTTTATCAAAAAAGAGCGACTTTTCCCTATCAAAAACCTTCATGCCATATTTCTTTCCCAAGAAATATTCAGTGCTATCTGCCAATACCGCCGCACAAAATACGATGCCGATGACCGCAAAAATATTAAAGTCGCCCACCGAACTCAGGAATCCCGCAGTGAAGACCAGCGTCTCGCCCGGCAAAATAAGACCGATAAGAAGCCCCGTTTCCATGAACACGAACGCAAAGAGCCCCACGTATCCGGCAGTGAGAAGAAGTGTTGTTGCATTGAAGAAATTTATATTCATATACGTCGTGCGCCTTAACGTTACCCCCGATCAATGACCGCCATACCCATGAGATAGCGAAGTGTGTTCAACTGCCGACTCGATGCGATCTCCCACTCCTTCACGGCTCAACAGCAAACCAAACGTCACAATAAGCAGAAGAATGCCAAGTCCAATCCACCATGCCCGATATCGATACCCCTCCTTGGTCAACCTGAGATTGAGAAATGCAAACACCACAAAGAGCATCGTACACAATAGCCATAACAGCGAAATACCATGGAATACCAATAGGAAAAAACTTGAGCTAAGAAATCCATGGACTCCGACTCCCGCTTCCAGTATCGATTCTTCAATGCTCATAGTAAGCGCCCCGAGAAAAATCGCGGCGGCGAGCAAAGCCCATACAGAAATATTCTTGATGAAGAAATACCACTTTGGGCGATGGGTTACATTCCGGTTATGGATCTCCTCGATAATTTTTTTACTGGTTTCGGACATTGGTGATTACGGATTATTCAATGATGGCATTTTTTTTGAGCTCTTTAAGAAGTATTCTTTTTGCCCGCGTGATAAGCGATGAAACACTCCCCGATGGTTTCCGCAAAATATCCGATATCTCGTCGTAACTTTTCTCTTCAAGATATCGGAGGACGATCACATCGCGATATTTTTCATCCAGGCGTCCGATCGCGGCATGAAGTTTTATTCCCTCCAATTTATTTCCGACCTCGGTCTCGGTATTCAGTTCCGATGCGAGCGCCTCGAAAGTTTCATCTTCCATAATTATTGTCGGGCGGGCGGAAAGGCGGCGAAGATGGCTTACCGCTTCGTTGTGAGCGATGCGATACAGCCATGAAGAAAATTTTAGATCGGTATCAAAACCATTCAGGTTGCGATACGCATTGATAAAGACATCTTGGATGATGTCCTGCGCGTCCGCGTCGCTGCAATGAATAAATCGCGGGACGTAGCGCCGGAGCTTCGGCTCATACCGCTCAACAATAATCTCGTAATAGCGATCATCCTTAAGCGCCAACACAACAAGCTGTTCGTCAGCGGCATCGGAGGCTTTCGCCGCCTCCTTAATAGAATTATCTTGATTGATCATGCTCATACCCAGGCTAACATCCATGGAGATATAGTATATAATACGCTTTTTGCATGAAAATGATGCACGTGCACGAAATATGCCTATTCATTCGTATTAATCATTAAGGGCCTTCCCCACAATTTTACATTATCCATATGAAAAAAATATTCTTTTCCATCGGGCTCGTTGTCGCATCGGCATTTTACGTTCTCTTCAGCAGCCAAGGCTCTTTACCGGTCATCGCTCCCGCGATCACGCCCATAGTAGCAAATAACAATCCGCAAGTCGCCTCCTCGGCATTTTTGAATACCCCCGCCTCTGCCGGCGGATTTCCAACGCCGACTCCGACGCCGACTGCGCCCGCTCCCGTAGCTACCCCTCCAACGCCTACACCCAAAGCCGCGCCGACACCGACGCCCGCAACTCCTCCCGCGCCAAAACCTGCCGGCCTCTACACCGATGGAACCTATACCGGTAGTGTTGCGGACGCCTATTATGGGAATGTTCAAGTGGAGGCGATAATCAGTGGAGGGAAAATAACCGATGTGCAGTTCCTCCAATATCCGAATACCCATAGCACGTCGGTCTATATCAACGGCCAGGCAATGCCCTATCTCAAACAGGAAGCCATCCAGGCACAAAGCGCCAACGTAAATATCGTATCGGGCGCGACCGATACCAGCATGGCGTTTCAACAGTCACTCGCGTCGGCGCTTACGCAAGCAAAAAGTTAATGTATAAAAATGATCACCTGGATCGATAACTTTCTGAACCGGATAACGATGTACCGCTTGGTGCTCTATTATCTTGTGGCGCTCCTCATCGCGGCGTTTGTTTTTTGTTTCTTCGGCATCCTGCCGTTTGATCCCGCCGCGCTCGCACTTTCTACGGTCATCATCCTGGGGGTATGTTGGATCACCAATTGGGTATGCGCATATATGTTCGATGCGGTTACGAACGTCGAATCGGTCTATATCACGGCATTTATTCTCGCGCTCATCATCGCGCCCGTCACGACGGCAAATCATGCCGGACTGGGATTCCTCATTTTCGCCTCGGTGTGGGCAATGGCCTCGAAATATCTTTTTGCCATCGGGAAGAAACATATTTTCAATCCTGCGGCGTTCGGTGTCGCGTTATCGGCTCTAGTCATAAACCAGTCTGCCACATGGTGGGTAGGGGGAAATCTGTGGCTGCTTCCGATCGTGCTCATCGGTGGTTTGTTGATCGTAAGAAAACTCCAGCGATTTGATCTTGTGATAGCATTCTCCGGCGCCGCTCTTCTCGCCATCATCGCAACCACCGCATCGGGTGACTACACCACCTCGATCGTGCAGACGCTCCTTCACTCTTCATTCTTTTTCTTTGCATTTGTGATGCTCACCGAGCCGCTCACGACGCCGCCCAATCAGATGCTACGCATTGCCTACGGTGCCCTCGTCGGATTTCTTTTTGCCCCCAACGTTCATATCGGCTCTTTCTATTTTTCGCCGGAGCAGGCGCTCCTAATCGGGAATATATTCTCTTACGCGGTGAGTCCAAAGGGGCGCTTTATGCTCACGCTCACGAGCATCCAAGAAACCGCGCAGGACGTCTATAACTTTGCGTTTGCGTCCGATAGAAAACTTTCTTTTGCCCCTGGCCAGTATATGGAATGGACGCTGGGACATAGCCATTCGGATGATCGCGGAAATCGGCGATACTTTACGATTGCATCGTCGCCCACGGAAGACGAGGTTCATCTCGGCGTAAAGTTCTATCCGCAATCGAGCACATTCAAGCAAGCGCTTGGCGCGATGAAAGCGGGCGACAAACTATCCGCGTCGCACCTCGCCGGAAACTTCATATTGCCGAAGGATAAAAACAAAAAACTAGTATTCATTGCCGGAGGTATTGGCGTCACCCCGTTCCGTAGCATGCTCCAATATCTGATCGATAAAAAAGAGCACCGTTCGATCGTCATGTTCTATTCAAACCGGACGTCCACCGACATCGCATACAAAGAGGTGTTCGAGCGCGCGGAAAACGAACTCGGAATAAAGACAATCTATGCGTTGACGAATGAAAATGTGCCGGAGCCCGGGATGTATAGTGGCCCTATCAACGCCCAACTCATCCTTCAACAAGTCCCCAATTATCGTGATCGCACATTTTATATCTCCGGACCGCACGCCATGGTTGAGGCGTTTGAAAAAACACTCCATGAGATGGGGGTGTCGCGCTTTAGGATAAAAAGCGATTTTTTTCCGGGATTTGCTTAGCCATGGAAAAGAAGATATATCCAAAACATTCGAATGACATCCATCTCTTCATTATCAATGGCCTGCTTGTTGCCGCTCTTATTGGGGTGGCGATATGGCTACAAGAAAATGACTCGGATGCGCAATCAATAATCCCTGCCGCATCGACAACCGTCGAAGCAGCTCATTCCACCGCGTCCTCCAGTAGCGATCTCTCTTACATTCCGGCAGCTCCCGCTCCGATTAAAACAAGTACATCCACTCCAAGCGTCAATTCGACTACGCCAATCCAAACACCAATACCCCCAAAGATTATCACGCGGCGCCACCATGAGGCAGACGATGATTGACCTCTCTCCTTACGCGGGCGTCTTACTTCCCAATCTTCCTTCTTATCGCTGGACGTTTAGCATCCCCACTTTTCATATGTTTAAACATTTCAATTTGACCGAGGCGATGTTCTGCTTCCGTTTTTGTGGCATAGCCCCCGAATGAACGTCCAGTCTTTTCCGATAGCACTACGTACTTTCCTTTGATTTTTTTGATCATTGGCTTTGTTATTTAGTAGTATACCGCCGCATTCCCCGGGCGGGAAATATAAGAAATCGAGATTACATAGCCGATTCTAACCAAGGGTTATTATTGCGCTTATGGATTTTATGCCGAGTTAGACATACATTTATAGTGGCTCTTTCAAAGATGGCAGTCGAGAGTCGTTTATAAATCGTCCAATACCACTAGGAGGTGTATGATGGTTTATTCCGTCTGGGTATATCCGCTCCTCGGGGTCGCGGTCGCGGAGTTCGCTTCTCTCCTTACGACCGTCTACCTCCACCGGGGGTCAACGCACCGCTCGGTGATATTCAATCCTACGCTCGAGTTCTTTATGCAGCTCGGACTATGGTTGACTACGGGGATCAACCGCAAAGAATGGGTCGCTGTCCATCTTTGCCATCACGCTCATGCTGACGTAAAAGGTGATCCACACAGCCCACTTCTTCTCGGGCTGTGGAAGGTCCAACTGGGCAACATCTTTCTCTATCGCCGCGCCGCCCGGGATCCAAAGGTCCTGTGGTATGCAAGAAATCTCGTACCAACGTTCGCGGAACGCACCATATTTCGCCACATCCTCCTTGGCCCTTTGATCGGGATGGCGATCTTATGGCTCGCCTTCGGATTCTTGCCAATGGTGATCATCGTCGGGACTCACTCGTTCCTGTATCTGTTCTTCCTGAACAATCTGATTAACGGCTGGTGTCACGCCAGAGGATACAAAAACTTCTTAAAGACCGTGGCATACAACAATCATCTCATCGCGTGGATAACCATGGGTGAGGGATTTCACAATAATCACCATCACAAACCTGGGAGTCCTTCGCTCCGCTACCGATGGAACGAGGTGGATCTGGGATGGCTCTTTATCAAGCTTATGTGCGCTTGCGGTCTCGCAAGACTCGCATAAGCTGACACTCTCATACCTCGAGGCCCTACAACGGGCCTCGATTTTTTTTATTTACAAACATTAATTGTCCCGCGATTTGAGTATTATAAACAAGATGAAGCTCGTCCTTAAGGGTAAATGAGATATTGCTCTCCGCGCCGATCAGTGAATTAATATAGTTGAATTTTTCGATATCCATTGTTTTTATTAATTTCTTCACCGTTCTTGTATTATAGCTAGGTTTGAAAAACATTAAAACACTCCATAGCCGATGGGCGCTGCAACGACTTTGTTATGCTGCTTGTTAGCAGTATGATTACCTGAAGCAAGGAGGGAGAGTCTCCCGGGGATAATGCCTTCAATAAAAAATGCGCCGTGGCAGCAGCAAGCGCCAGCCGAGACGGTGAGACCATTATGCAAATACCTGACACTACCTGGAAATTTTATATCCGCTCCGCAGATGCGTGGGAAGCCATGCTTGCCGACTGCGCCGCCGCCCGCGAATGTATAGATATAGAGCAATATATATTTGAAACTGATGCGATCGGACAAAGATTTTTTGAATTATTAAAAAAGAAAAGCGGCGAAGGGGTTAAAGTAAGAATATTTTGCGATGCGGTGGGAAGCTTTAGCCTGCTCAATTCCAGGAGTGCCCACGCGCTTACTGCAGAAGGCATTATTATAAAATTCTTCAATCCGATCCAGCCGTGGCGCGTTGGCAATGTGTTCTCATGGTTTCTGCGCGATCACCGAAAACTATTATTAGTGGACAGGGCGATTGTTCATACCGGCGGCGCGGCAATCGATGGACGTATGGCGGAATGGCGCGACACGAACGTACGGATGACGGGACCCGTCGTTGCCGAAGCGCAGGCGAGCTTCGACCAAATGTGGATCGCCGCGCCGCGGCACAAATTTTTCAAGTTCAAGTCCACATTTCATGACGGAGAGGATTTTTCCTTTCTCGCCAACTCGCCGCGACTTCATGGTCGTTATATTTATCATGACCTGCGCCGCACCATACGCAAAGCAAAAAAATATATCTATCTTACGACGCCCTACTTCGTGCCGAGCATAAAGATCTTTACCTCGCTCACGAAAGCCGCTCGGCGCGGCGTCGATGTCCGGATTCTCCTCCCCGGGCTGTCCGACGTACGCGTCGCGAATATCGCGACTGGATCAAATTTTATTTTAGCGCTGAACGCCGGCATGAAGCTCTATCTTTATGATGATAAAAAAATCCTTCACGCAAAAACGGGTATTGTTGACGACGCATGGAGCATGGTGGGCAGTGCAAATATCGATAACCTCAGCCTTCTCCTTAATTTTGAAGGGAACATCAAAAGCGGCAATCCGAATTTTATTGCCGAACTGAAGCGGCAATTTTTGGAAGACCTCTCGCACGCGAAAGAAGTAGAGAAAGAAGAATGGATACGCCGACCGTTCTCCCTCAAGATACTGGAAGTGCTCAGCTGGCCACTCCACGGAATTTTATAGTCCTCATAAGCCCCATTGCGCGTGACTTGACAATTTGCAATTATATGCTATTCTATCCCCAGCACCTCAGAGCAGAAAGCTTTGAGTGTGGAGGAGAAAAAAATGAAGTTTTTAGTCTCGGTGATGATCTTCGTTTTTGCCACAATGGTGGCATCCGCTCAAACGCACGCTATCAACGCCAACGTACCCGCACGGGTCGTGTCGGTGCACTTGCAGGAGCCGATGCCCACTCAATGCTTCTATCGGAATGCCATCCCCAATCCCGTGCATCTGCAGAAGGCAGAGAACCCCCGCTCCGTCTACGCCGGCGCCAAAGTTGCAGCAGCACAGCTGCAATCGCCGGAGAAGCCCACGAAGAACCATCGGGGTTGAAACACCGAGCGTCAATAACTCCCACCCACACCCGCCAAAATATCGGCGGGTGTTATTTTTTATTTTTTTGACCGTAAGGCAAATTCTTTATATAATTGTATTACATTAATTAACTCCCATTCATGTCCAACCTTACCAAGAATATCATCTGGGGAATCATCACACTGATCATTGTCGCGCTCATTTTTTCATATTTTGTCGGGCCACAGACCACGCCGACCGCGCTCAGCCTCAACCAGGTCGTTGCGGACATCAACGCCGGAACCATTAAGCAAATAAAAGTGAACGGCAATGATCTCAATATCACGATGACGGACGGAAGTGCGGCCACTGCGCAAAAAGAAGATGAGTCAGGCGTGACGGAAACCTTGAATAACCTTGGGGTAAATCAGCAGGCAATGCAAAAGGTGGACCTTGAGGTTGTGAATCAGTCAGGATGGGAATATTGGCTGAGCCTCCTCGCTCCGGACTTGCTCACACTCCTCGCGATCGGATTCATCTTTTGGCTCATGTTCCGTCAGGCAAAGACCGGCGTCAATCAGGCATTCCAGTTCGGCCGTTCGAACCTTAAGCTTTCAACCGTCAAAGACAAGGTGATGTTCAAGGATGTCGCCGGATTAAAGGAAGCAAAAGAAGAATTGATAGAGGTCGTCGATTTCTTAAAAAATCCTCAAAAATTCCTTGACCTCGGCGCACGCATCCCGCGCGGCATTCTCTTGATGGGACCCCCGGGCACCGGCAAAACGCTCGTCGCGCGCGCGGTCGCGGGCGAGAGCAACGTCCCCTTCTTCTATATATCGGCATCCGAGTTCGTGGAGATGTTCGTCGGCGTCGGCGCTTCGCGCACACGCGACGCGTTTATGCAGGCCAAGCGTGCCTCGCCCGCCATCCTATTTATAGATGAAATCGACGCCGTTGGCCGACAGCGTGGCGCCGGCATGGGCGGCGGCAGTGACGAGCGTGAACAAACATTAAACCAGATTCTCGTCGAGATGGATGGCTTTGACCGCGACACGCGCGTGATCGTCCTTGCGGCAACGAACCGCCCCGACGTCCTCGACCCGGCGCTGCTCCGACCCGGCCGCTTCGATCGCCGCGTCATCCTCGACCTCCCCGACATGAACGATCGCGAGGCAATATTAAAAATCCACTCCGAGGGCAAGACGCTCGAAAAGAACGTCGACCTCCGCCGCGTCGCCGCACGCACGCCGGGCTTCTCCGGCGCCGATCTTGCGAACTTGATGAACGAGGCCGCCATCGCATCCGCACGGCAGAATAAAAAGGTGATCGGCCAGCCGGAATTGCTCGAGGCCGCCGAAAAGGTGATCATGGGACCGGAGCGAAAGAGCCGCGTCATCTCGCAAAAAGAAAAAGAGATTACCGCATACCACGAAGGCGGCCACGCGCTCGTCGCGGCTTCCGTCAAAGATGCCGATCCGGTACAAAAAGTCTCGATTATTTCCCGCGGCTTCGCCGGCGGGTATACGATGAAGCTGCCAAACGAAGATCAGCATCTTAAGACCCGCAACCAGTTCCTCGCCGACCTCTCAATGATGATGGGTGGTTATGTTTCAGAAAAGCTCACCTTTGGCGACGTTTCGACCGGCGCATCAAGCGACCTCAAGGAAGCGTCCGAGCTCGCGCGGCGCATGGTGGTCAAATACGGCATGAGTGATCTCGGCCCGATCGTCTTCGGCAAGAGCGAGCAGATGATGTTCCTCGGCCAGGAGATCTCGAATGACAAGAATTATTCCGAGCGCGTCGCGTCGGAGATCGACGAGCAGATCCGCAAGCTTCTTATGCATGCGCAAGAGATCGCGGAGAAGATATTAAAAACGCATAAAACAGCGCTCAAGAAGATCGCCGATACGCTGATGGAAAAAGAGGTGTTAGAACAGGATGACTTTAACGCGGTACTGAAGCCGTTCAAGATCAAGCCGATAGCGGCATAAGAAATATCCACCCTCTTTCGGGTATGACGTTCCGGTTTGCTAGCCGGTCCAATAGTAAAGCATAATGCTCAGGTCTTGGAGATCGACCTTACCACCGCCATCGAATTCGGCGGCAGGATAGTTTGTTCCCCAGTAGTAGAGGAGGATAGAAAAATCGGCAAGGTTCACCTTTCCGTCGCCGTTAAGATCTGCGAGAGAACTTTTCCCGGCGCTTCCCGCACCGAGAAAGAACGAGATGGACTGACTGATATCGCTTCGCACAAGCGTTCCACTCCCAGCGGTGATGAAATCAGCGGCCACAGTGTGAAGTTGATTGTTCTGGAGAGGGTCGGTATTAAATAATATTTTCCAATTCCCGCCGGTATCGGTGCTCGTCGTGACAACTATATTGTTTCCCGAATGGACGTGCGCCTCGACGGTGACGGAAGGCGCCGACTGTCCCGAGATGGTAAGGGTGTCACCTTTCTGCAATTGACGCTTGTCGATCTCGATTGTCGGTGGAAGGAACTCACCCGAGATCGTGGTCGCGGCGTTCGCAGTAACCGTCACGGTCGTCGTAAGCGCGATGGATTTCACTCCGAGCGAATCCTGAGCCCAGAGACCGAACGTCGCGACCCCCGGAGACACATTGGTGGTCGAAAAATAAAAATTACCGCTCGAGTCGGCCTTTACAACACCGATTGCGGCACCGTCATCCAAAATGTTCACACTCGAATCCGGGTATGCGGTTCCCTGTACGATGACCTCTGTCGGATTGGGAGGCGTGTAGCTTCCGGGCGAATAAGGTCCGCTCCCGCCCCCGCCCGATGGTTGCGAGCTTGGACCGGGCAACGGCGCGGTCGAGAGGATCTGACATGTCGCAGAACATCCGTCGCCGGCGACGCCGTTCTGTGCGCCATCATCGCATTGTTCGCCGTATGCCTCCTGCAATATCCCGTCCCCGCAATACGGTCCGTATCCAGAACAGTCCGGGAGACAATTCTTCCCTACTGACGATTGGGCGTACTGTCCGTTATCAACGCCATCATCGCAAACCTTGCCACATTCCATTTTTCCATCACCGCAGACCGCCACACAGACCGTCGTCGTGGCGATATATTGTGCGTGCGCGCGGGGCGCGAACGACGCCAAATAAAATATCCCTAAAAAAAATACAAAGAAAAGCGTTTTATAGCCATAGGTTGTGATCGAACGCATAGATTGCCTGTAATTATCGATACCCGGGAGGTGGGAGCGGGGGCGCCGCATGACCCCTTCCTCTGCCGCCACGACGCGAACCGCGCATCCATCTCCGAATCCCCCAGAAGATAAAGTAGAGAAGAGCGAGTATAAGGATAATCACCCCAAAGGTTATGAATTTCTCGCTCCAGCGGAGACCCCAGAACCCGTACCCGATATATCCGGTAAGCGTCCCCGGAGGCAAAACTGCAAGATCCAAGTTACCCTGGCCAATAACACTGGCGCTATCCACCCCATAGATCTGATAGAAAACCCGATAACTTCCCTCGGGAAGATAGGTGGGCATCTCGGCCGTTAATGTTTTTGTATTGAATGGCTGAACCGAATCGAGTCCGTTGGTATTCTGCTCTGTTTCAAGCACATTCCCCGAAAGATATTCCTGATATTGAAAGACCACCTTGCCAGGCGCGCCGGGAATATTGCCCGTATTGTTCACATCCATCGTGAAAAGAATCTTTCCCGGAAAATGCATCCACCACAGCGTATGCCCGACCTCGGTGTTCGTCATAGTGACGCGCCTTACCTGAAGATTCGCCATCTTGCCGCTCACCACCGTGAGGGTCACATCAATCTGCGCACCGATCGTGATACCAACCGTTCCCTTTGTAGGACCCGCAAGCGGCGAGACCACCACCTGAATGTTTCCCGAATAGCTTCCGAGCTTTGCGTTGCTCGGCACGTTCACGCTTACGATCATCGGCTCCTGCTGGGTGCCAGAAGGAAGCACAAATTGGGTACCTCGGTCTATCGAGATCCAGCTATTCGCCCCCGGCACATTGATTGTGACGTTCGCCTGAAGATCGTCGGTAGGATCACTCCGTACGAGCGTGATAATCTGCTCATAGTGTGAATTTTGCGTAAGCTGATCGTTTGTCACATACGGCGGCGTAATGCCAAACCCATCCGCATGAGCACAAAGTATCGGCGGCATTCCCGCCGCTGCCATTCCCGCCGCTGCGAGCACTACCGCAATAATGGAAAAAATTTTTTTCATCGAGAGGATTCCACCCGGAATAAAATTCCCGCGCTGCCGCGCAGAATCTAACACTTCTTCTAATAATACCATAGAGAAAAATTCCTATGGGAACACTGGGGAAATCCCGTGGATAAGGATTACCATGTCGAAGGCGCACTTCTTACCGCAACAAATGTGTTCTGCCCGGTATATGCTCCAGACAGCTGAATTGTTGAGGGAATGGAGATGCCCCAGAAAGTGGTACCGAGCGATGACGTCGCGGTCGAAGTTGATTTTTGAATTTGTATCGGGAAAAGCGCACCGGGGTTGACCACGAGAGGCGTAGCCGAAGCATAGAGAACGCCGGAGCTCGCATATACCAACTGATTCACGGGGATAGTGGATGTGGTCGACACGGGACAGCTCGGGTAATTGGAACACATACTGGTTCCATAGAGCGTCTCATTCAAACCAACGTTCCCGAGCTCGGAGAGTGTTGTCGTTGCGGACGCATTGGGAGTGCTGGACCCGGGAGCGAGCGCGCCGAAGGAAATCGCAGGGCTGTTTAATTGAGATGCCAGAAAACTCAAAACTGTATTTGTTGCCGCGCTCTGAGTAACGGTTGAGGTTCCTCCTAGATAATTCGTCGCCTGCACGGCGGCATACCACCCCTGACCGGCATATTGCGTGCTGGTCACCGTTCCGTCTGTCGGGTCAGCGGTGTACCAGAGCGGGAAGGTACAGGTCCATTGAGAAGTGATCGAGCTCGAACCGGCACATGAACCGCCATTCTGGGTGCAGATATCATTCCACGTCGATGTCGCAACGGCACCCGGATAGCAATTGTTTGAATTATAATTTGCCGACGATGAGCAATTCGACAAGCCGATACCGGCACGATAGACGTCTATGCTTGCGGTGGCGACCTCCTGTCCACTCGAAGGACTAAGACAACTGTTGTTGTCCGTTGCCGTGAATGTCACTTCAAATCCGGTCGTCACGCCACCGGGATTCGTAAGTGAAAGCGGCGTGCTCGATCCGCCCACGTTCAAAAGGTTGATACTCGAAGAAGCGATGGTCGGCGCAACCGCGCTCACCGTCTCTGTTGCGTTCGTAGCCTCAGCGCCGCCGGATGCTGCGAACAGGTGCTGGTCCAAAAGATATCCGTACGAAGAATAACCTTCGTCCTGTGTCGGGATAGCGATCGTAGATGAACAGCTTGGGTTAAGGACCGACGCGGTCGAAGTACAGAACGTTCCTGCCGCACCACATGCGCTTCCAGTGAAGTCTGCTGCCTTACAGACGAAGAGCTGAACGGTATCGGTCGCTCCTGTAAAGTTATCGGTATCGGATGCATTCGTGCTCCATGTCACGACGGAACCGGGAATAGCTGGGGAGTTATTGATAAAGCTCGAAAAATTCGGCCGATGGTTAACCACGAACGTGCTCGAAACCGTCACCGAATTACAACGAGCGCCACCTGCATTGCCATCGCAAATCCAGGCGTACCACGCATTGATCTGAGCATCGCCCGCGAGCGCAGTATATGCTGCGGTCGATGTCGTACCGCTGATCGTTGATGTGGAAACCGTCCACTGGCCGCCAACACAGTTTGGCGCTGCGCTGTTATTAGGGTTCGGCGTACTGCTCGTTTTGCAGAGCAAGAGATAGTAATTATCGCTGTTCGGATCCGTTCCAACAGCAAACCAGGTAACCGCATTACCCGCATTAGTAGGAGAAGAAGTGGAGGACGTCGGGCTCATGAATGCGTTCACAGTCCACAACGGCGGAGTATTCAGAACGTTGACCGTCGTCGTCGCCGTACTTTGCGCGATGGCAAATCGGGCGTGCTGAAGAGTGTCACTCGCAAAGAAGTAGATCACCAAAATGACCACTGCGACCAAAAATCCCGAGATCAGAACGGAGATGCCGATTTTTTTCGAGGATTCCATGCTTGTCATTAGTATACAATCAAAGCTCCTGTATAAAAAGCAAAGTTATCCACAGCCACACAAAGCAACCCTACTTATAACGAATGGCCTCGAGGGGGCTGATGGATGAAGCGCGCTTGGCGGGGAAAATGCCCGTAACGAATCCGACGATCGCCGAGAAAAAAGTGATGAACCCAAGGAACGCTCCCGGAAATGCAAACAGGGCGACGGCAGCCCCGCCAAAGTGGGCGGCAACAAGATTGAGCGCGTAATTAATAATGAGACCTCCGGCGATGCCCATGGCCATGCCCGTCATTCCCCCAAGAAAACCCACCACCACCGCTTCCGAAAGGAATAATATCTGGATATCGCGCGGCGAGGCACCAAGCGTGCGCATGACGCCGATCTCGTTCGTACGCTCGAGGAGGGTGACGGTCATCGTATTGAACATGCCGATGGCAGAAACGATGAGCGCGATACCCCCGAATCCGGCAAGGAGCACCTGCACACCGCTAAATATCTGATTTGCCTGAGCGACGGTCTGCGAAAGTGCGGAAACGATAAACCCTTGGCCGACGATCGCGGCCTGGGCGGCAGCAAGAAAATTGCTTGCCGAAACACGCACCTGCACCTTGCTATAGGAAATAATGCCGACCTGCGAAGAAAGCGTCGCAAGCGGAATCATCGCGTAGATAGCAGCCGTATCATTCGTTACGCCAACCACCGTAAAGTTCCCGTTCAGCGGGACCTGGTCGGAAGCGCCTCCCGGAGCCACGCCCGCTGATGGCGCGATCACACTGAACGACACCGGCTTCCCCAATATCTGATTCGGATCGGTCACTCCGAACAATTGCAGGGCGGCGCTCGAAAGAACGATGTCGTTGCCGTCGGCCGCATTGTCGGTGAACGACTTCCCCGCCGACATCGCGATGCCCGCATATTTAAAATAAGACTCACGCACTCCCTGCAAATCCGTGTTTGCGGAAAGACCGTTGAACGTGACGACCGACGAGAGATCGGCGAGCGGAGAAACGTCGAGCACATTCGGCATCGCCTTGAAGGAAGCGACTGTCGTATCGTTGAGCGTTACGGCGTTCGATGGCGGATTCGTGACGGTAAGACTAAGCAGCGTATCGCCGAACACGATCTTCTCGAGCAGGATATTTTGCAATCCGAATCCGAGACCGACGAGCATGACGACCGCGGACGTACCGACGCCCATACCAAGAATCGTAAGCCACGTCCTCGCCGGATTGGTCTTGAACATTCTTGTTGAAAGTTTCAATGCGTCGCTCGACCTCATGAGATTTATTTTATATTTATACTATAGATACATTCCTTGTCCCAATAATTTTTCCAAGTACCGAGAAACCTCTCGAGCGCCGTCGGAGCCAATGCCAATGCCGTCGTTTTCAAAGTTCGCTTCGAGGCGGCGGCGCATATCCTCCTGCTGAATGAATCCGCGAATACGGAATTTCAACAGCTCGTCCATGCGTGGAATCTGCTCGGGGTGGAGCGTAAAATGACATTCACGCATAAGGTCATTGCGGATCTCCGCAATCCGATCCGCCTGCCGCGGCGAAGCAACACGCGCCTTGAAATTATCCCGATAAACCCTTATTTCACGCGCTTCTTTTAGGATAGTATCAATTCGGGTAGAGAACAAATTAGCATCTTTCCCGCCAATCTCGGGACCCCCCGCATCGAACTTCTTGGTGAGCATATCCACGAATCCCGCGTCGGTAAATTTGCCGTCGATATACATACCCACACATTTCTCGAGCCGTTCTACCTGATCGAATCCGATATCCTGCGTCAAATAATTGACGATGCTTTTAACCCGCAGTTCCTGCGCGGATGCGTACGGATAGATGCGCGCGAGCTTCTCGATCTCCGAAAGGATGGATGTTCCGGGATCCGTCTGCTTGATCTGCACCTTTTCCGGATTGATCACCTCGCGCTCCACCTGTCCGTCGCGCAGATAATAGACGCGGTGTGCGTATGGCAAAAGCTTCGCGTCGTGCGTAACAAGGATGACCGTTTTCTTATCCTTGGTGTTGATCTCCTCGAGCGTGTTCATAACCTGGTCGGACGAAAGCGAGTCGAGGTTTCCGACCGGCTCGTCGGCGAACAATATTTCCGGATCGTTCACGAGTGAACGCGCGACCGCCACGCGTTGTGATTGCCCTCCCGAAAGGTTCGTCGAAAGCTTGTATGCCTGCTGGTCCACGCCAAACCGTTTTAAGAGCACCATCGCGCGGCGGTCCCGCTCCGCTTTCGGAATTCCCGCGAAGATAAGCGGCAAAGCGACATTATCGATCACCGTGAGTGACGGGATCAAGTTAAATGATTGATAGATGATGCCGACGACCGAACGTTGAAACCGCACCATATCCTTCACGTTATATTTGTATGGGTTCTCATTCTTTACGAGCACTTCTCCCGAGCTCGGCGGGAGAATACCGAGCAGCGAATAGAGAAGGGTGGACTTCCCGCAACCGGAAGGGCCGAATAAAATAATATATTCATTGGGATAGATTTCCAGACTCTCGTCGCGCAATGCATAATATTCGTTGGCCTGTCCTTCGTTGTAGACGATCTTGAGATTTTTAACGCGGATGATGGGTTCGATCATAATACGGGTCTTTATTTTTTTGCACCGCCCGCGGCATTCAACCAGCCGAATGTCCCCTGGAAATTCTCAATAATGATATCGATGATACTCTTCTGCTGTTGGGGCGTAAGAAGGACGAAGTCCTGCGAGCTCGTGGTGTTGCCGTCGGCATCCGTGCATGTCACCCAATATTCATAGACCGTCGCCGGTTGGAAGTTGGTCACCACGCTCACGTGCTTTGTAAGGAACGCCGTCTCCATAGTGGATGAGGAAACTTCATCCCCGGCCGCCGATACGCCGCTCAGATATGACATATTGCATTCCGATGGCTCGTCGGTCTGCCAGGATACGACGGTCTGCACGGTCGTATCCTGTCCCGGGTAGAGCGTTGAATCGTCGTTCACCTGCGAGATGGTCGGCGGGATTGCATTCTTGGTGGTCACAAAATAAAGCGGCGTGCTCGTCACAATATCTCCCGCCTGATTCGTCGCCGTGATAGTGAGCGAGTATCTGGTTTGGAAAAGAAGATTGGTAAGTTGCACAATGTGCGTAACGAGAAATGCCGGATCTCCCGCCGAAAGCGACTGTCGCGAATCGAGATTCTCGTACGTGACGGTCCCCGCCGATGGCAGTGGCGTCCCCCAGCTTACCGTCGCGTCGTGCTCATCCACCTTCACAAGGTGTGGGTTGAGGATATTCGGCAGAACCGCTTTTGTCGTAAATGTAAGGTCAGGACTCGTTCCCGCACTGCCGAGCGATCCCTGTGAGGAAACCTCATAATGATACTCTGTTGCGGGCGTGAGGCCGTATATAGTAACGGCATGTGTCTGTGCGCTTTCGTTCGTATCATCCCCTTCGTGCGGATACGGATTTGCGGAGTTCGGGTTGTATTCCGCATCGGAAGCATAATACACAATCCCATTCGCGCTCTGATCGGTGCTCCACGCGAACGACGCCTGATCGGTACCGATAACAATCTGCGGATTTCCCAAAATCTTCGGCGCGGCGACCACCTGACTGGCCTGGGCGCTCAACGCCTGTTGTACCGCGCCGAGCGCCTGGGCGCTCGTCAGCTGTTGTATCGCCGCTACGGCCGCCGAGACTGGCGCCTGCTGCGATGCGGGAGTAGTCGAACTCGGAGTGGAAACGGCCGCCGTGCTCGTCGTCGTAAAGGTATAGTTCCCCGAAAGGACCTGATTCCCATTTTGATCGGTGGAATTGATACGAAAAAAATATGCGGTGCCCGGATCGAGATTTGGGATCACCACCGAATGAGCGGTGCCGAACGCCCCCGTATTGCGTATGCCGCAATAGCTGGTATCCTGGCTGAAATTGACGAAGCTGTCCGTCTTTACGTTGGTCGTCCATGTGACCGTGGTCGAGGTCGCTCCTACGCTCGCAACCGTGACCCCCGTGACTGTGGGCAGCGTTTGCTGAGCGGACGCATGGCGAACGATTCCCACGGAAACGACGGTCCCCATCACGAGGACAATTCCAGCAATAAAATAACGCGGGCGCATTGTCCTTTTATTTTAGCACGCTCTTCTTACGGCCATGGCAGTGCGTTCTCCACGCCAACGAATGTATTGACTCCGGTAAAGTTTCCCGATCGCTGAGGATAGGGGGCGGAAAATCCCCAATCGAATATTTTACTTGCGGGAACGGTCGATGTCGTTTTTGGGATCGCAAGCATGACGGTCGTGCCAGGGTTGGCGAGCAGGGCGGTGCCCGAAGCGAACGTAGTAACCGACGTCGCGTAATATTGATCCCCCACCGGTATGCTATAGGAGCCATTCGTCATATTGATGCCATACACGGTCGCGTTCATGGAAACATTGCCCACGGACGATATGGAAAGAGGAATATTGAGTGACGTCGTCGTCGATCCCGGACTCAGAGAGCCATAGTTAATCGATGATGCGACTTGAATGCCGAGAAGAGAAAGCAACGTGACGCCACTGCTCGTCGCCGTTCCGGTTCCATTCTCAAAGTCCAACGCGTTCACCGATGCCGACCAAGTATCCGAGGCCCATGGCGATCCCACGTCGGTCGGTTGGGCAAAATACCATATGTTTGCACCACACGTAGCAGTACAGGTGGTCCCGGAACACAAACTGAGAGAACACGACGGGACAATATAACAATCATTGTTGTCCGCCGTACAACTCGTTCCCGAGCTCGTGCGGAAGATCACCGCCGATGTTGTCGCGATATCCATATACCCATTCCCGTCGCTCACGGTCGCCGTCGCCTGAATGAGCGCGGTGGTCGCAATAATAAGGGATATATTATTATTGCCATTCAACGTGACGCCGCTCACTGTAGGAGCAACCTCGCCCATCACAACGGTCGGATACACCGCGTAAGAAGAAAATGCTGTGCCGCTCGCGGTGACCGCACGAAAACAGTACGTCTCGCCGACCTTCGCGCCGCTATCCTGCAGAGCGAAGTCCCACTTTCCATCGGCAGTCGCCGCGATCGCGCCTTGTGAATTCAAAAATGGATTTGATTGATCATACGTCTGATTGATGACGGTACTTGTTCCGTCCACCGGATCCGTGCTCGTTGCCACAAGGGCGCCTCCGTCGGTGACGCCCGCATTGTTTAAATATTGAAATACTCCCGTTGAGGTGGAAATAGTGGTATACGTTGCAGGCGTCCCGCCAGTCGGACTCACGCAACTACCCGTTCCGGCATCCACGTATTGAAGATTGAACGCTTGCGAACTTGAATTTACCTGGCTTCCCGTCACACGGACAAGCATGCGCAAGCGGAACGCGGAGCCCGTGACGAGCTGAGCGGTGGTGGTCGTGTTCTGCGCGGCGAGCGGCGAACCGACGGAGCTCGAGGCGATGTTGGCAAACCAGCGATATGCCGATTGCGTAAACGCCGGGGGTGTTTCCTGCGCCGCCGCCGTGATGAATGTCGATGGCGAACTCTGATTGTTATATTCCGTAACGATCCACGCAAACGGACGGACGACTTTTGAAATACGAGATTCATCGATCGATCCCGCAAAATAAGCAACCCACGCCGCATGGTATCCGATGGTCGTACTGGCGAGTCCTGTTAAAGGCGACGTGTCCGCTCCCGTATTACCGGATGTCCCCGTAGCCACAGCCGCACCGTCAACATAAACATTGAAATTGCTCGGGGCGAGAGTGACTCCCGACGTTGCGGAATAGGTTCCGACGAGAAAATGCCACGCATTATTATTGCTCACAACAGCGGTCGCTCCCGTACCGATCCAAATGCCGTTGGAGTCATCTCCGAACATCACTTTTCCGGTCGAAGTGGTGATACTGCCAAGTGTGCTCCCGCATCCCGTGCTTCCGCACGCAAGATTACCGTCAAGCGCGAGTGTTAATGAGTGCCCAGCACCCGATCCTCTGTCGCTCAAAGCGACGGCGACGTTCGTTGTCGAGCTTGGCACCTTGACCCACGCTTCGTAGGTGGCCGCAGTGGACGAGGATTGAACATAGGGAGTGGTAATATCCTGACTCGTGCCATTGAAATGTCCCGCTCCATCGATCTGACCGGGCGTGCTCGTTGCACCTCCAACGATCGTTCCGTTATTCGCGTTCACCGTGGAGTCTTTTGTATTGATCGCTGTTGATCCGTTCACGCTCGCCATATGCCAGACCGCCAGATAATTGCTGTCCCAAGTATTCGTCGCACTTTGAAGGCTCGTCGTTGCGGAAGTATTCCCGTAATATATATAGAATTGTGTATTGGAAGAAGTTGCGACTGTCGGCATCTTGACCCATGCTTCAAGCTCACCGGTGCTACTTACGTAGTTCTCTATCTCATAGTTCAAAAGAGTCGCTCCGTCACTATTGGTAAAAAGGATATCGGTGCCGGTCGCCATCGCCGCTGCGTGGAGTTGGCTGCTCGATGCAAAATCCACAAGAACAGTAAAGTTGGTATAGGTGGAAGAGACAACGCTCGAGCTCGAGACCTGAGACGCGTTAATGGTAAGTAAGTTACGATACCCCCAAGCCGTGTTGTACCACGTGGCCGCATGGGCATTCGGAATAAAAAAAAGACATCCGACGATAAGTATGGCGAGAACTAAAAAAAAGCGGTTCATTGAACGATAGTACCTACTTATTCTATCACACAAGAAACGCCTCTTTTACGAAGAGGCTGGGGTTATCACGAGATTAAACTGGCAAAAATTCGGCGCAATCGAACCGTCGTTCTGCCGTTCCTTATACACGACGACAACATTGTAAGAACCGGGCAGAACGGTTGCCGCCGTCGTCACTCCGATGGCCTCCATCCCCGCTCCTTCGAAAATGATTGTCGCGGTGATACCGTCGGGGAGGGATCCGATGGATGCGTCATACAGAAATGGCGTTTTCGCGGCGGACGCGGGTGCGTGCGTGCCGGAAGTTGATGATGTGGCAACCCGCGGCGGGATCATCTTGAGCAGGAACGACCCACCCGCGCCCGCCGTGATTGATTCGGAAAATGGCGTGATGGAGCATTGCTGTCCGGCGAAAGGATCGAACACCTGCTTGAACGCCTGCGCCGGCGGAATCTCGGTGGGCGCGGGGGGCATAACGGATCCGGCGGTTGGCGGCGCATCCGTCGTCGAATCCGGCTGAGCGATATCCGGCGTGGTCGTCGCATCCGGCTGAGGCTGGGGCGCATCAACGTAACTGACCTCCACTCCCGCAGCGTCGAGAAATATCGGCGGAGTGCTGGATGCGCCGAGTCCAACGAACGCGATCTGAAGATGTTGAAGCTCAACCCACGAACTGATCGGTATCGGATACCTCCCCTGCTGCCAATTCGCCGCGTCGATATTCACAAGTGGTTGCCATGTCACGCCGTCGGTCGAATACACAATAGAAAGCACCGCATCCCCCGTACTCGATGGGATGGCAATATTCTGGAACGCCGCTGTATTCACACTGATGGGCGCTGCCGTGGGGAGACTCGAGGTTCCCGATTGCACGTACGGCGTATCGCTCGCGATCGTTGATGAATCATCGCTGCTCGAAACCGTACTGGTATCAATTGCAAGAGATGAGGTGTCGTTCTCATCCGCATACGCAACGCTGATTAAATTATGAAGCCATGAAGTGGGATCCGCAGACGGTGCGGACGTGTCAGGCGTAGGAGCAACGGGGGTTGATGCCGGAGTTGATACAGGCATTGAAGAGGGATCGGTCGCTGGCGACGCCGGGGTAGAGTCTTGACTGGTGGAGTCGCTGTTGGTGGAGTCGCTCGAGCTGGCGGCTTGCGGTGGAGTTACGCTTGTTGAGCTATCAGCCGGCGCCGGAGGGAGAGTGCTCGTCGCGCTAAGGGTGGTAGCGCTCGCGTCGAGCTCGGAAGTGGTTGTGGCATTGCTATCGCTTGGAGTGCTCGAATCCGCAGGGGGCCTTCCACTAACGCTCGGGGCTACGGTACTCGTCGCGCTAACGGTGGTATCGCTCACATTGATCGTTGATGATGAATCCATCGTGGAGGTCGCCGTGCCACTACTACTTTCATCGATGCCGACAGTGCCGCTCGCGTTGCCCGCGTCCGAACCCGTGGCGGGCTCCGGCGGGAACGCGAACGACCACGAAAGAACGAGGTCCGCGCTTTGGAATGATTTCCCGGTAAGCGTATTGATATCCGTGTCGCCGTTAAAATTTCCGCAGAACATTTGTGCCGTGCTCGTTCCCATCACCGCGGAATTGAACGTTGTAAAGGCGGACGCGGGCGAACCGGGCGGAAGGTCCGGTTTACCGAGCGCGTTCTGCACGTTTTCCCAATTACCAAGGCACGACGACGGATAAAAATCGGCGGTGTCCGCAAATCCGACGAGGATATATCGCGTTACGATTCCGGCGGTGACGAGCACCGCAAGCGAGGCAATGATAACGAGTTTGTGATGACGAAAAAAACGCCCGATCGCGGCCCCGCTCAATTCAATCCTCCACACCGTTCTCTTTAGTATGATCGTGTGCGACTCGTGCCTCGCTCCGAAATCGCTCGTCTTTCGTTCTGAAATTCGCTTATTCTTCATCCTTGAGCGCCTTATCAACGTCGTCAATTTCTTTCTGGATAGTGGTCTCCGAAATGACGAGTGCATTGCGCACCGCGTCGAGCACATTCTCCGGCTCGAGCTTTGCCTCGCCTTGCGCCTGCGCAGCGCCTCCTTCCATATGACTGATCTTCTCGTCCACTTCCTCGCGGAGCGCTTCGAACACCACCTTCGTCCGTTCTCGCGCCTCATCGTTCTCCCTCTTTGCGAGCATTAATTGCATTATATGGATCTTCTTCTTATACATGCCGTACGCGATCATGCCGCTGATGCACGCAAGGAGTAGGATGATGAGTATCCATCCAAACTGATCAAGAAACGGTGCGGAAATTACGTCGATAGACAAATTGCCAGTGGACGAAGCCGTCGCTCCCTGCGTCGTGATCATCGTGGCGAGTAGCGCGTACTTGCCGGTCGGCAATCCGCTCTCCACGGCATATAACCAATGGCCCGTCTCATCAGCAACCATCTTTCCCTCCGAAACGGTCTTACCGGTGCTGTTATCGATATCCACGGTAACGTTCGCGCCACTGTCGGCAGTACCTTCGAGCACGATCGGCGATCCATCGATCACCGTCGCGGGGAAGTTGGTAATGGTGGGCATCCCCACTCCCGGAATCTGGAACTGCGCGCTCTCGTTCGTATAATTTCCGGCCTTGTCATATGCGGTGATCTGAACAACGTGGTCGCCCGGAAGGAGTGGCGGAGCGATATACACTCCGTCCTGCAGGTCCGAAAGCGAAATTGTCGAAGAGGTCGTACCATCGAATGTAGCAATAAAATGATCGATGCCCGAAACCGTGTCGGTGGCATTGAACATTAGATTGGTCCGGCCGCTGATGCCGGCGCCGAGCGACGCAGTCACCGTGAACGGCAGCGGCGATGACGTATCGATATTGACCTGATAATTAACAGGGTCGCTCCAATCGCCGACGGAATCCTCAAAGCGCGCGTGGAAATACCACGTGCCATCGCCAATATTGGAATATTGCTTGGAAGAAAGCAGACCCTGCGAAGCACGCTTGGGGTAGGTGTCAGGGCTTTGATCGAACGCCACGCTTACCCCCGCGACGTCGGGCGTAAGAGTCCAAGTAAAGTTCGGGTTATTGTTGTTATACCATTGCGTCGAGTTCGGATGCGTCGGCGATGCGATCGTAATCGTCACCGTATACGGCGTCGCGGAAGGCGCGTTCGCGGAAGCCGAAGATTGGGATACGGCAGTCGAAACAGTGGGGGGTGGAGTGGGGGTGGATATCGCCGCGCCACCGATCGTATATGCCGCACCGGTATTGCCCGCAAGCACGTCTGTCCCCTGCCCATCGGCAGCAAGCGCCGACGCAGAGTTGAACTTTACGGACGCCGGCCCCGCCGTAAGCGCTTTAAAAGTAACATCGATGACATCTCCGGCATTCCCCGTATATGCGTTGTTGCTTCCGCCACTATAATCCACCGTACCCGCCGTATTTGAAAAAGAAGGATTGCTAGTCCAAAGATTAAATATGGAATTATTTTTGGAAACGCTCTGCACCGAAAGCATTGTCGGATCAAAGCTCAACTCACCATCCGCCGCATTTACCCCGACTCCGCCGCCACTGTTCAATGTGACGCTTGCGGTAAACGTCGCTCCCGCGGCATACGATCCGGTTGCGGGGGAGATTGCAATTTGCGCAGTGCCCGCCGCCGCCGCGCGAGGCACCGCGCCGATGGCCGTACTAACGACAAACCAACCGAGTGCCACCACAAAGGAGGTTCGATAGATAGCCACCGTACGGTGATGATGCTTGCTCATTTCTCGTGTTCATCCTGACGAACTTCCCGAACCGTAAGTTTTTTACCTACCCCAGGATGTTTTGCGGGGAGCGTTATCACAAGAACTCCACTTTCGAGTACCGCCGTCGCATCGCTTCCATCAAAGGCTGCTGGAAGATAAATCTTTCGATAGAGCGACCGCCACTTTATCTCCCGTTTGGCATATATCCCTTTTTCTGCGGGGGCGCCCTCCTTTATATCTTGCGCCGGGGGTAAATCAGGACGCTTTTGGGCGGCCTCGATGATAAGCGTATTTGATTCCTCGCTGATTGTTATCTCAAGCTTGTCGGCGGGAATCCCGCTGACTTGCATGAAGATGACCATGCGTGAATCCGACTGAAAAAGATCGACATCGATAGGGTCTGTCCCTTCGGGTGCCTTCTCCGTCTCGGGCGGTATTTCCGGCACGTCCATCTTTTTTACCGTTGCCGTGCGCTCGCCGGTCGCGCTAAACGTAACGCTTTTTACGGAAGTCGGTACACCGCCGGTCTCCGGCGGAGCGTCCTCTCCCTGAAACTTCATCGATAATTTTTCATAAAAAGAACTCATATCATTGGCTATATGATTCAGTATACCAAATCAACATCGTCGTTTCCATAAAAATCATCCCGTCCAGTGGGAAAGCATAATGCTCAAGTCCGTAAGATCCACTTTATTTTTGCCATCGAATTCGGCAAGGGGGTAATCCGTACCCCAGTGATATAAAAGGATGGAAAAATCCGCGAGGTTTATCTTGCCGTCCCCGTTGAGGTCTCCCGTTTTAAGGTTTCCCGCCGGCGCTTCTCCGATGCCAAGAAGCGAGATGGAAGAAAAGTTGCTCATCGCAAGTTCTCCAAACAAATCCTGAGCCTTCACCTGATAGGTCCCCATCGGAAGGCCGGCCGTGGAAAATGGGTACGACCAGACTCCGCTCCCATCCACGGTCGTGGTTGCTTCGAGCGTGCTCACCCCGGTCGTCTGGCTGATGATGACGATGTCGACCGTCGATGAAGGTTCGGCAAGTCCGGATATCAAGAACGGCTTTTCCATTGCAACAGTGCTCGTGACGAACAATATCGACGGCGGAAGCACGACACCGGTAATAGTATTCGTCGTTCCGGAAATCAGGGAGATCGTGGCAGTATACGAAGAAATGACGGATGATCCGCTACCCCGAGCTTCTACCGTGAACGAATACGTTCCCTGTGGCAATGAAGGAATGGTCACCGAAAAATTTCCGTTCCCATCCGTCGATGCCGGTACGGAGATCGCCGAACCATCCTCAAGAATAGTAAGGTTGGCATTCGGCATCGCGACACCACTTACAACAAGTGCGGGAGCAGATGGCGGCGCGATATATGGCGCTCCCGTGTCCCCGCCTCCCCCGCCGCCGCCGGAACTACCTCCACTCGCCGTTCCGCCCCCCGTTCCCGATCCGGTGGGATCTCCTGCGTAGAACGAGATGACATAATCCGAGAGATTTTCATTTCCCGCAAAATCACTACACCGCACATAATACGTATACGTATTCCCTCGGACGATACCTCCGACGCTGAAGGTGTGAAACGTCTTGGATAAATAATCGGTGGTTAAATTAAGCATCAAATCATAGGCTATTCCGGGAGACATCGCATACTTGCATGTGGCATACGTCTTGGTATTGAAGGAAACAAGAACAATCCCGGCGTTCGAGGGAATGGTTCCGGACGGCAGACCGTTAAAAAGTATCGGCACACTTCCATTCGTGTTCGCGTCAACGCCGACACCCGGAAGGATCGCTATCATCGCCACACCATAATCGATCGGTCCACCCACATCATTATACGTATTGAGAAGGATACTATACGACGCCGTCGAGGAAGGATTCGTGATCTGATACAGGCCATCCGGAGCATTCGTTCCAAGGAGGATACGAACATATGCCCCCGCCGGGATTCCCGAACCCGATGAAAGCGTGATCGTGATCGGCCCCATAGTGGACGTCACCGCGACGCCGTCGTTCACATCGTCGGGAACGGACGCAAGCGTCCGCTCGGTAAAATCAGCATGCGGCGAACTGGTCGAGACAGACAGGTCTATGTCGCTCGCCCCAAAGAGCGGGTCGATAAGAAACTGGCCGCCTTTGAATGCAATCACGATCCGGCCGGAGGCCGGAATGCCGCTTGTCGTTTGAAAAACGATCTCATGATTGATCGGGAGTAAGGGGCGGGAATCGCTTATGGTATCGCTTACATAGCTCAATTGGGATGCCCGTGCAAGCGGCATCCAAAAAAAAGAAAAGAAGGCGAAAAACAACATCGCCACGCCTAATATATGAATATAGCGATACCTCACCCTTCTATTATATAGGATAAGAAAAAAATTATTCTTTCCCCACCTGCCCTGCCTCATCGGCAGTGATGCGTTTCGAAATTCTCCAATCGAAATAAAAATTGAGGCAAATAAGGAGGCCAATAATCACGACGGCGATGGCAAGATACCACGTCACGGGCGAGACTCCCGCGAGGACTGCGCCGGTACTGCTTGCGAACGCAGCCTGGCGCGCAGCGAGATCCGCCGCCTGTTGATCAAGCTGCGTTTTTTCCTGTTGTAGCTGATCGTTCAGCGTATTGTAGGGATTCGGCGGGACGCCTACTACCATACCGACTTGTGCCAATAATTTTGGAGATGGCATTGTTTGAGTGCCTCCAAAAAATAGCAGAGAAAACCCGGCTCCCAAGAATATGATCAGAAACCAGACCGTCCGTTTTTTCATACCGTTCTATCCGAAGAAGAACAAGAGGACAAGAAGGAAGATGATAGCAAAGACTGCCGTGGCGATCACAATGAAGACAAGCCGAGAAAGCGGAAGTCCGCCGCTCGAGAGCAATTTTTCCTCTTCGGAAACCGATGAAGATTCCTGCCGGCCGCTCTTGCCGATCATGGCATTCACTCGCTTACGAACATACGCTTTGACCGCCCACACAAATATCAGGATGAAGAAAATAATGCTGAAAAGAAGAGCGAGAATTGGAACGAATGGAATGACCCAGAATGACGTTGATGCGGAGACTGTCTTGTTTTCCGTATCGCCATAATTCAGTGTCGCGACGGCGTTAAATTGTCCGAATGCAAACCCATCTCCTGCCCACGTCACATTGAATGATCGCTGCGTGCCCGGAAATATCGACGCGCCCGCATCGTTTAAAACCACGGTTCCCACCTTTTGACCGAACATGTTCGTGACATCGATCGGTCCGCGTGGCTGAAGCAATACATTCCCCTCATTGGAAACCGAGGCGGTAAACGTGACGCTCGGGGATTGATAAATCGATTTATCCGTAGCAAATTCTTTGATCTCCGCCTGTTCCGTAGCGTCTCCCGCAATCCTTAGCTCGATCAGAGCGCCGACTTCATATCCAAGCCCGGAACCATTCGACGACGGCCGAGTTGCTCCGGCAGAGATAAATATCGCACCATAGTGCCCACCCGGCCCGGCGTTCTTAGGAACAGTGATCGTGAAGGGAACAACGACGCTTCCTCCCGCAGGAAGGGTAATTGAAGTACTCCCCAAAACAACCCATGAACTCACTCCGTATACTGGCACCGAAGAGGTAGTAAAGATAGGCTCTCCTGACCCCTGCATCCCCGAAATATCCTCAACGCCAACCGTGAACTGCCGAGCTACCGTACCGGGATTCGTAACCTGTATAGAGGTGGAAAACTGATCCCCTGGGTTTACGGTTTGCTCAAAAAGAGCCGGCTGCACCTTTATATTCATTGCATCCGGCGCGCTTTGCGCATGCGAAACGCCCGCAGGGAAAGCCATGCCTATTATTAGGGCAAGTGCAATCCCTCCCAATAATGCAATGCTTCGACCCGACGCTCCTTTTGATTTGTCCATCGTTTTTATAACGTATTTATGATTTGAGTCTACCATACTGCCATCGCTCCGCAAGACCGCTTCCCCAAAGGGAGGGCTCGCTATTCGAGGCACCACGTTTCAAACTTTTTCCCTAGAAGATTGGCGTTGCTACGTAGATGAGGTTGTTCACGTAATCGTTCGCAGCTGCCTGGAGCGGACTGATCTCGATGCGCATAGCAACCTTCGCGGCGCCGACATTCTGCGTCGTACCGTCTGCAGGTCCGGTCCATCCGAATACGGTCAACGTCGAAGTTGGATTAAAGCTTCCCGCATAAAGTGCAGTGCTCGATCCAAAGAAGGGTCCTCCGACTGCGGTGCTGCTCGTATCATCGCTCGTGATACCGAAGTGACCATACGTCAGCGGGTTATTAATGATATTCGTGGGAGAGGTCCATGGAGAAGGCGTTGCCGTCGCGTTTGCATTCGAAAACAGGTGAATGATATTCCCTTTATTGCTGGTAAGGTCCTGATCTTCATGGATGGTGACCGCAAACCCGTTCGATGCGTTCGTTGTGACATTCAATTGCTGTCCTAGCTCGTTATGGGTATTCGGAGCAATCGTTCCAAAGGGCAGGGTGGATGAGGTGTCGTTACCCGTCGTTGTTGCGTTATTCCCCAGCGTTGTCGAGGTTGCTAGCGGCGAAACCGTAAAGGTGAAGGTGGTTGCAACTGCAGCGGTGACGTTCACGCCGTTTACGATAGCAATCCTTGTATCAGCAGAGCTTGGCTGCGTTCCTCCGATACGAACAATGTACGATCCGGTGCTCGTCGGATTTATGATGCCGGGGCTCAAGAGTTTGAGCGTTACCGTTCCCGATGCAATAGTGCCGCAAGCCGTAAACGTTAGCATGTTATACGATGTGGTCGCCATGGAAACGGTGCCCGTTGCAACGCCGCAGGTGCCGACGATGGTCATGCCCGTCGAAGTAACGTTTGCGATACTCGTCGAGGTAACGCTGCCAAAAGCGCTCGTATTGGGATCAAATGTGTATGTGATTGTCTGACCCGCCGTCGTTGATGAAGGATTTGTGAATACTATGGTGTGCGCTGCGGGTAACCCCGGACGCGAATCGCTCAGCGTATCGCTGACGCTCGTCAAGCTCGCGGCATG
>Ga0302319_10001930_pt1 | contig 45790 bp, 45 predicted proteins | sample Bog_T0_2_FD_203319 | JGI IMG/M metagenome (GOLD analysis project Ga0302319, IMG submission 203319) | Peat permafrost microbial communities from Stordalen Mire near Abisko, Sweden - Bog_T0_2 | ecosystem: Environmental > Terrestrial > Soil > Wetlands > Peat | place: Sweden: Abisko, Stordalen Mire...
GGAATGTCGACCCGGATAGCCTGGGAGATCAGCGGATTGGGTGGAGGCGGAGGCGCCACGTACCCTTCGCGCACGATGAAACCGAGGGTGGCTGTGAGCGAACTGTCCTTGCCGCCGCCCGGAATATAAATCGTGTTGGGGCCTTCCTGATTCTGCGGCAGGCCAAAGTGAGCGGCTTTGTTTATCTTGCCGCCAACTTCGAAGCGCAGGCCATAGTGTTCGTTGATGTAGTGCTTGATGCCGACGGCGTAGTTGACGCCGGGCAGCATTTCCTTCTTTTCGGCGAACTCGGGCTGAACGAAGTTGCCTGTCACGCCCGAACCCGTCGTATTTTTCGGAATAAACAGAGTACCGGCGGGGCCACCCATAATGTAAACCCTGTTTTTCGCGGTGCGCGGCTGGAAGTTGTACTGCAGATCGAGCGCCAGCTGCGCGTTGTAGGTGACGAAGGTAGCGAAGCCGTTCTGCGTATAGGGACGCAGGTCCAGAATATCGCGGCCTAACTGGACCGACCCTTCAATCGAAATGTGGTTGCTGAAATCGAAATCCACCTTCTCACCGTAAACCCAGCCACTCTGAAATTTGTCGGTGTAGTTCCGCGAGTTATCGCCCTGGAACGCCTGGAACCATTGCCAGCCGGCATACGGGGTGATTTCCCACGTTGAATAGCCTCCGTCGTTCGTTGCGGCGGCGGCTGCGGCAGGCTTGGCGGCCGTCCCGGTGGTTTGCGCCAGCGCGCTCCCCGTGATCGCCAGCGCTACAGTGGCCCACAACATAGATTGCCGGCCGGGCCGGACAAACTGTGACCTCTTCGTCATGAAATTATCTCCCTCTCTCATTTGCAACATTCATTATCAGTTATTTCGGGGTCTGGGCGCTATCCCGGTGTTTTGAGCGGCTGACGTTTTACCGGCTGCCTGTTCGGCGTTCGCGGCTTTAACAGGCAGACTAGCAGTCCAGAATCCGATTCCGGTGGTATATACACCACGTCTCGGGAACAGCGCGAAAAGCGTGTCCGGAGCCGCGGAAAGCACAACTAATGATGCGGGACCGCCAAAGCCGCCGGCTTGACCGGCAGTGCTGCCAACAGTCTCGTCATCAATCGGCTGCCAACGCTGGCCGCCGTCGTTCGAAACAAAAATGTGTCCCCCCTGCGAAATAAACGCTTCGCCCGCGCGCGTGGGATGGAACAAAACCAGGCTGACCGTCGCGTTATCCAGCCCTGTGCGCACGGGCGACCAGGTCTGGCAGCTATCGCTGGAGCGGAAAAGACCGGCGGCGGTCGCGGCGAGAGCAACCGGGCGTGAAGATCCGGACGCCATGTCGAACGCCAACCCGTTCCACGAGCCTTTCGGGCCGGCATCGCCGCACGATGTCCACGTGGTGCCCGCATCCCGGCTGATCAGGCCGCCCGTCGCGGTCAACGCCGCGACCACGTCGTCGGAAGACTTCTGAATCGCCTCGATCGCGCCTCCGGCCACCGAAGTCCACACACCCGCTTCGTTCGCGCGGAACATTCCCGCGGCGGTGCCGGCCAGCAGTTCGCCCCCGCGCAGAGGCATCAGCGCGACAACGGGCGAATCGGACGGCATCTTCCGCACAGTCCAGTGCTGGCCGCCATCGCGCGATTCGAAAAGGCCATGATAGCCGGCCGCATAGAGACGCTTCGCGTCGTCCGGAGCGGTCGCCATGCGGACCAGTTCGTCGCCCGCCGGACCGCCGGCATGCTCCCATCGCGCCGCGAAATTCTCCGTCCGGTATGCGCCGCCCGTCCCCGCTTCATAGACACTGCTCGAATAAAGCGCCAGGCCCGAACCGGTCAGCGTCGTGAAATTACGGTTGGTGAAGCCGGTATCGGATTCCCGCAGCGTGTTGCCTTCGTCGTTGGAAACCATGAGCCCACCAGGCGTTGCGGTGCCTGAGGTAGCGGCGAAAAACAAACGGCCGTCGAGGCCCGCATCGTAAGCCAGCGACCGAATGCTGTCGGCGCTCACCTTGCGCCACGCGTGTCCGCCGTTCACGGATTTGAGCAAACCGTCGGTGGTGCCGGCAAACACCACGCCTTCATGGCGCGGGTCGAAGGTGACGAAGTGCGTGCGAAAAGCTCCCGTCGGCGTATCCAGTTTGGTCCAGTGCGCCGCGCCGTCCAGGCTGTTATAAACGCCACTGCAGGCGCTGGCCATGACATGTTCCGGATGTTTCGCGTCCACCACAATGCTGAAAACGTCGGAATCGTCCAGCATCCCCGTGTGAATCGATTGCCACGTCGCGCCGCCATCCACCGTCTTCCAGGGCAGATGCGTGGTCCCCGCATAGAGAATTTTGCTGTCGACGGGGTGAAAAGCCAGCGAAACCACTGGCTGCAGCTCGCTATTATCCTGCGCCGAGATCTTTTTCCAGTTCGCCCCGGCATCGCGGGTCAGATACACGCCGCTCGAAGTACCGGCAGCAATGACGGCATCGTCTCCCGGCCACAATGCCAGCGACCAAACCCCGATTCCGACCGTTCCCGGCAGCTGGGTCCAGCTGCCGCCGCCGTCCGTGGTCTTATAAACGCCCGATACGCGGCCAATTTCGCTTTCCACGCCCGCATACCACGTCGACGTCGACTTCGGATCTACCTCCAGCGCGTGCAGGACACCCGCGAATTGCGCAGGAAAGGGCACATTCGTCCATGAAGCGCCGCCATTTGTGGATGAAAACACCAAACCATTGCGAGCCGCTGCAATTACATGGCCTTTCGCCCCGGGAATGGCCCGGACGATATCCGCATCGCCGCCAAAGGGTCCCGTGGCCAGCCAGGAACCGGAAAGTACCGCCGAACAGGCAGTTAGCGTCAGCAAAGAAAAGGCAAACCGGCTGGTGAACGTCCGCGTTATGAATATGTTCTTCGCGGCCAGTCCCTGAAACGCACTGATAAAAGATGTACCTCGTGCAATTATTGCCACTACCTCATTCTGCCACGGGAAGTCCTGATTTCTCAACGGGATTAAGGTATTTTCAGCACTTTATACTCTGCCGAACTTGAGTGACGCGGTTCCCGACCACCGGCGGTCACATCATCATCAGCGGCCCGGGTCGGGAGTGGCAATCAAGACCGCAGGCGGCTCTTCCGCGGCCATGGCCTTCACCTTCTCCAAATCGCCCTTCACCGTCGCCATAGCCGCATCCTCAATTCCGCCCATCACGGCTTCAAACGGCTCTTCACTATAATCGGCGGGCACCGCGAACAACGCATCGTCCAGCAACTCCGTCGAGAGTCCCGTCATTTCCTCTTTCATCGTCATGAACGGCGTGTCGCCTGCCGCACCCCCGGCAGCCAGACCGGGCATCGGCATGTTCATCGAAATCTCCGTGCTCGACCGCAGCACGGCCGATTGATCCTTTTGCATGGCCTCGATCATCGGCTTCATGCCATCCGGCAGTAACTTGCCCATCGCTCCCGCAGGGTTCATGAAATAGTTCTGCCAGAGCTCATACCCCGAGAGCTGCCACAGACCCGGCACGCGAAGACGTTCGCCCGGAGCCGCGGACCAGACGCGGGTCGCCATTTTCATCCCCATAGACGGCATGATGTCCTTCATACTCTCCGGCATAGTCATCGTCATCGTGCACACCACCTCACGCTTCAGGCCCTGCACTCCCTGGATGATTTCCGGGACATCGGAATTCTTCGTATCGCAGTTGGTCTTCATCGTTTTGAGCATGTCGGCCGCCCCCGGAACGTCGGTCGTAAACTGAGGCATCATGCCGGCAGTCTGCGCCACCATTTTCCCGGCATAATCCGCCGCGGCGATAGTCGCGAACTTTTTCCTCGCGCCATCGATGATGGTCACCTGCTGCTTCGCGAAATCCACAATCGTGGTTTGCGTATCCATGACCGTGACCCCTTTGTTGCCTTTCATGTAAATGACCATGGGGTAGCTCTTACCCAAGGCAGGCGCCATGGGGCTGGACATCTCAAACGTGTAGCGGATCGTGACATCCGCACGCACCAGCGACGGTACTGCCGATAGCAACGCAGCTAAAATCGCACTGTTCAGAACTTTTCGCTTCATTTTTATCTCCCCTCATTTTGCATACGTGTTCACTCAAAACCGCACATCGATATACGCCTGCCGCTCGGTGCCCGTCCGGCCGAACTTCATCGCCCGCACCTGTTGCAGCGCTGCCGGAAACATTCCGGCAGCGGGCGACGCCGATAGTTCCGCCTCCACAACATTGCCTTCGCCATCGATTTCCGCATGCACAATCACAGGCAGCGCCCCATTCCCCGCAACTGCGTCCACACGCGCATGAAAGCCTTCCCCCAGCCCGACCGGCGCGGGAACCGAAGTCATTTCCGCCCCCGGCGTCAGCGATTCCACATCGGCCGGATTCGCATCCGCGATAGTGAAGGATGCATCCGCCGCCAACGCGCCGTTCACGTAGATTTTTATGCTGTCCGCGAGCGAATAGCCGTGAAACTGCGCGGTTGGATCATAGCCGAATTCCGCGTATGTCCCGGGCGCCATCGAATGCACTGCGAGAGTGGCCGAAGCGTCGTCTACGCAGTATTCTTCTTCGTCCCACGACCGCCCGGCCCGTTCCGGGATCTCACCTGCGCCACCGTCTGCGCGGTCGGAAATCAGGAGGCAGGTGACCGGCCTTCCGTGCCACGTCACGCTCGCGGCACGCATGCGCGCGTCAACTCCCGGCCCTCGCGTGGCCCACAGGATTTCGTTGCGCAGCATCTGCGCGCGCATTGGTATAACCGGCGTGTGGCGATCTTCCATCAGTTGCCCGTGATAGCGCAGCTGCACATGCGAGACTCCGCCCACACTCGCCGTCCAGCGCCATTGCTGTCCGTTGAGCCACGTTTCCGTCAACGTGCCCGGACCCGTTTCGAGAGCGTTGCCCGCAGCCTGAAACGATACCGCGAAGCGATAGGGCGGAGTTCCCTGCGTATGCCTGAGCGCGCGTTGCCGGGCCCGCATCAGCACCGCCCGCGCCGCGGAAAGTTCAACCGGCGTCGCGACAACTGCCGCGTCCGGGCCCACTGGCTCGCGGGGGTCGCTCTCACGTGGGTCGCTCTCACGCGGGTCGCTCTCACGTGGGTCGCCGATGCCAACAGTGCGTGCCGGGGCCGCCGCTTCGCGCCGAGTCACCGGCGGTTGCGCATTCGATGCCAGCATTTGGGGAACGGGTGCCGCAACCACGGGCTGCGGCACCGGAGCGGGGCTTGCAACAGATGTTGCAACCAAACCAACAGGACGCCCCACAATGGGCGCCACCATGGGAAACGCCGCGCATGCCACCCACACGGAACAGCCCAGCAGCAACAGAATCGAACCGTACGACGCAACCACTCGCGCCGCCGACGCCGGAGTATCGGAAAGCAGCGACTGCATGCGCTGCGTCAGATGGCTGCGCCGCAGGAACGACGGCGCGGGCACCAGGTCCGACCACGTATGCGCGCGCGCCATCGCCATCAGCGCGTCGATATAAGGCTCGCGCGAGGCCGTCAGCCGCACCGATTCGGCATCCACCAGCTGCTCGCGCGCCAGCCGCGCTTCCGATAACAGCAGCCACACGCCGGGATTGAACCATAACAACGCGCCGGCCAGTTCCTCGATCAGCGTAATCATCCAGTCGCCGCGCCGCACGTGGAGCAACTCGTGACAGGCGATGCCGCACTGGGCTTCTTCATCCAGATCGAGAAACGCGGGAGGCAGCAGTACAACCGGCGCGAGCCAGCCCATCATCACGGGCCCGGCCGCCTGTTCGGAGACGCAGAACAGCGCATCGGCCTGCGTGATAGCCGATGCCGCGCGCATCGCCTCCGGCACGGGATAGAGCGGAGTGGCGGCAATCCTGTAACGGCGTATGCGCACCAGCCCGCCCGACATCCAGAGCAGCTGGATCAGCGCTCCGGCCGCGAGCGCCATCCACAGCCAGTTCTCGTGCGGCGCGACGGCGGAGACTGTGACTCGCCACGGCTCAATGCCGGATCGCCACGGCTCAATGCCGGGCAGGATGAGACAGAACGCCAGCGCGGCGTGGCAATAATAAAGCTGCGTTTGCGGATGGCGAACGCGAAACAGGATTGGCAGCAGCGCGGCTATCGACGCGAACACGATGGTCTGAACCATCCACGCCAGCAGATTGTGCGCGAGCCAGGCCATGACTATTGTTTGCGCCTCGCACGCACCAGTTTCTCCACTTCGGCCAGTTCTTTCGGGGCGATTCGCCGATCGCCCACCAGATGCACCAGCAGCGGCTGCGCGCTGCCGTTGAAGACGCGGCCCACAAACTCGTCCACCATGTTTTTCACCATTTCATCCTGCGGCACGGTGGGGGTGTAAACGTAGGCGCGCTCCCCTGCCCGTTTCGTGAGATGGCCCTTGCGTTCGAGGACGCCCATCATGGTCAGCACGGTGGTGTAGGCGATTTTGCGCTGCTTTTCAAGATCCGAGAAGACTTCGCGCACCGTGGCTTCGCCGCGGTCCCAGATTACTTTCAGGAGTTCGAGCTCCAGATCCGTTGGTACCGTCTTGCTGTTTTTCATCTTTGACTAATAACTTAGTCTATAGTGCGATGAATGTCAAGGGCAAAAAAGGCAGGTGCGGTACCGCCGAGCCGGCAGCTTGCCGCCGGCCGGGGCGATAGGGAGACTGATTGTGGCGCGCCGATTCCAGGCGACCACCGCTACGATGCAGCGAAAGCAGTAAGGAATTTAGTACTCAGCCCATTGAGGGTTTTCCAGCATACAATCGGGCGGCATAACGCCATGCTGTTCACAGAGCAGTACGGCGGCCTCAATAGCGATTTTCTGGGCGGCGACCAAATCGGGCGCCTGGGGCCTGATGGGGTGAGTCTTCCGCTCGTTCTTCAGTTGCAGGAAAACGTCGACAAACCACGCTTTGGGCGCATCCGCCTTTGGTGGTACAGTGCCGCTGTTGTAAGCGACTTCAATCGTAACGGGCGGGCAGACAAGTCGGAACTGTGGCACGGTGTGATGATAACACTCCCGCCTGCTAAGGAACTATGGAAGACGTATGGCGATTCACGGCCGTTGGCAGCACCATACGCGGGAGGCGGGCCGCCCTGCGCGGCCCATGCGCTCCCACGACGCCCTGCACTCCCCTGAAGCTGTCGCCCTGACTGTCCGGACATTCAGGACCAGAACTCCCCGCAGTGGCGTCGATTGACTTTATTGTCCGTTTTTCGATGCCAGACTGCGTACCGGTCTTGTAAAAGAGTTGTAAAATCGCGGCCCCGCATATATCTTCCCGGTAAATCTAAACTCGCGCCGTCCTGACCCGATCATCGACATACTATCGGCGCTCGCGGCTGAACGAGGCGTGCCGGTTCACACGTCCGTGGATTCGGCAAAGTGGTTCAGTGCGAAAAGAATATGGTGGAGGCGCCGGGAGTTGAACCCGGGTCCGAGAAAGCCAGCAATGAAAAGACTACGTGCGTAGCGACGTTCTGTTATCTCATCCGACGCCTGAGAGCCCGCAAGATAGCGCCGAACCAGTCCGATTGATCTCGGGTCTCGGCTCCGAACAGAAGCCTGCTCCCTATCCTGCTGAGATTACACTCACTAGCCAGCCCACAGGCTGACTGGCCGGAGCGACGCGCTTAGGTATTAATTAAGCAGCGTAGGCAAACTGCATGTTATTGGCAGTTTTGGTTTTCCGATCGTTTAACGGGAGCTCGGAACCCGGCACGCCTTCCCATCACAATTCAATCCCGTCGAAGCCGTTGCGCCCCCATTTGCGCTGTCGTTATTATAGCGCCTCTTAGAGCGGCGTAAACGGCCGCGCATCGGTGCCCGCCCGCATCGGCTGCGTTACATTTTCATCCGGACCCATATAGAGAATATGCGGCCGTATTCCAATCAGAAAATGCGTCGTCTCTTTATCGGTGGAAGTTTGGCGAAACAGATTGCCGATCCAGGGAATATTCGCCAGCCCGGCGAACCCCGAAACGCTCTTGTTATTCGTCTCTCCAATCAGCCCCGCCACCACCGCCCATTCTTCGTTGCGCACCCGTATATCCGTAGTAACCTTATTGCTCTCAATCACCGGAATCCCGTCTGCCGATTGCCCGGTGAGCGTCTCATAGGAAGCTTCAATCGACATACTCACCGAATCCGCGCCATGCACATGCGGGGTCGCCTTCAGTTCCAGCCCCAGGTCTTCGAAACTGACGGCGGGCGGCGCCGCGAAGGCCAGGCTGGAGCCCGAAGCGTTCGCGCCCACAAATCCCGACGTGATGATCGGATACTTCTCTCCCACATGGAAAACGCCGGCCTGATTACTGCCCGAACGCAGCCGCGCCGAATAGATCGCCTTCGAATTGGAAAACGTCTCGTTGAACATCGCCTGCACCTGCGCTGCCGCCACTCCGATCAGCGCGCGCCCGGCTCCGAACGTCAGCAAACTCGTCACGCCGGATGGAATCGTCGCCACGCTGTTCTGAATCCCGCCCAGATACACCAGCGGAAAATTGTTCGTCACGGTGAAGCCGTAGTTCTTAATATCGCTGTCGGAAACCTGCAGCAATTCCAGATCGATCATGACCTCGGGATGGTAGGAAAACAGCTGCTCCAGCAGCCCCTGCGCCAGCGCCACACGCGAAATACGGTCGCGCATCACCACCTGATCGTTATTCGTATCCCAGCCGATTTTTTCCACGTTGCTGACCTGGCGGACCAGCTGCACAATCTCCGTCAGTTCCTGCGTCGTAATCACCTGCGGCACCTTGACCGTCAGCGTGATGTACTGCTCCAGATCGTTGCGTTTTGCCACCGTGTCCCGGGCCACCATGATGGCGCGCGGCGAAAGCGGAATCACGAAAGATCCCGTCGCGGCTTCCACGGCCTCGAAAGCCTGCCGGTAATCCACCTGAGTGATGCGAAGACGGATCGGCGAACCGGCCGCGGGATAATCCCCGTCATACACGATTTGCAGGCCGAATTTCGCGGCTATCTTGTCGAACAGACCGCGCGGCGTATCGTTCAAATCGAAATCGAAGCGCCCGGCAGCGGCATTCAGTTTCGGCGGACTGGCCAATTGCCGCTCTTTGGATAATTCGCGCATCGTGAGGCTGTCGAACAGCAAATTCGAAGGCAGGCCGGCGTGGTACTCCAGTGGATCCGCCGCGGTTACATCGTCCGGCGCCGGATCGGGCTTATCCGCGTTCCCCGCCTTCCGCTGCCTGGCGGCTCCACGCGCCTGTAACGCCGCCGCCCGCACACGATACCCGCGGTTTTTCGGCTGCAGTGCGGAAGCCTGTGAATAGTAAACGTAGGCGTCGGCTATGTCACCCGTCTTTTCCGCCAGTTTGGCCTTTCGCACCAGCACCAGGGCCAGTTCGGAAGGCGGATCCTCACCGAAATCGGCTGCCCGCGCCGTCAGGCAGGCCAACACGAAAAATGCCGCACTGTAAGCACACAACCTATAGGCACACAACCGCATCAAACGTACTGACGCACGGAACCGCCAGTGCGTGCAGAGGAATCGCCCGGTTTCGGCCCCGCCTACAATAGAAGTTCCATCTATGCATCAGATGATCAACGACCCCTTTGTGGTCGTCATACCGTTTGCACTTCTTGTAGCCACGGTCCTCGCCGGGCTGCTGCTGCGCAGGCTTCTGTTCTCCGCCGTACAGCGCTGGGCCAAAACCACGGATAGCCGTCTCGACGTACTCTTCATCGATACGCTGCGCCGCCCTATTCTGCTGTGGATGGCCATCCTCGGCCTCCACATTGCCACGCAGCATTCCGAGATCCCCCCGCGCTATCTTCAGTACATCCCGAAGACGCTGCAGGTGCTCTGGGGGCTCTCTTTTACCCTGGTTCTCAGCACCCTTGCGGGGAATATGGTCCGCTTCTACGGCGCCGCCGTCCGGGGTGTGAAGACGGTTACCAGTCTCAGCCAGAAGCTGGTGCAGTTTTCCATCTTCATCTTCGGCATCGTCTGGCTGCTAAAGCTGGTTTTCGATTTCAGCATTACCCCGATGCTGACCGCCCTCGGCGTCGGCGGATTAGCCGTCGCGTTGGCCCTGCAAGATACGCTTTCCAATCTCTTCGCCGGCTTCTATGTCTCCGTTTCCGGCCTCGTACGGATCGACGATTACATCCGCCTGAACTCCGGCGAAGAAGGCTACATCACGGACATCAACTGGCGCTGCACCACCATGCGCACGCGCTTCAATAACCTGGTGGTCATCCCGAATAACAAGCTCGGCCAGGCCATTTACACCAACTATTTCCTGCCCGACGGCCGCATGGTGGCATCCATCCTGTGCGGCGTCGTCGGCAGCTCCGATATCGACCTGGTCGACCGGCTGCTGCTCGAAGAAGCCCTCGCCGGGGCAAAGGAAATCGAAAGCGTCATGGCCGATCCGCCGCCTTCGGTGCGCTTCAATCCCGGACCCTGGAGTGGCGCCCTGATTTTTCAGGTGGTCTTCAGCGTAGGGCAGTTCGCGGATCTCCCCGTAGCCCGCAGCGAAATGCGCAAGAGGATTGTCATCAGACTCCGCCGCGAAGGTATCGAACCGAGTTTCCCCGCTCAAACGACGCCTACCGCCTATGAACCCTCCGGCAACTGAGCTGACAGTCGCGCTCGATGGAGTGGCTCCCGGCCGTGCGCTCGATTTGGCTTGCGGTGCCGGGCGCCACTCCATCTGGCTGCGCGACCACGGCTGGCAGGTCACCGCGGCAGATCAGGTAATCGGCATGATTCCAGGCGTCACATGCGTCCAGGCCGATCTCGAAAAGCACGAATTCCCCATCGAGCCGCAGGCCTGGGACCTCATTGTTTGCTGGCTCTACTGGCAGGAGGACCTGCTCCCCGCGATCGCAGCTGGCGTCCGGCGAGGCGGCATAGTCGCGCTGGCGGGAAAACTGACCGGCCGCTTCGCTACCAGCCTCGCAAACTATCGCCGCGCGTTCCCACAATGGCGAGAGATATCTTCGGGCAAAGATATGAAGAAGACGTTCCTGGTAGCGGTCAAGCCGTTTTGAGGAGGCGCGCTTACATAAGAGGCAGTGCGCCGGATGCCTTGTGGACTGCCTCGACCATCAGGTCACGGAAACCACGGTCATTGCGCAGCTCGCGGTAATGCGACGGGGGACGTTGTTCGTCTGGATAGACAAAACCGCCTGCTTCGAGACGATTCAACATGCCAAGCGCCCACCGTCCCGTATTCGCGGTCTGGTCGCGAGCTATCCCAAAAACCTTTCTCCATATGCCCCGTCGCCGCATCCGGTGGTAGTCGCGATCGTCAGTCGGCAACAAGTCGATTAGGAAATCGATCGCACGTTCATCATCGAGCCAGAGAACATGATTCATTTACGGCACCATCAACGAAGTTCCCCTCGCTCGGTTCAAACAATCGATAAAGACCGGATCCTTGCACAGCTTCCACAGCGCACCGGCGATTATCAGACGGCGGCTTTCATCCGGCTCATTCTCAAACATCTCACGCAGGAGGGGAATCGCTTCCGTATCGCCCAAAATCCATGTGCCGTGAATGACGTCTCGTCGTCAGATTGCGGCGCATTAGCTCCCGCGCCAACGTGAGCACTTCCGGAACGAGACAGGTCGCCGAGCGAACCCTCTCAGTGGACCCAACGCGATTGCTGCCGAACCAGTTCAGCAGGAATTGCCGGAATTCGGGCGAAGGCGGATTATCAATCAGTTCCTGCGGAACTTCATACGAATCGCTCAGCCACATCGGGACTCGGGTTTATTTTACACGCCATGGCGGAGACCGTGACAAAGCCCATCCTGGATTTTGCGTACAATGACTGAAGCGATGCGCGCCATAATACTGAGCCTGACGGCCATCCTGACCCTGGCAACTTCCGCTCTGCACGCCCAGTCTTTCGATTTCGCCTCGGTCAAACGCTACGCATCGCGTTCCAGCGGCGCGCACTCTGCGCCCGATGTGATCGATTTGTACCGCCCCACTTCGATCACGCGCATCCAGTACAACCACGTCAGCCTGAAGAGCATCGTGATGGCAGCTTATGGCGTGAACAAAGATCAGGTTGCAGGTCCGCCCTGGCTTGGCAACGAATACTACGACATTGTCGCCAACCCCCCGCCCGATGCTTTATGGGATCAGGTCCCCGCCATGTTACAGAATCTGCTGACGGAGCGATTCCACATGACGGTGCACCGCGGAACCATCGCGCGCAAAGGATTTGCGCTGCTGGTGGATAAGGGTGGTCCGAAGCTCGCCGCAGCCCAGCCCGCCGTTCATCCGGCTCTCGACATCGGCTCCGGGTACTTTCGATTCCGGGACTACAGCGTGACGGAACTGGCCCGTTTGCTATCGATTTTCATGGGCCGCCCTATTGTGGACCGAACGGAAATCCAGGGAAGTTACGACTTCACCCTGAAAGCTTACGCAACCGATCTGAAAGTAGCAACCGCCGTTGGCGGCAATACGATGACTGCCGTGTCAGACGCGCTTCGCGACCTCGGCCTGAAACTCGAATCCGGCATGGTCCCGGCCCCAAACGTCGTGATCGACAAAGCCGATCGCATTCCCACCGCCGATTAAGAATCCCCTCATCCCGGGCGCTATCCTGATCCCATGTCGCACGCCCATAACCATCATGAGCATGACGAGCAACATTTCCGCTCCACCGACGCCGTCCGCGACGTCGTCATCGGCATGTCGGACGGCCTGACCGTTCCCTTCGCCCTCGCCGCCGGCCTCTCCGGCGCACATGTGGCCACCGCCGTCGTTGTCCTCGCGGGCCTTGCCGAAATCGCTGCCGGTTCCATCGCCATGGGCCTCGGCGGCTACCTCGCCGCCCGCACCGATGCCGAGCACTACCAGAACGAACTCCAGCGTGAGATCCGCGAAACCCGCGAACTTCCCGCCAAAGAGCGCGCCGAAGTGGAAGAAGTCTTCGAAGGCTTCGGCCTCACCCCGGCACAGATCGAGCCGATCGCCACCACTATCGTTGCCGACGAAAAGCGGTGGGTGGATTTCATGATGAAGTTCGAGCTCAACCTCGAAGAGCCCGATCCTTCGCGCGCCTTACGCAGCGCATCCACCATCGGCGCTTCCTACATCGTCGGCGGCCTGATCCCGCTCGCACCGTATTTCGCCGCGCACAATCTGGATACGGCGCTCAACGCCTCGGTGGGCGTTACACTGACCGCGTTGTTCCTGTTCGGCGGCATCAAAGCCCGTTTCACAGGCATCCCGGTCTGGCGCGGAGGCGTTCAGACCACGCTGATTGGCGGCCTCGCCGCCGCTGCCGCGTTCGGCATCGCCAGACTATTTCGGTAACGCAATTTCAATCGCATTGCGCCGCCGCCATCAGCCCGTTAGACTGATAGAGGAGTCATCCCAGTAGTCTTGCAGTTATACGCAGTCATGCTGTAAAAAGAGAATCCCGTGAGTATCTGGAATAAAAAAGAAGAGCAGCCCGCGCCGCGTCCGGCAGTCGCGCCGCCAGCCTGGCAACCGGCCCCCCCGGTTGCCCCCCCCATGCCGGAAATCAGGAAGGAGAGCAGCCCATTGTCATCTACACCCCATCGAGTACCGGATGCGGAGTCACGTAACACCGCAACCATAGGAAAGGCAGTAAAAATTATTGGTCAGATCTTCACCAAAGAGGATCTGAATGTGGACGGAGATGTCGAAGGCACCATCGAATCCACGGATAACAAGGTAACCATCGGTACCACCGGCCGCGTTCAGGCCAGCGTCAAAGCCCGCGAAGTCGTGATCTTTGGCCAGGTCCAGGGCAACGTGGAAGCCGCCGATAAGGTGGATATCCGCCGCGAAGCCAAGCTGGTCGGCGACATCACCACCGCGCGTATCAGCATCGAGGATGGCGCGTTGTTCAAGGGCAGTATCGATATCCGTAAACCCGAACCGAAACCGGCCGGAGCGGGCGCATCCGCTCCTTCCACCCCGGCAACCGCCCCAGCAGCTGCCGCTGCCGCCGGCACTCCAGTGGGCCGGTAACACCCGGAGAAACCAGAGCCCGTGCAGCTACAGGAAAAATTTCGCTCCATCTTCCATAAAGGCGGCGAAACCCCTGTGCCTGCGCGGGCTCAATCGAATCCTGCTCCCAATCTTTCGTTTCTGAAGCCTGCCCGCAAAGACACCGTCACTACACGTCAGAGCCGCGGCCTCGAACAGTTCTTCTTCAATCTGCAGGGTCAGGTGGGTCTTTCCATACTGGATCTCGCCGGCGCCAGCCAGCAGAATATCGATTTCCTGACCAGCCTCGGCCACAAAATCTATTCCGCCAACGTTGCCTACAGCATGGAAGAATGCTTCGGCAGCGACCCCTCCGGCCAGACCAATCCCGGCAGAATCGAGTACTTCCTGCGCTCCAATTTCGATTACCCGTCCGAAACGTTCGACGGCGTTCTCATGTGGGATGCCATGCAGTTTATGGGCCCGGCGCTGCTGAACGCCACGGTCGAACGCCTCGCGGATATCATGCGCCCGAAATCTTACCTGCTGGCGTTCTTCACCGTGAACGACAAGGTGCAGGAAGTTTCCAGCTATTCGTTTCGCATGCAGGACAACAAGACGCTCATGGTGACTGACCGTGGCCTGCGCCCCACAGGCCACGTCTTTAACAACCGGTCACTGGAAAAACTGTTCGGCAAATTCGAAAGCGTCAAATTTTTCCTGACGCGCGACAACCTTCGCGAAGTCATCGTCCGCCGTTAATCGCCCCGACTTTGATCACGCCGCGCAGGCTTTTCCGCTTCATCAAAGCCGCCAGGCCGAGCCCGGTGATCGCCATCATCCACGTCGCCGGCTCCGGCATATCCGGTACGCCGTTGCCCACACCCGGACTCAGGTCCAGTCTGAAGTCAAACGGTATCGAGAACATCGGGTCCACATAGGCTGTCCCCTGCACCGTGCCGCCCCCATTTGCAAGCCCGTCATTCGAAGTTCCCACCGTGACGTTCGCCTGCATCACAACCAGATAAGGGGTGTTCGTGCTGATCGTATACGACCCCGATTCCGTGAATCCGCCGGACCCCGAAGACCCGCCGCATCCGACCGACACGGAACTCAAAACGCCTGCCCCCGAGACCGACGAATTGTTTTGCGTGCTGCAGCTGCTGCTGTTGCCGGCGGTGTAATCGATGTCCACGCTGTCGTTGAATACCGTGTCGCCGCTCGAATCGCTCTCGAGCATCAGCTGGATCAGCGAATTTGCATCGTTCGACCCCAGCGGCCCGCCGCTCGTCGTTACCGAATCGGACCCCACCGCGCTCACCCCCAGCAGCACGGGCGCGGGAGTCGTCCCGCCATCCACCGGAACCACCTCCAGAACGTAGGTCAGCTCGGCATCGATGATCGCATTTGCGCCGCCCAGCGGCACAGCCGAAGTCAGGGTCGGAAACGGGAACCCCGACGCCGTGACATACGACCCCTCCCCCACCGTCTGCGTGCCCGCATAGCCGGACAGATTCCCGTTGTAGCCAAGATTGGGCGGGTAGGTGCCACAGGACTGCACCTCGCATTGAGTCAGCGACGTCACAATACCGGCGGGCGCCAGAGTGATAATGGAAGCCGTTGCCGGCAAAGCCAGGCTGGCGAAAGCGGCCGACGTCAGAAAAAACCCGACGTTTCTCACGTTAGATCCTCCGTGTGGAACCCGAGCCAAGCCCCGGTTTACGATTTCTTAGCCAGAGTATATATCGCCGCATATCTCTGGAACAGACGTTTTCGTACTTTGTGGACCGTCCGCCGGCAAAGCGGTACCAGTACCCTCGCTACCCGGCTCCCAATACCCGCCGTTCATTCTCCCGAATCGCAGCGTCGTTGATACTGGCCAGCCGCCGCTGCATCAGCCCTTCATCGTCGAACTCCCACAATTCGTTGCCATACGACCTGTACCACTGGCCGTTCGCATCGTGCCATTCATATTCAAAGCTGACGGCAATCCTGTTTTCGCGGAATCCCCACAACGTCTTCTTCAGCCGATAATCGAGTTCTGTCTCCCATTTCCGCCGCAGAAACGCCTGAATCTCGTCCCGCCCCCGAATAAACTCGGTGCGATTACGCCACTCCGAATCCGGCGAATACGCCAGCGCCACCCGCTCCGGGTCCCGCGAGTTCCACGCATCCTCCGCCATCTGCACTTTGCGCGCCGCGCTCTCCGGAGTAAACGGCGGCCTGATCGTTGTGGACGTTTCCATATGATTGGCTTTTCCTCTTACACGACTTATACGACTCACACCGCAGGTCCGTCAAGCGGCCGCCCGGTGAACTGGAGCCGCCGCACTCCGGGACGCACTTTGCGTTATACTCCGGTCAATGCCGGACCGTGAAATCCGCCGCATTCTCCGCGAGCAGACCGAAGCCTGGAACCGCGGAGATGGCGTCGCCTGGGCCGAACATTTCACCGTCGACTGCGATTTTGTGAATCTTCGCGGCAGCGTCCTGCAAGGTCGCGCCGACCTCGCCGCTTCGATCGTCGCCAGTCTCCAGGCTGCGTTGAAAGGAAGTCAACTGTCGCTGACCCTCCGCCAATTGACCCTGCTCACGCCGGATCTTGCCCTCGTCGACACCAACTACGACCTCACCGGTATTCAGGGCGTTTTACCCGGCGTCGCAGTCATAGACGGCGTCCTGAATACGCGTTTGAAATACGTGGCCGAGCGGCGCGACGGAGGCTGGCGCTTTATTGCGGCACAGAATACCGTCGTTTTGCCGTCGCCCACAAAGGCCGCATAGCCGGTCCGGACCACGCGATCTGCCACTTATTGCCAATCTTGCGCCTCAATTTCCGCCGGCGCCAATCTCCCATCCCCGCCGTTCCCCCAGGGCCGCGATTACGATAACATGTCGATGGCACCCTCTGGAAGACACTTTACCCACTCAATGAAACCAGCCATCCTCGCCATCACTGCGTTTTTCCTGCTCGCCGCTACACTTCCCTCGCAGCCGCCTGAGTTCGCCGCCCCCGAATTCGCCAACAATGTTCAGCCCATCCTGCAGGAATCCTGCTACCCCTGCCACTCCGGCAACCGGCCGCCCGGAGGTCTCCGACTCGACGCGCGCTCCTTCGCCATGCGCGCCATCACCCCCGGCAACGCCGCCGCCAGCCGCATCGTCCAACGCGTCGAAGGCGCCGGCGGCGAACCGCAAATGCCCTTCGGCATGACCCCGCTCACCGCGCGGCAAATCGCCTCTCTCAAAACGTGGATCGATCACGGAGCGCCCTGGCCGGATTCGCTCGCCGGCGATGAACACTGGTCCTACATCAAACCGGCAAAGCCCGCTGTTCCATCGGTGAAAGACGCGACCTGGGCGCGCAATCCGATCGACCGTTTCGTGCTCGCGCGGCTTGAAAAAGATGGTCTGCATCCATCGCCGGAGGCGTCGAAAGAAACCCTGATCCGCCGCCTCAGCCTCGATCTCATCGGCCTTCCGCCCACCCCGGCGGAAGTCGAGGCCTTCGTCGACGACACGCAACCCGATGCATACGACCGCCTGGTCGATCGCCTCCTCGCGTCCCCTCACTATGGCGAACGCTGGGCCAGAATGTGGCTTGATCTCGCCCGCTACGCCGATTCCAACGGCTACGAAAAGGATGATCGCCGCTCCATGTGGCCTTACCGCGATTGGGTTATCAAGGCCCTCAACGGCAACATGCACTTCGACCAGTTCGCCATCGAACAGGTTGCGGGCGACATGCTGCCCAACGCCGGCAACGATCAGAAAATCGCCACCGGTTTTCTGCGTAATTCCATGTTCAACAACGAAGGCGGTGTCGATCCCGAAGAGAACAACTGGAACATTCAGCTGGACCGCGCCACCACCGTTGCCACAGCGTTTCTCGGTTCCACCATGGGCTGCGCGGAATGCCACGACCACAAATTCGATCCCTTCACGCAGAAACAGTTCTATCAGATGGTGGCTTTTTTTAACAACGCGGATTTCGTGAAGAGCAACAGCACGCCGTTCACGGAACCTGTGCTCGATCTTCCCGATGCCGCACAGCAAGCTAAACGCGACGCCCTCAACGCCGAAATCAAAACGTGGCAGGCGAAGCTGAATGACGATTCCGACGCCGCGAAAGAGCGCCAGCAGGCCTGGGAGAAAAGCATCGTCGACGCCGAAAAGGACTGGCATCCGCTCCATCCCGATCATGCCGAATCCACGGGCGGATCCACGTTAACGATTGCGGCTGACGGCTCCGTGCTCGCATCCGGCTTGAATCCGGAAGCTGATACGTACACGATCGCCGCCGGTGTCCCCGATGTCCCGATCCGCGACATCACCGGCATTCGCATCGAAGCGCTGCCCGATCCCAGCCTGCCGCGCGGTGGCCCCGGCCGAGACTACTACGGCAACTTCATGATCCGCGATGTGAAGGTCGAGGGCGTCACTCTCGACGAAACCGCCACCGCGATGGACGACAACTCCGGCGCAGGCCAGCAAGGTCCCGGCAAGAAATTTCCGCAGGTGTGGGTTGTCGATGTTTCGAAGGAAGAAAACAATCAGCGACTGCCGCGTCAGATGGTGCTGATACCCACGGCGCCGGTCACGCCGCGCTCTGCCTTCCGCATCTCAATTCAGCAGGCGACCGAAGGCGGCCATCAGGGCCTCGGACGCTTCCGCATCTCAGTCACCGACTCACCCACGCCCAAACGAATCGTAGAAATCACCGCGGCCCTTCGCCCTGCGCTCACAACGAAGCGGCAAGCCACGCAAATGACCGCGCGCTATCGCAATCAGGCCACGGAACTCTTGCCCATCCGCAACAAGATCAAAGAACTCCAGGCGCAGGTGCAGGCGCTCGGAATTCCCACCACGCTTGTGATGTCGGAAAACGCAGCCGTGCAGCATCCCGACGCTACCATCCGCATTCGCGGCAGCTTTACCAGCAAGAACGGCGACGTGCAGGCCGGCATCCCGTCGTTCCTCGGTTCCCTGCCCTCGAACGAACCGCAAAACCGCCTCGCCTTAGCGAAATGGCTGGTCAGCCGCGATAACCCGCTCACCGCCCGCGTCACCGCCAATCACATCTGGGAAACTTACTTCGGCCGCGGCATCGTCGAAACCGCCGAAGACTTCGGCACGCAGGGCGCGCGACCCTCGCATCCCGAACTGCTCGACTGGCTCGCCACCGAATTCATGGATAGCGGCTGGGACATGAAAGCGCTGCACCGGCTAATCGTCACCTCAGCTACCTATCGCCAGTCCTCGAAGGGAACACCCGAATTAATCGAGAAAGACCCCACCAATTCACTGCTCTCGCGCGGCGCGCGCTTTCGCGTGGAAGCCGAAATGGTCCGCGACATCACGCTCTCCGCCAGCGGCCTGCTCAGCGCGAAAATCGGAGGCGCCAGCGTGTTCCCTTATCAACCCAATGGCGTCTGGGAACTGCCTTACGAAAAGGATTCCGACACCTGGCAGCTGAGCGAAGGCGAAGACCGCTATCGCCGCGGTCTCTACACGTTTATCCGCCGCGCCGCGCCGTATCCCGCGATGACCGTGTTCGACGCCACCAGCCGCGAATACTGCACCGCGCGCCGCAGCCACACCGACACGCCGCTGCAGGCTCTCACCACGCTCAACGACCCCGCCTTCTTCGAAGCCGCACAGGCCATGGCGAAGCGCATTGTGAAGGAAGGCGGCGCGAGCACAACTTCGCGCCTGAACTACGGCTTTCTGCTCGCAACCTCCCGCCATCCGCAGGCAGCGGAACTCGACACGCTGCAAACCGCCTACGAGACCGAGCGGAAGTACTTCCGATCTAACCTGAAAGAAGCCGAAGCTATCGCAGCCAAACAAGACGCAGACCTGGCCGCCTGGACAATGCTCTCGCGCGACCTGCTCAATCTCGATGAAACGCTGACGAGGCACTAATTCGATGACCCCTTTACACGACCTCACTCGCCGCCAGTTCTTCACCCGCAGCGCGGGCCTCGGCATTGGCACGGCGGCGCTTTCGTCACTGCTCGAAGCCCAGACCAGCGCCTACTCGGGCCTGCACTTTCCCGCGAAAGCGAAGCGCGTCATCTACCTCTATATGGCCGGTGGACCCTCGCAGGTCGACCTGTTCGACTACAAGCCGAAGCTGGCTCAACTTGATGGGCAGCCTATTCCCGATAGCTTCATCCAGGGCGAGCGCTTCGCCTTTATCAAGGGCGTGCCGAAGATCCTCGCCTCACCGCATACGTTCCAACAATACGGGCAATCCGGAGCCACCATTTCCAATCTGCTGCCGGGCCTGCAAAGCATCGCCGACGAAGTGACCTTCATCAAGTCGATGCATACCACGCAGTTCAATCACAGCCCCGCGCAAATCTACCTCAGCACGGGCTTCCAGATTCCCGGCAGGCCGAGTTTCGGCTCCTGGCTGACTTACGGGATTGGCAGCGACAGCAAAGATCTGCCCGCATTCGTGGTGCTGCTCTCCGGTTCGAGCCAGCCCGATGGCGGCACTGCCTGCTGGTCGAGCGGCTTCCTTCCGACGGTGCATCAGGGCGTGCCGTTCCGCAAACAGGGCGACCCGATCCTGTTCGTTTCGGACCCTCCAGGCATGTCCGCAGCCACGCAGCGGCGTTCGCTCGATGTGATCAATAGTCTCAACCGAACTGAACTGGCCGACGTCAACGATCCCGAGATCTCTACGCGCATTTCCGCCTACGAAATGGCGTATAAGATGCAAACCAGCGTGCCGGATTTGCAGGATCTTTCGAAGGAGCCGGAGTCGATTCACAAAATGTACGGCACCACGCCGGGGCAGCCGTCATTCGCGAACAATTGCTTGCTGGCGCGGCGGCTCGTGGAACGCGGAGTCCGCTTCGTGCAACTCTTCCATCGCGACTGGGATACGCACGGAGCCAACCTGAACGACGACATCGTGAACAAACTCCCCGCCGTCTGCCGCGAAACCGATGGACCGGCCGCCGCGCTCGTGAAGGATCTGAAACAACGCGGACTCCTCGAAGACACGCTGATCATCTGGGCCGGCGAATTCGGCCGAACGCCTGTCAATGAAGGCCGCGGAGGTGTGAAATTCCTTGGCCGCGATCATCACCCGAAGGCCTTCACGGTGTGGCTCGCAGGCGGCGGCATCAAGCCAGGCCAGACGATCGGCTCGACCGACGAGATTGGCTATAACGTTGCCGAAAACCCGGTCTCCGTTCACGATCTGAATGCGACCGCGCTGCAGCTTTTAGGCATCGACCACAAGAGGCTGACGTACCGTTTTCAGGGCCGCGATTTCCGCCTGACAGACGTGGAGGGTAACGTGGTCAGACAGTTACTTTAGCACCGGGAACAATGCTTCGTAAGAGGCCCGCGAGCACCGAGCCCGCGCCCACTTCGTACCACCGTTCCACCCCATTCGCAGCCAGCCGCTCCATCGATTCCACCCATCGCACGGGATTCGGCACCTGCTGATAGAGCCCTTCGCGAGCCTCCGAACCCGTCCACACTTCCGCCGCCTGCCAGTTGTTGATCAGCGGGATTTCGAGGTCACGGAATTCCGCCGCGTCCAGATCCACGCGCAGGCGCTGCTGCGCAGGCTGCATCAGCGGACAGTGGAACGGAGCGCTGACTGGCAGCGGTACCGCGCGTTTCGCGCCAGCGGTCTTCGCCAGTTCCATCGCGCGCTCCACCGCGCCTTTATTGCCGGCGATCACCACCTGATCGGGCGAGTTGAAGTTCGCCGCGGTCACTACTTCGCCCGGAGCGGCGGCTTCGATGAGTATGCCATCGAGTTTCCCGGCGGGCAGTTTCAACAGCGCGGCCATTGCGCCCACTCCGGCGGGCACGGCCTCCTGCATGTATCGGCCGCGTTTGCGCACGATTCGCAGCGCGTCCGCGAAATCGAGCGATCCGGCGGCCACCAGCGCCGAGTATTCACCGAGGCTGTGACCGGCCACGAAATCCGGAGCGCCAACCTCAACGAGCAGCACCCGTAACGCCGCCACCGAAACAGCGACAAGCGCGGGCTGCGTGTTCTCGGTGAGTCTGAGTTCCTCTTCCGGGCCTTCGAAACAAAGCTGAGAGATCGAAAATCCGAGGGCTTCGTCGGCCTCTTCGAAAGACTGCCGCGCGACCTCAAAATTCTCGGCAAGCGACTTGCCCATTCCGGCAAACTGTGAGCCCTGGCCGGGAAAAAGAAAGGCTGTTTTCATCAACCCAACATTCTAGCTGGCGCGATTGGTTTGCTGGCTCAAATGCCGCACGGCAGACCCGAAAAACGCGCCTCCCATCGCCGGCACGAACGCGAAAAGCGCCGCCCAGGGCAGGCCCACCGACGGCGGATAGGGCGCGTGCACCACGTGAAAATGCACCAGAGTCTCGACGATGAACGGCTGCGCACCCAACAGCAATCCGGTGAGCCACGGACGCCCCGGAAAGACGCCGCCCAGCAGCGCGCTGAGAATCAGAATGAACCCCAGCACCACGGGAATCTCATCGGTGTGCGCATGCGCCCACCCGATGAAGCCCGCGCCAACGAGGACGCAGAACCACTGCCTGAACTGCTTCATGCTTTGTACTATAAAGTAATTCGCAACGCGTTGCAAGCGGTCCGTACGATTTGTTTCGCCAGCGTCGCCGACGTCGCAGTTGCGGTGAAATGCCCGCGATGGCCGTCATAGAGGTGCAGTTTGACTCCCGGCAGCGCCAGCGCCGCAGCCCAGTCAGGTTCGCCTTCGCCCGGCCTCACCACGCCCATCGCCGCGGGTCTGAGCATGTCGGTGCTGCCCAGCGGCAAGCCGCAGACGGCGCGCAGTTGCTGCTCGAACTGATCGGTGACAGAGGACTCTATCGTCAAATGCCCCGCCGGATGCGGGTGCGGCGTCACTTCATTGACAACCAGCTGGTACTCATGCGTGAGCGTGAACTCGACACAGCCCACGCCGATCAGGTCCAGATCTTCGAAGATGTCGCGGGCCAGACCAGCCGCGCGTTTTGCCATGCGCGAATCGATCGGCGCGGGAGATCGCGCGATATCGAGCGCGCCTTCCGCCCGATCAATCGCAATGGGAGCGTAATATACGAACGCGCCGTCCGCTCCCCGCGCCGCAACCACGGCCAGGTCGGCCAGCGGACTCACTGATGTATCGCGTCTTGCGCCAATGCCACTTTCGATGGCCTCAAAGGCCTTAGCACCGGGCCGCACGGTGCAGGAGCCGGCGGCAGCCTGCAGACTGATGGCAGGTACGTCGCCCGAGGCAACCGTGATGACGTCGACGCCGGCGGCGAATGCGCGGACACTCGCCAGATCTTCGTACGATTCGTGAACGTGGACGCGATACCCCATGCGCTCCGCCGCAAAGGCGAACATCCGGTTATTGGCGCCAGCGCCCAGAAGGCCTATAGCGGCACCCGGCAGGATGGTTTTCACGGCAGAGTTTCTTCGGCGGCCTTGCGCTTCATTTTTTCCCGATACGCCTTCAGTTTGTCGCGAAGACGGGTACGTTTTCCGGCCATGATTGCGATCGCGAACAGCGCCGCATTCTTCGCTCCCGGCGTGCCAATCGCCAGAGTGCCAACGGGAATTCCGCCTGGCATCTGCACGATCGAAAGCAACGAATCCATGCCATGCAGAGCCTTACTTTCAATCGGCACGCCCAGCACGGGTATAACAGTTTGCGCCGCGGTCACGCCGGCCAGATGCGCCGCGCCGCCCGCGCCGGCGATGATCACTTCGATACCGCGCGCTTCGGCTGTGGTGGCGAATCCGGTGAGGACCTCCGGCGTGCGGTGCGCGGAAATGACGCGGCACTCGTGCGCCACACCGAATTCCGTCAGCACATCGCTCGCGGCCTTCATGGTTTCCCAGTCCGACTTGCTGCCCATGATGACCGACACCACGGGAGGAACAACCGCAGGAGCCTTACTGGCCTTGCGCGAGAGTGAAGCCTTGCTTGCCATCGAATGTCCTCAAAGATTCCGTTTTCACGATGTCGTAACCGGCGGCAGCCATCTTCTGGTAAAGAGCCGCTACCTGTGCATGAGTGACCGTAGCGCCGCCCGCTTCGAAGCGGCAGCGGTAGCTATCGGTCAGAAAGGTTTCCGACATCCCGCCCGGATACACAATCACTCCGCGGTTGTCGATCATCTTCAGCGTGAGGCCTTCGTGCGAGATCTCTTTCACGTTGTCGCCAAGCGCCTGCGGGGTAACGCCCTTCGAGCCTATGTAGAGATCGACTCCAATCATCTGGATATCGACATTGCGCGGCGTCGGAACCCAGTCCTTACGCTTTGCCTGAGCGCCGGCGTAAGAGACAGGCGTCAGTTTCTCCGGCTTCTTGCCCATGCGCGCGACAACGGCCTGGGAGAATTCCTTCGTGCCCACCTTCTGCTTGCTGATGCCTTCTTCGAAGATGTCGTAAGTGTGGATGCCTTCTTCAATGGTGCGCAGCCAGGCGTTGTGAACGCGTTCCGCCGCTTCCCACTGGCCGATGTGCACCAGCATCATCACGCCACCGAGCAACAGGCCCGAAGGGTTCGCCAGGTTCTGGCCCGCGCGCCGCGGAGCCGACCCGTGAATCGCTTCGAACATAGAGGCCGAGGTTCCCACGTTGGCCGAACCCGCGAGCCCAACCGAGCCGGCAATCTGCGCCGCAACGTCCGACAGGATATCGCCATAGAGATTCGGCATCACGATCACGTCGAAGGCTTCCGGCGTGTCGGCGAGTTTCGCCGCGCCGATATCGACGATCCAGTGCTCCTGCTCAATTCCCGGATATTCCGCGCCAATTTCATTGAAGACGGAATGGAAGAGACCGTCGGTCATCTTCATGATGTTGTCTTTGGTGAAACAGGTGACCTTTTTGCGGCCATTCTGTTTCGCGTACTCGAACGCAAAGCGAACGATCTTCTCGCTGCCCGGCCGCGAAATCAGCTTGAGGCATTCCATGACGTCCGGCGAGAGCTGGTATTCGATACCCGCATAGAGGTCTTCTTCGTTCTCGCGAACGATGACGACGTTCATCTTCGGATGCTTCGTATCCACATAGGGGTGGTACGAAACGCACGGCCGGATGTTGGCGTAAAGGCCCAGGCGTTTGCGCGCCGTGACATTCAGGCTCTTGAAACCACCGCCCTGCGGAGTGGTGATGGGTGCCTTGTAGAACACCTTGGTGCGGCGCAGCGATTCCCACGCTTCCGGGTCGATACCCGCGCTGTTGCCGCGGAGATAAACCTTTTCGCCGATTTCAATGGTCTCGATCGCGAGTTCCGCGCCCGCCGCCTGAATGATGTGGAGCGAGGCCTCCATAATTTCCGGCCCGATGCCGTCGCCGTGCGCAACTGTAATAGGTATTTTGCTCATTTTAGAGGGGTGAAGGGTTAGGATATCACCCGGTTTTCGACGTCCAATGCAGATCCACTTCGGCCTCCGTTTGGACCCATAGGAACTGCGCCGTTGCGGCAGCGGGTCGGATTCCCGAATCCCCGTGCACAGCGCCATCGGCCTGCGTGGCACGGCAGCCGAAATTCTGCACAAAGAAGCGGGGAGCGGCCATTTCTTCAGTTTGACAGAGACGCGCAGCCCTGGCAGTTGAATATCACACCAGTTGCAGAACTAGACTCCGACGGGAACTTTCAGCCTCGCGCAGCGCGTCGCCAGCACCGCGTCGAGTTCATCCTGATAGTCGAGCCGCACCCTGGGAACGCAGGTAATCCAACGCTCACCCTGCGGGCTCTTGTCTCGCAGTTGCAATCGCAGCTTTCCTTTGCCCACCTCGTAGATAAGAATGTCGTCCCATCGGTACAGCCTGATCCAGTCTCCCCGTTCGGAGCTGAGAATTCCTGCCTCGCAGATCAGGAAGCGCTGCATGGCCAGGGCGATGTAATTCATTCCCAGCAAAATGGTAAAAATTTGCGAGGGCCAGCGGAATTCACGAATGAGGAGCAATCCGAAGAAGCCAAGCGCGATCCAGGCAAGGCCCAATCCGATTTGCAGCGCGGACTTTTCGGAGATCCGCCCCAGATCGAACAGAATTCGTCCGGCACGTTCGCGTCGCACGAAACCGATCGTCAGCCAGGTCGCCATGCCCACATCCCCCAGCAGACAGACCCACTGAAATACCTGTCGCGCGATCGAAATGTGGTGGCCAGGGGGCATAAGGATTTGTCCACAGGGATTCTATCAGAGCGGCCGGGATTCGGTGTCTCGGTCATCGTCACGTGAGATCCGAACAAATCACGGGACTAAGCCCGCGCCGTCGCGACTCAGCGCCAATCCTGCGCGCCATGCCAGATATTCAGGATCTCGACGACTTCCGCACGAACCCGATATACAACCACGTAAGGCGGACTAACAAGTTCACGTGTTCCCCTGACTTCTCCCGATCGGCCCAAAGCCGGGAACGTGGCCAGCAGTTCAATCCGATCAATCACTTCCTGCGCCACCTTGCGCGCGGCGACCGGGCTATCTTGCCCTGCGCGTTGGATTGAATCCGCTGAATTGATCGGAGGCGTCGGTACTCCACCGAATCCGCCTCACGAATGAAATAGCCTGTCAATCCGCTTCACCACGTCCCCGTGCTCGATCAGTTCACCTCGGTCGGCCTGCTCGATGCCGTGTTGCACCTCGCCGATGAAGCGCGCCTGATTCTCAAGCATCCGATTCACCGTCTCCATCACCAGTTGCTCGGCGCCCTTCCCGCTGGCAGCCGCAACCTGCTGGAGCCGCGTTTCAACATCCGGCGGGAAATGTACTTCCATAGATTCAAGAGTAGAGGCGCAAGGGGATCGTGTCAAGCAATCCGCATCCATCCCTCTATACTAAAAACAGCAACCCTATCCAATGGCGGAATCCAGCATTATCTGGCTGCGCGTCGCTGTGTGCCTGTATTTTTTCGGCCTCCTCGACGCCACCCTCACCATCCTGCGCAGGCGCGAAACCTTCTTCCGCGTCGCCGCCGGAGCCTTCAGCGTCGGCGTTCTGTTCCACCTCGTCTCGCTCGTCGAGCAGGGCCTCGCCATGCAGCATTTCCCCGCTACCGACATTCTCGAAAGCATGTCCTTCTGCGGCCTCATCGTAGCCGTCACCTTTCTGGCCATTCGCTGGAAATATAAGGATGAAGCCGCCAGCCTCAGCGTCTTCATATTTCCGCTGGTTTTTCTCATGACTTTCATGGCCGCCCTGCGCAATCCCGTCGCCACCTGGTCGAGCGACACCGCGCGCAGCACCTGGCTCATCGTCCACATCGTCGCCGAACTGCTCGGCTACGCGGCGCTGCTCTTCACCTCCATCGGCTCCGTGCTCTACCTCATTCAGGAACGCCAGCTCAAACGCAAAGTCGTGCCCTCCATTTACCGCATGCTCCCGCCCTTAGGCACCCTCGACGATCTGATTCTGAAATCCCTCAGCGCCGGTTTCGTCTTCATCACCATCGGCGTCATCATCGCCATCGTGTGGGCCTTCATCGAACACGGCACCCGCTGGATCGGCAACTCCGAAATCACGCTGTCGTTCGTGACGTGGGGCGTTTATCTGGCCCTGGTCTTTTTCCGCATCAGCGCCGGCTGGCGCGGACGAAAAGCCGCTATCCTTTCGCTGGTGGCGCTGGCTTTTTGCGCCATCACCTGGGCCGCCCACGCCGGCCTGCAGAACAGGTTGATGTAATGAAACTCCTGCTGACAGGCCTGAGCCACAAAACGGCGCCCGTTCACCTGCGTGAGAAACTGGCCATCGCCGAAGCCCTGCTCCCGCGCGCCCTGCAGGAATTGCAGAAGCTCGGCGCAGCCGAAGCCGTCGTGCTTTCCACCTGCAATCGCGTGGAATTCGCCGTCTCCACTCCCAATGAAATCGAGCCCGGCATGGTCCTCGATCAGTTCCTCGTCCAGTGGCAAATCCCGCGCGCCGCCTTCGACGGCCATCTCTACCGCCTCGAAGAGCGCGAAGCCATCCAGCATATTTTTCGCGTAGCTTCCAGCCTCGATTCCATGGTGGTCGGCGAACCGCAGATTCTCGGCCAGATGAAAGCCGCCTACCGCGCCGCGCAGAAAGAAGGTTCCGTCGGCGGCATGCTCGAAACCGTCCTGACGCGAGCCTTCGGCGCAGCCAAACGCGTTCGCTCGGAGACCGGCATCGGACACATGGCCGTCTCGGTCAGCTATGCCGCGGTCGAACTTGCGCGACAGATTTTCGGCTCGCTCAAAGCGCAGCGCGTGCTCATCATCGGCTCGGGCAAAATGGGCGAACTGGCCGCCAAACACCTGCGCCGCTCGGGTGCGAGCAAGATCTTCGTCACCAACCGCACCCACGCGCGCGCCGAAGAAATGGCCCGCCTGTTCGACGGCCAGGCCGTCGAATACACCGCCTTTCCGGCCATGCTGCATGAAATCGATATCGTCATCGCATCGAGCGGCGCGCCCCACTTCATCCTCACCCGCGACGAAATGCAGCGCGTCATCGGCCAGCGCAAAAACAAGCCGATGTTCCTGATCGATATCGCCGTCCCCCGCAACATCGAGCCCACCGTCAACGACATCGACGGCATCTTCCTCTACGACGTCGACGATCTCTCGGGCGTCGTCAACGCCAACCTGAAGGAACGTGAGAAGCAGGCCCAGCAGGCCGAAGCCATCGTCGCCGAAGAAGTCGAGAATATGATGGCGCGCCTGCGCATCGAAGGCGTCACCCCCACCATCGTCAGTCTGCAGGCACAGCTCGAAGAAATTCGCGCGGCCGAAGTGGCGCGCGCGCTGCGCCGCATGCATGGCCTCACGCCGGAGCAGCAGCAGCAGATGGAAGCCATGACGCGGTCCATCGTCAACAAAATTGCCCACGGACCCATCTCCGAACTGCGCCGCAACGCCACCGATCCGGAAGGCGATCGCGCCATCGACGTGATTCGCAGGGTCTTCCACCTGCAGCGCTGATCCCGGGCACCCGGCTTTTAGAAAGGCAGCGCGTCCTGATCGCCGACCGCTTCCTTAGCAGCCTTCCGGAAGCTCGCGCTATCCACCAGCGGAATATTCGGCTGTTTGCCTTCAAACAGTTCCCGGATCGTCAGTATCTGGATCTTCGGATATTTCCCGTACAGCGTCTCGTAGAACCCCGCCTTAACCGCCTCGGTACGCATCGGCCCGGTCGAATCGGCAAGCGTAATAAAGACGCCGATACGCGCCTTTTCCCGATCCACGACGTGCGCCAGATCGCGGACCATAGCGAGGTTCACATTGTCGCCGCCCTTGACCGACACAATGGCCTTCTCCGTCGCTTTGCCTTCGGGTTTGAAGTAGATCAGGCCATCGATGCCTGAGTCCGCACCCTTCTTTTTTCCGCCGAAAGGCACAGCGTTCACGAGCGACACGGCCCACCACTGGAATTGATACTTGTCGCGCAGCGCAAGATCCCGCGCACCTTCCAGGTCCTTCGGCGTTCCATGAATTTCGTACGTGATGCCCGGAAAGGCGTCTTTCAATCGTTTCTCGATCAGCGATATCGCAAGGTGCGTAATGTCTATTCCGATCCATTCCCGTTTCAGTTTCTGCGCCGCGTGGATCGTGGTCCCGCAACCGCAGAACGGGTCCAGCACTACATCGCCTTCCTGGGAACTGGCGGTAATGATGCGTTCCAGCAGCGCAAGCGGCTTTTGCGTCGGATACCCGAGAGATTCGCTCCCGCTTGCCAGCTTGATATCGTTCCAGTCGTTCTGCAGCGCGACACCCGCCATCTCGTCCAGATACCGCTTATAGTTCGGCATACCGGATTCCGAATACACGATCCGGCCATCGAGAGAATACTGTTTCATATTCTCCTTGGAATAGGCCCAGATTCTTTTCCCGTATGGAAGGACCCCTGTGTACTCCCAACCTTCTTTGGGCGAAAGATACTCGTTTTCGAGGTCCGCAAGCCACTCGCCACCCGTTATCCGCCTGACACGCCACTCATATCTCGTATCGCCGCCAACCTTTGCGGCGGTCAGGTCGCCTTTGCGATATCTCCTTCCGGGTTCGCCATCGACGAAGCGATACATGGATTCTGTGTATTCTTCGCTGTAGGCGGTGTACTGCGGGTTCCACGTCCAGGAGTCGCTCTTGGAATAGAAAAATATCGTGTCCCTGATATTTCCGCATTTCTTTGAGCCCTGTTTAGTATCGTTATGGGCCGATGAACGCCGCCATGAAATCTCGTTTCTATAGTTCTCTACGCCGAAAACCGCATCCAGCAAAATCTTGAGGTAGTGGCTCGCCGTTGGATCGCAATGCAGATAGATACTCCCGGTTGGCTTGAGCACGCGGTGTAACTCGACAAGGCGGACGGCCATCATCGCCAGGTAGGCCATCATATCGGTTTCTTTCAGGAAGCCGCGCATGGCGCGAAGCATCTCAGCAGCATCGGAACTACCGCTGTTGATAACTCCATCAAATGCCAACTCGGCCTCGTCGCCCCAATGCCACGTATCGTCGAAGGCTTCGATCTGCGCACGGGACTGCTCACCCGCCGTGCTTCGAAACAGAACGTTATAAGTGCTCTGGCTATTAAAAGGCGGATCGAGATAAATCAGATCCACGCTCTCATCGCCAATACACCCGCGAAGAACAGTAAGATTGTCGCGGTAATAGAGCCGGTTCATGAGCAAGGAATCGGCACAGCACCGATTCCGTTCAGCGTACCAGAAGGATCAGGCAGCCGACACCTCGCGCACGCCCCGCGCGGCCCGCACTTCCGTCTCAGCGCTGACCGCTCGGCAAGAGTGCTCTCGTTACACTGAAATCATGCTCGTAATCGGGTCTCGGGGTTCGCAACTTGCGCTGTGGCAAGCCAACCATATTAAGGCTCGCCTGGAGGCGCGTGGTGTCGAAACCCGCATTGAGATCATCCGCACCACCGGCGACAGAATCACCGACGCGCCCCTGCACAAGGTCGGCGGCAAAGGCCTCTTCACGAAAGAAATCGAAGAAGCCCTGCTCGATGGACGCGTCGATCTCGCCGTTCACAGCCTCAAAGATCTGCCCACCGAATTGCCGAAAGGCCTCGTCATCGCCGCCATGCCCGAACGCGAAGATCAGCGCGACGCCATCGTCGGCGGCAAACTCCGCGATCTCAGATTCGGCGCGAAAGTAGGCACCAGTTCCCTGCGGCGCATCGCGCAACTCCGCCGTCTGCGTCCCGATCTCGATATCCAGTCCATCCGCGGCAACGTCGATACCCGCATCGGCAAAGTGGAGAAAGGCGAATACGACGCCATCGTCCTCGCCGCCGCCGGTCTGCGCCGTCTCGGCTGGGACAACATCATCAGCGAAGCCTTCCGGCCCGATATCATGTGCCCCGCCGTTGCCCAGGGCGCGCTCGCCATCGAAACCCTCGAACAGGGCCCCGGCTTCGACGCCTGCGCTCCCCTCGACGATCCCTGGACCCGCTTCCCCGTCACCGCCGAGCGCACCATGCTGAGCGAACTCGGCGGCGGCTGCCAGGTGCCCATCGGCGCCTTCGCCACGCTCGAAAACACGGAGATGTTCCTCACCGGCGCGGTCTTCTCGCCCGATGGCGCGGCCATGATTCGCTACACCGCCACCGGCGAATTCACCAAACCCGCCGAACTCGGCCGCAGCGTCGCGCGCGTCCTGCTGCAACGCGGAGCACGTGAAATTCTGGACGCGGTCTACGCCGTGTCGCTCGAAACCGATGGCCACGCGAAGCCCGACGGCGCGGAAAGCCCTGCATGAGCAAAGTCTACCTGGTAGGCGCAGGACCAGGCGATCCGGAACTCATCACCCTCAAAGCGAAGCGTCTTCTCGAAACCGCCGACGTCGTCCTCCACGATCATCTGGCGAACCCCGCGCTGCTCGCCATCGCCCCAACTTCGGCCGAACTCATCTACGTCGGCAAAAAAAAATCCGATCACGCCCTCTCCCAGCAACAGATCTGCGACCTGTTAGTTGAGCGCGGCCGTCGCCAGCTCAACGTAGTCCGTCTCAAAGGCGGCGACCCCTTCATCTTCGGTCGCGGAGGCGAAGAAGCCGAAGCCCTGGCCGATGCCGGCGTGCCCTTCGAAATCGTGCCAGGCGTCACCTCGCCCCTCGGCATCGCCGCCTACACCGGCGTCCCGCTCACCCATCGCGACCACACCTCGGTCGTCACTTTCATCACCGGCCACGACGTTCTAAAGATCGACTGGGCCAAAGTCGGCGCCTCCGAGACCCTCGTCATCTTCATGGGCCTCTCGCACTTCCAGGAAATCGCCGAGCGCATCGTCGCCGGCGGTAGAAGCGCCTCCACGCCCGCCATGGCGGTCCGCTGGGGCACACGCCCGGAGCAGCAAGTCATCACCGGCACTCTCGCAACCCTCCCCGGCCTCATCCACGCACACAATCTGAAGCCGCCCGCCACCATCATCGTTGGCGACGTGGTCGAACTCCGCGACAAACTGAGCTGGTTCGAAAAGCTGCCGCTCTTCGGCCAGCGAATCGTGGTCACGCGCGCCAAAGATCAGGCCGATTCCCTCAGCGCTCCGCTGCGCCAGCTCGGTGCCGACGTCGTCGAACTCCCCACCATCGAAATCCAGCCCGCCAGCGACTACACCGCGCTCGACGCCGCCATCGCCCGCCTGCCCGAATACGACTGGCTCATCTTCACCAGCGTGAACGGCGTGCGCTTTTTTCTGGACCGCCTCGACGCCAGCGCCGCCGACCTCCGCGCCATCCGCGGCAAACTCTGCGCCATCGGCCCCGCCACCCGCGACGCGCTCGAACGCTTCCATCTCAAGGTGGACGTCATGGCCGCCGAATACGTCGCCGAAGGTCTCCTGCGAACACTCAGCGATTTCAACTTCACCGGCGCCCGCGTTCTGATCGCCCGCGCAGCCGTAGCGCGCGACATCCTGCCCGCTGAATTACGACGCCGCGGCGCAGTGGTCGACGTAGTCGAAGCCTACCGCACCGGCGCGCCCACAGACCTTCCCCTCCGAGCCGCAAATGTGCTGGCCGCGAAAACCGACTGGATCGCCTTCACCAGTTCCTCCACCGCCAGCAACCTGATCGCAGCCTGCGGCGTCGCGGCACTCCACGGCATCCGCGTCGCCAGTATCGGCCCGGTCACCAGCGCCACCCTGCGCCAGGCCGGCATCGCGATCGCACTCGAAGCCTCACCCCACACCGTCCCTGGCCTGGTCGAAGCGATTCGCGCCACCGCGCCCCCACCGCCACCAACCTGATCGCGACAAGCGCCATCCACGCCTGGACTGACACTCGAACCCCCACACCACACCATCCCCGCCCCGCTCGACGCGATTCCCGCCACGCACCCCCACCGCCACCAACCTGATCGCAACCAGCGCCACCCACGCCTGGAACTGACACTCGAACCCCCACACCACACCATCCCCGCCCCGCTCGACGCGATTCCCGCCATGAGTATAATCGGAAAGTGAAGATTCTCACAGGTATTGCTGTTGCCGCGCTGACCATGAGCGCCTTATTTCTGAGCGCCTGCGCCCAGAAAAACGATACGCCGGACGCGGTCAAACAAGGCGTGGTCCGCGACCTCGCCAAAAAGTTCGACATGACCAAAATGGACGTCATCGTGGATTCCGTCTCCTTCCGCGACAAAGAAGCCGACGCCACCGTGACCTTCACCGTCAAAGGCGGTTCCGCCGCTCAGGGCATGACCATGAAATACGTGATGGAACGCCACGACGATGGCCAGTGGTACATCAAGACCCGTGCCAACGCAGCTGCGGCCGGCGCACCGGCCGCTGGCGTACACGGCGACCCGTCAGTGACCGGGGCTCCGGACGCCGCAACCGCAGCCAGCGGCTCTAAATTCAACCTGCCTCCAGGGCATCCGGAACTCGGTCAATGAAGGTTGCCGTCCTCGGTGGCGGCCCCTCCGGCGCATTCGCCGCTGAAAAGCTGGCGGCGGCCGGCATCCATACTGTTGTCTTCGACGAAAAGCTGGCCTGGGAAAAGCCCTGCGGCGGTGGCCTGACATTTAAGGCTTATTCGCAATACCCGTTTCTGACCGAAGGCGCCACGCCGAAAAAAGTCGTCACCGATTCCGTGCTGACCGCGCCCGGCAGCGCCCCCGCCCGCCTCAAACTCGAACATCCCATCCTGATCTACTCCCGCTACGACCTGAACGCCCTGCTCCTCCGCCGCGCCGAAGCCGCTGGCGCGCAACTGGAACGAACGCGTATCCTGAGCGCGGATCGCACCGCCAACGGCTGGCAAATTCGCACCAAAAACGGCGCCGCCAACGCCGATTTCTGCATCCTCGCCGCCGGCGCCCGCAACCCCCTGCGCAACCTCGGCACCGAACTGACCCCCTCCGACGCCATGACGGCCCTCGGCTACTTCGTCCCCGCCGAGCGCGATCGCATCGACATTCAGTTCTTCGCCGGACTCGCCGGCTATGTCTGGATCTTTCCCCGCTGCGGCCATCTTTCGGTCGGAATCTGCGGCAAAGAACCCGCCGCCGCCTTGCGTGCCCGCCTTGATCGCTACATGGAAGAAAAGGATATCTCGAAATCCGGCGCAACCTTCTACGGGCACCTCCTCCCCAGCCTCGAAACCCGCGCCTGGAAGCAGAACCGGGTCTCGGGCGAAGGCTGGATGGCTGTTGGCGACGCCGCTGGCCTCGTCGACCCCATCACAGGCGAAGGCCTCTACTACGCGCTGCGCTCCGCCGATCTCGCCGCGCAGGCCATTTTGGCCGAATCACCCAACTCGTATCCAGCCTCATTGCAACAAGATATATCGGATGATCTCGAATTCGCTTCACGCCTGGCCAGTCACTTTTATCATGGCAGATTCCTCGGCGGCCCGGTAGCCAGCCGCATGGTGCAGTTTACCCGGCTAAGCCCCACTTTTCGGTCGCTGATGCAGGATCTGTTCGCCGGAACCCAGCCCTATCTCGGCCTGCGCGAGCGCGTTTTCGGCAATCTCAAAAAGAGCCTGAAAGAGATCGCGCTCAACAAATTAATACCCGGCCGAAACTCCCTTTCGGCGTAGACTATTCAGAGGAGGAAGTGTCATGTTGCAGAGGAGTGCTGCATTATTTACGGTCATGGTGGCCGCCAGCCTGACCGCATCCGCGGATTTCAGCTACACCACCACACAAAAGATAACGGGGGGGACGATGGCCGGCATGATGGGCGCCAACGCCGAGCGAACCAGCAAGCTTTACTACAAAGGTCAGAAAATGATGACCGCCACCGGCGATACCGCCATCATCATGGACTTCGCCGCCCAGACCATCACCACAGTGGACAATGCGCAAAAAACCTATCGGGTGAGAAAGTTCAGCGACGTCGCAGCCGCCAGCCCCACCGCCTCCGACCTGACCTTCGATATCAAAGAAACCGGCCAGAAAAAGGTCGTCAACGGCTTCAACGCGAGCGAAATGATCCTCACCGTCGCCATGGATATGGACGCCGGACGCGGCGGCCCTCCCACTAAAATCCAGATGGAAATGGACCTCTGGATCGCCTCCGACGTTCCCGGCCTGGGCGACATGCGCGATTTCTACCAGAAGAATCTGGCCAATTTCCCGTGGGCTGCCATGACCGGTGGTGGCAGCAACCCGGCCATGCAGAAGGCTATGGCGCAGATGGAGCGCAAGATGGCTGAGCTGAAGGGCGTCGCGGTCGAACGAATCATCCGCATGAAATCGGCGGGCGGAGCCGGAGCCCCGCAAATGCCCCAGATGACGCCGCAGCAACAGGCGCAAATGCAGGCCGCCATGGCGAAACTCCAGCAGATGCAAAGCCAGGGCGGACCAGCCGCCGCAGCCGCGCAACAGGCCATGGGCAGAATGGGCGCCATGTCGGGCGGCGCAACGCCGGGCTCCGCCAGCGGCGCCGGTTACATGATGGAAATGACCATCGAAGCCAGCGACTTTTCCAGCGCCAGCCTGCCGGATTCCGTCCTCGCCGTCCCCGCCGGCTACAAGCAAACCGAATAGCATGGACTCGCCCAATCCGCCCACCACGTGGCCCGGGCCACGTGGCCCGATTTCGCTCGCCGGACATTCCCGCGTGAGCTGTTCACCAGGGTGAGAGCGCAGTCCACAGCCTGTCGAAATCTCGTCGCAGACAATGGAGCCGCCGAACGCTTGAGGTGACGCGGTACACCCCCCTTCTTACGCCGTCCCGATGCACCACGTCCACGCTCAGGCAGTTCCGGCCGGCGCCGCTTGCCGATCCTATTCGCACGGGGTCGCATCGGCTCGAATACCGCGCCACCGGACGGTATTTCAAACGGCCCCCAGGTTGTTGATGTGTGCGACCGAATTCCCCATTCCACTGCCGTATTGTTCGTATTCCAGTCGCGTATTTCGTTACGTGACCGGTCCGCTCAGTTGCGTACGCGGGTCCACTTCCGCCAGAAGCCTTTGCCCGAATACCTCCGCATCGCCCCCGGCGCCTGTCAGGAATTCGTCTATTTATCGCACCGTCAGGGCCTCGGGGTTCTGCATACGAATCTGCATCCGGCCGCCGCGGCACGCCCGCTCTTCCACTCGTTTTGCAGGAACATCTTGTATTGGATAACTCCGATCGCTGAAAGCTCCCCCACTCCTGCTATACTAATCAAAGCTTTAAGTAGTCTCAAGAAAATACCCGGAGTTGTGCGTTCAATGAGTACCGTTTTCCCCACCAAGCAGGGGATTGAAAGAAACTGGCATGTTGTGGATGCCAATGACGTTGTCCTGGGCAAGCTCGCAAGCCATGCCGCCAGGTTATTGATGGGCAAGCACAAAACAACGTGGACGCCTTTCATCGATACCGGCGATCATGTTGTCGTCATCAACGCCGAAAAGGTGAAGCTGACCGGCAAAAAAGACACCCAGAAATTGTACCGGCACTTCACCGGTTATCCGGGCGGACTGGTGGAAACCGGCGCTGCGAAAGTTCGCGCCACGCGTCCCGCTCGTATGATCGAAGAAGCAATCTCCGGGATGCTGCCCAAGACGAAACTCGGCAAGCAGATGTACCGGAAGCTGAAAGTTTACGCAGGGGACAAACACCCGCATGCCGCCCAGAAACCGGTGGCTCTTCAGATCAAGTCCGGCCTGCCCGTTGCTTAACGCAGCGACAGTGCGGCAAGTTTTTATTTAGGAAGGTATTGGATTTTGGCAATCAAGAAAATCGAACAGTATCTGGCAACAGGCCGTCGCAAATGCAGCATCGCCCGCATCTTTCTGCGGCCGGGCTCGGGCAAGATCACGGTGAACGGTCGGCCCTTTGACGAATATTTCCCCACCGACGCTGGCCGCATTCCCGCGAAGTTCCCGCTGACCGTGGTGGAGATGACGGATCGTTTTGACATCATCGTGCTCGCCAATGGCGGCGGAATCGCCGGACAGTCCGGCGCCATCCGCCTGGGCATTGCCCGCGCGCTGGTGGAATTTAACGCTGAACTCCGCGGACCGCTGAAAAAGGCCGGTTTGCTGACCCGAGACCCCCGCGAGCACGAGCGCAAGAAGTACGGCCAAAAAGGCGCGCGCAAGCGGTTCCAGTTCTCGAAGCGCTAGATTGCAGTTATTTTTATTCGGGCGGGGCGCGGGTTCATCCTGCGCCCCGATTGTCTGTCGTTTGGCCGTTTTGCCGAAACCAAACGACACTTTGCCCTCCGTCACCGCCTCGCGCAAATCTCGCTTAGGGCCGCGTGTGGCAGCGGTCGGGCGCAATCGCTTGTCTGGTCCGCTTTCCCAATGGAATCCGGCTTCAGACGGCAAAATGGTTTTATTCAAACCAAGGAGTTCGTTTGCCTGCTATATCCATGAAAGAATTGCTCGAAGCCGGCGTTCACTTCGGGCACCAGACCAAGCGCTGGAATCCAAAGATGAAAGAATACATCTTTGGCGAACGTAACGGAATCTACATTATCGATCTGCAGAAGACGCTCAAACTCTTCAAGGACGCGGCCCGTTATGTAGTCGAAATGTCGGCGCAGGGCAAGAACGTGCTGTTTGTCGGCACCAAGCGACAGGCGCAGGAAGCCATCACCGAAGAAGCCACACGCTGCCAGATGTACTACGTGAACCAGCGCTGGCTGGGCGGCTTGCTCACCAACATGACGACGGTGCAGAAATCGATCAAGCGCCTCAAGGAACTGGAACAGATGGCTGCCGAGGGCTCTTACGGCGGACGTCCCAAGAAGGAAATCGTGCGTCTGGAACGCGAGCGCAAACAGCTCGATTCCAACCTCGCCGGTATCAAAGACATGCCCGGTCTGCCGGACGTCGTCTTCGTCATCGATTCGAACAAAGAAGCCATCGCGGTGAAGGAAGCCCGTCGCCTGGGTATCCCGGTGGTCGCGATTGTCGACACCAACTGCGATCCCGATGAAGTCGATTGGGTCATCCCGGGCAATGACGACGCGCTGCGCGCCATTCGCCTCTTCACGAGCAAGATCGCCGAAGCCGTCATCGAAGGCCGCGCCCTGGCCACCGAGCACGACTTCACCGCCGGCAAAGTTGCCGCCGACGCCGAAGGCGAAGACGCGGGCGCGTCGGAAGAGCTTCCCGCCGAGTATTCGCAGTATGTCGACCCGCAATACGCCGCGCAGATCATGCAGGAAAGCCTGATGGTGGGCGAGACGGCCGCCAGCCGCAAGGGTCCCGCTTCGGAAACCGCCGAAGCCGGCGAACCTGCCGCGGAAGCCACCGTTTAGATACGAGAGACAACATGGCCGAAATTACAGCGACTCAGGTGAAACAGCTCCGGGAACGCACCGGAGCCGGAATGATGGAGTGCAAGAGCGCACTCAACGAAGCAAAGGGCGATCTGGCCGAAGCCGAAGTGGTGCTGCGCAAGCGCGGCATCGCCTCGGCCGGCAAGAAAGCGTCGCGCACAACCAAACAGGGCATGGTGGGAACTTATATTCACGCCGGCGCGCAGCTGGGAGTGCTGGTGGAAGTCAATTGCGAGTCCGATTTCGTCGCCCGCACGGACGATTTTCAGGAACTGGTTCGCGACGTCGCGATGCACATCGCGGCCACCGATCCGCAGTTCATCCGCAGGGAAGAAGTGACCCCCGCCGCGCTCGAAAAAGAGAAGGAAATCCATCTGGCGCGCGCGATCAACGAAGGCAAACCGGCCAACATCGCGGCGAAGATCGTGGAAGGCCGCATGTCGAAGTTCTACGAAGAGGTCTGCCTGTACGATCAGCCTTTCGTGAAGGACAACGCCGTCACCATCGACCAGCTCATCAAAACGAAGATCGCCAAGCTCGGCGAGAACATCTCGATTTCCCGTTTCGCGCGATTCAAGGTCGGCGACGGAACTCCGGATCAACCCGAAACCGCGGCGTAACTCGTGCCGAAATACGAACGCATTCTCCTCAAACTGAGCGGTGAAGCACTGGCCGGGCCGCAGTCCTTTGGTCTGGATGCGGAGCGCGTTCGGGATCTTGCCAGTGAAATTGCCGCCGTCGCGCGTGAAGGCGTCCAGATCGGCGTCGTCGTGGGCGGCGGCAATATTTTTCGCGGAATCGCGCTGGCGGCACGCAATATGGATCGCGTCACGGGCGATCACATGGGCATGCTCGCCACTGTCATCAACTCGCTGGCCCTGCAGGATGCGCTGGAGCAGATCGGGCATCATACACGCGTGATGAGCGCCATCGAAATGCACCAGGTGGCCGAGCCTTACATCCGGCGCCGGGCGATGCGCCATCTGGAAAAAGGCCGCATCGTCATCTTCGCGGCGGGCACGTCGAATCCGTATTTTTCCACCGACACCGCGGCCACGCTGCGCGCGCTGGAAATCAAGGCGCAGGTGATCGCCAAGGCCACGAAGGTGGATGGCGTTTACGATAAAGACCCGATGAAGCATCCCGACGCGGTGATGTATCGCAATATCGCGTACACGAAGGTGCTCACCGAATCGCTGGGAGTGATGGATGCGACCTCGATCGCGATGTGCCGCGACAACAAGCTGCCTATCATCGTTTTCAATCTGAATACCCACGGCAATATAATGCGTATGGCCACCGGGGAGCCGGTCGGCACCATCATCAGCTAGAGGCCAGACACCATGAATACCGTACCGGAAATCGAAGCAGCCGCAAAACAGCGCATGGAAAAGGCGCTCACCGATCTGCAGCAGGCCATGGCGACAATCCGCACCGGACGCGCCTCGATTCATCTGCTGGACGCGATCCGCGTCGATTATTACGGCACTCCGACGCCGCTCAACCAGGTGGCGAACCTGCACGTTCCCGAGCCGGGCATGATCACGGTGCAGCCCTGGGACGTTTCGCTGCTGGCCACCATCGAGAAAACCATCCGCACGTCCGATCTCGGCATCAATCCGGCCAACGACGGCAAGATCATCCGCCTGCCGATTCCACCGCTGACCGAGGAACGCCGCAAAGAGCTGGTAAAAAAGCTGCATGCCGTCGCGGAAGATCACCGCGTGGCGGTTCGCAATATTCGCCGCGACTGCAACGAACACATCAAGCGCCTCTCGAAGGACAAGAAGATTTCCGAAGACGACGACCGCAAGGGTCAGGACGAGACGCAGAAGCTGACCGACGCGTTCATGAAACGTCTGGACGAAGCCGCGAAGATCAAAGAAAAAGAAATCCTCGATATCAAGTAGGCTGCCTCATGCCGGGCTGCCTCATGCCGGGGTGAGTCATGCCGAGGTGAATTGTGGAGGCAAGGCCTTATCTGCGGGAAATATCGCTTCGGGAGAACGCCGAACGCGAGCAGGAGTATCCGTTTTCAATACCCGCCATCCGCAGGATGGGCACTATCCGGTTTCACCCCGACGTCACATTTTTCGTAGGAGAGAACGGGACCGGCAAGTCCACGCTGCTCGAAGCAATTGCCCTTTTGTGGGGGCTGAATCCCGAAGGCGGCAGCAGAAATTTCCGATTCGCCACGCGCGCGAGCGAATCGGAACTCAGCGGTTCGCTGCACATGGTTCGTTCTTTCCGCCGCCCGCGCGACAGCTTCTTTCTTCGCGCGGAAAGCTTTTTCAATCTGGCCACGCAGGTGGATGACTTGGGCGCCGCCGATAGTTACGGGGGCACCTCTTTGCACGAGCAGTCTCACGGCGAGTCGTTCATGAGTCTGCTGACAGAACGCTTCCGCGGCGACGGTTTGTACATCCTGGACGAGCCCGAAGCGGCACTCTCGCCGCTGCGGCAACTGGCTATGCTCCGCCGCATGAACCAGCTGGTGCGACAGAATTCGCAATTCATTATCGCGACGCACTCGCCGATCCTGCTGGGCTATCCGGACTGTTTGATTCTGCAGCTGGACGACACCGGGCTGTCGCCAATCGAATATGAACGGACTGGACACTACACGATGACGCGCCGATTCATGAACGACCATGCAGGAATGCTGAAAGAGCTGTTCTCGGATGACGACGAAGTTTAGTGCCCCAGCGTCTTCGGGTCGATCGCGTGTTCCGGGCGCCACTTTTCGATCTTCCAGCGCGTCACCGGCGAGAAAGTGATCTCCGCCTGCCAGCCATATTCGTGCTTCTCTACCGCCGTGATACGGCCTGTGAAAGAGATCTCATCGGTCGAAAGCATCGCATCCGCGCCGGGCAACACTTCGGTTTCGCACTCCAGCATGGCGCCATCGTCCCAGATTTCTTCGAGCGTAACCCACCGTTCCGGCGCGCCGAAAACCGCAAGGAGCATCAGCTGCGAACACAGATATCGCGCGGAACTCATCCAGCTATCTTACGAGACGCGTTGTCGCCATGCCCGTATTTGCGGCCAGCGAATGCGGGATCGGATAATGGCTGATTGACCTCAGTCACAACTCTCCGCGTTCCCGGTTCCAGCGCTAATCTGGGCCCGGGCTTCGATGCCCTCGGCATCGCCCTCCAGGTGCATCTCACCTGCCGATTTTCGCGCGCCGCGAAATTCTCCATTCGCTGTTCCGGCCGCGACGCCTCGCTCATTTCCTGCAACGAGGACAACCTGATCTGGCAGACCGCGCTCACCGTTGCCAGCCGCGCCCGTCTGGCGTTGCCGGCCGCCGCCCTCGAGATCGAAAACGAAATTCCGCTTGGCAAGGGCCTCGGTTCGAGCGCCGCCGCCATCACCGCGGGGGTCGTCATCGGCGCGCGTCTGCTCGATCTCGACTGGAAGCCCGCCCGCATTCTCGACGAGGCTGCGCGTCTCGAAGGCCATCCCGATAACGTCGCGGCCTGCGTGCTGGGTTCGGTGGTGGCAAGCGCCGTGGAGCCGGGCGGCATTACGCGCGCGATCCGTCTGGAAATGCCGGCGAATTTCAGAATCGCGGTGGTGGTGCCGGATTTCGCGCTGCCGACGAAAGAAGCCCGCGCCGTACTGCCCGACGTCTATTCGCGGGCCGATGCGACTTTCAACATCCAGCGTGCGGCGTTGCTGATTGCGGCGCTCGCTACCGGCGATGCCTCGGTCTTTCCGACCGCTCTGGACGATCGTCTGCACCAGCCTTTCCGTGCGCGCCTGGTGCCCGGGCTGACCGAGATCCTTCGCCTGCGCGCGCCGGGCCTGCTGGGATGTACGCTCAGCGGAGCCGGACCCGGTGTGCTGGTGTTTTATGAGCGCGGCTACGAAAAAGTTTGCGAACTGGTCAGGCAGACCTTCGCGATGAGCGGCTGCACTACGGAAGTGATTTCAGCCGGCGTGTCGCCCACGGGCTACGAATTCGTGTAGCCTTAAACGGATTTCCGGCCATTCCGCGGCTATGATTGAATATCGCGCGGAGTCGCGAATTTCAAAATCCGCGGCCAGACGATGCGCGCGCAGAATTCCTTCGAATTTCGCGCCCAGGCGTTCGATGGCCGCGCGCGACCTGCTGTTGCGCGAATCCGTATGCAGGCAAATACGCAACACTTCCCACCCTTCGAAAGCGTAAGTCAGCATGAGGAGCTTCGCTTCTGTGTTCACGGGCGTCCTTATCGCCGAGGCCGTCAGCCACGTGTGCCCGATCTCGCCGACGTCCGGCGCGGTGCGGCCGTGGCGGGGATAGCCTTCGGGCCAGGCCCATCGCTCCAGATTCCAGAAACGCGTTGACCCAAGCACGACGCCATCACTCAGGCGGATGATGGCGAAGGGTTCCGCAGTGCCGGCTTCGCGCCACGCAATCGCGGTATCGACGTAGGCGCTCATTCCTTCGCGGCCCTGCGGCAGCGGAGTCCAGCGGTATAGCGACGGATCGACGGCGGCCGCAGCCGCGAGGCCATCGAGATGGTGGCGTTCGAGCGATTCCAGTCGAACGTGGTTGCCAGTCAGAACCAGACCCATACTTTAACTCGTAATTGTCAGTTTGAAAATCAGCAAGGTCATATCGTCATGCTGCGGAGCGCCGGCGGTGAACGCGTCGGCGGCGCGGAACACGACGTCGAGAATCTCCTGCGATGACCGGTTGCGAGCGGCCTCTACCGCGGCCTGCATGCGGTCTTCGCCCCACTCTTCGTCGTCGACGGTCATGGCCTCGCTGATGCCATCCGTGTAGCCGACGAACGTGTCTCCTGGCTCCAGTGCCAGACATCGCTCCTCGCACTCGATGTCTTTGAGCAGCCCGACCACCGGACCGCAGGCTTCCAGATGCAGGGTTTCCGCGCCACGCACCACCAGCGGCGGATTGTGGCCCGCATTCACATACCGCAACTCGCGCGTGGCGGGATTGTAGATCGCGAGAAAGAACGTCGCGTAACGGTTCGAGGTGGAAGCTTCGTGGATCAGCCGATTCAGTTTTCGTACCATCCGCGACATGTCCTGAGTACTGGCATCCAGAATGCCCCGCAGCGAGGCGCGCAGACTTGCCATCAGAAGCGCGGCTGCAATTCCCTTCCCCGAGATATCGCCGATGGCAATTGCCAGGCGTCCATCATCGAGCGGAATCAGGTCGTAATAATCGCCGCCTACGCCCAGTGCGGGACGGCAATGTCCGGCCAGGTCCATACCGGGGACCGCGGGGAGTTCCGGAAACAGGCGCTGTTGCACTTCGCGCGCAATTTCCACTTCGCGCTGCGCGCGCTGATGCAGCGCGGCTTCTTCGGCGAGCGATTTCGCAAGCTCGTTAACTTCGAGCCCCAGCCCCGCCTGCGCACCCACCGAAGCCAGAAGCTGCAGATCGCTCGGCGAATACGGTTCTTCGGAACGCTTCGGGCCCAGCACCATCACACCCATCAGCTTGTTGCGTCCCACCAGCGGCAACAGCACTTCGGCATTGAGCCGGTTGAGCGCCTGCTTCTCATCGCCGGCAGCATCGGTAAACCAGATATCCGGCTGATCGCGATAAAGTACAGCGGGAGAATTCGTACGCACCAGATGCTGCACGGACGCCGCATGTTCTTCCAGAATCAGCGCTCCTCCGAGCGGCGGTCCGCCGGCGGTTTGCAGCTCAAATACGCTGCCGCTGCGCAACAGCACCGCCATTTGCTGAACGTGCAGCACTTCGGATATACGGCTCGATATCGTCTGGATCAGCGTGGCCGGGTCGCCGATAGAACGCGCCTGGACGGCCAGTTCGCTGAGCACATGCTCGGTATTGTAGACTTCGCGGAAAAAGCGGCGATCGAGCCAATCACGGATACGATCCCCCAGCGTGCGTGTCGTGAAGTGAACCCGAAGCAGCAGAACGAGCAGGAGGAGAGGTACGATGATCGTGAGGGCTTCCTGGTGATTCCGCTGAAGCAGCGGAATCACCACGTAAAACAGAACCACCAGGGTCACGACAAACTGAAGCACAAAAACGGTGGTGCGCGCCAGGATATAGCGCGTACCCATGCGCAGCAGGATGTTGACGTCCATCGCGCGCTGCACCAGGATCACATAGGCCAGGCTGAAGGGAAACGCCAGCATCAGCACGGCGCTGGTATATCCGAGCCACTGAATATCGCCGGCGTCGATGCCGAACCTCGGCAATACGCCCCAGATGATCATCGCGCTGCCCAGGCCGACGACCGAGCCTGCGCAAAGCACACGCAGGCGCCTTCGCGCATCCGCCGTTGAAGCGCTGCGAAGCTTGCCGAAGATCGCCACCCAGTAAACCACTACGCAGGCGGCAATCAGCCAGTTGAGCGTCTTGTCGGTGATGGTGTCGATCTGACGCTCGTATGGCAGAATACCCACGCGATACCATTCCGCATAGTCGCTCACCAGACCTTCGATAGCGCCCGCGACAACGATCGCCGCCACGAGCCACTTCAGCCACGGCATCCGGATATCGATGCGCGACCGTTCGGGAAACAGCAGCCCGAACCAAAGCAGCGCCGCGGACGCCCCAATCAGCAGTTCCATGTGCCACGCAAGCCGGAACACCAGCCACGCTCCGGGCAACCAGTTGACCGTCGAGACGGTGTTAAACGCCTGGGGGAAGGTGAGAATAATCAGGACGAGCCAGGCGTTCAGATCCGTTGGCCGCGCCAGCGCAACCCAGTAGCCGGCAAACAGGCAGGCCAACGGGACTATCAGCACGACAATGACGATAAAGATCGCATCGCCGGTGTGAACCTGATCTGGAAACCCGCTGAGAGGGATGGCAACCGTTGCGCGACTTCCGTCTGGTTTGCGGATACCAACCCGCAACGTCTCGCCAGGATGGGCGTACCAGCGGTCCGACTGTAACTGCGCCTTGCCAGTGTACGGAGAGCCATTGAGCGATTCCACGGTGTCGCCGACAGCCAGGCCCAGCTTCTTCGGAACCTCCGTGACGCTGGAGACGATCGGGCCATAGGCGTCGATGACCAGGCCTGGATCCTGCACCTGATGGCGCAAATCGAAGTATCCGATGATCAGCGATACGGAAGCCAGGATTTGATAACCTAAGCTGATCGCGATGTACAGGAACAGCAGCGCGTATACGGTGCGTGGAACACGGGCTCGCATAATCGACCTTTCAGTA